>Ga0210391_10000221_pt1 | contig 66381 bp, 60 predicted proteins | sample IncBWC12OmetaG_FD_160573 | JGI IMG/M metagenome (GOLD analysis project Ga0210391, IMG submission 160573) | Forest soil microbial communities from Barre Woods Harvard Forest LTER site, Petersham, Massachusetts, United States - Inc-BW-C-12-O ...
CGATATTGCGTCGAGCGTGGACGCGATATTCCCCTTCTTTGCTCTAGCCCCAGCAGGTTGGAGTGGCCGAGGCCAAGCCTTCGGCAAAAGAGGCAGCAATCCGCACGGAGGCCGCACTTCATGTCACCCGAAAACGACAACAACCTACAACCATCGGCTATTGAAACGGCACCGGCTGAGCGTGAATCCGTGAATTCCAGTTCCGAGCCCGGTGCCGTGGTCCCGCAGCAAGCCTCCGCCGGCGCCGCCACAGCAGCCGTGCGGGCACCCGCGCCGCCTGAGCCGGCAGCGACCGCGGAGGACGCTGGTGCCGCCGAGACCCAGGCGGCTGCCGTCGGAACCGCCGAAGCGGCGCCCCCCGCAGCGGCAGCCGGTTCCGCAACGGGAACCGAGGAGCCTGCTGAATCCACTGAAACGATGGATCAACTGCTCGATCAGTTCTCCGCACCGCCTTCGGCGAACGAAGGCGAGATTTTCGACGGGCGCGTGCTGGCGGTGACGGATGCAGGGGTTGTGGTTGACGTCGGCGGAAAATTCGAAGGCCTGGTGCCGGCGCAGGAATTCCTCGATTCGGGCGAACCGATCGAATTCGGCGAAGGGCAGACGATCGAGGTCGAACGGCTGCACGAGCGCAAGGACGGCTACGTGCTGCTTTCCTACGTGCGCGCGCATCGCCGACGGGTCTGGGAGCGGATCGAGAAATCGTACCGCGAGCACGCGACCGTCACGGGGAAAGTGACGGAGCGGATCAAGGGCGGGCTGGTGGTGAATATCGGTGTGCGGTCGTTTTTACCGGCGTCGCAGATCGAGCTGCGGCCGGTGCACGACCTGGAATCGTGGAAGGACCGCGAGATCGAGGTGCGCGTCCTGAAGCTGAACCGCAAGCGCGGCAACGTGGTGGTAAGCCGGCGCGCGATTCTGGAGGACGAGCAGAAAGCCATGCGCGACGCGCTGGCGCAAACTTTGTCCGAAGGTGCGGTGGTGACGGGCAAGGTAAAGAACGTGACCGACTACGGAATTTTCGTCGATCTCGGCGGAATGGACGGATTGTTGCACGTGAGCGATCTGGCGTGGGGGCGCGCGCCGCATCCGAATTCCGTGGTGAAGCCGGGCGACGACATGCAGGTCCAGATCCTGAAATTCGACAAGGAAAAGCAGCGCATCTCGCTCGGTCGCAAACAGCTGTTGCCAGATCCGTGGGCCACTGTGCCGGAACGGTTCCCTGCCGGCACGAAAGCGAAGGGGAAAGTGGTCGGCGTGACCGACTACGGCATCTTTGTGCAGATTGAGCCGGGCGTCGAGGGCTTGGTGCACGTCAGCGAGATGAGCTGGTCGAAACACGCGAAGCATCCGTCGAAAATCGTGAAGGTGGATGACGAAGTCGACGTGGTGGTGCTCGACCTGAAAACGGACCAGCGGCGAATTTCGCTGGGCATGAAGCAGTTGCTGCCCGATCCCTGGGAAGCGGCGTCGCAGAAATATCCGGTGGGCACGATCGTCACCGGGAAAATCCGCAATCTCGCGGAATTCGGCGCGTTCGTGGAGCTCGAGGAAGGCATGGAAGGGCTGATCCACATCAGCGACGTGAGCTGGACCGAGCGCATCAAGCATCCCAGCGAGAAATTCAAGAAGGGCGAGACGGTCGAAGCCAAAGTGCTGAAGGTGGATTCGCAGAATCGGCGCCTCTCGCTCGGCATCAAGCAGATCAACGACATTTGGTCGAACTGGTTCAGAGACCACAAGCTCAACGAAATCATCAAAGGCAAAGTGGCACGCACCACCGATTTCGGCGCGTTCGTGGAACTCGCCGAGGGAATCGAGGGGCTGTGCCATGTGTCGGAGATCGAGGAGCGCCGTCCGAAAGGCGAGCGCGACAAGGCGCCCAAGGCGCCGCGCGATGCGCGCGTGACGGCGGTGCTGACCGTGGGGAACGAGTACGATTTCAAAATCCTGCGGCTCGAGCCGGAGCAGCGCAAGATCAGCCTGAGCTTCCGCGCGGCCCAAAAGCAGGCCGAGCGCGAGGAGATTAAGTCGTTTACGAAGACGGCGAAATCGTCGCCCACGGCCACGATCGGCGACGCCGTCCGGGCCAAGCTCCAGCAGTCGTAAACCCTGGCTAACACCAGCGAAATATGGCGTTTACCTTGCGGTCGCTTTGAGGTTGTGCCAAGATCGAAGTGGCGTCCAGCCCCGTCGCGCAGTCGGCCAAGCTAACTTGAAGTCGCGAGAGGAGGCTCTCATCCGATGGCAGAAGCTGCGGGAGAGCACGAAAACAAAGAACATACGATGACCAAGGCGGATCTCGTCGAAGAGGTCACGCGGGTTACGGAGCTGCCGCGCAAGGAGTCGGAGCAGGTCGTCGAGACCATCTTCGAGAGCATTATTGCGGCGCTGCAGGCCGACGATAAGATCGAAATCCGCGGATTTGGCAGCTTCCGCACGCGCCAGCGGCGCGGCCGCACCGGGCGCAATCCCAAAACCGGCGCGAAGGTGGAAGTCCCCCCCAAGAAAATTCCCTTCTTCAAGCCCAGCAAAGAGCTGAAGGATTACGTCAATAATCCAGGCGGGGCCGGCGCGCAGGACTGAGCGGGATGGATTATCTTTGGACGCCCTGGCGGTACCGCTATATCGCCGATGCGTCGAAGGATGATCGCTGCATTTTCTGCGACGCCCTGGGCGCCGATGACGACCGCAACACCCTGATCGTTCTCCGCGGCGCGAAAAATTTCATCATCCTCAATCGCTATCCCTATACCAGCGGCCACGTGATGGTGGTTCCCTACGAGCACGTGGCCGACTTGAGCGCCGTCGATCCCGCTACGCTTGCCGAAATGATGGCGCTCACGCAGCGCGTGCAGTCGGCTCTGGCGCGCACGTATCATCCGGAAGGCTACAACCTGGGCATGAACCTGGGGCGCGCGGCGGGCGCCGGCGTCATCGGGCATTTGCATCTGCACGTGCTGCCACGCTGGGGCGGCGACGCCAATTTCATGACCGTGGTTGGCGAAACGCGCGTGGAACCCGAAGATCTGGCGACGACGTACGACCGGCTGCACAAAGCTCTAACGGCTTGATGGCGTTCCGGCAGATTGAGCCGCTACAGGACCTGGCCCTCTCTACACGATTCGACCCACCTCAACCCTTCCTCCGGGAACTCGTATCGATGGCCGTGGATGCTATGTCGCTTCGATCGGATGGAACGAGCCGCGTGGGAGGCTTGTGTATAATGCGTCCACGATGAGTCGTCCGCCGAAACGCTACAGGGACTCCCATCTCGTCGTTCCGTACCGCCGCTATCGGCGCGGATCGCAGCCGCCGTATTTGTATCCGCCATATCGTCTGACGCTTTCGCGCGCGCCGCGGAAGGCTTTGATCGTCCTCCCGCATACGCTTTCGGAAATCACCGGCCCGGTCTTCGGACATGGCGATGTCCGCGAAACGGACAACGATCTGACGCGCCAGCACGCCGGCGAGCCGCTCGGCGAGCGCATCACCGTCAGCGGCCGCGTGCTCGACGACAATGGCCGCCCCGTCCCCAACACGCTGATTGAGCTCTGGCAATGCAACGCCGCCGGGCGCTACCGCCACCGCATCGACCAACACCATGCGCCCCTGGATCCGAATTTTTCGGGCGCGGGCCGCACACTCACGGACGAACAGGGCAACTACCGCTTCATCACCATCAAACCCGGGCCATATCCGTGGGACAACCATCCGAACGCGTGGCGTCCCGCGCATATTCATTTCTCGCTCTACGGCACGGCGTTCGCCACGCGGCTCGTCACTCAAATGTATTTTCCCGGCGATCCGCTGCTTCCGTTTTGCCCGATTTTCAATTCGATTCCGGACCGGAAGGGGCGCGAGCGCGTGATTTCGAAATTCGAGTTGAACCGCACCGAGCCGGGCTGGGCGCTCGGCTTCCATTTCGACATCGTTGTGCGCGGACAGGAGAGCACGCCTTTTGAACGCCAGAGGTAAAAGCGGGCGCGTGCTTGAGCCGACGCCCTGGTGCACGGTGGGCCCGTATTTTTCCGTCACGGTGAGCGACGCGAATTCGGTGCGGGCCATCGCGGCTCCCGGCGCGACGGGCGAACGCATGAAATTACTGTGCGCGGTGTTTGACCGCGACGGCAAACCCGTGCCGGACACACTGGTCGAAATCTGGCAGGCGAACGCCGACGGGAAATACAATCATCCCGCCGACCGGCAGGCGAAATCGATGGATGCGTCGTTTCGCGGATTCGGGCGCCAGATCACGGACGAAAACGGCGTCTGCGAATTCGAAACGATCAAGCCGGGCCGCGTCCCCGGACCGCGCGGCGCGCTGCAAGCGCCGCATCTTGAGGCGGGCATCTTCACGCGCGGCGTCCTGAGGATCCTCGCCACCCGAATTTATTTCTCGGGCGATGCCGCAAACAAGGATTGTCCCGTGCTCGCGCGCGTTCCGAAATCGCGCCGCACCACGCTCGTCGCGCAGCCCGTCGCGGGCCAGCCCGGAACCTGGCGCCACGGAATTCACCTCAGCGGCCCAAAAGAAACCGTCTTCTTCGATGTGTAGTGTTATCGAGCTCCGGTTGCGATCACAAGTCCTGACCAAAAACGACCTTGACTCCGTTCGAATCGCGAATCGAGAAGTCGCGTATGTCATATGGCTGATCCGTGAGTCCTACCACGACATCCGCTCCTCGCCCTACGATCTCCCGATAGTAGGCGTCCACATCTCGGACCCACTGAAAAAGGTATACGCCCGCGGGGCTGTGGTTTCCTTTCACGAAGTGAATCGCCGAATTGTCGCGCCAGACGACCGAATAGACTTCATCGCCATAGTCCCACTGGAAACCGAGAATGTCCCGGTAGTGGGTGGCTGTCGCCATCACATCCGGCACAGAAAGAACGGGAGCGCCTTGAATGAATTGCTTCGGATTCGAGATCGGTGGATTGGGCATGGTGTTGTTCATCCATAATTCGGCGGGTTCACTGACTGGTCCATTCCCATTGTCTTTTGCCCACCGGGCTGCACGGTCACGCTGATCAGGTGCGGCTCCTTTGACCTGAACGCGCATTGGAGCGTTTTTTCCAGATCCTCGGCGCGTTCCACCGCATGCGCCTGCATGCCGTAGCCCTGCGCGATTTTCACCGCGTCGATTCCGGGGATGTCGATGCCCGGGACGTTGTCGCCCACTTTCGTGAAATCGCGGAAACCCTTGAGCGCGGAATAATTTCCGTTGGCGATCACCACGAAGATTACCGACGCCTTCGATTGCACCGCCGACCACAGCGCCTGCACGGAATATTGCAGCGAGCCGTCGCCCACGGTGCAGACGACCCGGCGGTTGGGATGGGCCATCTGCAGGCCCACCGCCGCGGGCGCTGCAAATCCCAAAATCCCGGTGCGCACGGAATAGAAGGAACCTGGCTCGTCGAGTTCGATGTAGCGGTCGAGATCGCCTTTCGACGACGGACACTCCTCGGAAATAATCGCGTCGCGCGGCATCAGTTTGTTGAGCGTGCTGAAGACGTACGCGCAGGTCATCGGCTGCTCAGCGGACGGCTCGGGCGGCTTGGTTCGCGTCGGCACGGTGCGCGCGGCCGGTTTCACTCGACTGCGCAGATACTCGGCGGCGATTTTCAAGTCTCCCACGATGCTTTCGCCGACGAGCGCGGTCGAGGCATCCTGCGGCGAATTCGTGATCTGAAAAAGCTTTGTGCCTGGCGCGATGGCGTTCCCAGGCACGAAAGCGTAATAGAGAAACACCGGCGCGCCGAGCACGACCACCGTGTCGTAACCGGCGAGCTGTTCGGCCAGCGGTTTGCGCGCGGGGAGCAATCCGCCGCGAAACAGCCGATGGCTGCGCGGAAAGGCCCAGCGCGAGGCAATCGGCTCGGCGTACACATCGGCGTTCAGCTTTTCGGCCAAAGCGATAACTTCTCGATTCGCGCCATCCTCTTCGATCTGCGCGCCGGTGATCAGCGCCAGCTTCTTGCTCGCATCGATCGCCCGCACCACGTCGTCGAGCGCCGCCGGATCGGGCGCCACCGTTTGCGTCACCTTACGCGCAGTGATCGGCTCGCAAGGCTTGTTCCAGTCGTCCATGGGCACGGAAATAAATACGGGCCCGCGCGGCGGTTGCATCGCCAGGTAATAGCCACGCGCGATGGCTGCCGGCACGTCTTCGGCGCGCAGCGGCTCGCTGGACCATTTCACGTACGGCTTCACGACTTCGGCCGCGCGGCTGATCAGAAAAGGCTCGCCCATTATTTGCCGGCGATCCTGCTGGCCGGTGGTGACCACCAGCGGCGCGTGGCAATAGAGCGCGTCGATCAGCGCCGACAGCCCGTTGCCGGCGCTGGCAATCGAGTGCAGATTCACGAACGCCGCTTCGCCGCGCGCCATCGCGTAGCCCAGCGCCATGCCCGCGGCCACGCGCTCGTGCAGCGCGAGCACGTACTGGAAATCCGCCGGCATGTCCTTCAGGAACGGCAGCTCGCTCGAGCCAGGATTACCGAAGATCTTCGTCATCCCCAGATCGCGCAACAGGTTGTAGGTCACTTCGCGGACCGTGCTCACACCGGAAAGCCTCCTCGACCGATCGTCGCCAACTCGAATATATACCGGATTCGCGCGTGAAAGGTCGAGGCAAGGAGGCAGGGAAATGGCGAAGTCTTAGGGCGCCCATCGGGAGATGGCGGGCCTAGGGTTTGTGTCACCTAGGCGGTGTCCCTTTTCAGGGAGCTACACGCGAAGCAGGATAGCGCGCACGGGTGATCGCGCTGGCAAATGACGAGCAGGGGGACGACATCGACTTCACCGCTTCCCGGCAACAGGCGAACTTGTTCTTTTACTCGCCCAGCTGGAATCAAACCTTTCCTGCACGCGGCTTTCCATTGACGGGGTTTCCCGGGTCGGCACATACTCGCGCGCATTGGTTTAGGGGTTGGTGCCGGCGCACAGGAGGATTTCGTGGGTTTTCCAGTCATCCGATGGATGTGGCTTGCGTTGCTGGTTGCGGCGCTTGTTCCGGTGGCGGCGTGCGCGCAGACATCTTGTGAGGCGCTGGCGAATCTCACGCTGACGAACGCTACGATTACATCAGCGACGTCCGTCGCCGAGGGAAGCTACAAGCCGCCTGCGGGACCGGGGATGCCGGGGCCAACGAAGGATCTGCCGACGTTCTGCCGGGTGGCGGGAATCGCCAAACCGACGAGCGATTCGGAAATTCATTTCGAGGTTTGGATGCCGGCGTCGGGCTGGAACGGCAAATACGAGCAGGTGGGCAATGGCGGATTCGCGGGGACGATTCCGTTCGCGGGCATGGCCGAACCACTGCTGCATGGATACGCCACAGCCGCCACCGACGACGGGCACGTCGCGGCACCGAACGCGACCTGGGCGGTGGGACATCCCGAAAAAGTGAAGGACTTCGGCTATCGCTCGGTGCATGAGACGTCGGTCGAGGCGAAGGCGCTGATCCGCGCGTTCTACGGGAAGAGCGCGTCGCGCTTCTACTTCGTGGGCTGCTCGGAAGGCGGGCGCGAGGCCATGACAGAAGCGCAACGTTATCCGGACGATTTTCACGGGATTGTGGCCGGAGCGCCGGCGATCAACTGGGACCACCTGAACGCGCGCGGGCTTTGGGACGAATGGGCGCTGCTGGAAACTCCGGAGAGTTTCATCCCTCCGGCGAAGCTGTCGATCCTGCAGAACGCGGCGATTGCCCAGTGCGACACGCTGGATGACGACAAGGACGGCTTCATCGAAAATCCTCGGGTCTGCCATTTCGATCCGGTAACCGTGGAATGCAAGGGCAGCGAAACGCTCGGCTGCTTGACGGCGGCTCAAGTGACGGCGGCAAAGAAAATCTACGCTCCGCTGACGAATCCGCGGACGGGTGCCGAGATCGAGGCGGGATTCTCGCCAGGAGGCGAGGCAGTGCCGGCGAACTGGGCGGTCTGGATTACCGGCGGGAGCGCGCCGCAACTGGGCGTCGGGAAACTGTTTGCGAATCAGTTTTTCGGAGACATGGTGTTCGAGAATCCGAAATGGGACCCGAAGAGCTTCAATTTCGACACAGACATGAAAATCACGGACGACAGGCTTGGCGGGATTCTGAATTCGATGGATACGAATCTGCGCGCGTTCAAGTCGCACGGCGGAAAGCTGATCCAATACCATGGCTGGAGCGATGCGGCCATTCCTGCTACGGGGAGCATCGAGTATTTCGAGGCGGTACAGAAGGCGATGGGCGACACCAGGAGCTTTTACAGGCTGTTCATGGTGCCGACGATGTCGCACTGCGCGGGCGGTCCCGGAGCGACCATATTTGGCAACGCTGGCGGACTGGAACCGGCAGAAGAAGACGCCGATCATGATGTGGTGCTGGCGCTGGATCGCTGGGTTGAGAAGGGCGCGGCGCCCGATCACATCATCGCGACCGGATTCGTCGATAATAATCCTGCAAAGGGCGTCGCTATGACGCACCCATTGTGCCCGTATCCGCAGGTTGCACACTACAAGGGAACGGGCGATACCAAGGATGCCGCGAATTTTGTGTGTCAAGCGGCGCGTTCTGAACCGAACAAATAACTTCCGGCGACAGCACGGTAGCGGCGCAAAGCGCCGTCGATCGCGAAAGGGAAACGACGCCGTTCAAGCGACAGGGCGTAGCGCCGCGCGTTCCTGAGCAGGACTGCGCGGAATCCAGAGGTTGGGATTTGCCTGTGAACGCCCAAACGGCGACGCTCGATCCAGGGGAATGGGCACGATCGCCCCAAGCCTTTTCGCCTGGCGCAATCGATCGTGCTCCTGCGAAGCGGCTCGACACCCCTGCCAGAAAGCTCGTAACTTTGGTGCCCGCTGACGCGTTATATCCATTTGCGGGGTGCGAGCGGAACATCGTATGCTGTTCCGCCGCTGCGGAATGGCAACGCGCTACCGATCGAAAGGTCCATAAAAATAACGATGGGCGAGATGATTACAGTCAACGACCTGGTGAAAAACTACGGCGATTTTTGCGCCGTGAATCATGTGTCGTTCAGCGTGCCGGAGGGCGTAATTTTCGGATTTCTGGGGCCGAACGGCGCGGGTAAGACCACCACGATCAAGATGCTGACCACGGTGCTCGATCCTACCAGTGGATCGATTCGCGTGAACGGGCACGATCCGACACGTGAACAGAAGCAGGTGCGGCAATCGTTCGGCATCGTGTTTCAGGATCCGAGTCTCGACGACGAGCTGACCGCGCAGGAAAATATGGACCTGCACGGGATTCTCTACGGCGTGCCGCGAGCGGAGCGGCACACGCGCATCGACACACTGGTGGATCTGGTGGGGCTCGGGGAGCGCAAGAAAGATTTCGTGAAAACGTTTTCCGGCGGGATGAAGCGGCGCCTGGAAGTGGCGCGGGCCCTGCTGCACAAGCCGCGGATCCTGTTTCTCGACGAGCCGACGATCGGGCTGGATCCGCAAACGCGCAACCACATTTGGGGCTACATTCAGCAGTTGAGCAAAACCGAGGGCGTCACGGTTTTTTTCACCACGCACTATATGGACGAAGCCGACCGCGTGGCGAACGACGTGGCGGTGATCGACCACGGCAAAATCGTGGCGCAGGGATCGCCCGCGGAGCTGAAAGAGCGCGCCCAGTGCGCGAATCTGGAGGACGCGTTCATCGCGTTGACCGGGCACGCTATTCGCGAGGAAGAGGCGAACGCGACGGACCGCATGCGCATGATGGGGCGGGCGTGGAGAGGCGGAGGTCGGCGATGAAAGCGATCTACATTTTGTGCGTGCGGCAACTGAAGCGCTACGTGCGGTCGCCGGCCCGCATCATCGGCTCATTGGGGCAGCCGATTTTGTTTCTGGTCGCGCTGGGATTTGGATTGCGCGCTATGTTCGCGCGCGCGGGCCAGGGGAATTACATTAACTTTCTTTCGCCGGGGATTATTTCCATGGCGATCCTGTTCAACGCCGTGTTTTCCGGGATCGAAATCATCTGGGACCGGCAATTCGGCTTTCTGAAAGAAACGCTGGTCGCGCCGGTGTCACGGCTGGAGATCGTCTTCGGCAGGATGCTGGGCGGCGCCATTGTGGCGTTCGCGCAGGGGTTGGTCGTCTTCGTGATCTGCATGATCGCCGGGTTCCGCTTCGTCAGCTCGCCCTATCTGCCACTGGCGATTTTCTTTATGTTCATGATCGCGCTGCTGTTCGCGGGCATCGGAACGGTGTTCGGATCGGTGCTGCAGGATATGCAGGGATTTCCGCTGATCATCAATTTTCTGATCATGCCGCTGTTCTTTTTTTCCGGCGCGATTTTTGCTACGAGCGGATTGCCGAGAGCGCTGCGCATCTTGCTGCAGCTCAACCCGCTCAGCTACGGCGTGGACGGCCTGCGCGGCGCGCTGATCAATCAGTTTGCGTTCGGACTGACCACCGATCTGGTGGTCGTAACGGTACTGACCGCGCTCCTGCTCGCCATCGGCAGCTACTTCTTCTCGAAGATTCAGTTGTAGTGGACCCCGCGATGCCGCGCGAAAGACCCCGGCGCTACATTCAACCTTCCAACTGATCGCCCGCGTGACCGGCTGGTTGCGAAGCATCTTCGCAGGGCACGATAGATCGTGCCCTGGGGAACCGATGCCGAGGTTGCGCCGCAAACGGCAGCGTGCCCTAGGTGGGCAGTGCGCTGATGGCGATGCGCTCCTGTTTGCCTGGGTCGTTCACAACCTTGCAGTCGTCATTGAAGATCATGGTGGCGCGCGTCGCGGTGTCGTAGAAGGGCCACTGCGGCAGGCCGGGCACGTTGGGGTTGCCGGTGCGGGCGAAGGCGGCCCAGGCGGCACTCATTTTTGCAGCGAGCGCGGCTGTGTCCGCTCCCGTACCGTTGTAGCTGGCGGTCTTGTCGGTGTTGTCGAAGACGAATCCGAGCTCGATGGCGTGCGGCGAGCGGAGCTTGCCGCCGAGGATCGGCGTCTGCCACGCGAAAATGTACATGTACGCAGGCGCGGCGCCCTGCGCGACTTTGCGCTCGGCTTGCGTGACGGCGTTCATGCGCATCATGCGGTCGGTGGTGACCGCGAAATAGATATCGCTAGGCGTCGCGTTCGGACGATTCTGCTTGTAGGTGGCGATCAGGGCGTCAAGCTTGGCATCATCGTCGGCGTGCAGATAGGTTTTCAGCTTCGCGCGCATGTCCGCTTCGTTCAGCGCAAAGAGCGAGGCGTCTCCCATGCCGACCAACAGTGTGGATTCGGTGCCGTTGGTGCCGATCAGCATGGGAATGTCTGAGGACTGCGCGGGCGCGTCGGGATCAAACGGCTGCCGCGGCAGCGAGAGACCGTCGACTACGGGGCCAAGCCGAATCGAATTCGGTCCGGTCATCGCGTGCATGGCGGCGAGCATGTCGGCCATCGGAACTTTCTGCAGATCGTCCACGCGGTCGGGCGAAATCTTCAGCTGCGCGAGATATTTTCGCGCGGCGGCGTCGGCTTCGTCGATGGTGCTGACGCGCAGCGTCGATCCGCTTTCGACAATCGCCTTGTGGAACAGTCCCTTTGCGGGCGGCATGGCCATCAGCACGCTGACCTTTCCGCCGCCGCCCGATTCGCCGAAAATCGTGACGTTCTCGGGATCGCCGCCGAAATTCGCGATGTTGTCGCGCACCCATTCGAGCGCGAGCACGCAATCGAGCATGCCCGCATTGCCCGAGTCCGCGTATTTCTTGCTGATCTCGCCGAGATAAAGGTAGCCGAAAACATTGAGGCGGTGATTGATGCCCACGACGACGACGTCTTGCTTGTGCGCGAGGTTGGTGCCGTCGTAGGTGGGTGAGCCGTCCGAGCCGCCGGTATAGCCGCCGCCGTGCAGCCAGACCATCACGGGCCGTCGGCGGTGCACGAGGCCGGGCGTCCACACGTTGAGGACGAGGCAATTCTCGCTGACTTTGCCCGGGCCGAAAATATCTCCCATGGCAATGCGGATGTCGGATCCAGTGGCGCCGGAAAGATTTTGCGGGGCCAGGTCGCCGTAATGGAGAGCCTCGGCGACTGCGTTCCACGGCGGCGGCGGCGCGGGTGGCAGGAAGCGCCCGGCGCCTTCGGGATTCGCTCCGTAATGGATGCCCTTGAACGTACAGACGCCGTCGGCGGAGGCGCCGCGGACTCTGCCGTATTTTGTGGAGACGATGGGCGAGGAGGAATCGGCGGCGAAGAGTGCGCGAGCCAGAGGAGAGCCAAGCGCGGCGGCGCCGGCCAGAGAGTTCTTGATTAGTTCTCGGCGTCGAATCATGAAGCCTCCGTTCCGAGATTCAGTGGCTAAAGCCCGTCTTGCTTTCGCAGGGTTTAGGGCGCAGCCAAAGCTGCCACCGACAAAACCCCTTGCGCCTTCGGCCGCAGCGAGCACGCCTGGCTGCGCCGGTCGCTTCAGAAAAACTCCGGCTGGAAGCCGGCGCTAGGCGACCTGCGGCTCGGCCACAGCGACGGGAACGTTCTCGCGCGGTGCGGGCATGACGGCGAAGATGATGGCGACGATTCCCACGCCTGCGAGCACCGCGTCCAGCTCGAACGACTTGGCATAGCTTCCGTAGCGATCGAAGATCATGCCGCCAACCAGCCCGGCGGGCGACGCAATAGCAGACGTGAGAAAAATGTACATGCCGCTCAATTTTGGATAGGCCTTGCGGCCATAGTAGTGGCCGACCATCGTGTTCGTGCAGCTGTAGGTCCAGCCATAGGCGATGCCCTGGAGCGCCGAGGCCACGTAGGCCAGTTTCAGAGCGTCGACATTCGACGTGAAGGCCAAGTAGGAGCTAATGAAGTAGAGGCTCGCGCCGAGCACAAAAACCAGCCGAGCGTTCAGGTAGTCCATGAGCAACCCGCCAAGCCAACGGCCGCCGAGCGTGCCGGCGGTCAACAGGCTGATTCCCAACGAGGCTTTCGCGGGAGTGATTCCGACGCCTGTCAGATGCTCGACCCAATGCGCGATGAACAGGAAATAAGGAAACGTAGCAGCAATTCCGGCAATCGCCACCAGCCAATACGACGATGTTGCCAGCGCTTCGCCAGCGGTCCACTCGTGTTTCGTGGCCAGCGCATCGGTGCGAGAAGGCTGCTCCTGCTGCGCTTCGGGCAGGCCGTCGACCGTCTGGCCCAAGGACTCGGGGCTTTCTCTGACGAAGAGAAAGGCGATCAGGCCGGAGACGACCATGGCGCCGGCGACGATTCTCCAGCCGACGTGCCAGTTGCCGCCACCTTCGCGCAACATCTTGTCGAGCAGCGGGGGAAGGAAAAAACCGGAGATTCCGGAGGCGGAGAGCGTGAGGCCCATCATGGCGCCGCGGTAGCGACGAAACCATCGCGTGACGCCCGTGGCGGCGGGAACCAGCGTCGCGAAACTCATGCCCGTGCCGTTGACCACGCCGAAGGCGACCAAGTAGTGGATCGGTTTGGACGCCACGAAACCGAGGAACAGGGCGCTGACACCGATAATGCAGGAGCCGATCATGAACGTTTTGCGAATTCCGAATTTGACGATGGCCATGGCCACGAAGAGGGCGGCGATTCCGACGAAAAGATTCAGGATGGTGAAGCCCAGGCCGAGAGTGCTGCGCTTCATGACGATATCGTGAATCATGTAGCTGTTGATGATGGTGCCGCCGTAATACGGAAATCCCATGTTGATGAAATCGAGGGTGAACAGGACGGCGACCAGCTTCCAGCCATAAAAGCTCTTCTTCTCGGGCACTTGGGCCTCCTGTGCAGTTGCCGGCATCACGCGGCTCTGGCAACCGCGCTTGATTCCATATGGTGATGCGGCATAGCGGCGAACAGAATGGCGACGATGCCGATCACTGTGATCGCGATGTTCAACTGCCAGGCGCGCTGGTAGCCACCATAGACGTCGAAGATCTTACCGCCGACCCAGCCCGCAGGCGATGCGCCACCGGAAGTTAGAAGCAGCAAAGTGCCCGCAAGTTTAGGAAAAGCGACGGGGCCGAAGTAATGCGCGATGCATGTGGTCATGCAGGTGAACGTCCAGCCGATGCCCAGGCCGTAGAGTATGGCGGCCAAATTAGCGATCAGCAGCGCGCTGGGACCGGCGTGCATGGCGGCGACTGAGCCGAACAGATAGCAGAACAGGCCGATCATGAATGCGAAGCGCGCGCTCATGGTGTCCATCAGCCAGCCCCCGATCAAACGGCCGGCGACGCACGCGACGGTGAAGAGGCCCAGCGAAAAGGCCCCGTCGCCCGACGGCACACCTACGTTTTGCAGATGCAGCAGCCAGTGGGCCACGAAAATGAAAAACGGAAACTGTGCGGCGAGCCCGGCGGTCACGACGAGCCAGAAACTGCTGGTGCGATAAGCCTCGGCGGGCGTCCATTCGTACTGCGTGACCAGCCCGCCGGAAGCGTGTTGCGGCGGATCGCCTGCGATCGGTTGCGCGGCACCATCGGGAAGCTGGCCGAGATCTTCGGGGCGCTCTTTGACGAATAACAGGGCGACGATTCCGGCCAGCACGGCGCCGGCCGCGACAATTTCCCATCCGAGGCGCCAATCGCCGCCGTGAAGCCGCAAGAGTTTGTCGATCTGACCCGCCATGAAGAAACCGCAAACGCCGGAGCCGCTAAGGACCAGGCCGACTGCGCGGCCGCGGTACCGTTCGAACCATCGGGCGGCGGCGGTGCTGCCGGGAATGATATCGCCGAAGCACACACCGATTCCGTTGATCACCCCGAAGCCGAGAAGAAATTGCCATGGTTTCGTGGTAGCGAAGGCCAGAAACAGCGAACCAGCACAAACGAACGCCGAACCGATCAGATACGTCGAGCGTATGCCGAGGCGAACGATCGAGATGGCCACGAGCGTCGAGGGAATGCCGACGAACAAGTTGAGCAGCGTGGATCCGAATCCCAGCGTGCCGCGGCTCATCGGGATGTGTTCGAGCATGTAGGGATTGATGACCGCTCCGATGTAAAACGGCATGCCCAGGTTCAGAAAGTCCATCGCGGAAAGCGCGCCGATCAGTTTCCAGCCGTAGAACGAGCGACCGCTCGACATTCCATGCCTCCCAGTGGGCGCACCGCGCCGATGCTGCCTTGCACCGAATTGCCATTCCCGCCGCCCAAATCGGCGGGAATCGATGGTGAACGTGCCGACATTCTAGTACCGTTCCGACGTTTGGCAAGCGATTCGGTTGGAGGCGCGGAGCAGCCGACCTGAAGGTAGAATAGGTGCAATTCGCGGGGGGAACGCATGTGAGCTTGCGGACACAAGTTGGAATCGTGGGCGCGGGGCCGGCCGGGCTGATGCTGTCGCATCTGCTCTACCGCCAAGGCATCGATTCGGTCGTGGTCGAGGCGCGCAGCCGGCAATATGTGGAGGACCGCGTGCGCGCGGGGGTACTTGAACAGGGCACCGCCGACCTGATGGTGGAAACCGGCGTGGGCGCGCGGCTTGAGCGGGAAGGGCTGATCCATCACGGCGTGATGTTTCGCTTTGCCGGCCGCACCTTTCGGTTCGATTTCAAAGAGCTGGCCAACGGGCGCGCGATTGTGGTGTATCCGCAAAATAAGGTGGTGGCGGATCTGTTTGACGCGCGAGCGGCGGCGGGCGGGCGCGTCATCACGGAAGCCGAAGGCGCGACCGTGCAAGATTTTGGCGACTCGAGCGGGGCGACCAGGCCAAAAATTCGTTATCACGCGAACGGTGAATCGCAGGAGATCGCATGCGATTTCATCGCGGGCTGCGACGGCTTTCACGGTGTGTGCCGTCCGTCGGTTCCCGCGGGCGCGCTGACCATTTACGACCGCGTGTATCCGTTCGGCTGGCTCGGTATTCTGGCCGAGGTGCCACCCTCGTCAGAAGAGCTGATCTATGCGTATCACGAACGCGGGTTCGCGCTGCTGAGCATGCGCACGCCGCAGATCAGCCGGCTCTACCTCCAGTGCAAGCCCGACGAGGACATGAAGGACTGGCCGGATGCGCGCATCTGGAAGGAGCTGCATCTCCGACTCGCTTCCAACGACCCGAACTGGAAGCTGACCGAAGGGAAAATTCTGCAAAAAGGTGTCACGGGAATGCGCAGCTTCGTGATCGAGCCCATGCAGCACGGGAAATTGTTTCTCGCAGGAGACGCCGCACACATCGTGCCGCCGACGGGTGCGAAGGGATTGAACCTCGCCGTTTCCGACGTGCGCGTGCTGGCGGATGGTTTTGTGGAGTTCTACAGCACGGGAAAAAAATCGCTGCTCGAGAATTATTCCGCGAAGTGCCTGCGGCGCGTCTGGAAGGTGCAGCGATTTTCGTGGTGGATGACGTCGATGCTGCATCGGTTCGATACAGACAACGCATTCGACCAGCGTCGCCAGCTCGCCGAGCTTGATTACGTCACCAGCTCCCGCGTAGCGCAGCAGTCCCTGGCTGAAAACTACGTCGGCCTGCCGATGGAATAGCCTCAGACGACAGCACTCAGAAAGAAATAGCCTCGCGCCCATGGCACGGGCAGCGCGAGGCTTTCTAATTCCGGGAGTCTTGGGATCTACTGGGTAACTGTTTTCGCGGCGTCGCCGACTTTGAAGCCCGAGCCGGAGACTGGTTGGCAAACCGCTGAGACATCATCCACGTCCGTTACACGAACTACGCCGACCGGTTGTGTCAGCTGGCGAAGTACCTGGCCCGTGGCGGGGTCTTTGATTGTCCGCGTGATGCGTTCGATCGAGAGCTGATCGCCGACCTTAATTCCAGACTTTGCGCCGACGTTCAACACAACCTGACCGCCATCCACGGCGGCGACGAGCCCGGAAACAATAATCGTTCGCGCCGAAAGTTTGGGAGCATCGGCGATCAGGCCGGTGCTCATCTGCTCGACAGAAGCCTTCACCGCCTCGCCGAGAATCGTTTCCTGGAAATCGCTCGAACCGAAGTCCACGTTGCCGGCTCCGAATCCGCGCCAGTTGCCGCCACCGCCGGTCAGAGACGTGCTCGACCGTGACGACTCGCCATGCCCTTCCGCCACGCCAAGAATCTCGGCCGTATCAATGTCCACGATGCGCGCGTCAATATTCACGATCGCTTTGCTGTTTGTGTGCTTGAAGCCGCCCATGCCGAATGGGCCGATGCCCCCTCCGTTGCCGCCGACACCGGTATTCTTCGTCTCATTTCCGAATTGAGTGATGCTGCCGACGATCATCGCGTCGACGCCGAGAATTTTTCCGATCTTCGCGGCGGACGTCGGATTGGCGCGGTCGCTATTGGAGAAATTCTGCTCGGCCATGATCTTGTCCAGCGCGTTGCGCTCAATCACCGAGTAGGTGCCGTCTTGCACCAGATACTTCACCAGCAGGTCGGTGACGCCCTTGCCGATGTCGACGTTATTTCCCAGCTGCGCGATGGTCGCCGTAGGAATCGCAGTGAAGTCGAAATCGAATACCGCGACGCGCTTCTTGCGACCCTGAGCGGGAGGAGGCGCCCCGTTGGGCACTGCCGCTGCCGTAGTCGGCGTACCGGGAGGCGGAGCTTGGCCGCCGCCGGCCGCCTGTGCGCCCGCGTTAGGAGCGAGAAACGTCGCCAGTATCAGCGTGGCCCAAAGAATCTTTTTCATCGTCAAATCTCTCCCGTTTGCTGGGTTACGGAATGAGCGTCATACCAGCTGTTGCGTAGGCCGGAATCTTACTGGCCTGTCGTGATACGTGTCAACAATGGTGTGGCCGTTGACAGCGCGCTGGTTAACTTGTCGCGCGGATGCCAAAGCCGGTCCGCCCGCAGACGCTCGCTTCTCACTACGCATTGCGCAGGAACAGAGGGAAAACCGTCATGGCCGCGCGCAATAGGGGACAGGCGACACGGTACTGTTCGCCGGCGCGTCCCCGCGTGCGATTGACTTTCCGGCTGCGCCGGGACTATCCTCGCCACCACGCAGCATTCCCCGACGAGTGACGTTTGGGAGGCCGGCATCCATGCGGCCACCGCGTGTGACATCTGCGCTCCGGAGTGATTCAAGTACGACGATCTGACGGAATACATGACGGTTTTTTCTTGCCGTTCACGCAATGTGTAGTACGGAGCAACGCATCCGGCCCATGCTTGCTCGTTCTCAATCTGAGCTTTGAAACCTGGAGGCATCGATGAATTCGAACAGGGCAACGAACAAGACCCTGGAGATCTCTTTTGCGTTGGCGGTGCTGCTGGCGGTTCCCGGCGCCGCGTTGGCCCAAAAGCATAACAGTGGGGGTGGCGGCGGGTCGGCGCCCCCCGCGCACAATTCGACTCCTCCGCCGTCGCACAATTCCGCGCCGCCGTCGAATAACAACCGCGGAGGGTCGACGGGCGGGGGAAACACGGGCCACACCGGCGGCACCACGGGTGCAAACACGGGCCACACGAACACCGGCGGCGGGACGAGCATGTACGGCAACTACGGCAGCCGCGGCGGCTCAAGCGCAGGCGGTTCGACCGGCACGCACACCAACAGCTCGACGAGCATGTACGGCAACTACGGAAGCCACAGCGGTTCGAGCACGGGTGGTTCAACAACCGGTGGCACACACACCGGCGGCACCGGCACGTCTGGCAGCACGGGAACGCGAGGCGGAGTCTCCAACAACGCATCGACGGCTGGCACGCATGGTGGAACCACCGGTTCGGTTGCCGGCGGCACACACGGCGGCACCACCAATTCCGCCGGTGGCGGAACGCACGTCACGAACAACGGCCTGAGCGGCGGGCACGGTACCTCGACGCTCGGCGGCAACACGCACGCCGGTGGTGCGACGAACAACGCCGGCGGCCACGGCACAGTGAGTGCCTCAGCGGGTCACGGCTTCAGCGCGCCACCCGGCGGCCACTCGGCCGTTAACGCACATGGCGCCACAACGAATTTCGACCGCGGCGGCCATGTCACCAGCCTCACCACGCGCAATGGCGCGTCGGCGCGATTTGATTCCCGCGGCCACGTCAATACGATTCGCAGCGGCGGCATGACCATCAATCATGGCGCGCGCGGCGGACGCACAATCGTCAGCGAGCGCGCCGACCACTCGCGCTTGGTGAGCTACGGGCACGGACGCGGCTACGGCGAGCGCGGCTATATGCGCGGCGGCCATGAATTCCGCGGCCGCACGTATTTCGCGCACGGCCGCTACTACGCTCGCGCCTATCGCGGCTACTACTGGCACGGCTATCGCTACTACGGCTACGTTCCCGGCTATTACTACAATCCTGGATTCTATGGCTGGGCCTACAACCCGTGGGGCGCTGCCATCGCTTACAACTGGGGATGGGGCGGCGCGCCGTGGTACGGCTACTCCGGCTACTATTTCACGCCGTACGCTACGTATCCGAGCGCGGCATTCTGGCTCACCGATTACCTGATGGCGCAGAACCTTCAGGCCGCATACGAAGCACAGCAGGATGCCGCGAGCAATCAAGCGGCAGCCAACAACTCCGCGCAAGCCGGCGGCGACAATGGCGGCGGTCAAGCGCAGCTCACTCCCGAAGTGAAGCAGGCCATCGCCGACGAAGTGGCGGCGCAAATTGCGGCGGAGAAAAACCAGGCGGCGAATCAGGGCGGAGGCAGTGGCCCGGATCCTGCTCCTGCAGCGCTCGATCCGGCGCATCGCACGTTCGTTGTGGCCAGCACTCTCAGCGTGCAGAATAACGACGGCACGGGTTGCAGTCTCACGCAAGGCGACGTGCTTCGCCGCATCGACGACACCGCCGACTCCAACAACAATGTCAGCGTGCGCGTCGTCAGCGCCCAGCGCGGCGATTGCTCGGCGGGCGCGCAGGTTCCCGTCGCGGTCGACGATCTGGAGGAGATGAACAACCACCTGCGCGAGCAGATCGACGATGGTATGGGGCAGCTGGCCAAGAACCAAGGCAAGGGCGGTTTGCCGTCCGGTCCGGCGGGTAATCCGCAGCCGAACGCGGATGGCCAAGCGCAGCCGGATACCAGCGTGGGCAACGATCTGAATCAGCAGCAGGCACAGGCAGACCAGACCGAGCAGGATGTGCAGTCAGCCCAGAACTAAACCCTCGCGTGCTTGCGCGCGCAGAGGCTGCTTTCGCCGAACTGGGAGTTTGAGCGCCGGGTCGTCCGACGCAGTTCTTCGATGATCCGGCGTCTCAATAATCGCCAGTTAACATCCACGATACAAAGCGCTTAGTTCCCTCTGGCCGCGCCGTCCCCGTTCGATACAATGGCCTAAAGTTTTGGCGAAGGGCTCTAAAATCCATGCCTACACGTTACCGAGCGGAGGTGGTCGGCAGCTTCCTGCGCCCTCCCACCCTGCTGCAATCCCGCGCCGATTACGCCGCCGGCAAACTGAAACTCGAAGAGCTGCGCGCGGCCGAAGATCGCGCCATCCTGAGTGTTTTCGACGGCCAGAAAAAAGCCGGCATGCAACTGTTCACCGATGGCGAGCTGCGGCGTGGCTCGTGGCTCACCGATATGGCCGACGCCGTCGAGGGTTTCGTGGCCGACAAAGTGATTCTCGATTGGAAAGGTCCAGGCGGGGGATTCGAGGCCAGCTCTGCGCAAGCTGTCGGCGCAAAGCTCAAGAAAACACGCAAGCTGACCGCGCACGAATTACCGTTTCTGAAGAAATCCGCGCCCGGGCCGTTCAAGATCACCGTGCCGGCGCCGTCGAATTTCATGGTGTCGAGCTACAAGCGAGGCGTCAGCTCGAAGTTTTATCCCACGCACGCGGAGTTGCTGCACGACCTGGTTGACATCATTCGCGACGAAATCAAATGGCTGGTCGCCGAGGGCGCCACATATATCCAGCTCGACGCACCGTTCTATTCGCATTACGTCGATTCGATTCAGCGCGGCCGGTTAGAGCGCGATGGTTTGAATCCCGACGAAGAGTTCAAGAAATCCGTCGCCGGCGACAATTCCCTACTGAGAGATATTCCGCGCGGCAAAGTCACCGTGTCCACCCACATCTGCCGCGGCAACAGCCGCAGCCGTTGGTATACCGAGGGCGCCTACGACGCGATCGCCGAAAGACTTTTCGGATCTCTCGACGTGGACAATTTCCTGCTGGAATACGACACTGCGCGCGCCGGCGGCTTTGAGCCGCTGCGGCTGGTGCCGCGCGGGAAGACCGTGGTTTTGGGGCTCGTTACCACGAAAACGCCGAAGCTTGAATCACCGGACGATCTTCGACGCCGCATCGACGAGGCCGCGCGCTACGTCCCGCTCGAAAATCTAGCCCTCAGCACGCAGTGCGGATTCGCCTCCGTCGCCGCCGGTAACCTGCTCACGATGGACGAACAGTGGCGCAAGCTCGAGCTTGTCGCCTCCGTCGCCCGCAAGGTCTGGGGCTGACGCCCGTCCGCCATCCCGATCCACTGGCTACAATCGATCTTCCGACGGCGAGCGCCGTCTGTGGGCACGGTGACGAAAAGCACCGGATCCGTGCCCCCATTTCCTGGTTGAGTCCGGGCGTCATGCCCCGGCAACCAAGCCGCAGCCGTGACGCACGTTGCCCTTCCCAATCCGCAAACAGCCGGCCGGATTCCGGAGGGTCGCAGAAAATACCGCATTGTCCTTATAATATGACCACGAAATCGCTTCCCTTTGTTCGGCAGCAGGGCTCGAACGGCGCTAGCCATGGTGGCAAGCCTTCCTTTCTTGCGCATCACAGTTCGCGGGGGAACACTTATTGTCTACACGCCGCCGAAAACGGATTTGCGCCGGGCCATCCTGAAACCGGTCATTTTGCATTGCACGAGCAAATCGCACCTTAAGTGATTTATGATGTGGCTCCTGACGATGGCAACCGTGGTGCTGCTGCCAAGTCTCCACGGCCAAAAGTAGAGGGGCGAGAACATGGCATTTCTTCGCGATTTGAAAGTTGCGTTTCACTCGCTGATGCGCGCAAAAGGCCTTGCGAGCATCGTGATCCTCACGCTGGCGCTGGGCATTGGGGCCAACGCCGCGATTTTCACGCTGGTGCGCGGAGTGCTCCTGAAGCCTCTCGTCAATCGAGACGAGAACCGCCTCATCTACATCCGCCAGAGCGCCCAAGGCATCGGCGACGACAACACGACCTTCTCCGTCCCCGAAATCAAGGATCTCGAAGCCAGCGTTCACTCCGTCAGCGAATTTGGCGATTTCTCGACGATGGGCTTCACGATGATTGGACTCGGCGAGCCTCGCGAAGTTCAAGGCGGCGTGGTCGGCGGCACCTACTTCGACGTCATGGGCCTGCATCCCGTCCTCGGCCGCCTCATCGGACCTCAAGATGACGGCCAGAGTGCGGCGGGCGTCATCGTGCTCACGTATCGCTTCTGGTCCACGGTGTACAAAAAAGATCCCAATGTGATCGGCAAAACAGTTCGCCTCAGCAGCATCGGCGACCGTCCCACCACGGTGATTGGCGTCCTCGAGCCGTGCGTCCCCTATCCCGCGGACACAGAAATCATCGGCAACATCGTCACCAGCCCGCACCATCTTTCCGCCACGATGGTCACTGGCCGCGTCCATCGCATGACCGAACTGTTCGGCAAGCTTGCTCCTGGCGCCACTCTCGACCAGGCCCGCACCGAACTGCGCACCGTCTACGCCACGATGCAGAAGGACCACCCGGAAGCCTATCCTGATAAGGGCGGCTTCCGCATCGAGACGAGGATGCTCCGCGACCAGATTACCTCCGGCGCGCGCACGGTTCTGCTCGTTCTGTTGGCCGCCTCTGGCCTCGTCTTCATCATCGCCTGCTCCAACGTTGCCAACCTGATTCTCGCTCGCACGGTTCGCCGCGAGGGTGAACTCGCGATTCGCGCCGCGCTGGGCGCAAGTTCCGCCGCGTTGCGGCGCATGTTGTTGGCTGAAAGCCTTCTCCTCTGCGGTGCTGGCGCGGCGCTCGGCGTCATGAGCGCCCAGCCGCTGGTCAGCATCCTGGCGCGGTATGCATCTCGTTTCTCTATTCGCGCCCTGGATTTGACGGTCGATTCCAGCATGCTTTGGCTCGGAGCGGCCCTGGCCGTGGTCGCGGCGGTAATTTTGGCGTTTGTGCCGCGATTGCCTTCCGCTACCGGGGCTAACGGCATGAACTTGGCCAGTGGCAGCGTCCGCATCACCAGCCGCCGCCAGCGCATCTTCGCGGTGACGCAAATCGCCGCGTCCTTCGTTCTGCTGGCCGGCGCAGCCATGCTGGTCACCACTCTAATCGCTCTGCAACAGGCGCAAACCGGTCTCGACACGCGACACGTCCTCACCGTTGACGTTCCCGCCCTCTCCTACGGGAAAACGCCTCAACAAGTGGTCGATTTCTACAAAGAATCCATACGCCGTATCGACGAGCTGCCTGGCGTCTCTACCACCGCCTTCAGCACGATTGCGCCGTGGCGCGATGCCGATAGCATCGGTGTAGGTCTCCAATTCTCCGCGGATGGTCACGTCCATGATAAAGATGATCCTCGCGCTCTGTGGCGTACCATCTCTCCGGGATATTTCGCCGCGCTCGGCGTGCCCATTCTTGACGGCCGCGATTTCAACGACCTCGATGACCAGAACCGAGAGCCTGTCGCTATCGTTAGTGAGACTCTTGCGCGCCGGATGTTCCCGGCCGGGGATGCCGTCGGGCAGCATGTCTATTGGACCGATCCCGTGCTCGAATTCCTCCCCGGCACCGACGCCGAAAAGGCCCGATTCAAGGGGCCGCACCGCATCATTGGCGTGGTCGCCGACGTCGACGACCTGCATGTCGTTCCGCAGCCCGTTACCACCATTTACGGCACTTTTGCGGACTCTCAGATGTTTGGCGGACATCTCTTCATCCACACAAGCGCCAATCCGTATGCCTTGGTCGCCCCGGTCACAAGAATTATTCGCGGGTTGTCCGCTGATGAGCCCGTCGAGCATCCCGCCACTCTCGCTGACATGCGTGCCAAGGTTCTGGCACCAGACCGTTTGAGCTCGCTTGTGTTTGGCGTATTCGCTGCGGTGGCGTTGCTCATTGCTGTTGTGGGTGTGGCCGGCGTGCTTGCGTTTTCAGTTAGCGCGCGAACGCGCGAATTTGGCATCCGTCTAGCGCTGGGATCTCAACCGGAAAATATTCTCAGAGCCGTCATCGCGGAAGGCGCCGCAACGGCTGGCGCGGGCCTCCTAGCAGGCGCAGCGTTCGGCTTCGTGGCAGCGCGTTTGGCAGGCAGCTATTTCTCCGACGTAAAGATGCCCGGCGCGCTGCCGGTGGTCATTTCTGCATTTGTGTTACTAGGCGCAGCCCTAGTCGCGTCAATGCTGCCAGCAGCCCGCGCCGCCCGCGTCGACATCATCCAAGCACTTCGCTCGGAGTGATTCAAGGGCCAGATTCCGTTATCGCAGCCGATCTCGGCCTCCGCCCGAAAATCGGTTCATGCGGAATCCTAATCTTCAACTTCTCACCGACGCGGCCAAGTTGTTGCTGAATTGGGGAGTCATGCCACCAAGTTTGTCGAACCGCTCGGCGATCCGCTTTTCTGGCAGTTAATTTCGGATCCCGTGCGGCTCACTCTACGATTGTGACCATCCGGCCAAGACACGCGTCGGTGTAAGCGTTCGCTTACTCGATGCCATTGTAAGCGTTCGCTTACTTTGCTATCATGTAAGCGTTCGCTTACAGGAGATAACCAAATGACCATCCGCACACCGGCCGACCTTGGCACGCTGATTCGCAACACCCGCAAAAGGCTCCGACTGGACCAATCGACTCTTTCCAAGAAGATCGGCGTTAGTCGCCTCTGGCTTGTCGAGATCGAAAAAGGAAAACCTCGTGCGGAAATTGGCTTGGTGCTACGCACTCTCGATGCTCTTCGTATAACCTTGAACGCTACAATATCCGAAGATCAGCCACCGAAAAAAAGCCAAAACAGTATCGATATCGATGAGATCGTCGCGGCGGCGCGTAGGCCACGCAAATGACAACGCAGCTGATTGCTTTTGCAGACAATTTAGTAATGGGAACGGTGACGAATGCAAAGGGCGGGCGACTCGCCTTCCTCTATTCCAACGAATGGCTGGCGTCGCCGGGTGCTTATCCTTTGTCAGTCTCCATGCCCTTATCACCCGGCGAACAAGAACACCGGAAAATCCACCCCTTCCTTTGGGGCCTGCTTCCCGATAATGAAATTGTGCTTGGACAATGGGCCCGAAAATTTCACGTCTCACCCAGCAACGTCCTTGGACTCATCTCAAATGTAGGCGAGGACTGCGCCGGTGCAGTTCAATTCGTGAAGCCGGAACGGCTCGATGCCGTTCGATCGGTCGGACCACCGGAAGTTCAATGGTTGGATGAAGCGGGCGTAGCGGAGCGACTCCGCGCGTTGAGGCAAGACCCGTCTGCGTGGCGAATCGCACGCGACACCGGCCAGTTCAGCTTGGCTGGGGCCCAGCCGAAAACCACCTTAATCCTCGAAAAAGACCGGTGGGGCGTTCCTTCCGGTCGCACTCCCACCACACACATTCTCAAACCACCCACTGGCGAATTCGACGGGCATGCCGAAAACGAGCACTTTTGTCTGGAATTGGCGCGCGCATTCGGGCTCCCAGTCGCAAACTCTCAGATTCGGCGATTCCAAGACGAAATCGCAATCGTCATCGAGCGCTACGACCGCATCCGTAGCGGCGGCACGATCCGTCGGGTCCATCAGGAAGACATCTGTCAGGCCTTAGGACTTCCACCCACTCAGAAGTATCAAAGTGACGGCGGCCCTGGTGTGCGCACCATCGCCGAACTCCTAACCAACACTTCGACCGCATCCAATGAAGACGTACGTACCTTCGTTGACGCCGTGGCCTTCAACTGGTTCATCGCGGGCACCGACGCACACTCCAAGAATTACTCCCTACTCTTAGGCGCTGAGTCCCAAATCCGATTAGCTCCATTGTACGATCTTGCGAGCGCCTTGCCGTATCCCGGCATGCGCCTAATTGGATTGAAACTCGCGATGAAAGTCGGAGGAGAATACGCTTTGCGGAACATCGCCGTCAGACACTGGTGCCGCCTCGCAGCCGAAGCACATCTAAATCCAGACGAACTGGTTGCCAATCTCCGAGCTATTGCCCAAGCTATGCCCGATCACGTCGCGACGATCCGAGAACGTTCAAGCGACGAAGGCCTCGCTCACCCAATTCTCGATCGACTCGCAGAACGTCTCATTGTCCGGGCTAGAGCTTGTCAGCGGCTGCTTAAATGAGAGCTTTTTTAGGTATGGCGAGAGGGGGGAGTCTGGCCCGTAGCGCGAACAGGTACGCCGTGTTCTCTGAGTTGCAGTTCGATACTGTCTGGTCCCAGCGTATGGTTGACGCCAACAACGATAAAGCAGTGGTCGCCAACTGCGGAAGGATTTGCATTTTCAGAAAGAAAATCAACCTCAGCACTTCTCTCGCAGGTCAAGCGGTAGGCATCAAAGAAGTCGACGAAGGTATCTGGCTGGTCAGCTTTATGGACTATGATCTCGGTTACATCGATCTTGAGGAGAAGACTCTGCAGCCCCTAAACAATCCTTTTGGCCCAAAGGTGTCTTCGGAACGTTCTGTAAAAGGATCTGTCCGGACTGTACATCTGGAATCTGGCGGAGAGGGGGGGATTCGAACCATTGAATGCAGAGCCTTGCACCGCCTTGCACGGCTTTGTCCAGTAACAGAAACTAAAGCACTTATCGGAATTGCGATTTCCGCCCCGTCCTTCAGCATTTTGTGAAGCCTAATTCGCGCCGAGAATGTAGCACCGCGTCGGAAAATGTAGCACACGAGCACAGGTCCGTTATGTTCCGATCCTCGTGCTGAGTTCGCTCGTTACGCCACCGATTCGCTTGCTCTCCCCAGATATTCCCGGTAGCGCCTACCCAGACACTGGCTCGAAATTGCGACGCCTCGAAAAGATATTTGCTATTCGCGAATCGCGAATATAGAATGGCTGCATGAGTCTAAAACCTCAGGATGTCGTCGTCGCCCTGAAGCTGACTGGATATCCAAGCGGACGTCCGTCGATTTCCGTTGTGGCAGCCGATCTCGGCCTCAGCCCGTCGGAAGTACATGGAGCCATTCAGCGTCTCAGAAGTTCGAAACTTCTTCATGGTCCAGCGTTGAAGGACAAACCGAATATTCCAGGCCTAAAGGAGTTTCTGGTCCATGGGTTGAAGTACGCCTTTCCCGCAAGACACGGCGAAGTCACTAGGGGAGTTCCGACGTCGTACGCAGCCGAGCCGCTAAAAAGCGAGATCGCGATGTCGAGCGACCTGCCGCCGGTTTGGCCCTGGCCCAACGGTGACACCCGTGGCGTGGGGCTCGAGCCGCTCTATAAGACTGTGCCGCAGGCGGCGCTCCGTGATCCGGCGCTCTATCAACTTTTGGCCCTGATCGATGCGATTCGGGATGGGCGTGCGCGCGAAAGGAATCTCGCCGAACGCGATTTGGTTGACAGGTTAGGATCGATTCATGCGGAATCCTAATCTTCAACTTCTCACCGACGCAGCCAAGTTATTGAAGCCGATTCTCGGAGAATTGGTTTTTGTTGGTGGGTGCGCTACGGCGTTGTTGATTACCGACAGGGCAGCGGCGGACGTGCGCCCAACATTCGATGTAGACGCGATCGCAGAAATCACGTCCTATCCCGCGTACACCGAATTCTCGGAGCGATTGAGGAAACTCGGTTTTCAGGAGGACACAAGTCAAGGAGCTCCGCTTTGCCGTTGGCGTCAACAAACGACAACGCTCGATGTGATGGCTCTTGATGAAAGAATTCTGGGTTTTTCAAACACCTGGTATCGACCCGCGATGGATCACGCGGACGAACGAGGATTGGAACAGGACTTGAAGATTCGATTGGTCGCACCAGTTTATTTCTGCGCTACAAAGCTAGAAGCCTTCTCCGGCCGGGGAAGGAATGACTTTCGTGCCAGCCGGGATCTCGAAGATCTGATAGCCGTTGTCGATGGCCGTGCGGAACTGGTCGGTGAGATTCGGGCTGCCGAGAACGATGTGCGCTCGTATCTCGCGATAGAGATTAGGAAGCTGATTTCGATTCCTGAATTTAACGATGCTCTCCCAGGCTATCTTCTTCCCGACGTCGCCAGCCAGCAGAGAGTCGGCACAATCATTTCTCGGCTTGGAGAGATTGCTTCGCTCTAGAGTGGGCTTTTTCCGATCTTCGACGGGTCGTTTAACCCAATCACCGGTCACACCTGGTTGTCACCGATTCTTTGCAAGACGAGCTTCTGCTATGTAGTTCAGACGTACATATGCACTCGATGAATTTTAGGTATGGCGGAGAGGGGGGGATTCAAATCGTTGAATGCAGCGCCTTGCACCGCCTTGCATGGCCTTGTCCGAACACAGCAAACAAAGCACTTGTCGGAATTACGACTTTCGCCCGATTTGATCGGTCTTTTCTGAAGCCTAATTCGCACCGAAAATGTAGCAAGGTCGTCGAAAATGTAGCACACCATAGCAAGCCGAGTTACATGACGCATCGGCCCCACGGGAGTGCCGCCACCTCAAGAAGGCCTCGATGGATGAGCTGTCGGCTGCTGCCAAAGTCTGCCGGGGCCCCATCTGGAGTCGCTCTAGTTTGCGCGGTCCAAAGCTCAAGAATATCCCCGCCTCGATTCGACAAAAACTACTGAACCTCGCCCGAGAGCTGAATGAGGACTTCGGACTCATACGGCGCAAGGAATCCCCTCCGACAGGGCTTGACACGCCGCAAGCTATCTGGTAAAGGTCATATCCATAATGAAAATGCTTTCCACTCGCGATGCCGCTAAAAAGCTCGGACTCAGTTTCACCTCGCTGAACCGCTATATCGGGGCTAAGAAGATTCCTCTTCCGCCCTTGGTTCGGGTCGGCGGGGTTCGGGTCCGTCTCTGGAGCGACAAGGATATTGCGAAAGTCCGCGTTCTCCTGCCGAAGATCAGGAACGGCAGGAAGCTCCGGTACAGGAAGGCCAGCATAAAGAAGTAAGGAGAACCGGGACGCCGCGCAGTTTCGACCTGCACGACGCCCCTAACCAACATCACCTCGGTCAGGAGGCAACGATGGCTAGTCTTGAAGGTATCCGGTCCCCGTTTCCCACGCAACCGTCCGCGCGTTCCCCGAAGCTGCGCATCTACGAAAGCCTGTTCCTGCTGAACCAGGGCGTCGATCACGTCGTCGCGCTCTTGCGGGGTATGGAGCAGTTTCCCTTTGCCGACAAGGAGTCGGTACAGTCGGCCGTCGCCGAGATCGAAGAAGTTCGTTGCGACATGAATGCGGATTTCGTCGAGCATCTGGCCGACAGCGAACGCCTCGACGAGGGCCGCTTCTGGAAGCAGCGCCGCGCCTATGAGAAGAAGTGGAGAGACCCTGACGATGTGTATATTGACGTTGAGCACCGCGAGGAAGAGCGCAAGAAGCAGGGATTGCCGCCACGGGTCGGCATCCTCCCACACTCCGCGGTCGCCGCCGAAGAACAGCGGTGCGAAGCCCAGCAAGAGCGGAAGAAACAGCACGCCCGGAAGCGCCGGAAGTAACGGTGCGGGAGGACGATCATGGCGCGGATGACCGCTAAAGAACGCAGGGAAATTGAAAGGTGCAGCAAGCAGCGGGAGGAACGGCTGCGCAGGAAGTATCCCGAGGTCCACGGCAAGGTCGTGGACTTCATCACCCATACCATCGATGACGGAACGCTATACTTCACCGTCCGCTTCAACGACCAGACGAGCTTTTGTCTCCGCTACGCATGCGACTTGCTCGCTGTTGGAGCTGACCTCAGCAACTGGCAGAGCGGGGACTGCCACATTCTTCGCGAGTACATGAGCCCGATTCCGAGGTAAGAACTGTGATATTGCGTAAAATCATGGCGGCATGCCTGGCGACGCGAGGACTCTGCGACTGCTTGACATAGTACCTTTAAAGGGATACTCTTTATGGCATGGAGTGTGGAATTCTACGAAGAGCCGGACGGTAGCGCACCCGTGGAGATTTTCCTTGATGGCCTGCCAAAGCCACAAAGGGCGAAAGCACTGGCGCTCATAAAGCTGTTGGAGGAGCAAGGAACCGGCCTACCATTTCCATACTCCTCGCAGGTTCGCGGTCGATTACGCGAGTTAAGAACCCGTTTGGGCAAGACGCGACTGCGGATTCTTTACTTCGCCGACTCGCGCAGGATTTTCATGTTGCTTCATGGAGTCGTAAAGTCTACCGAAAAGCTTCCGGAGTCTGATATTCAGAAGGCCGAAGAAAGAATCGCAGTCCATGCACTGCGATTGGAGAGAAGGAGATAGCAATGGCGACACGATGGCATCGTTACTTCGAACGACAGCAGGAAGACCCTGAAATGAAGGATCTTGTCGAGCAGGAATTGGCAACCCTACGGCTCGGGACGACCATTGCCCAAATGCGGGAAAAGCATCACCTTACTCAAACTCAGCTAGCAGCACGCGCTGGAATGACCGCTTCCAAGATCTCCGCGATTGAAACTGGGCCCAAGAACGTTGAACTCGCCACCCTCATTCGCATTGCGGCTGCACTCGGATATCAATTCAAGCCTGAATTCGTTCCAGCAAGAACGAAAAGGCGCGCGGAACCAGCGACTGCTGCACGCAGTCGGCAGTTAGCAAAGGCGTCAGCGTAGATTCGAGGTTCTCTGCTGACACGACCCGTTACGGGTGATTACCGCCGCAAACGGTTGTTTGCAGGCAGCCATCGCCGCTGGGACCTTTCGTAGTGACCGATTTTGCCGGCTCGATGTTTTCGCGATCGACATGGCTCCCCTGCGGCAACGACGAGAAGACATTCCTGTTCTAGTCGGAATCGCCCCGCGGGGGAAATTGAAAAATGGCAACACCTAGAGCGCCAGGTGGCAACACCTAGCGTTCTTGGGATGGCGGAGAGGGGGGGATTCGAACCCCCGGTACGAGTTTTAGCCCGTACAACGGTTTAGCAAACCGCCGCCTTCAGCCTCTCGGCCACCTCTCCGCGGCAATGCAGGTATGCAGCGTTCGCCCGTAGTATAGCGGAAACCCGGTTCCGGTAGATACAACCTGCATCCCGTGTTCCGATATCATTAGAACCATGAGCCCCCGGCCTGCTCAGCCGCTCTCGGCGCCAAAAGCTGCCTCCGTCCAGCCGCCTGTCGCCACCACGCCCGTGGCGATGCCCGACCTTCCGCCTGTGTCGGTAGGGCGGACGGCCGATTCGCATCGATTCCCCGCTTCGCTTGCGGACGCCGTCAAACGCTGCTGGCGCAAGGCCGCCGTGCCCGCCGCCTGGATCCTGACGCGCGATGAGTATCAGGCCGCGCTCGAGCGCAGCGTCGCAAAGCGTTTCCCCGGCGCGCAGCCATACGCACCAAAAGACAGCGAGAAAATCGAGGTGTATCTGGACACGCTCCACGCACGCGATCTCGCGCTGGCCGTCGCGTGCAGCAAAGGCACCGCCGCGGCGTGGGATTTCTTCATGGCGGAATTCCGGCCGGAACTTTATCGCGCCGCACGCGTCATCGTCGGGCAAGCAACCGGAGGCGATGCCGCCGCGCGCGAGCTGGCGGATTCGCTCTACGCCGATCTCTACGGTCTGCGCGAATCCTTCGAGGGGCGCCGAAAATCACTCTTCGAATATTTCCACGGCCGCAGCAAGCTCTCCACCTGGCTGCACGCCGTGCTCTCGCAGCGCCACGTGGACGAAATCCGCCGTATACGGGCGACCGTGCCGCTCGAAAACGAATCTGGCGAAGTGATCGCCGAAGCGGAGACACCGGGTGCCGCCGGCCCAGCGAATGCGACATCGTTCGAGGTGCAAGCCGATCCCGAGCGAGCAAATTATCTGGCCGCGCTTCAAGAAGCCATGGCGGCTGTGCTTGGCGCGCTCGATCCGCGCGACCGCCTGCGCCTCGCCTATTACTATGCGGACGATCGCACGCTGGCGGAAATCGGCGGCCTGCTCGGCGAGCACGAGGCCACCGTATCGCGCAAGCTCGAGCGCACGCGGCGCGACGTCGGCTCGCGCGTCGAGGCACGGGTGCGCGACGGCAAGAAATGGAGCGACGCGCAGGTGCGCGCCTGCCTGGAATGCGCGCGCGGCGAATGGCCGTTCGACTTGACCGCGCATCTGCAACCCCCCGATTCAACCGACCCGAAACGCGACGCAAGTGCCATCGGCTCAAGCGCCGCCGCGCGCAAGATTTAATGTTTCGGGCGTTCTAAGTTTGGGAGGAAACTAGTTTCATGGCTTTGGGCGACAAAGATCGAGACAAAGCTTCGGCCGATCTGCTCAGGCGGACGCTCGTGTCTTCCGGCACAAGCGACGGCGCAGAATCGCATCCCGAGCCTGAAATTCTGGCGGCGTATTCTGAACGCGCACTCGAAGCTGACGAAACCGCGCACTGCGAACTGCACTTCTCGCAGTGCGCGCGCTGCCGCGATCAGCTCGCACGGATGGTCCGTGCAGCCATGCCCCTAGGCGCTCTCACGCAAGAGGCGCGCGCGCGGCGCTTCCACTGGGTGTGGCCTTGGACCTGGTTTGTGCTAACGCCTGTCACCACGGCGCTCTTGATCGCGGCGGCCTTCATCGCGCGGCGTCCGGCGTCGAAGCCAGCGGCGGAGCAACCGCTCATGGCGATGCAAACGCCCAGCCAGCCGCCGATGCCATCGACGGTCCTCGAGACTGCGCCCGAAGATCGCGTGCAGAATGCGCAAGAAACGCTGCGATCGATCAAACAGCAGCCGGACAACGCGCTACCACAGGAGGACAAGAAACTGCGCTTGCCGCAAACGACGGTGACGTTGCCGGGAGCCTCATGTTATGCGCCGCTCGACGGATCCCGGGTTCCTCCGGCATGGGCCGAGTGCAACACAGCGAAGATGGCCACCGACCCTGCAGCGCCGAAAGCGAAAAGCTCGGGACAGAGCGGTGACGCTGTGGGAATCCGCGCTCCGACTGAAACCGTTACAGTTGAGTCTGCGGCCTCGCCTGTAACCACCGCTCCGGCGCCGCAAACGCTGACGAATGCGAAGAACGCCGACACAGTTCCCGGCGCGAGCGTCTCTGCGCCGGCCGCAGCCGCGCCGAACAGAGAACAACCGGCGTTGGTAGCAGGAGTCGCACACACTGACCTCGCGACCAAGGAAATGGTCGTCGTTGAAGCGCCGTTCGATCGCGCTGCGCGCACCCTGGTCCGTTCGCCCGATCCGCAGGTTTTGTGGCGGATTTCGAGCGGGCGCTATGTCGAGCGCTCCGTCAACGGCGGCGCAACCTGGCGCGTGCAGTGGACGAAGGCGGATGCGAACGTTGTCGCGGGCTCCGCGCCGTCCGCCGATACGTGCTGGCTCGTGGGCCGCGGCGGAATCGTGCTGCGGACCACCGATGCGAACAAGTGGCAAACGATCGCGCCGCCCGCCGACGCGGATTTCGCCAGCGTCGCGGCGATCGACGCATCCTCTGCCACGGTGACCACGACCGACGGCCGCCAGTTCAAGACTGGTGACGGCGGCAAGCACTGGACCGTTGGCCCGTAACAAGACTCCGTACCGCGCCGAGTTCTCCGCTCCGCAAATTCCCCTGCAAGAAATCGGCGCTCCTTCGTTCAGAGCTTGCACGCATGTTCATGCGAAGGAGACCACCCATGCCATCACGCAGCGCACGAATCGCTGTTGCCGCCGCTTTCGCGACGGGTATTTTGCTTTTGCCTCCGTCCGGAAAATTGAGAGAAGCGCACGCAGCCGCTTCCGACGATAAATCCAATGCGGTCGATGCCGGCGCGACCACGCAAAAAGACCAGACCGATCTTTCCGTCACCGTCTACAACTCGAATCTGGCGCTGGTGCGCGACGTCCGCGAAATCCATCTGCAAGCGGGTATTGCTCCGCTGCGATTTGAAAACGTGGCCGCGAACATCATGCCCGCGACGGTGCATTTCCGCTCGCTCACCGATCCCACAAAGGTCGGCGTGCTCGAGCAAAACTACGAATACGACCTGCTCGACCAGAACTCGCTGCTGAAGAAATTCGTAGGCCGCGATCTGCTGGTAATGCACAACGAGGTTCAGGACAACCAGGTGAAATGGGTTCTGGGAAAAGGAACGCTGATTTCGGACAACAACGGCGCGACGGTCTGGAAGATCGGCGACGAGATCGTGACCAACGCGCAGCCGTATAGCTATCCGGACGTGCCCGCCGATCTTTACAGTCATCCGACGCTGATCTGGACGCTTGAAAATCGCGGCGCCGGCGAGCAGCGCGTGGAGACGTCGTATCTCACCGGCAACATGAACTGGAGCGCGGACTACGTGCTCGCGGTTTCGCGCGACGAAAAGAGCGCTGATCTGGACGGCTGGGTGACAGTCGTGAACAACAGCGGCGCTGCGTATGAGAATGCGCGGTTGCAGTTGGTCGCCGGCAATGTCCACCGCGACGAGGCGCCATATCGCGCAAAGGCCGCCTACGCGGTTTCGCAGATGGTAACCGTGGATGCGACCACGGCCACAATCCAGCAAGAGAACTTCTCGGAATTTCATCTCTACACCCTCGACCGTCGAACCACGATTCACGACAACGAATCGAAACAGATCAGTTTGCTGACCGGCACGAACATTCCCGTGGAGAAATATCTTCAGGTGGAGGGTCAGCAGAACTGGTATCGCAATCCGCAGGGAATCGGAAATCCGATCCCGCAACCGGTAAAAGTTTTCTATCGGTTCAAGAACGACCAGAAAAGCAATCTCGGAATGCCGCTGCCCGCCGGAACCGTGCGGGTCTATCAGGCCGATTCGAAGGGTGCGCTGCAATTCGCGGGCGAGAACTCCATCACGCATACTCCGAAGGACGAACAGGTGCGCGTGTACATTGGCGACGCGTTCGACGTGGTCTGCGAGCGCAAGCAAATGGACTACAAAAGGCTCGCGCCCGATCTTGCGGAATTCCAATATCAGATCGCGCTGCGAAACCACAAAGACGAACCGGTGAACGTCGAAGTGCGAGAGCCTGTTGGCGGTGATTGGGAAGTACTGAACGAAAATTACAAATCGACAAAGCTGGATGCTACGACGATCGGGTTCACGATTCCCGTCGAAAAAGACGGTTCCGCGACGCTCGATTATCGCGTCCGCGTGAAATGGTAATCCGCGCGCCGGCCAATTCTGTTAGCGTTTCGGATCGGCCGGATGGTCGAGCAGCGCGAGCTCTTTCGCGTAGAGCGGATTGGCGGGATATTCCGCCATCAGCTCGGTGAGCAGCTTGCGCGCTTGCTCCGGTTGGTGCTCGCGTTCGAAGGCCAGCGCGAGCCAGGCCTTCGCGAATCCCTGCATGAAGTGGCCATGATCGGCGGCGCGCTGCAACTGTTCCATTCCCTTTTCACGATCGCCATGAATGCCGCCGAACCACAGGAATGCGCGTTTGTAGCTCGGCAGGCATCCGATCACGTAGTTTGCGGCGCCCAGCGCCATGTACGCGTCTTCGGCGGACGGATCGACCGCGAGAAGTTTTGCGGCTTCGGCGTCGGCCTGCTTCGTCAGACTGAGGCCGGCCATCTGCTTCTTCACGAGCAGGGCATCGTAGTCCGCTTCCATTCCATCGGTCATGGTGATGACGAGCAGAGAGTGACTATCGCGGGGCTCGGTCTTCAGAACCGTTTCGGCCATGTCGCGCGCGGCGTGATTGGCGTTCAGAAACGCGTCGTTGCGATTATCGGCCGGCGTGCCTATCGCGCCGCCGAGAAACTTTTCGTCACTCAGGAAAAATTCGGAGGTAAAAATTCCTTTGCTGTTGAACTGCTCGTAAAGGTAACTCGCAGCCTCGGCTGCCTTGCCCATGGGATCGCGGGGCTCGAGCCTTTGATAGGAGATAAATTTGTCGCGCCCGCCCTTGAAATTCAGTTCATACAGATTGCGGAAACCGCCTTCGAGCATTCCCGCCGAGGGAGCTGCTTCCATGCGGGGCAGGGCCGACGTGTCGGCGCTGCCGGCGGGACCCTGCGGCTCGGCGTCGCCGGCTTGTGCGATCGACAGGGGCGCATAGGTAAAAGCCGCGAGCGCAAAAAGCGTTAGACCCCCCGCGCGGAAGAATTTTTCGGCGGGTTGAATTGAGCGGAACATTGCTGGAATCTCCGTGCTCGGAAAACGCATTCCCCAGGGCACTTTCGCCCTGCCGCTGGGTGGGTTCTATAGTATTCGAGCCATTTCCCGAACGGCGGGTTGTCTAGAGTCTCGTTGTCTTACAGATTATTCAAGAGAAATTCCGTAAGTCCTCTGAATAGCTCGATGCGAGCGGGAATGTCGGAAATTCCGTGGCCGCGGCCCGGGAAGATCATCACGTTCGCAGGATATTTTCCGGCGAGGATCAGCTCGTTCAGGACTTCGGAAGTGTTGGCGAAGTGAACGTTGTCATCGCCGGTGGCCTGCGCAATCAGCAACTTACCGCGGAGCTGCGCGGCGTCGGTGACGGGCGAACTGATTTTATATCCATCCGGATCATCCTGCGGACGCCCGAGATAACGCTCGGTGTACGCCGTGTCGTAGAGCTTCCAATCGCTAACCGGCGCGACCGATACCCCTGCTTTGAATACCTCCGACGCTCTGAACATGGCGTTGAGCGTCATGGTGCCGCCGTAGCTCCATCCCCAAATTCCGATGCGCGAAGCGTCCACATAGGATAACGATTTCAGGTATTTCACGCCCGCGAGCTGATCTTCGAGTTCGATTTCCCCGAGCTGGTGATAGACGGGCGTTTCAAACGCGTGGCCGCGGAAGTAGGAACCCCGGTTATCCAGGAAAAAGACGATGTAGCCTTTTTCCGCCATCATCTGATCCCACAGACCTACGGCGCCCCATTCGTTGCGGACGGTCTGGATTTGCGGGCCACCATACACGTCAACAAGCACGGGATATTTTTTCGCGGGATCGAAATCGGGCGGGCGAATCATCGCGCCGCAAAGCTTGGTGCCGTCGCTGGCGGCGACGTCGACCCATTCGACGGGTGAAAGATGATAGTCGGCGAGCTCGGGTACGTTATTTTCATTGAGTACGGCGGTGCGCGAGCCATCGATGCGATACAGATCCTGGCGGCCCGGCGTCATCACGTTCGAATAGGTGTCCACGTACGCGGATTCATCGGGCGCGATCATGACTGCGTGGACTCCATTTTCGCGGGTGACGCGCGCGATGGATTTGTCCTTCAGTGAAAGTCGATAGAGATCGGTGCCGCGTAGCTCGTCTTTGTTGGAGAGGAAATAGATATAGCCGTGCGCCTCGTCCACGGTGGGATGGCTGTCGCCGCCGGGGCCGAAGCCGCCGTCGCCCGTGATCGTCCAATCGCCGCTGGTGAGCTGGTCGAGCTGATGCCCGGAAAGATCGTAGAGATAGTAGTGGCGGAAACCGGTGCGCTCGCTGGACCACAGGAAGCGCTGGTTGTCCTTGAAGAAGTAAAGGTCGTCGGCGATGTTGATCCAGTATTTGTCCGTGTCAGTGAGGATCGTCTGAGAAGCGCCGGTGGACGCGTCGGCGAAAAGAAGATCGAGTTGATTTTGGCCGCGATTCAGGCGCTCGATCGCGACGCGGCGGCTGTCGGCGAGCCAGTAGACGCGCGGAAGATAGACGTCCGTGTTCGCGCCGGAGTCCATCCATTTTGTTTCCCCGCCGCTGACCGGAACAACTCCCACGTGCACGATCGGATTTGCTTCGCCGGCCTGCGGGAATCGCGTGTAAACCGTAGCGCCGAGCGGCGAGCTCATGTCGAGAATGGGGTAACGCGTCACCGGGCGCTCGTCCATTTCGTAGTAGGCGAGCTTGGACGAGTCGGGCGACCACCAGTAGGCCGTGGCGCAGTCGAATTCTTCGGGGTAGAGCCAGTCGAGCTGGCCTTTGAGCAATTCTTCGCGGCCGCCGGTGGTGAGCGACCTTGCTTCGCCCGTCGCCACGCTCGCGACCCAGAGGTTCGAATCGCGAACGAAGCTCACCCATTTGCCGTCGGGCGAGAATTTCGGGTCCTGGATGTCGCCAGCACCGGAATTCGGCGAAGGGAGATTTTTCGCGGCGGCGCCGAGCGGCTTCGACGTCATGGTTCTGAGGTCGAGCAGGACGAGATCGCTAGAGCCTACGAAGAGCAGCGCGTCGCCCCCAGGCGACCAGATGTAGTTTTCCGGCTGGACGCGGCCCAGGCCGGTGGACTGGACGGCGCTGGCCTTGCGAGGTTGCATCACCTCCTCGAGCACGCTGGATTTGACGAACACTTTGCGGTCACCGGTGGCGGCATCCATGGTCCACATTTCGACGCCGATCGTGCCGCGGCGCAGGTAGGTGATGCGCTTGCCGTCGGGCGCCCATTCGATGCCGGGCGTGAGGGAACCGCCCAGGCTTGGGGCGCTGTAGATGCGCTCGACCGTCAGGGATTTCAAGGGACGCGGCTTGGCTGACGCCGAGGAGCTGCACAGGCCCCATGCCAGGACCACGGACAGAAAACTCGCCGAGGACTTGGCTGCAAAGCGTGCGAAAGTCCGTGCCGATTCCCCCCCGGTTTGTTCTCGATCAGCCACAGGACCGATGCTTTGTTTTGAGCGAGGTACTTCCAGCGTTTGTGTCCGTAAATTCATCGCGTCTCGAGCGAGTCCCGATTGACCCACCCTACCATCATGCCTGAGGGAGCGAACATTTCAAGTATGTTGGTGGTGTGGACTTTTTCCGCGCTCGACCTCTCGCCTCTGGCCAGCGCGCCCTCGCGGTCTCTCGACACCATGGTTGAACCCTTTTGAGTTGGCAAGTTCGAGTTTCCTGTGCCTTCAGGCCCACGCTTCGACCGGAAGATAACCCCTGAATCCCGAAAATCTCGAAATCGCCATGTGGGACAGCATTGCTGTCAAAGCACAGCATGTTGCGACCGGGCGAAGGTGTGTGCGGGCCCCGTCCTATAATTCGAGGCCGCGGGGGATGAATGCAGCGGCCTGGCGGGCTGGTTCGGCCACAGAAGATGAAAGAGCTCATCGAGAAGTTCATTCAGTATCTGCGTTACGAGCGCAACGTGTCCCCGGGGACGATTCGGGAATACCGGCGCGACACGTCGCAGTTCGCGGAGTTTCTGGCGCCGGCGGGGACGAAGGCTCCGGCGATTTCGGAGATCGATCACCGGGTGGTGCGCGAATACGTCGGCTGGATGTACGACCGTAAGCTGGAACGTGCGTCGGTGGCGCGGAGACTGGCGTCGCTGCGGACGTTTTTCAAGTATTGCGTGCGCGAGAAACACTGCGCGCAGAATCCGGCGCGGTTGGTGTCGACGCCGAAACTGCCGAAGCGCGTGCCGCAGATTTTGACGGCGGAGGAGTTGAACGGTTTTCTGGACAGCTTGGGAGAGGCGGGTGCGAAGGACAAGGCGCGGCGGCAACGCAAGCCGACGGCGAAATCGGAACAAGAGGCGCGCGTGATATTGAAGCGCGATCGCGCGATCTTGGAACTGCTGTATGCGTCGGGATTGCGCGTGAGCGAGCTGGTGGGGCTCGACCTGGGCGATATCGACCGCAGCGGGCAGATGCTGCGCGTTCTAGGCAAGGGACGCAAGGAGCGCGTAGTGCCTTATGGCGCGAAAGCGCAGGCGGCGCTGGATGCGTATTGGCCGGTGCGCGAACAGATTCTCGCGCGTCCGATGGTCGAGCCGGCTCTGGAGGCGGTGTTCCTGAACTGCCTGGGTGGGCGGCTGACGGACCGTTCGGTGCACGCGCTGGTGCGGAAATATTCGCGGCTGGCGAATGTGAACTGGGACATGCATCCGCATTCGCTGCGGCACGCATTCGCCACGCATCTGTTGGCCGACGGCGCGGATTTGCGGGCGATTCAGGAGCTGCTGGGGCATGTATCGCTCTCCACCACGCAGCGGTATACACAGGCGAGCATACGGCAGTTGATGGAAGTGTACGACAAGGCGCATCCTCATGCGTGAGCCGAAGAATTAAGCCGTCCTCGATTCAATTCTCGATGTCGGCCGCGATCAGCGGAGATGCGACGCGGTTCCATTCGCCCCAGGATTGAAACCATTTTCCTTCGACGTCACGCAGCCTGGAGCCGGTGTCGAGCAGATAGGCGGCGTCATCTTCGCCGGGCAGGTACACGTAGCCCGGCTTCGTGGTTGGATCGAATTCCTAGTACACCACGTAGACGAGTTATTCCTGCAGTTCATCCGCCCAAAACGAAACTTTATAGCGTGGAAGTCCGTGCGCCGGCTGAGCGGTAGCGCCGCGCAACCCGTTCACGATGAAACGGGAAACCCGTGATTCGGAATGGTCGTACGAAGATGTGCCGGGACCTTCCCATACGCGGAACGGAGCGAGAACTTGCGGATCTGTCATTGCAACGGGAGCTCTCAGCGAGCCGCCTTCCATCGTGATTTTTACAGTGGGTCCTTTGGCAAATGCGGGAGCGGCGAGAAGCAACGCCAGGATCCCGGCCAGAAGAGTTGCTGACCTCACGCGAGCCTCCTGAAACATCCCAATGCGCCAATCGCGAGATGGGCGATCTCAGGGAAAACTAGGCTCGCAGAGAGCTTGCCAGTACGAAACTGCCCGTGGCGCGCGGTGCGGCGGGCGGAGGTGGCGGCATGTTTGCGCGGTCGACCCGGTTATAAAGCGTGTCGCGTTCGACCGGGACGCGGCCGGCGCCGCGGATGAGGCGTTCGAGCTCGGCGCGCGTGAGTCCTTCGGGCGTGGTAGCGCCGGCGTCGTGATAAATATTTTCCTCGACGACGGTCCCGTCCAGATCGTCAGCGCCGAAGCCCAGCGCGATTTGCGCGATGCGCGGCGTCAGCATGATCCAGTAGGCTTTGATGTGGTCGAAATTGTCGAGCATCAAGCGCGAGACGGCGATCGTTTTCAGCGCGTCCATTCCAGTGGGCTTGGGGATGTGCGATAGGGCTGTGTTGTCCGGATGAAATTCGAGCGGGATGAAGGTTTGGAAGCCGTGGGTTTTGTCCTGGGTTTCGCGCAGGCGCATCAGGTGGTCGACGCGCTCTTCGAGAGTTTCCACGTGTCCGAAGAGCATGGTGGCGTTGCTGCGCAGGCCGATTTCATGGGCGGTGCGCGCGATGGATAGCCACATGGTGCCGGAGACTTTGTGATCGCAGATGATTTTGCGCACGCGCGGATGGAAAATTTCCGCGCCGCCGCCGGGGAGCGAGTCCACGCCGGCTTCCTTCATTTTCAGTAGCGTGTCCTTGATCGAAAGCTTGCTGAGGCGCGCGTAGTAGTGCACCTCGACCATGGTGAAAGCTTTCAGGTGGACCTGCGGGTAGCGCTGCTTCAGGCCGCGGATCAGGTCGAGATAGTAATCGAACGGGAGATCGGGGTGCAGGCCGCCGACGATGTGGAATTCGGTGGCGCCTTCGGCAACTCCTTCGGCGCCGCGCGCGTAGACTTCGTCGAGGGCCATGGTGTAGGCGCCGGCCACGTCGGGCGATCGGCCGAATGCGCAGAGCTTGCAGTGGGCTACGCAGACGTTGGTCGGGTTGATGTGGCGGTTGACGTTGTAATAGACGATGTTGCCGTGGCGCTGCTCGCGGACGTGGTTGGCCAGCCAGCCGATCGACAGGAGATCGTGGGACCGGAAGAGCGCCAGGCCGTCTTCGGCTTTGAGGCGTTCGCCGGCGAGGACTGTTGCCGCGATGGGTTCCAGGCGCGCGTCGGAGATTTGAAGTTCTGCCATTTTCAAACGAAAACCAAAAGCGCCCCGCCCGAAGGCGGCCGCTACACAAACATCCTCGAAATTCAGGGCTTAGCGACGACTACGGCCGCGCCCCAGAACAGCAGGAACAACAGACTAATATAGCCATTCACGGTGAAAAACGCAGCATTCATTTTGCTGAGATCGTTCGGCTTTACGAGCGAATGTTCGTAGCCGAGCAGCAGCGCGACTACGGCAATGCCGATCCACGCAGGCCACGCAAGATGAAACGTGGTGGCCAGCCAGATAAGCAAAGCAACCATGGCCACATGCATCACGCGCGCGATTTGGAGGGCGCGGGCGATGCCGAATTTTTTCGGGATCGAATGCAGGCCGGCGCTGCGATCGAAATCGACGTCCTGGCAGGCGTAGAGGACGTCGAAGCCGCCGACCCAGAGCGTGACCGCGCCGCAGAGAATCAGCATGCGCGGGTCGAGCGAGCCGCGGATGGCGATCCATGCCGCGGCCGGCGAGATGCCCAGGCAGAAACCGAGGACGAAGTGCGACCAGGCCGTGAAGCGCTTCGTGTAGGAATAAAGGAAAAGGATGGCGAGCGCGAGCGGGGAAAGTTCGACCGCGAGCTTGTTGAGGCGCCAGGCGGCCACGACGAGCAGCGCGGCGGCCGCGATGGTGAAAATCCAAGCGAATCCGAGCCTCAGGTGGCCGGCGGGGAGAGCACGGTTCGCGGTGCGGGGATTTCGGCGGTCGAATTCGATGTCCGCAATGCGGTTCATCGTCATGGCAGCGGAGCGGGCGCCGACCATGGCGACGACGATCCAGACGATTTGACTCCACGATGGGAAGCCGCCGGCCGCACGTGCGGCCAGCAGCGCGCCGACGAGCGCGAACGGGAGTGCGAAAACGGAGTGCTCGAATTTGATCATTTCGAGCACGATACGGATGCGGGACCTGTTCATACCGAAATCAGTCACAGAGTCACAGAGATGCGGAGAAAACCAAAATCATTTCTTTCCGCCTTTCCAGCGGTACTGATTTTTCTGCGTTAGTCCGATTTGCGCGAGAACTCTGTAGCAGAACTGCTCAACGATGTCCGCGATTGTTTTGGGCTCGTAGTAGAAGGCGGGCATGGCGGGCATTACCGTGGCGCCGGCGTCGTGAACTCGCAGCGTGTTTTCGAGATGGATGCGGTTGAGCGGCGTTTCCCGCAGGCAGAGGACCAGAGGACGCCGTTCTTTCAGGCAGACGTCGGCGGCGCGGGTTAGCAAATCGTTTGAAATGCCGGAGGCGATGGAGCCGATAGCGCCTGCCGAGCACGGGAGGATCACCATGGCGTCCGGGGTGGCGCTGCCGGAGGCGATCGAAGCGCCGATATCCTTGTTCGGGAGGTATTCGATTTTTTTCGCCGGCCTGCGGGTGAGAAGCGAGGGCAGCTTTTTGCCCTCGGCGGCTACCACGCCGAGCTCGGTAGCCAGAAGGCGCAGGCCGGCGTCCGTGGCGATCAGGAACACGTGGGCTGCGCGTGGGTCCGAGTCGAGCAGGCGCAACAGGGTTTGCGCGTAGATCGCGCCGCTGGCGCCGGTGACGCCGACGGTGATGGCGAGGCCCTCTGTGGATTGCACTGGCATGGGTCGAAACGACGAGTCTAGGCAGCGCGGTTCGGCGAAGTCAAGGCAGGTGCTTCAGGCGCGCTTGATGACGCGGATCAGGAGCAGCAGAAGCACGGCGCCAACCACCGATATCACCAGGCTGCCGATGAGACCGTAGGACGCGAGCCCCAGCAGGCCGAAAACGAAATGGCCGAGCAGCGAGCCGAGGATGCCGACGATCAGGTCGACGAGCACGCCCATGCCGCGGCCCTTTACGATCAGACCGGCGAGCCAGCCGACGAGGATGCCGATCAAAATGGTCCATAGCAGCCACATGGTTGAGCCTCCCGGGCAGGATTTGTTGATGCAGGCCGCGAGGTGCAGCCGCGGCGGGCCGAGGCGCACTCTAGCACGGATCCTAGGTGGGTGCGATGCCCGCGGGGCCCGGTGGGGACCCTGAGTCCGGGAACGGCGCTGCCCAGGGATTTCCCTTTGCGACAAAGGTTGGCGACGGTGTCGTTGACGCCGGTGCCCGGGGGCCGTAGGCTGAAATTTGCGGAATTTCGCCCACCCATGGCCACAATCGACGACGACCTCAGCCAAATCGAGCGGGACGTACGGACGCTCAAGATCGAATACGAGCAATACTTCGGCGGAGGACGCTCGCGCCCTCCTGCGGACACGCAATGGCGCGTCGAATCGTTGATGCGGCGGTACAACGAGCGCATGGGCGACCTGAGCACCGGGCAGCGCTTCCGCTTCAACAACATTTCGCAGACCTACGCGAAATATCAAGAAATGTGGCGCAAGAAGACCGCCCAGAAGGAAGGGGCAACACAGGCGCACCATTTCGGAGCCGCTGCCAAGGCAGTGGAAGCTGAGCGCGCGGCAAGGGCCGCGATGGCTGCGCAGAAGGCCGCGGAGGCCGCCGCGAACGTTGTTGATCCGCCGGCAATCGATTTTCGGGCGGCGGAGGCTGCGGCGCGCGTCGAGGATGTGAAGCAGACGGCGCAGGCGTTTGCGATGGCGTTTTCGAATCCTGAGCACGAGAGGGAAAAGGTGTACACGCTGTACGAGAAATTGATCGAGGCACGCACGGAGACCGGCGAGCATTCGACGACGCCGAGCTTGAAAGATTTCGAGAGGTTCGTGCAGCACAAGACTAAGGAATTGAAGGACAAGGGCGGGCGCGAGATCGAGTACACCGTCAGCATCGAAGGCGGGCGGGTGAAGTTGAAGGCGCGGGTCTCGAGTTAATTCTTTCGGTTGCTTCGCAGGCTCTCCGCAATTTTGCACATCCTCTTTCGGAAACTTCCGCAAACACTTACACTGAGCCGCTTCATTCGTTCGAGTGGAATCGAGGTAACGACTTGGCAATCGAGCGGGCGCTGATCAGCGTCTATGACAAATCCGGTGTGGCGGAATTCGCGCACAAGCTGGCGTCGCTGGGGATCGAGATCATTTCGACCGGCGGTACGACGAAGCTGCTGCGCGATGCGGGAATTTCCGTGCGCGATGTCAGCGAGCTGACCGGCTGGCCGGAAATGCTGGGCGGGCGCGTGAAGACGCTGCATCCGAAAGTGCATGGCGGGATTTTGTTTCAGCGGGGCAAGGCTGAGGATCGCAAGCAGACAGCGGAACACGGGATCGAGCCGATTGACCTGGTGGTCGTGAATCTGTATCCGTTTTCGGCGACGGCGGCGAAGCCGGGCGTGACGCCGGAAGAATTGATCGAGAACATCGATATCGGCGGGCCGGCGATGATCCGCTCGGCGGCCAAAAATTTTCAGAGCGTGGGCGTGGTGACCGATCCAGCCGATTACGCGGAGATCGCCGCGGAGCTGCGCGCGGACCGCGAGCTTTCGCTGGCCACGCGGCTGGCGCTGGCGCGCAAGGCGTATGCCCGGACGGCGCGCTATGACGGCGAAATTGCGACGGAGCTCGAGCGGCTGAGCGCGAACGGCGGCGTGGCAATCGGCGCGCTGGAAAAATTTCCGGGGCGGATTCATGTGGCGCTCGAACGTCGGCAGGCGATGCGCTACGGCGAAAATCCGCACCAAGGCGCGGCGCTCTACGTGAGTGCCGGCAAGCCTGTCGCGGGATTCGCCGGCGCGAAACAGCTGCAGGGCAAGGAACTCTCCTACAACAACCTGGTGGACCTCGACGCGGCATGGGCACTGGCGAATGAATTCAACGGGCCGGGGGTGGCGATCATTAAGCACAACAATCCGTGCGGGGCGGCGGAGCAGGAATCGCTGCGCGAGGCCTACCTGAAGGCGTACGAGTGCGATCCGATTTCGGCGTATGGCGGCGTGCTGGCGTTCAATCGCGCGATCGACGCGGCGACGGCGGAGGAAGTGGCAAAGCTTTTCGTCGAATGTATCGCAGCCCCGGGATTCGAGCCGGCGGCGCTCGGAACATTCGCGGCGAAGAGGAATTTGCGGCTGCTCGAAATGCCGCGCGACACAGCGAGATCCGAATTGCAGTTCAAGCCGATCCGGGGCGGAATGCTGGTGCAGGAGGCGGACGCGCACGAGCTGAGCGAAGTCGATCTGAAGGTGGTGACACAGCGCGCCCCGAGCCGCGCTGAAATTCACGATCTTCTTTTTGCGTGGAAGGTGGCGAAGCACGTGAAATCCAATGCGATTCTTTTCGCGCGCGGCGGGCAGACGGTCGGAGTGGGTGCGGGGCAGATGAGCCGCGTGGATTCGGTGAAGATCGCGGTGATCAAGGCGACGACGTCGAAACTTTCACTCGCGGGCAGCGTCGTCGCGTCGGATGCATTTTTTCCGTTTGCCGACGGCGTGGAGGAAGCGGGCAGGGCCGGCGCGACGGCCGTGATCCAGCCCGGCGGATCGGTGCACGATCAGGACGTGATCGATGCGGCGAACAAGCTCGGCATGGCCATGGTGTTTACCGGCGTGCGGCATTTTCGACATTAAAATCAAAACATGGACGAGCAAGCCAAATCCGGGCTGGCCGGGCTGCGCGTGCTGTCGCTCGAGAGCCGGCGCGCGGTGGAGATGGCCAAGCTGATCGAGAACTACGGCGGACGCGCCATCGTGGCGCCGTCGATGCGCGAAGTTCCCCTCGAATCGAATACGGAAGCGCTCGAATTTGCGCGCGCGCTGGCGGCCGGCGGATTCGACATGGTGATTTTTCTCACCGGCGTGGGCGCGCGGGCGTTGGCGAAGGTGGTGGAGACGGTTTACCCGCTCGAGAAATTTGTCGAGGCGCTGCGCGGTGTGGCAATCGTCGCGCGCGGGCCAAAACCTGTGGCGGCGCTGAAGGAATTAGGCGTGCCCGTGTTGGTTGCGGTACCCGAGCCCAACACGTGGCGCGATCTGCTGCGCGCACTGGATGAAAAGCACGATGTCGCGCCCCTCGCGGGACGCCGCGTCGCCGTGCAGGAATATGGCGCGTCGAATGCTGAGCTGCTCGCGGGACTGGCGGAACGCGGCGCGCAGGTGATGCGGGTGCCGGTCTATCAGTGGGCGCTGCCGGAGGACACTGCTCCGCTGCGCGAGGCCGTCGAGGCGATTGCGCGCGGCGAAATCGACCTGGCGCTATTCACCACGTCGATTCAGGTGGCGCACCTGCTGAAAATTGCGCGCGAAATGAATCGCGAGGAGGAATTGCGCCGCGCGTTTGCGCGAATTCTGATCGGATCGATCGGCCCGATCACGTCCGAGGAATTGCGCGAACAGGGATTAACGGTGGATTTCGAGCCGACGCATCCCAAAATGGGAATCTTTGTAAACGAAGCGGCGCAGCGAACACAACAGCTGCTGGAAAAGAAGCGGAGGGGAACTTCCCCTTGATCTTTGAGGTTTTCGGCGACCGGCCGGGTCACGGAAGGTTTGGGTGGGGGGGAATGCCGGGACCCGGCCGCATCGGCGAATGCAGGCATCCTAGCAGGGGTCTCATCGATCGCGTTCGTCGATTATCGAATCGAACGTATTCGTGATCCAAATTCGCCAGCAACTTCCTGATTTAATTCGCTTTCCCGCATAAAGATTGCGTAAAAATGCTTTTTTGTCCGGCTCATTTTTTGCTTGCGCGGCGGCTGCGCAGGAATTTTTCGAATGAAATCTCGCTTGCCAGCGCGTGCAGCAGCGCTTTTCTGCGTGCGGGCGAAATCGTTTTCGCAAACAATCGCTTGCGCGCGGCGCCGAGAGTTGTAACCCAGCGTTCATATTCGACCCCGATGTCTTTTTCCAATTGCCGGCGCAGACGCTGCGCGAGGGCGGGGCTGTGGCCAGCGGTGGAGATGGCGATTTGCAGATCGCCGCGGCGAACCACCGCACCGTAGTAAAAGTCGCAGTTGTCAGGATCGTCGACGGAGTTGCAGAGCACTCCGCGGCGCCGCGCTTCCTTGTAGATTTTCGCGTGCAGCGCGGAGGACGACGTGGCGGCGATGACGATGAACGCGCCAGCAAGATCAGCCAAGCGAAACTGGCGCCGCTGCCAGCGGATTTTTTTCTGTCGCGCCCAGGCTTGCACGAGTTCGGTCGCCGCAGGCGCCACGACCTCAATTGTCGCGCCCGCGTGCAGCAAACTTTCGATTTTTTCTTCTGCGATCGGGCCCGCGCCCACCACGAGGCAGCGGCGGCCTGGCATCTTCAGGAATGCGGGAAACAGCGGCATGGCTTACACCTCTTCGCCGCGGACCAGATCGTCGTACTTTTCGCGACGGCGCGCGATGTGGAATCGGCGGCCTTCGATCAGAACTTCGGCCGGGCGGCGGCGCGCGTTGTAATTCGAGGATTGCGCGAAGCTGTAGGCGCCCGCGGCCCATACGACGAGCAGGTCTCCCGGCTTCACCGGCGGCAACGGCCAATCTTTCGCGAGAAAATCCCCCGATTCGCAAACCGGACCGACCACGTCGACGCGCGGCGGTTTTCCTTTCGCAGCGGTTTGAGCCGCGCGAATCGCAGGTGTGATCGGATGAGTGGCGCCGTAGAGCACGGGACGGATTAAATCGTTCATGGCTGCGTCGACGACTACGAAAGTCTTCTTGCCGCTGTGCTTCACGTAGAGCACGCGGGTGAGTAGCACACCGGCGGGGCCCACGAGCGTGCGGCCGGGCTCGATGATCAGGCGGCAGCCGAGAGGTCGGACGATTTCGGCGAGAGTTTTCGCGTAGGCCGCTGTTGGCAGCGCCGCTTCGTTGGTGTAGCGGATGCCGAGGCCGCCGCCAATGTCGATATATTCGAGGCGAATTCCGTTGTGGGCGAGATCGCGCACGTACGACGCAAGCCGCGCGAGCGCCTGCCGGTATGGCTTCACGCTAAAGATCTGCGAGCCCAGATGCGCGGTGATGCCGCGCCACGCGATCCACGGCGAAGTCTTGTGGATCCGATACAGATCGCGCGCCGCGCTCCAGGCCACGCCGAATTTGTGCTCGTGCGCACCGGTGGCGATATGCGGGTGTCCGCCGGCGAGCACGTCCGGATTCACGCGGATAGCCACGCCCGGCCGCGCGCCGCCCGCGGCAACGTGGCGCGCTGATTCGCTCAGCAGGACTTCCAGCTCCGCACCCGATTCGATGTTGAACATCAATATGCCGCTGTGGCGCGAAGCTTTTCCGGGGTAGCACAGCGCTTCCCGGATTTCTTCGCGCGTCTTGCCAACACCGGAAAACACGATCCGATGGCCGGGAACCAGGATGCGGCCAAGGCGGTCGAGTTCGCCGCCGGAGACAATGTCGAAGCTGCTGCCCAGGCGCGCGAGCACGCGCAGCACGGAAAGATTCGAGTTGGCTTTCATCGCATAGCAGAGCGTGTGCGGCAGGGAGCCGAAGGCGCGATCGAGATTGCGGTAGGCCGCCTCGATGCTCGCGCGGCTGTAGACGTAGGCCGGCGTGCCGACTTCTTCGGCGATGCCCGCGAGCGGCACGCGTTCACCGTAGAGCGCGCGCGTCCCGTTTCCGGCGGGCCTGTACGCGTAGTGCGGTGTGTAGGTCGTCGGATCGGAATGATGCGCGGCACGTTGCGGGAATTTGCGCGAGGGCATACGCCTATCCCAACCTTCGCTTCGCGAAGTTTGTGACACCCAAGAGACGAGGCTGGCACGAAAAAATCACGGCCCACCATCATACAAACTCTGCCGCGAAATAGATAAATCCAAAATCCAGCTGCCCGCGTACACAAAGCGGAGTTTGAATCTCATCAGAAAGGATGGAGCGAAATGAAATCACGATTTCTAGTGGGGCTGTGCGCGCTCGTGCTCGCGGGGATTTCATGCGTCGCGGCGCAGGATTCCATGTCGATGAAGCAGGACCCCATGGTCGGCGGCGCGGCGATGTATCCAACCAAGAACATCGTCGAGAACGCGGTCAACTCGGCCGACCACACCACGCTCGTAGCGGCAGTAAAGGCGGCGGGGCTGGTCGATACGCTGGAGGGGCCCGGCCCGTTCACCGTGTTTGCTCCGACGAATGAAGCGTTCACCAAGCTGCCCATGGGCACAGTCGACACACTGCTGAAGCCGGAAAATAAGGAGACACTGACGAAGATCCTGACCTACCACGTGGTTGCCGGGCATCTGAGCACGAACGATATTCGCAGGATGATCAAGGCCGGACACGGTAGTGCGGAGCTAACGACTGTCAGCGGCGGAAAGCTCTGGGCCATGGAGCAGGACGGCAAGATCGTCATGAAGGACGAAAAGGGCGGCACGTCCACGATCACGATCGCCAACGTGTTTCAATCCAACGGCGTCATCCAGGTGGTCGATACGGTTCTGATGCCGAATTAATTTTCCTCCCCCAACCGAGAGCCGGACGCGCAGCGACCGGGCCGTCCGGCTCCGGATTATTTCCGTCCTTCGCGGGAAATCGCATATCCTCGCTTGTTCTCAAAAACTCCCGAATCCAAGACGCAATCATGGCCCGGTATCTATTGGTTAAATATCTCGCCGTTGTTTTGTTCGCCGGCCTCATCGTTGCCGGTGCGGCTCTTATCGTGTGGGCGCGGGAACTTTCGGTCGGATATAACGACTGGACGACCCGACTCCGGCAGCGTTACCCGAAGATCTTTGGGGCGCCGACGCCGGAATCGCCCAGGAAAATCGAAAACATGATGTGGCTCTATCGCGGCGTGGGGGTTGCGCTCGCGCTGGAATCCGCCTTCGCGCTGATCGGCATCTGGAACGCGCGCTGACAACCCGGCGGCTCCGATTGCTTGACGCGCGGGCGCGCCGCCGATAGACTTTGTTTGTTCTTGGTAGAGGTGCGGAGGCCACTGGTAGCCGGGCCGAAAATTCCGAGCAGCTTCGGAAGGCCGGGCGAAGGGGGCAACGGGCAAGAAGCTCCGCCGAAACCGTCGCGTCGGCTGTGGCGCGCGGTTGGGGGGCGCGCCGAAAGACGCGTTCACTGTCATTCCGGGCGACTGGAATGGAGCGCTATCGAGGAGTGAAGACACGAGCCGCGCCTCTCGCGTATCCTTCCTTCTCGTTTCGTTCCGATTCCGAATTTCCCAAAGCAGGCAAAGATGAATGTGTTCGAGCTGACTCGAGCGCTGGTGGATATCGAGTCGATCACCGAAAATGAAGGCCCGGTCGCGGCGTATCTGCTCGATCATCTGGCGAAGCTTGCCGCGCGTACGGGAGGCAAGGCCGAGCAGATGGATGTGGAGGGTGATCGCTTCAACGTGCTGGCGACCTGGGGCGAGCCGCGCGTGACGCTTTCAACGCATCTGGATACGGTGCCGCCGTTTTTTCCGTCGCGCGAGGACGCCGAATTCATCTGGGGCCGCGGCGCGTGCGATGCCAAGGGCATCCTCGCGGCGATGGTGGCGGCGGCGGAAAAGCTGCTGGCCGAGGGCGTGAGAAATTTCGGCATGCTGTTCGTGGTCGGCGAGGAGCGCAACAGCGCGGGCGCCTTGATCGCGGCGAAGGCGGCGCGCGGATCGAAATATCTCGTGAATGGCGAGCCGACCGAGAGCAAGATGGCCCTCGCGTCGAAAGGAATTCTGCGCTACGAACTGGTGGCGCGCGGGAAAATGGCGCATTCGGCGTATCCGGAGCTGGGCGAATCGGCAATCGAAAAGCTGCTCGACGCGCTCGAAGCAATTCGTAACATTCAGCTGCCAAGCGACCCGCAACTGGGACCGACGACGATGAACATCGGTACGATTTCCGGCGGCCGCGCGCCCAACGTGATCCCCGACGCGGCGAAAGCGGAAATCATGATTCGGCTTGTGGGACACGCGCAGCCAGTCCGCGATCTATTCGAGCGAGCGGTGAACCGCCGCGCGGAGTTGGTCGAAATCCTCACGATTCCGCCCATCCGATTTGCGACCGTGGACGGGCTGCCCACATCGGTCGTATCGTTCGCGACGGATGTGCCCGTATTCGGCACCACGTGGGGCCAGCCGCTGCTATTCGGGCCGGGCAGCATCCTGGTGGCGCATACGTCCGAGGAGCGCATTTCCAAAAAAGAGCTCGCGGCTGCCGTGGGTGCGTACGCGGAGATGGTGAAAAAACTGCTGGCGAAGAACTGAGGCGCGCGTCGATGAATCTCGCGATTGTCGGGTACGGGAAAATGGGGCGGCTGATCGAGCAGCTCGCGCCGGAATACGGTTTCGACGTTAAGCTGCGCCTCGACATCAACAACAACTTGAAGTTCGAAGGCCTGACCCAGGAAAATTTCCGCGGCATCGACGCAGCCGTGGAATTTTCGACGCCTTCGTCCGCCACAGGAAATATCGAGCGGCTGGCTGGCATCGGCGTGAACACGGTGATAGGAACCACGGGCTGGTTCGGCGAAATCGAACGCGCGCGCGCGGCGGTTCAAAAAGCCGGCACGGGCCTGGTCTGGAGCCCGAATTTTTCCGTGGGCGTCAGCGTGTTCATGCAGCTTGTCTCGGAAGCTGCGCGGATGATGGCGCGCCAGCCCGAATACGGTGCGTGGGCCTGGGAAATTCACCACGCCACAAAAAAAGACGCGCCTTCGGGCACGCTGCTCGCGCTCGTGGAACGCATGAAGCGCGAAGGATTTAAAAAGCCCATCGACACGAGCAGCAGCCGCGCCGGCGCGCATCCCGGGACGCACGAAATCGGCTTCGATTCCGCCGCCGATTCGATCACGCTACGCCATACCGCGCGCAGCCGCGAAGGATTCGCGCGCGGAGCGCTGCGCGCCGCCCGCTGGGTTGCCGGCAAGAAAGGCTTTTTCGATTTTCGCGAGATTGTAAACGAGCTGGAGTAAGGTAGGAGGCAGGAGGCGCTTATGTTTACGGGATGCGGAACCGCGCTGGTCACGCCATTTCGTCCGGATTTTTCGCTCGACGAGGAAGCGCTGCGCCGCTTAGTGCAGCGGCAGGCCGCGGCGGGAATTCATTTCGTCGTGCCCGTGGGCACCACGGGCGAAAGCCCCACGCTGTCGGCGGACGAGCAGCGCCGCGTGGTCGAAATCGCCGTGGAAGAGGCGCGCAAGACGAAAACTCCCGTGCTGGCCGGCGCCGGCGGCAATAACACCGCGCATGTGATCGAAATGGCGCGCGCATTTCAGGAGCTTGGCGCCGACGGCATTCTTTCCGTCGCGCCCTATTACAACAAGCCCACGCAGGAAGGCCTCTACCAGCATTACAAAGCGCTGGCCGCGGCGGTTTCGCTGCCGATCATTCTTTATAACATCCCCGGGCGCACGGGCGTGAACATCGAAACGCCGACGGTCGCGCGCCTGGCTGAAATCGACAACATCGTAGGCGTGAAGGAAGCCTCCGCAAATATTTCGCAGATGGCGGCGGTGTTGGCGGCCGTGCCGCCGCGCTTCCTGGTCCTCTCGGGCGACGACGCGATCACCATCGCGCTGATGGCGCTGGGCGGCAAGGGCGTCATTTCCGTCGTCGCGAATGAAATTCCCGCGGAGATGACGCGCCTCACGCAATTTTGCCTGGACGGCGATTTCACCGCGGCGCGCGAAATTCACAACAAGTACTTTGGTCTGATCGAAGCGAATTTTGTCGAGACCAACCCGGGGCCGGCCAAGGCCGCGATGGCGCTGATGGGCCTGCTCGAGCCTGTCTTTCGGCTGCCGATGGTCGCGCCCAAGCCAGAAAATCTCGCGAAAATCCGTGCCGCGCTTGAGGCCGTCGGTCTGATCCAGAAGGTCTATGCCGCCCGCTGATCTCAGCCGCGAAATCGAGCGGCTTTTTGACGAAAACCCGGGAAAATATTCCGACGCGGACCGGAAATTATTTCAGCAATTCAAGGACGCGCTGAACGGCGGCGAAATCCGCGCGGCGGAGCCCGATCCCGCTGAGAAAAATACGGGCGCGTCGGGCTGGCGTGTCAACGCGTGGGTGAAAAAAGGAATTCTGCTCGGGTTTCGCATGGGTGCCATCGTCGATATGTCCATCGACGCCGCCCGCCAGCCGTTCTTCGATAAATCCACGTACCCCGTGAAAACTTTCGCGGCCGATGCCGGCGTGCGCATCGTGCCCGGCGGCTCGAGCATTCGTGACGGCTGTTACGTGGCGCGCGGCGTCACCTGCATGCCGCCGATGTACGTCAACGTGGGCGCGTATGTAGACGAGGGAACGATGATCGATTCGCACGCGCTGGTCGGCAGCTGCGCGCAGATCGGGCGCCGATGTCACATTTCCGCCGCGGCGCAGATCGGCGGCGTGCTGGAGCCGGTCGGAGCGCTCCCGGTGATCGTCGAGGACGAAGTGCTCGTCGGCGGAAACTGCGGCGTGTACGAAGGCACGGTGGTGAAGAAACGCGCGGTGCTCGGCTCGGGGACGATTCTCAATCGCTCGACGCCGGTCTACGACGTCGTCACCGGCGCGGTGCACAGCGCCCGTGCCGATGCGCCGCTGGTGATCCCCGAAAACGCCGTGGTCGTGGCCGGCGCGCGCGCCATTTCGCAGGGCCGCGGCAAAGATTGGAATCTTTCGCTCTACACGCCAGTGATCGTGAAATACCGCGACGCAAAAACCGACGTAAAAGTGCAGCTCGAAGATCTGCTGCGATAGAAACCCTCCCCTGTATTTCGATCGACCATTCAACAGTGATTGTATATTGTATGTGTACAATAGGCAATGGCGAACGCCCGCATGTTGCGAATCGATCTGGCCTTGCCGCGGCCCGTCTACGAGCAGATTGTCAGCGGGTTACGCGCGCTGCTGGTAGCGGGCGAGTTCGTTCCGGGCGAGCAGCTGCCGACGGTTCGGCAGCTCGCCACCGATCTGGGCGTGCACCACAACACGGTCGCAGAATCCTATCGCCTGCTCGCGGGCGAAGGCTGGCTTGACCTGCGGCGCAGGCGCGGAGCGGTCGTACTCGATCGCGAGAAACCGCGGCCCATCACGGCCGAGAAGCACGGATTCCGGCAGCGCCTGGAGGAATTGATCGCCAAGGCCATTACGGACGGCGTACCGCGCGCGGCGCTGGCCGCTCACATGGCGGCGCTGGCGAAGAAACTGGGCAAGCCCTCGAAGCGGAGGGGAAGATGATCGCGCATCCGCAGATGATTTTCGGCTCGCTGATGCTGGCCGTCGCCGCATTCGTCGCGTGGGTTTTCTGGTCTTTGCCGAACGGGTCGCGGCCGGGATTGTTTTTCTCGGTTACGGTGGTGCCGAGCTTTCGGGATTCCGCGGAGGCGGCCCGTATAGGGAGCTGCTTCCGTATGCAGGTACTGCTGCTCGTCGTGATCGGGTTCGGGCTCGTCCTGGCCGGAGCGATGCTCGACTGGGCCGCACTGCTGATTCTCGGTGTGTTGTGGCTGGTCGCCGGCCCGCTCGTTGCGGTATCGCTCGCGCACGCCAAGGCGTTGCCACACGCGGTCGCGCATTCCACGGTTCGCGAAGCATCGCTCGCACCCCGTCGTTCGCAGCTGCCCGGCGGGTGGATTGTTCAACTTTCGCCCTTTGCGCTGCTGCTCGTAACCGCCGCATACGTTGCTGCCCACTGGAAACAGATTCCGGATCGATTCCCGGTGCACTGGGGCGTGAACGGAGTGCCCAACGGCTGGTCGACGCGCACGACGATGGGCGTGTACGGCCCGCTTTATTTCGGCGCGGGCCTGGTGGCGATGATCTCGCTGCTCGCCTACGCCGTCACCCACGCGGCGCGCCGGCTTCCTGCAAGCGGCGCAGGCGATGGAGAGAGGGATCATCCGCAACGAATGGCGCTGGTGCTGCTCGCTGTGGAGTTGTTCGTTGCCGCGATGCTGTCTCTCGTCGCGCTCCTGCCCTTGATGGGAAGTCCGGGCGTCACGCCGATAGTGATCACGGCGGTGGGAATCGTGATCGGCGTGATTTTTCTGAGCCGGTGGCAAAGCCACGGAATTTCGAATTCCGCCGCATCCGTGCATCCGGGTGACGGCACGCCGGATTCATGTTGGAAGCTCGGGCTTTTCTATTTCAATCCGGACGATCCGGCGCTCTTGGTCGAAAAGCGCGTCGGTATCGGGTACACGATCAATTTTGCGCGCGGCGCGGCGTGGGTCATTCTCGTGCTGACGGTGGTTCTTCCACTCGGTCTCGCCGCACTCGCGATCCGTAATCGACCGTAGGGCCGCACGTCCCGAGGACTCCGCCCTTGACATGGGCAACGCCATACCCTATTTTTGAGGGCGTTATGAAACTGCTGCGGACACATCATGGCCGTCACCATCACGTGAACCCGTGCCCGCGGCGGTGTGGCTAGCAGGAACGCAACAAGCTGCACTCATCAGCCCGCTGGCGCGGCAAGCGCTGGCGGGTTTTTTGTTTTTAGGGTGAAATTTTCAGGAGAAACCGAAAAATGGAACTCGACTTTGAGAAGGAACACGGCCTGATCCCGGCGATCGTGCAGGACGCGGTGAACGGCGAAGTGCTGATGCTCGGGTTCATGAACCGCGAGGCGCTGGCGAAAACGCAGGAGACGGGCTACGTCACGTTCTGGAGCCGCTCGCGCAAGAAACTCTGGATGAAGGGCGAAACCAGCGGGCAGCGCCTGGTTCTGCGCGAAATGCGCGTGGATTGCGACCGCGACGCGCTGCTGGTGCGCGCGGAGCTCGACGGTGGTGCGGTCTGCCATGAAGGCTATCGCAGCTGTTTCTTTCGCCAGATGGACCGCGCAGGCGAAGCGAAGGTGGTGGCCGAGCAGGTCGTCACGCCCGAGGAACTCTACGGCAAAGGGAAAAAATCATGAGCAAGCTGAGGCTGGGAATCCCGAAGGGCAGTTTGCAGGACGCCACCGTGGAACTTTTCGCCAAGGCCGGCTGGCGCATTTCCGTCAGCTCGCGCAGCTACTATCCGGGTATCGACGATTCGGAAATCGAATGCATGATGGTGCGCGCGCAGGAAATGGCGCGGTATGTGGAAAGCGGCGCGCTCGATGCGGGGCTCACCGGCAAGGACTGGATTCTCGAAACCGGCGCGGACGTCGAGGAAGTGATCGAGCTCGTCTATTCGAAGACGAGCTTCGGCCGCGTGCGCTGGGTGCTGGCGGTGGCCGAGGATTCGCCGATGCAGAGCGTCAAAGACCTCGAAGGCAAAGTGATCGCCACCGAAGCCGTGAAAATGACCGAACGTTATCTGGCGAAGCATGGCGTAAAGGCCAGTGTGGAATTTTCCTGGGGTGCCACGGAAGTGAAAGTGCCGCAGCTGGCCGATGCGATCGTGGAAGTCACCGAAACCGGCTCGTCGCTGCGCGCCAATCGCCTGCGCGTGGTCGATACGCTGCTGGAATCGGCCACCTGGTTGATTGCCAACCGCGCGGCGCGAAAAGACCCCTGGAAAAACGAAAAAATCACGCACATGGCCATGCTGCTCGACGGCGCGATCAAAGCGACCAGCCGCGTCGGATTGATGCTCAACGTGCGCAAGGACGATCTTGAAAAAGTTCTCGGCGCGCTGCCCGCGCTGCGGAATCCGACGATTTCGCAGTTGAGCGACGCCGGATGGCTCGCGATCAATACGATCGTGGAGGAAAAAACGGTGCGCGAGCTGATTCCCAAGCTGAAGGCGGCGCGCGCCGAGGGAATCGTGGAATACCCGCTGAACAAGGTCGTGTACTGATGCGCGTTCTTGCTCTGACCGACGCCACTGCGCGCAAAGTGCTCGGCTCGCGCCGCGCGGTGAGCCGCGATGCCGAGCGCGTGGCCGCGCGCATCATTGCGGACGTGCGACGGCGCGGCGACCGCGCTCTTTTTGCCTGGACGAAGAGGTTCGATCGCATCACGCTCGGACCGCGCAGTGTGTGGGTTTCCGGCGCGGAGCTGGCCGCGGCTCGCAAGAATGTGTCGCGCGATCTTCTTGCCGCCATCGAGCACGCCGCGCGGAATATTCGCTCCGTGGCGCGCCGACAGAAGCCGCAGGAATGGTCGGTTGACGTGGAACGGGGAGTGCGCGCAGGTCAGAGTGTCCGCGCGATCGATTCCGCGGGATGCTACGTGCCGGGCGGACGATTTTCACTGGTGTCGACACTGTTGATGACGGTGATTCCCGCGCAGGAAGCGGGCGTGCCTGAAATCATCGTCGCCAGCCCGCAACCGGGGCCGGCGGTGCTGGCCGCGGCCGCGCTCCTGGGCGTGCGCCGCGTGGCGCGCATCGGCGGGGCGCAGGCCATTGCGGCGCTGGCGTATGGCACGCGCTCGATTCCGCGCGTGGCGAAAATCTGCGGGCCGGGCAATCGGTTTGTCACCGCCGCGAAAAAGCTGGTCAGCTACGATTGCTCGATCGACATGCTCGCCGGACCCACCGAAGCGCTGGTTTTCGCCGATCGCGGCGATCCGCGCTTCATCGCCGCGGACCTGATCGCGCAGGCCGAGCACGATCCGGACGCGGTTTCGATTTGCGTGACCACGTCGGCGCCACTGGCTCGCGGTGTCGCAGCAGAAATCGACAAACAGCTCACGGGATTACCCAGGACGAATCTCGCGCGCCGTTCGCTGGCCGCGAACGGCGCGATTCTGGTGGCGCGCGGCATCGAGGCCGCTGCACGGTTCGTGAATCAATTCGCGCCCGAGCATCTGAGTCTCGTTTTCAAGAAGGCGGCCCCGGCGGGGCTGATCGAATCGGCCGGCAGCATTTTCGTCGGACCGTACAGCGCGCAAACGTTTGGCGATTACGCCACGGGCACAAATCACGTGTTGCCGACCGGCGGTGTCGCGCGCACGCGCGGAGGGCTTTCGACGGCCGACTTCGTGAAATGCATCAGCGTGCAGGAAGTTTCACGCGCGGGCGTGAAGCGATTGGCGCCAGTCGCTGTGGAACTCGCGCGCGCCGAAGGGCTCGAGGCCCACGCCCGGTCGGTTGAGGTGCGCGAATGAGCGGCGCTGCGATTCGTGTCCGCCGCGCCGTCGAGCGCATGCGTCCGTACAATCCGCCGCTCGAGGGCCGCACGGACAAGCTGCGACTGGATTTCAACGAAAATACGATCGGCTGCTCGTCGGCCGTGCGGCGCGCGCTCGCGAAGCTGAGTTCTGCGTCGATTTCGGCCTACCCCGAGCAGGAAACCGTTCGGCGCAAAGCTGCGCGGCATTTTGGCGTGCGCCCGGGGGAGCTGTTGCTGACCAACGGCACGGACGAAGCACTCAGCCTGGTCGTGAACACGTTTGTCGAGCCCGGCGAAACCGTGCTGCTGGTCGAGCCAACCTACGCGATGTACCGGTTTTATTCCGAGCTTGCAGGCGCGCGAATCGCGGCACCGCGCTACGACGACGAGATGTGTTTCACGTGGAACAAAGTGCTGGCCGAGCTGCGGAAGGCGCCGCGCGTGTTCTTTTTGCCGAATCCCAATAGCCCGACCGGCAACCTTCTCTCAAAACCAGAATTGCAGCGAATCCTAAAAGCTGCTCCGCGCACGATGGTCGTGATCGACGAAGCGTATTTCGAATTTTCCGGCGTCACGGTGATTCCGTGGATCCGGCGGCACAGGAACCTGATCGTCACGCGCACGTTTTCGAAGACCTGCGGCCTCGCCGGGCTGCGCCTGGGCTGCATTTTCACGAACAGCGAGCTGGCTGCCACGATGCGGAAGGCGCAATCACCCTACCCCGTGAACGCGGCAGCTCTGGCTGCGGCCGAAGCGGCGGTCGCGGACCGCGCGTTTATCGCGCGAACCGTGCGTGCGGTGAAACAAAGCCGCGTGGAATTCACGCGTGGTATGGAAAAGTTCGGCGTGAAGTGTTTCCCGAGCGCAGGGAATTTTGTACTCGCTTATTTCGGCGAGCGCGCGAAGCCAATCGTGTTCGCGCTGGCGAGCAAGGGCATTCTCGTCCGCGACCGCTCAAGCGATTTCGGCGGAGAAGGCTACGTGCGCATCACGCTGGGCACCGTGGCACAGACGCGGCGCCTGCTGCGCGAATTGAAGGCGATCCTATGAGAAAAGCGGTGCTCGAAAGAATCACCAAGGAAACCGACATCCGTCTGAAGCTGAACCTCGATGGCCGCGGCAAATCGAAGATCACGACAGGCGTGCGATTCTTCGATCATATGCTCGAACAAATTGCGCGCCACGGTGGCATGGATCTCGACCTCGTGGCGCGCGGCGACCTGGAGGTGGACCAGCACCACACCGTCGAGGATGTCGGCATCGCGCTGGGCGAAGCGGTGAAAAAGGCCCTCGGTTCCAAGCGAGGAATTTTGCGCGCGGGATATTTTCTGATGCCCATGGACGATTGCCTCGCCGCCGCCGCGCTGGATTTTTCCGGCCGCGCCTACTGCGTCTGCAGCTTCAAGATCTCCGCCCCGCGCGTGGGCGATTTTCAGACCGAGCTGACGGAGGATTTTTTTCGAGCATTCGCGCACGCAGCCGCGGCCAACGTTCACCTGAAATTAGTGTACGGCCGCTCATCCCACCACCAGGTCGAATCCATCTTCAAAGCCTTTGCGAAGGCGCTGCGTTTCGCCGTCACGCGCGACAAGCAGCTGCGCCGCGTGCTGCCTTCCACGAAGGGGCTGCTATGAAAATCGCGATCGTGGATTACGGAGCGGGAAATTTGCCGTCGGTCGAGCGCGCCCTGGGGAAGCTCGGCGTCGAAACCGAGCGCGCCATCGAGCCGCCCCAGCTCGAATCAGCAGAAGCGATCGTGCTGCCGGGCGTAGGCCATTTTGCCGCGTTCGTGGCGGGGCTGCGCGAGCGCAATTTAACCGGGGCGCTGCGAGCCGCATTCGACGCGGGCAAGCCGATGCTCGGAATCTGCCTGGGATTGCAGGCCATGTTCGCGGCCAGCGACGAAGCGCCGGGAGACGCCGGCCTCGCATTTTTTCCTGAGCAGGTGCGCGCTCTACCGACGAACGTGAAATCACCGCACATCGGCTGGAACCAATTGCGGCAGACGCGCGAAAGCTCGTTGTTACGCGGGATCGCCAGCGACGCCTATTTTTACTTCGCGCATTCGTTCGCGGCGCCGGCCACCGCCGAGCCCACCGTAGCCGCGTGCGACCACGGTTTCCCGTTCGCAGCGGTGATCGAGCGCGGCAGCGTGCGCGGCGTGCAATTTCATCCCGAAAAATCCGGCGAGACCGGCGCGCAAGTCCTGCGCAATTTCGTGGAGTCGATTCAATGACTCTCGCCCGCAGAATCATTCCCTGCCTCGACGTCGACGCCGGCCGCGTCGTCAAAGGCATCGAGTTCGAAGGCCTCCGCGACATGGGCGATCCAGCCGAACTCGGCGCGCGCTACAACCGTGAAGGCGCCGACGAACTCGTCGTGCTCGACATCAGCGCGTCCGTCGAAGGCCGCGCCACTTTTCTCGACACGATTCGCCGCGTCGCCGAGCAGCTTAACATTCCACTTACCGCGGGCGGCGGCATCCGAAAAATGGAGGACGGCCGCGCCGTGCTGCGCGCGGGAGCGGACAAGGTGACGGTCAACACCGCCGCCGTCAAGCGCCCCGAACTGATCTCGGAACTGTCGCAGCAATTCGGCGCGCAGGCCGTGGTGCTCTCGCTCGACGTGAAGCGCAAGGGCGATTCGTGGGAAGCTTACACGCGCGGCGGCCGCGACGCGACCGGACTCGACGCCGCGAAGTGGGCTGCTGAGGCGGTTGAGCGCGGCGCCGGAGAAATTCTGCTCACGTCGATCGATCGAGACGGCACGTGCAGCGGATTCGATTGCGAGCTCACGGCAACAATCGCGCAGACGGTTCCCGTGCCGGTGATTGCCTCGGGCGGCGCAAGCACCTTCGAAGATTTTCTCGCCGTCTATACCGAAGGCCGCGCGGATGCGGCGCTCGCCGCGTCGATCTTTCATCAGGAAACGCGCTCAATCACCGCGATGAAAAAATTCCTCGCCGAGCGGGGCGTGCCGATCCGCCTGAGCCGCTGAACCGATGAGTGAGGTCCGAGCCGTCGCGTACAATCTCATCCAATGATCATTCCCTGCATCGATCTTCAAGGCGGCCAAGCCGTGCAGCTGGTGCGCGGCCGCCGCCGCGCTCTGGCCGTCGATGACGTCCTCGGCCTGCTCGACCGCTTTCGCGACTATCCCATCCTGCACGTGATCGATCTCGACGCGGCCTTGCGCACCGGCTCGAATGCACGATGGATCCGGCGCCTCTGCCGTAGCGCCACAAGAGAAGTTCGCGTCGGCGGCGGCATTCGCACCGTCGCCGGTGCGGCGAAAATTCTGTCCTGGGGAGCGAAGAAAATCATCATCGGCAGCGCCGCATTTCGTGAAGGCAAAGTCGATCGCGAATTTCTCAGCGCCCTCGCAAAGCGCGTAGGCAAGCAGCAGGTGGTCGTAGCGATCGACACCGAAGGCGGTCACATCGTCGTCCGAGGCTGGCGCGAAAAGCTCAAGCTGCGCCCCGCCGAAGTGATCCCCGATTTGGAGCCCCACTGCGGAGGTTTCCTTTCGACCTTCGTCGACAACGAAGGCACCATGAAAGGCACCGATCTCGGCTGGTTCCGTCAGCTCCACGATCTCACAAAATTACCCATCACCGCCGCCGGCGGCATCCGGACCATGCGCGAGGTCAAAGCCCTCGAAAGGGCCGGAATGGACGCCGCGGTGGGCATGGCGATCTATACGGGCGTCCTGGCCTCGGGCAAGACCGGGCTGGGCCGCAAGCGCAAAAAACGAGCTTAACGCGGCCTGCCCGGTCGGTCCCCGAATCCCGACCTGTACCACACCATTACAGGCCCCAGGGAAGGCTCTCCGTAGGGCAATGATACTCAATATCTTAGGGGCTGGCCTGTACCGAAGTACAGGTTTGCAACCTGAACTTTGGTACCAGTCGATTGAGAATCCTGTTCTATGGGCCGGTGCGCCCCCGCCCCGTACCTTTGTGTTCGTCAGCAGCTGTCTGGCGACAGGCTCCGACCGCAAGGGGCTCTTATAACGGGGGAAACCAAGATGCAAACTGAGGGAATCCGCAAAGCCGCACTGAGCCTGATTATTGTCCTGGCCACTTCGCTAAGCTTCTGCCGTCCGCTCGCAGCCCAGCACCTCATCACCAACCTGCCGCACTTCACCGAATCGGGCGAAAACCCGGTCAGTTTCATGCGCCCGCACTATACAGTCTTCACGCCCGACCCGTCCGCCGAGGCTGCTACCACGCCCGGCGCGCCGCCGACCACGGCCTTCAGCCCGACTGAGATTCGCCACGCATACGGCTTCGACCTGGTCAGCAATCAAGGCGCGGGACAGACGATCGGGATTGTGGACGCCTACGACGATCCGAACGCAGAAGGCGATCTCGGCGTGTTCGACCAGCAGTACGGCCTCGCCGCCTGCACCAGTTCCAACGGCTGCTTCCGCAAGGTGTACTCCACCGGCAAAGCTCCGGTCCCGAACGCGAACTGGGCCATGGAAATCGCGCTCGACGTGGAGTGGGCGCACGCCATCGCCCCGAAAGCCACGATCGTGCTGGTCGAAGCCCCGTCGAACAGCCTCAGCGACCTGGTGAACGGCGCAGTGGTAGCCGTCCGTAACGGCGCCTCGGTCGTGTCCATGAGCTGGACCGTCTCGGAATTTTCCTCCGAATCGAGCATGGACAAGAATTTCGTCAGCAACGGCGTCACGTTTCTCGCAGCCTCGGGCGACGCCGGCACGGGCGTCGCGTACCCCGCCGCATCGCCGGACGTGATCGGCGTGGGCGGCACTTCGCTGACGCTCACCGCGAGCGGCGCCTACCAGAGCGAGACGGCGTGGAGCGGCAGTGGCGGCGGGCTCAGCGTTTACGAGCGCGAGCCGTCGTTCCAGGCGCAACTGCCCATCGCCAACGATTCGCGTGGCTATCGCGGCAGCCCGGACGTCTCCTACAACGGAAATCCCGGCACGGGCTACGCCGTCTATAATTCGATGGGCGTCAGCGGCTACTCCGGCTGGTTCCAGGTCGGCGGCACCAGCGCCGGCACCCCGCAGTGGGCTGCGCTCGTGGCCATCAGCAATTCCCTGCGAGTGGCCGCGCGGAAATCGAATCTTTCCAGCACGGACACCACGTTCTACACGGTCGCAAAGTCGGCGCTAAGCTCCGATTTCCACGCCGTGAACTCGGGCACGAACGGCTCTTGCGGCACGATGTGCACTGCCGGCGCCGGGTATGACTACGTCACCGGCCTCGGCACGCCGCAAGCCAGCGCGCTGATCGCCGCACTGGTAGCCCAGAAGTAAGCCCCGACGAAGCAACGGATCGCGGCCAGCTTCTCTCAGAAAACGGTCCGCCTGCCCCACCGCAGACGGGCCGTTTCACGTGGCGCCGATTTTTCCGAAGACCTGTCGAAGACTCGTGAAGGAACCCTTGCTCGTTGCCATCGACATGGCCGAAATCACCCTGACGTAGTCACCTATTCTTGTCCCACCTTTGATTTTTCGTTACACCGCACACGCCTGCCCGTCGCGCGAGTTCGCCCCATGGTGTATAGTTTTTGAAGGCGCGGCCATCGTATACGCCAGGTTGCAATCGCATCGGGCCACTTCGAATTGCTTTGCGCCGTTTTCTCCCAAGACATGAAAAAGCCATTGCAGGTAATGAAATTCGGCGGTACGTCCGTGGGCGACGCAGCCTGTATCACGCGCGTGGCTCAAATTGTACGCGACGCTGCGGCCGAAGGCCCGATCGTCGCGGTCGTTTCGGCGATGAGCGGTGTCACCAATCGCCTGATCGAATCAGCGAGTCTTGCCGCGGCGGGCGAACTCAAGCTCGCGGAAACCGTGTTCGCGTCGCTACGCCAGCAGCACGAAACGGCGCTGGGCGCGCTGATCCAGGACGAATTCAAGCGTAAGCAGGTCTCGACGTGCCTGGCGAAAATTTTCGATGAAGGCGAGCGTCTTTGCCGGGGCACCGCGCTGCTCCGCGAACTCACTCCGCGCACGCTCGATGCGATTTCCTCTCTCGGCGAGCGGCTATCGGCGCCCATGGTGTCCGGCGCGCTCACCGAACTCGGTAGCCGCAGCGAACCTGTCGAAGCCACCGAATGCATCGTCACCGACGCCGTGCACAACGGTGCCGATCCGCGCATGGACGAGACGCGCGAGCATTGCGAAAAACGCCTGCGACCGCTGCTGGATCAGGGGATTGTGCCGATCGTCACGGGATTTATCGGCGCCACGGCCGATGGCGTGCTCACCACGCTCGGCCGCGGCGGCTCCGATTACTCGGCCACGATTTTGGGCGCGGCGCTGGGCGCGGCGGAAGTGATTATCTGGACCGATGTCGACGGCGTGATGACCGCGGATCCGCGACTGGTTCCCGAGGCGCGCACGATCGCGGAGATTTCCTATCGCGAGGCCAGCGAGCTCGCGTATTTCGGCGCGAAGGTGCTGCATCCGAAAACGCTTCACGCGGTCTCGCAGGCGAAGATTCCGGTTTGGATCCGCAACAGCTTCGCGCCCGAGCGTACGGGAACGAAAATCACCCCGCGCGGCCGCACCAACGGTGGCGGCGTGAAAGCCTTGACCGCGATTCGTGACGTGGCGCTGATTACCGTGGGTGGCCCGGGAATTGTCGGCTTGCCGGACGTGGTCGGCCGCACCTTCTCCACGACGGCGGAAGTCCATGCCAACATCCTGCTGATTTCTCAATCGTCGTCGCAGAACGATATCTGCTTCATCGTGGCCGCGCCGGACGCCAAGCGCACCGTCGAAGCGCTGCGCAAGGAGTTCGCGCAGGACGTCGCCCACGAAAAGGTCGAGCACATCACCGTGGACACCACGATCGCGATCGTCGCCGTTGTGGGCGAAAACATGCGCGGCACTCCAGGCGTCGCCGGGCGCACGCTCAGCGCCGTCGGCCGTGACAATGTGAACATCATCGCCATCGCACAGGGCTCGTCGGAATCCAATATTTCCTTTGTCGTCTCGGAAAAAGAAATGAAGGCGGCGCTGGCGGCGACGCACCGCGAGTTCGGGCTGGCGGGAGCGAAAGCCAAGGTTTCCTGAAATGACGGAGAAGACCGCGCGCGCAACGGAAAAGGCCGTGCAGCGCTGCATCGACGCGGCCTGCGGTGCTGGCTTTGGCCTGCGCGAGCGCATCTACGTCTGCCCGCGCTGCGGCGGCACACTCGAAATAGAAGCTCACCCGCAGGTGTTGCGCAAAGCGACCGGCGATCCAGCTTCGTTGCGCAAGCGTTGGGCGGCGCGCTCTGGCTCGCACGATCCCATCGACGGGAGCGGTGTCTGGCGCTATCGCGAACTGTTGCCGTTTGATGAGCCCATTCCCTTCGTCACACTTTTTGAAGGCAACACCCCGCTTTATCACGGTCCGCGCTCGGCAAGATATTGCGCGCTCGACGATCTGCGGCTGAAGCATCAGGGCTGCAATCCCACCGGCTCGTTCAAAGATACGGGCATGAGCGCGGCCATCACGCAGGCCGTGGTGCTCGGCGCGAAAACAGCAGTTTGCGCGAGCACGGGGAACACCTCCGCGAGCCTGGCTGCTTACGCGGGGCGCGCCGGATTGCAGGCCGCGGTGCTGCTGCCGCGCGGGCAAATCAGCGCGGGAAAATTGGCGCAGTCGCTCGACTACGGCGCGCTGGTCTGCGAGATCGACGGAAATTTCGATGACTGCATGCGCCTGATCCAGGAACTGGGCGACGATCCGTCCATCTATGTCGCGAATTCGATCAACCCGTTTCGCATCGAGGGGCAAAAAACCGTCGCATTCGAACTCATGGAACAGTGCCTGTGGCAGGTGCCCGATCACATCGTTGTGCCCGGCGGCAACATGGGCAACAGCTCCGCGCTCGGCAAAGGATTTCAAGAGCTGCTCGATCTGGGATTGATCAATCGCCTGCCGAAATTGAGCG
>Ga0210391_10000222_pt1 | contig 66318 bp, 55 predicted proteins | sample IncBWC12OmetaG_FD_160573 | JGI IMG/M metagenome (GOLD analysis project Ga0210391, IMG submission 160573) | Forest soil microbial communities from Barre Woods Harvard Forest LTER site, Petersham, Massachusetts, United States - Inc-BW-C-12-O ...
GCCGCTTGCTCTGTACTCTTCGTTTTGCTGAAAATCGGCCCATTCACCGTCCGGTACGGCCACGAAATACGTACCCGTCCGCCGCGATATAGCCGGGTCCGGTACCCATGAGAACCGCTGCCAGAGCAAAACAGGCGAGGGGGAACTCGTAGCCTCCTTGACCGATAAGTCCATGATGGAGATGGACCTTGATGATGGCCACAGCCATATCGATGGCAATTCCCAGGGCGGCCAGATGAACAAGCAGGCCGAGGATAAGGAACGCACCTCCGAAAAGCTCAGTGAAAGCTGCCACGTAGCCGAGCCAATAGGGAAGCCCGAGGTGCGCGACATTCTGCGTGAACTGGTACAGTGCGCCGCGTGGAAAGATCTTCTGCGAGCCGTGTACCACCATGATTGCGCCCAGCACCAGGCGCGCAACCAATGCGGCTAATGGCCTGATCCGTTCAAACGAACTGAACATTCCGATTCTCCCTTGCAGATTCACTGCTACGGCAATACTTCGTCAAAGAAACGTCGCAGTGTTGGCTCGTAGCCGCCTTGCCTCAATTCAAAATACTCTTTCGGAAAGGCCGCCAGTTGATAAAGCTCTTCGGTTCTCGATTTTGTGCCGCTTCGGTCGAGGAAAAGCTTGGGCACGGCAATATTTTTCAGCGTCTCAGCTGGATCGAAGCGCTCCGTGATCAGCCACCCAGGAAGTATCCGGGATCGGGCATCGGAGCCGATGACCTGCTGCGCCGGCTCGCCTGGCCCGTCGAGAATCACGCCGGCCGGAGTGCGCCTCGCCGCCAGCTCCGCCGCCAGGCTCGCGCCTACTCCAGCTCCATAGACCACGATAGACTTTGCCTCGAAATGCCGGGTGTCCGCGAGGTATGTCCAGGCGGCTTCGGTATCCTCGGTCATGCGCCTTTCGCGCGGAGTGGGCCCGGCGCTGCGACCGAAGCCACGGTAGTCAAAGGCAAAGAGGTTGATGCCGAGCGAATGCAGCGTGGCAAGGTCGTCGACACAATCGGACAATGATCCCGTGCCGCCGTGCAGGTAGAGCAGCACGCTCTTGCTCCAGCGCGCGTCGGTCTCTGCCGGAATCCACCAGCCGTCGAGTTGCGCCGAGCCGGTCTCGGTGTAGTCGAAGCGGACGTCGCCGAACTTCAGTCCCAGCGAGGCAGGTATTGCTGTGATGGTTCTGGCTGGATGCAGCACCAATTGCCACTGGCCCTGGTAGAAGAGCAGACAGAGCGTAGCGTAGGCGCAGAGGGCCGCGACGGCGAGCGTGATCAGGAGCGCCCAGGCAAGCCAGCGTCCGCCGATGACGGGGGGAGGCATCTTGTGCAGGGCGTGAGGAGCCGATCGTGACAGTTTGCCGGTGGGTTTCGGCTGGTGCTTTTTAGCCAAAGGCGAGCTCGTCGGCAGATTCAAGCGGTGTTCCGCAGATGCGGCAGATGACCGCCGAGCAGTCTCCGCAGACCAGGGGGTCGTCGACTACCCGGGCGCAGGTGGGGCACCATAGGCTTGCATCGGCAGGCTTCGCTGGTGGTGGAGTTTCGTTGGGCATCACTGTGAAAAGCGTAACAGGGAACGGGGCGGCGGCGAAGGGATGGAGCCCAGGGTAGCGGTCAGCGGAATCTAATGACACGACCCCGCATCCTGAAATCTGCCCGACGCAGCCATCGAAGCCAGGGCGCGGCCGCAGGCCAGAATCTTCTGGTCAAGAGGATCGTTCTGGAGCGCATCTGGAGCAATGTAGTTCATGTTTTTCCGCGCACTGAGCATTTTGTCACTCAAGCTCTGCATGTTGTTGAACTCGTTGTACAGCAATTGAAAGCCTTGCCGATCGTCATCGGTTGACACCGCAGCCGATGCCAGGCTGATGCTTGTCGCAGCCGGGCCGCTATAACGATTGATCCAGGTATCTCCGGGTGGAAATCCATATTGGACGGCGCTCTCCAGCGCACTACGCCATTCCCTGATCTCAGCCATTGCCTCGATACCGGCGTTCAGGAAACCTCGCGAGAATCCGGCAGAAGGTGGTGGTGGTGACGCAGCCTGTCTTGAGGGTGGAACCGTCATGCGTGCGCCGCGGCCGGGGGTTGGCAGCGTGAGCAGGATTTGATTCCCGTTAAAGCTGACAGACCCGTTCGTGATGCGCGCCAATGATTCGACATCTACGTAGGACCGGCCGCTTACCTGAATGACAGGAGCCTCTCCAGAATGCCCGTTCACAGTGAGTGTCGCGCTTTGCTGCGTGTTCTGCGACTGAGCCGGCGCCGGCACTGTGAGAACCGCACCGAACATCAAAATTGCAACGAATGACCTGACTCGCATAAGCCCGCTCCCGAGAGGTATTTCCAGTTTCGCTATGGGAACCGAGACAGAATGGATGAGATAAGTGCCTGGTTACCATCGGCACGACAGAGTCTATACCACATCCCTACCGAAGAGTTTCGGCGATTTTTTCGCACGAAGACCGCGAATCAGGGAAATTGTCAAAGGCTTACCGATTCAAACTGAGCGATTACCAGGGCTAATCCAGCTTCACAAGCACGTCGTCGCCCTCGATCCTGTGCTCGTAGATTGGAACTCTGGCCCGCGGCTCGTGTTCTGCAACGCCCGTCTTCAGATCGAAGGCCCACGCATGCCACGGGCAGACGATCTTGCCGTTTTCGATGATGCCTTCGCCGAGCGGGCCGCCGTTGTGCGGGCAGAGGTTGTTCATCACGGTGACCTCGCCATTCAGACGAGCAATGCAGAGCTGATATTCGCCGCATTCGACTTCGCGCGCCTCGCCCTCGGTGGGCAGCTCAGCCTTGCTCAGGATGCGCACAAATTCGGGCATCGCAAATCCCCTTCGTTCGGCGGCTAGTAGTCCACAATCTTCGAAAACGACAGCGGGTCGAGGCTCGCCCCGCCCACCAGCGCGCCGTCAATCTCCGGCTGATTGGCCAATGCCGATGCGTTGTCCGGCTTGACGCTGCCGCCGTAGAGGATGCGGATGGCATCTGCTGCCTTGCGCCCCAACAAGCGCGCCACCTGGCTGCGGATATGGAAGTGAGCCAGGCCGGCCATCTCTGGCGTTGCCGTGCGGCCGGTGCCGATCGCCCATACCGGCTCGTAAGCCATCACGAAGCTCTCGGCGCTCTCCGGAACCACGCCCTTGAGCGCGATCTGGCATTGGCGCAGAAGGACCTCTTCGGTCTTGCCAGCTTCCCGCTCGTCAAGGGTTTCGCCGATGCAGATAATCGGCGTCAGATTGTTCTTCACCGCCGAGAGAATCTTCTGGTTAACCATCTCATCGGTCTCGCTGAAGTACTGGCGCCGCTCCGAGTGGCCGATGATGACGTGCGTCGCGCCAACGGCCTTCAACATCAGCGGAGACGTCTCGCCGGTATAGGCGCCTTCCTCGGCCCAATGCATGTTCTGGCCACCGACGGCGATGCCGGAATCCTTGACCGCCGCTACCACAGCTGCGAGCGAGATGGCGGAAGGGCAGAGCACGATCTCGGCGCGCGTCTGCTCGGCTACCAGGGGCAGAAACTTCTTGACGAACTCCTCTGCCTGCGCGGGAGTCTTGTACATCTTCCAGTTTGCTGCGATGAGTGGCTTGCGTGACATTCAGGCGTCCTTTGAATTCTCGACTATGTTGAGGATGCTTTAGCTCTACGAAGATCGATTCTACTTATCCGTCAGCGCCTCAACTCCCGGCAGCTTCTTGCCCTCAAGAAACTCCAGGCTCGCACCGCCGCCGGTCGAAATGTGTGTGATCTTCTCCGCCACTCCAGCCTTCTTTACGGCTGAAACCGAATCGCCGCCGCCGACAATGGAAACAGCATCCTGATTCGCGGCGACGGCCTTGGCGATTTTGTTTGTGCCCACGGCAAAGGCCGGCATCTCGAAGACGCCCATCGGCCCGTTCCACACGATGGTCGAGGCATCTGCGATCTCTTTCGAGAACAGCTCGACCGTCTTCGGTCCAATATCGAGCGCCATCCACTCAGCGGGGAATGGCCCGTCACCCGAGAATATCTGCGTTTTTGCGTCCGCGGCGAACTTGTCGGCGAGCACGTGATCGATGGGCAACAGGAAGCGCACACCTTTTGCTTCAGCCTTGGCCAGGGCGTGTTTCGCGACGTCGATCTTGTCGGCTTCGAGCAGTGACTTGCCTGTGTCCTGCCCCTTCGCTTTGAGAAATGTGTAGGCCATGCCACCGCCGATGAGCAGCGCATCCACTTTTGAGAGCAGGTGATCGATGACCTCTATTTTGTCCGATACTTTTGCGCCGCCAAGAATGGCCACGAAAGGCTTGGCCGGCTCCTCGAGAGCCTTCCCAAGGTACTTCAGTTCTTTCTCCATCAGTAGGCCGGCGACCGACTTTTTTACAAAATGCGTGATGCCCTCGGTGGACGCGTGCGCTCGATGCGCGCTGCCGAAGGCGTCGTTGACGTAGATCTCGCACAGTGAGGCAAGCTGGGCTGCGAAGATCGGATCGTTGGCCTCCTCGCCCGCATGAAAGCGCAGATTCTCAAGCAGCAGCACCTGGCCCGATTCGAGCTGGCGGGAAAGCTCGGTCGCCAGCTCGCCGACGCTATTGGGCGAAAACGCGACGTTCACCTGCTCGCCCAGATGGTGGTCAAGCAGCATCCGCAGCCTGTCGACCAGGGGGCGCATGCTGTATTTCGGACTCGGTTTGCCCTTGGGCCGTCCCAGATGCGATGCCAGGATCAGCTTGGCCTTATGGCGCAGCGCATACTCCAGTGTGGGCAGCGTTTCGCGGATGCGCGTGTCATCCATTATCTCGGATCCGTCATCGCTCAGCGGAACGTTGAAATCCACACGCATGAAGACGTGCTTATGCGCAAGGTCGAGATCGCGAATCGATAATTTGGTCATGATTTTTCCGTTATCTTTCCTGCTGCTTACTTCTGGTCACTCTGCTACTTCAGGTCACCGATGACTGCGTCGGCCTCGATTTCCACGCGCCATGCCGCATTGAGTAACTTGGCGACGACGACCATGGTTGCCGCAGGCCGGATTGCGCTAAAGATTTCGCCATGCGCCCGGCCGACCGCTTCCCAATCTTCCTCATGGGTCAGGTACATGCGTGTCCGCACCACATCTTCCATCCGGGCTCCGGCCTGTTCGAGCGCAGTGCGGATGATTTCCAGTGTATGCCGGGTTTGCGTTGCTGCATCGGCTTCATCGGCGCCAACGGGGCCAGTGCCGGAGACATGGACGGCGTTGCCTACACGCACCGCGCGTGAAAAGCCGATGATGGGCTCGAAGGGCGACGATCCAGAGATATTTTGACGCATTGCCGGGGGAAATGCTCCGCGTGTTTCTTGAGGCGAATTCAGGATACAGGTGCGCGGATTCGGTTGTTCCATGCGCGAACCGAATCCGCGTTAAATCGTAACTCTTACAGACCCTTTTCAGCGAGGAGGAGCACTAGGTCGCGCACGCGATTCGAGTAGCCCCACTCGTTGTCATACCAGCTTATGACCTTCACCGAGCTGCCCACGACCTTGGTGAGCGGTGAGTCGACGATCGACGAGCGCGCATCGCCCTTGAAGTCGCTCGAGACCAGCTCAGCAGTCTCGTAGCCCAGTATGCCCTTCAGCGGCCCATCGGCGGCCTTCTTGAGTGCGGCGTTCACCGTCTCGACCGTCGCCGGCTTCTCTGCGATAAACGTCAGGTCGACTACCGAAACATTCGGGGTGGGAACGCGCATGGAAAAACCGTCCAGCTTGCCCGTCATCTCGGGGATGACGAGCTTCAGGGCCTTAGCGGCCCCAGTCGAGCTGGGAATCATGTTGATCGCCGCAGCGCGCGCCCGTCGCAGGTCCTTGTGCGGAAAGTCGAGAATCACCTGGTCATTCGTATAGCTGTGGATCGTCGTCATGATGCCCGAGACGATGCCAAACTCCTCGTGCAGCACCTTCACAACGGGGGCAAGGCAGTTCGTGGTGCAGGAGGCGTTGGAGATGATGTTGTGCTTCGCCGAGTCATACTTCGATTCGTTCACGCCGAGCACGACCGTGATGTCCTCGTTGGTCGCCGGGGCGGAAATAATGACCTTCTTCACAGAGCCTTGCAAGTGTGCCTTGGCCTTGGCGGCGTCGGTAAAGATACCGGTCGATTCCACCACGATCTGTGCACCGGTCGAGTTCCAGTCCAGCTTGCCGGGATCGCGTTCGGCGAATACCTTGATCGTCTTGCCGTCTACGGTGATTGAGTCGACGCTGGAGGAGATTTCGTTCTTCAGATTGCCCAGAATCGAGTCGTACTTGAGCAGATGGGCGAGCGTCGCGGGGCTCGTAAGATCATTCACGGCGACGATATCGATCTCGGGATTGCCAAGAGATGCGCGAAAAACATTGCGTCCGATTCGGCCGAAGCCGTTGATTCCAACCTTTACTGCCATGGGAAAGTTTTTCTCCTTCGTGTGTTCTTGAGATCTTCAGTGGAGTCTCGCTGATTTGGGGGACCAGCCGCGAGCGGGCAAAGGCCACAAACCCCCATTTAGCGATGCTAGCACTGTAGTCAATACCACGGCATAAGATTTTTCTATAGACAGATTTTAAATTTTTTCGGCAGTCTGCAAACTGCGGTTCACAGTATTCAGAGTGGTTCGGAATCGGTCCTGCACATTGCGGCGTGTCGATGTCTGTGTTACATCCTGAGTTATGCGCGAATGGATGCGCGAAAAAATGAGACGACGTCCCAAGCGTGGACCGAACGATTCGGAATCCACAGGAAAGATTGGCCAGGAAATACCTGCGAATCAGCCGGCTCCTCTGCGCCCTTCTTACGGAGCTGCACCCGCCGAAGAACCTTCATCGCCGGCGGACAGCACAACCATGGAGCCACCATTCGTAACAGCTCCGACCTTAGAAGCACCACAACTCTCCCCCGAGATCACTGCTGCTGTGGGCGTTCCGGAAGAGCCGGGCAAGCTGGAAGTAGAAACCCAACCGGAACTGCAATCGACTCCGCCGCCGGAACCGCAAGCCGCTGGTCAGCCTCATGGGCCAAAGGGCTTTGTGGTGCTCACCATCGGCCTGCCCGGATCGGGCAAGACCACGTGGTTCAAGCGCCGCGGGGTAACGCCGCTGTCTTCGGATATGCTGCGCAACATACTGTTCGACGACATCACCGAGCAGCGCTACCAGGGACTTGTTTTTTCCACCCTGCGCTCGCTGCTGCGCGCGCGGTTGATCGCCAAGATGCCATGGAACTACGTGGACGCAACCAACCTCTCACCCCACGAACGGCGCCAGTGGATCAAGATGGCGAAGAGTTTCGGCTACGATGTGCAGGCCGTCTTCTTCGACGTTCCGCTGGAAATCTGCCTGGAGCGCAACCGCCGTCGTGAACGAACCGTGAACGATGAGGTCATGCACAAGATGGCCGAACGGCTTCGTCCGCCGAACTTCAAGGAAGGCTTCTCGAAGATCACTGTCGTGCGCGTCAAGAGTCCCGGCGCTCCCGACGCGCCTGCCGAGGGCGAATAACGTTCCTGCAACAGTAACAGATGGCCGGGCGAGCGTGCCCGGCTTTCTTCTTTGCCCACAGATGCCGCCAGCCATTGAATTCCGCGATGTGAGCTTCACGACCCCGCAAGGCCGGGCTCTGCTCGATCGCATCTCGTTTGCCGTCGAGGAGGGAACCTCGATCGCGCTCCTGGGTCGCAGCGGATCGGGTAAGACCACGCTGCTGCGAACGGTAAACCGCATGGTCGAGCCAACCAGCGGAGATGTCCTGGTCAACGGCAGGAGCGTGCGCGACCTCGATCTGATCGAGCTGCGGCGCGGTATCGGCTACGTCATTCAGGAGACCGGTCTTTTTCCTCACCTCACCGTCGAGCGCAACGCGGCAATGGTGCCGGAAATTTCCGGCAAGCCGCGCCACGCCAGCCGCAAGCATGGGCATGAACTTCTATCCGCCGTCGGCCTTGACCCCGCGACCTTCGCCAAACGCTACCCTCATCAGCTCTCGGGAGGGCAGCGCCAGCGCGTTGGCCTGGCCCGCGCTCTCGCCGCGCAGCCGCCGATTCTTCTGATGGACGAGCCCTTCGGCGCGCTCGATCCGTTGACCCGCGCCGAAATGCAGGATATGCTGCGCGCTCTGCTGAAGCGCCTCGAGAAGACAGTTTTGCTCGTGACGCACGACCTCGATGAGGCGCTCTATCTCTCCGTGCGCATCGTGCTGCTTGACCAGGGTCATGTGATCGCAAACGTTGCCGCCAGTGAATTTCTCACATCGACGCAGCCTGAGGTTGAGGAATACGTACGCGCCTGCCGCCGCGGCGAGATGGCGCACGAGGGAGATGTGCCGTGAGCTCGCAGTTCTTGTCTCAGTACGGCGGCCAGATTTTCCAGCTCACACTCGAACATCTGTGGCTCACCGGCGCTGCCATGCTCTTCGCTACCGCGATCAGCATCCCTCTCGGAGTCTGGCTGACGCGCGCGCCCCGGTTTGCAGAGCCGGTGATCGCCGTCGCCAACATTCTCCAGACCATTCCCTCGCTTGCTCTGTTCGGCCTGCTCCTGCCTTTGCCCTGGCTTGGAGAGCGCGCCGCCCGCATCGCCATCGTCGCGCTGACTGCCTATGCATTGTTGCCCATTCTGCGTAATACCTACGCCGGCATTCGCGGCATCGATCCGTCTGTGATCGAGGTGGCGCACGCGCTGGGCCTCACCGGAACGCAGCGTCTCTTCAAAGTTGAGCTACCGCTCGCTGCATCATTCATCTTCGCCGGACTCCGCACCGCAACCGTTACCTGCGTGGGCGTCGCCACCATCGCTGCAGCCGTCGGTGCGGGAGGACTGGGCGAGCTCATCTTTCGCGGCGTTGCGTCGGTGGACAACCGGCTTGTTCTTGCCGGAGCGATTCCCGCTGCGCTGCTAGCCCTCATCGCCGATGGAGTCCTGGGCATCTTTGAACGCTGGCTGCGGGTAAAGGGCAAATGATACGGCGGCTAATTGCCACCGTCGCGGTGACATGTTGTCTCCTCCTCACTTCCTGCGGGCCGCCTCGCCCCGACGAACCGGTCATCGGAACCAAAAACTTCACCGAGCAGGTCGTTCTCGGGGAGCTTCTTGCCCAGGAGATTGAGGCGAAATCTCATCTCAAGGTCGAGCGGCGCTTTTATCTCGCCGGCAGTTACATTTGCCAGCAGGCGATGGTCTCGGGCCGCATCGACGCTTACGTCGAGTACACCGGCACCGCGCTCACCGCCATTCTCAAACAGCCCCTCGATCGGAATCCACAGTCTGTCCTCGACAAGGTACGCCGCCTTTACGCCTCGCGCTACGGCATCACCGTGGCGGCTCCGCTTGGCTTCGAAAACACGTTCGCCATGATCATTCGCGGAGACGATGCGCGCCGTCTGCATCTTCAAACTCTCTCTCAGGCCGCGCAGTATACACCTCAGTGGCGTCTCGGGGTCGGATACGAATTCGAGCAGCGCCCCGACGGACTTCCCGGACTGAGCACTACCTATGGCCTCAAATTCGACGAGCCCCCGCGCAGGATGGACCTGGGCCTGCTGTATCGGGCGATCAGCTCGAATCAGGTGGATATGATTGCGGGAAACTCGACGGACGGCCCCATCCAGGCGTTTGGCCTCACGGTGCTGGAAGACGACAAGCATTATTTTCCGCCTTATCAGGCCGTGCCGTTGGTGCGCGATGACGCGCTGCGGCGCTGGCCACAGATGAGGACAGCGCTCGATGCCCTTGCCGGCAGAATCACCGCCGACGATATGCGCGCGATGAACGAGGCTGTCGACGGAGAGCATCATGACCCGGCCGTGGTCGTGCGAGAATTTCGTCAGAAGAAGGGACTCTAACCATGACCATGCAAGCCGCTGCCCAGCCCGAGCCATGGCTGCGCGGAACCTATGCAGATGTTCCGGCTGTGCTTCGCGCCATCCTGCACGCTTTCGATCTTGCGCGCGAAGATGTAGTCCTGTGGGTAGAAGGGCTTACCGAGCCGGAGCTTCACGCCTCTCCCAGCGGACTCACGCCGATTGCCTTCCATATGCGCCACATCGCGCGCAGTCTCGACCGCCTGCTAACGTACGTGGAGGGCAAACAACTCAGCGCTGAACAGATTACGGCGGCCAGGACCGAGCTCGATCCCGGCATATCACGCGAGGAGCTATTAGCCGAGTTTCACGAGGGCCTAGACTACGCTGTTCGGCGCGTTCGTGCTTTCGCTATGGCCGATCTCGAACAGCCTCGCGGAGTCGGTAAGAAGCAGCTTCCCACGAGCGTCGGAGGCCTCCTCGTACATCTCGCCGATCACACGCAGCGGCACACTGGCCAGGTTGTCACTACGGCGAAGCTGCTGAAGGCTGCGCGTGTCGATACACCGTCCGGCGGAGTGCACGGTCTGAGCTAGAGGGCTGTTAACAGGTTAGAGGCGGCGCACGATCAGAATGGTCTGGTCGTCAACCTGTTTCCCGAAGGCCTGGGCCGCGCCCAGAATTTGTCCCGCCAAATCGGCCAGCGGAGCCTGCGTATTCGCGGCGATGACGCTCTTCAGCCGTTCCAGACCAAACTCTTCCTCGCTCTTGTTGCCTACCTCGAGAATGCCGTCTGTCGCGACGATCAGCAGATCGCCCGTCAGCAGCTCCATCCTTCTGCCGTCGAACGCGGGTACGGCCAGTAACCCCAGCGGGAACTGCTCTTCCTCCATGTGGGAAATGTCGGCGCGCTGCGCGTGCCAATGCAGGACGGGCGGGCTTGCGGCCAGGGCGTAGTACACGCTGCCGTCGACGCACAGTCGGAAGCCGGTGAAGGTCGCATACATGTGCGGTTCCTTCACCTCGGGCAGCACACTGTTGAGCCGGTCGAGCAGCAGCGGCAGGGTTCGATCGGGCCGAACCTCGCTTGCCTCGAGCAGGGCAGTGCGAACAGCAGTCTTCAGCATTCCCATGAGGATTCCGGCCTGCAGCCCGTGGCCGGCAATGTCGGCGAGGTACGCGATGGCATCGCCATTGGGAAGGAGTCGGAGCGCGTCGACAAGGTCGCCCCCAACTTTCTCGCTCGGTTTCGATATGCCATAGATCTCGAAACGCGGCGTGCGGAGCGATACCGGGGGAACCAGCGTCTTTTGGATACCGTGGGCCAGTTCCAGTTCATTACGGATTTTGAATGCTTCCTTACCCTCGCCGCGAATGAAAAGGATGAAGAAGACGTAGGAAAGCACGATCGAGACCATCATCCCTATCGCGCTTATGCGTATTCCTAAAGCGGCGGTCGCGGGCGCGGCCGGAAAGTGAATCGAAAGTATCCTGTCCAACCAGCCGAGGAACAGCGGGCTGAGAATCTGAATCGGAATGAGCAAGAGGATCCAGCCAAAGGATCTGCGAGACAGAATCAGTATCCACACGCATGCGATGACACCGCTGATGAGAACGTTCGGGACCAGGATGGAGTAGGGGTAGACTCCTCCAGCAATGATGTCGTCAAAATAGCCGAAGGTAGAGAAGAGCACGAAAACGGCTATGATCAGTGGTCGCAGTCGGGCAAGCGGGACGGAGCGGAAGTGCTTCCATCCTTCGGGCGATCGCTTATACCACGGAATCTGGTAGGCCGTACTCATGCTAACGAGGGTACAAGGCAAGGTGCGGCGCAGCCAGGATTTCTTTCCGCCCGCGCTGCGCAGGCATCTTTACAGGAACAGCGGAGCCAGCACCAGAGTCACCGTTGCCAGCAACTTGATGAGCACGTGCAACGACGGCCCGGCAGTGTCCTTGAACGGATCGCCCACCGTATCGCCGACGACCGCGGCTTTGTGGGCCTCAGAGCGCTTGCCGCCGTGTGCGCCGGTTTCGATCAGCTTCTTGGCGTTGTCCCACGCGCCCCCGCCGTTATTCATCAGCATGGCCAGCAGCACGCCGCTGATCGTGCCGACCATCAATAGTGCCGCGACTGCCTCCGCGCCGCTCAGATTGACTGGCACGCCATTGATCATTGGCCAGTTGTGCAGCGCTCCGGGATAGAATTCTGCTCCGAAGTGGCGGAAGATCAAGCCAACTGTCAGCGGCATGGCTACGGCAAGAATGCCGGGCAGCACCATTTCCTTCAGCGCCGCACCAGTTACGATGCGCACGCAGCGCCCGTAGTCGGGCAACGATGTGCCTTCCATGATCCCCGGATTGTCACGGAACTGCTCGTGCACATCCTGAATGACCGTCTGCGCCGCACGTCCTACGGCTTTAATCGCCATCGACGAGAAGAGGTACGTGAGCATCGCGCCTAACAGCGCGCCCACGAACACCGGCACAGAGGCGAGGTTTACGTTCGAGAAGGTCCAGCCCTCGGGTAGAGTTCCACCGGCCGCCGTTACTCGCTGGTGGACGATGTCGTGAACCGTCGCCAGGTACGCCGAGAACAGCAGAAAAGCCGCGAGCGACGCCGATCCAATTGCGTAGCCTTTGGTGAGAGCCTTGGTGGTATTGCCGGCTGCGTCCAGCTTGTCGGTTTTCACGCGAACACTGTGCGGCTGGTCGCTCATTTCGATAATGCCGCCTGCGTTGTCGGTGATTGGCCCGAAGGTATCCATCGCCAGAATGTAGGCCGCAGACGACAGCATGCCCATGGTGGCGATCGCCGTTCCGTAGATACCCTTGGCATAGCTGGAAATCGTCGTGATGTCCGCCAGGCCCTTGGTGCCGAAGTAGTAGCTCAGGAGCAGCGCCGCGCTGATCACGACGACAGGGAGTGCCGGGGTTTCCATGCCGACCGCCAGCCCCTGGATGATATTCGTTGCCGGTCCGGTTGTTGAAGCCTGCGCGATGCTCAACACTGGACGGAAGCGCGTCTCCGTGTAGTACTCCGTGATGCGCACAAAGAGGAACGACGTGATGATGCCACAGATGCCGCTGCCCAGCAGCCACCAGCGGGCGCCCAGCATGAAGTAAATGGCCACGGCGAAGCCGACCAGCGCCAGCAGGGAAGTAACGTAGTAGCCCTTGTTGAGGGCGTGCATCGGGTCTTCGTCTTCGCGGCTGTGCACAACGCTCACGCCCACAATGCTCGCGATGAGGTTGATGGCCTGCACGATCAGCGGAAACAGAATTCCCTTGAGCCCGAAGACGGGATAGAGCGCCGCGCCCAGAATCATCGCCCCGACATTTTCCGCCGCCGTCGATTCGAAAATGTCCGCCCCACGGCCCGCGCAATCGCCGACATTGTCGCCGACAAGGTCCGCAATTACCGCCGGGTTGCGCGGATCGTCTTCGGGAATGCCTGCCTCGACCTTGCCGACCAGGTCCGCGCCCACATCCGCGGCTTTGGTATAGATGCCGCCGCCCAGCTGCGCGAAGAGCGCTACCAGCGACGCGCCGAATCCGAAACCCACCAGCTGGTAGGGAACCTGTTGCGGATTATGCACTCCGCCAAATGCAAGAAACAGCAAGCCCACGCCGATCAACGACAGTCCCACAACCACGAGACCCGTCACCGCCCCGCCGCGCAGGGCGATCTTGAGCGCGTCGCCCATGCTCGTGCGAGCCGCTGCCGCTGTCCGGATATTCGCGCGGATCGAAACCCACATGCCCGTTTGACCAGCCAGCGCCGAACATGCCGCGCCAATCAGAAAGCTGACGACTACCTTGTTCGCATAAGGAGCAGTGAAAGGCGAGAGGCGGTATCCGATATAAAGAACCACGGCCAGCGCAATCGCGATCATCGCGATCGTGCCGTACTGCCGCTTCATAAAGGCTTCGGCGCCCTCCCGGATGGCGTTGGAAATGCGCTGCATTTCCGGCGTGCCTGTATCTGAAGCGAGTACGGAGCGGGCAAAGAAAAGGGCGGCCAACAGGCCAATGATGCCGGTCGCAAGTGCGATCCAGAGATAAAGATTGTCATTGCCTGCCGGAGCGCCGCCTTCGACCTGCCATGCCGCGAACGCTACGGGAACAAAAAACGCCATTCAAAAGCCTCCAAGAGCTACAAAATCCCTCTGCTGCACGACTGACCACTTGAGCATAGGAACGCTAAGTCTTTAACTTCCGATGAGCCGCCAATCAAACGCGGCTCACTCGCAACTGGTGTAAACATGGACCGCACACCGGTGAGGCGCGCGAACTTATTCAAAACGCGTCATTAAAGCATGCTGTCGAAACGCTGGTCAATGCGGTTCTGGGTTGGGAGTACAACGCTGCTAACACTGATATACGCATCCTTACCCTTGAGGTCCTGCCAAAAGCAGGATACTGGGTAAGAAAGCTGAGTCTACGGCATGGCGAGCACATGCGGCAACTGAGTCAATGGCTGGATGCAGAGTTTCAACAGCCAAACCTTTAGGTTGCCGGCACCGGCCGCTCGCTCCCGAGGCGCGACCCGATCCATACCGCCAGGGGATAGAGGAGGAGCAATCCAATTCCGAACCAGTGCGGAACCGTCTTCCACAGCAGCGCCTGGGCCACAACGCCGATCGCCGAGCCCAGGACGATCAGGCCAAGCGTCGCGCCTCGGCGGTGAGTGGTCGCGATCATGGCGCACACATACCCGCCCAGAATGGAGTAAAGAAAGTCCATCCCGAGGGTGACGGCAAAGTAATACATCGGGGGCTGCGCCATTTGCTTCCATCCCGGAACAAGCCGGGCGAACAACATGTCGGTGAATGCGACCAATGCACCAATTGCCAAATATCCAGCGATCACTCCTACAACTGCGCGCCCCATATCTCCTCCGTCTATTGGAATTTCAATGTAGCCCACCGCCCCCTCGGATGTCTGTAAATTCCTTTTGTCCGGCGGCGGCTATTGCTTCAACATTCCAAGCATGTACAATCTGGAGTCCCTTCGGGTAAGAAGGGATGGATACAATCAATTTGTGAGGTAGTGAATGGCCCGAAGTGCGGTCTCCGTCGCGGAACAGAGCAAGACGAAAACGGTGTCCGGTCTGGTTCCAGATTCGATCCCGGACCTGACTCCGGAGCGCCTCACGGAAATCTACCGTTTCATGTATCTCTCGCGCCGGACCGACGACCGCGAGATCATGCTCAAGCGCCAGCAGAAGATATTCTTTCAGATCTCAGGCGCCGGTCATGAGGCCCTTCTTGTCGCCGCCGGCCTGGTGTTGAAGCCCGGCTACGACTGGTTCTTCCCCTACTATCGAGACCGCGCCCTCTGCCTCGCGCTCGGCGCGACCGTCGAAGATCTGCTTCTCCAGGCCGTGGGAGCCGCGGCCGACCCGGCCAGCGGGGGACGCCAGATGCCGTCACACTGGAGCAGTCCCGCTCTGCACATCGTCTCGCAGTCCTCCGCGACGTCGACTCAATGCCTGCACGCCGTTGGTTGTGCCGAGGCAGGCAGGTACTTCGCGCGCCATCCCGAAGCAGCCGAGAAGCATGAGGGGGACTACCGCGCCTGGCGCGATGTCGAGTTCCACGGCGATGAGGTCGTCTATGTCTCCGTCGGTGAAGGGTCCACATCGCAGGGAGAGTTCTGGGAATCGCTCAATACCGCTTCGAACGAAAAGCTTCCGGTCATTTTCGTGGTGGAAGACAATGGCTACGCCATCTCTGTGCCCGTGGAGGTCAACACCCCCGGCGGTAACATATCGAGGCTTGTCGCCAATTTTCCCGACTTTCACTTCGCCGAAATCGATGGCACCGACCCCATCGCTTCCTACCGCGCCTTTGAAGACGCAGCCGCACACTGCCGCAGCGGCAAAGGGCCGGCCTTTATCCACGGCCACGTCATCCGCCCCTATTCGCATTCTCTTTCCGATGACGACCGCCTCTACCGGCCGGAGAGCGAGCGGAACGCCGATGCGCTGCGCGATCCGTTGTCGAAGATGCAGATGCACCTGCTTCGCGAAGGAATCCTGGACGCCGATGGCATCACGCGCCTCGAAAAACAGGTGGATGAGGAAGTCCGCCAAGCCGCCGAGCGTGCGCTTCGTTCGCCGCTACCTCTACCCGACAAAGCGGAGATCCTCAAGCACGTTTACTCTGAGCATTACGACCCCACGCGCCCCCAGTTGCAGACTGCTCCTGCCAAGACCCCGGACAGCCAGGAGCGCACCATGGCCGACCTCATCAACGCCTGCCTGAAGGACGAAATGCGCCGCGATCCGCGCATCGTCGTTTTCGGCGAAGACGTCGCCGACTGTTCGCGCGAGGAATATCTGGAGCAGGAACTGGTCAAAGGCAAGGGTGGCGTCTTCAAGCTCACCTATGGCCTGCAATGTGAATTCGGAGGCGATCGGGTCTTCAACTCGCCGCTGGCCGAGGCGAACATTGTCGGCCGCGCTGTAGGCATGGCCACGCGGGGCCTCAAGCCAGTCGTCGAGATTCAGTTTCTCGACTACATCTGGCCCGCCATTCACCAGATGCGCAACGAACTTGCCCTGCTGCGCTGGCGCTCCAATGGAACCTGGGCCTGCCCTGCCGTCATTCGCGTCGCCACGGGTGGTTATCTCACCGGCGGCTCCGTTTACCACTCGCAGAACGGTGAGAGCATCTTCACCCACACTCCGGGAGTCCGCGTCGTCTTCCCGTCGAACGCTCTCGACGCTAATGGTCTCCTGCGCATGGCCATCCGCTGCGATGACCCAGTGCTCTTCCTGGAACACAAGCGCCTCTACCGGGAAACGTACGGCCGCGCGCCCTATCCCGGCCCCGACTACATGATCCCCTTCGGCAAGGCCGCCAAGGTACGAGAAGGATCTGATGTCACCCTCATCACCTATGGCGCGCTGGTGCCGCGCGCCCTGCAGGCCGCGCAGAAAGCCCACCGTGAGGACGGTATAGAGACGGAGATCCTTGATCTGCGCACCCTCAGTCCCTACGACTGGGAGGCCATCGCCGAATCCGTGCGCAAGACCAGCCGCGTGATTGTCGCGCATGAAGACATGCTCAGCTGGGGATACGGCGCGGAAATCGCCGCCCGTATCGCGGACGAGCTCTTCCACGATCTCGACGCACCCGTCAAGCGCATCGCTTCGATGGATACTTTCGTCGCTTACCAGCCCATCCTCGAAGACGTGATCCTGCCGCAGCCGGATGATATCTACCAGGGCATCGTGGAGCTGACAAACTTTTAGGCGATTGAGCCATGCCCGTACCGCATATCTGGCACGAATTCTTTCGCTACATCGCTCCGTTCCAGCATCTTTTCTATTTCGCCTTTGGTGGAGTCGCGATCGCCCTGCGCCGCTACTGGCAAAAGATCCGCGAGAACCGTGCCGCGGGATGGCCAAGCGTCAATGGAGTGGTCCAGACCACGACCGTGCGCACGCAGAACGGCAGCTGGGTCGAGGTGCAGTATCGCTTCTACGCCCTGCAGGAATATCGATACGGCAAATACCGGCGTCATTTCCGGAAGAAAGCGCAGGCCGAGGAGTTCGCCGAGGCTATTCGCGGCCGCAGCCTGCAGGTCCGCTATCGCGAAGACAACCCGAATGTCTCCGTCATTATGGAGCGCGAGCTGGAGCTGGCAGGCATTCTGCAGCCGCGATAGCGGGACGGCTCACGAAATCTGATCGCTTGACTTATTCCGCCACGCGACTAACAATGATCCGCCGGCGCGTTCCTCCCGCTCTTTTCCGCCGGCGAATTCCGTAAAGCAGCCCGAGATACAACAGCAGCTGCTTGCAGCTTCTCCCGTGGAGGCATGCCTTGAAAGATCAGTCGCCATCTGGAATCACAACCACCCGCCGCCGCTTCCTCGCCATGGCTGCGGCAACTGTGGCCGTTTCCGCGAGTCCCTTCCGCTCAGTTCTGGGCCAGGCCCCGGCCAAATACCTGCGCCGGAATATATCCGCCCCAGGCTTTCCCGCACAGGTGCTTAAAAGCTATGGAAACGCGATCAGCGCGATGCTGAAATTGCCTCCCTCCGACCCGCGCAACTGGTACCGGAATGCGTTCATCCATACGCTCGATTGCCCCCACGGAAACTGGTGGTTCCCGGTCTGGCACCGCGGCTATCTGGGATGGTTTGAGCGCGCCTGCCGCGATCTCTCCGCCGATCCCAACTTTGCGCTGCCGTTCTGGGACTGGACTGCACAGCCGCGCGTCCCGCGTCAGCTCTTCCAAGGCGTCCTAAATCCCGCAGACCCCGCCTACGTCAGCAGCTACAACGCCTTTTTTGCTCAATTATCCGATCCAATGAGCGCACTCTGGAAGTCCTTCTCGGCCGATCAACTGAAAGTTTTGTCTCTGCGCGGTTACACCTCAATGAGCGATGTATGGACGCAGGTGCAGAACGACCCGATGTTCTGCCCGCCTCCGCCGGTGCGCGTTTTGACCTCAGCCCACCCCGGCTTTGACGCGCCGACCAAGAAGGCCGTCTCCCTCGACACCATCCAAAAGGCCCTGGCGCCCAAAGACTACGTCAGCTTCGGCAGCGACATGGCGCCGTTTCACTCGAAGTCCGCCGGCTTCGGCATCCTCGAAGGGCAGCCGCACAACAACGTGCACAACTGCGTCGGCGGATTGATGGAGGACATGCTCTCGCCGATCGACCCCATCTTCTTCATGCATCACTCGAACATCGACCGCCTTTGGGACGTCTGGACGCGCAAGCAGCAGAAGCTCAATCTGCCGACGCTACCCGCCGGAGCCGATCTGCAGTCCTGGACCAGCGAGCCATTTCTTTTCTTCCACGACGAAAAGGGCAACCCCGTCTCGCAGACCACCGCCGGCGATTACGCTGCTATCGGCCAGTTCGATTACTCCTACCAGAGCGGCTCCGGCGAAGACGTCGTCACCACCGCCACTCCGCAGCCGAACGCCGCGCCCGCTCAAAGCTTCCAAGGAGGCCTCACCAGTCGCGCATTGGCCCTCGGAACTCCTGCCCAGGGGCAAGTTTCTGTGCCTGAATCGGTGCTCCAGGCGGCCGCACAGGGCTCGGCCGTCTTCGCGCGCGTCACCATTCAGAGCCCGCCCAGCGTGCACGGCGTCAGCTTCAATGTCTTCGTGAACCCGCCTGACGGAGCCTCCGGCCTCACTCCGGAAAGCCCTTATTACGCGGCCACGATTGAATTTTTCGGAGCGCATCATCATAACGAGCCTTCCACCTTCACGGTGCCTATCTCCGATGCATTGAAGACCCTGGCCGCGAAGCATATGCTCAAACCAAACGAGCCTCTCCGGATCGTTGTCGTACCGGAGACAACCCCTGGGCTGGCGCCCAGAGTCGGCCAGGCGCCTTTCGCAAGCAGCCTGGGCGGCGTCTCCGTGGGCACGTTTTAGTCGAGCTGTTATGCGGCATTTGCGGAAGACGAAACTTCACAGCGTACGGTGGATCGTGCTCGCCCTGTTGATCGGCTGTTGCGTAAACTCCTGGGCAAGCAGCAGGAGCCAGGCCTACAATCTGCCGCTCCCCAGGACAACCGGAACGCCCGAAGAGCTGGTAGCGCGCGTCAGCGTGGGGCCGCTCAAGCGGGATCTTCGCATCATCGTGCGTATCCGAAACGGCGAGATCGCCGGAACCATCTCCCCCTATGGTGCTCAGGCGCGGCAGGGTCCTGCCGTCTACACCATTCCGATTCCGGCGAGTGCAGCTCAAGGAGACGACGTCCTACTGCTGGTCGAGGTGGAACAGAAAGGCGCCGAAACGCGCCCACCCACCGCGCAGGAAGTCCAAGGCATCAAGCTGGCTTACGTTCCTGTCACACAATCTGAGACGAAATAGCTGCTTACATTAATTGCTAAGTCGAAAACAACGTCCTCAGTGCTGCGCCATCCATTTTGCAACCGCAAGCCGCACCATTATCATCACAGCGGAGCACTTTACAGCATTTCGGAATTAAAGTGCCCGTCGGAAATCGCGCTGGGTCGCCGCTCCCTACTGGTCGCGTCGACTTCAAGGCGTGCGTTCCGGATGGGGCAATTCTGAAATGCGATCAGGAGAGCAATCAAATGCGAGTAGGTCTGTTAACGGGCGGCGGAGACTGCCCTGGTCTGAACGCCGTGATCCATGCGGTGGTGAAAAAGGGAATTAACCACTACGGCGACGAGTTCGTCGGCTTTCTTGAAGGCTGGCGCGGGGTGCTGGACAACGCCACCATTCCGTTGACGCTCGAAAGAGTGGACGGCATTTTGACGCTTGGCGGCACCATCCTGCGCACTTCGCGAACCAACGTGCGCAAGATCGAAGGCGGCATCGAGAAGTGCGTCGCCAACCTCAAGGCCAACAAGCTCGACGCGCTCATTGCCATCGGCGGCGACGACACGCAGTCGGTGACAAATGCGCTCATCGAGGCCGGCGTGCCCGGCGTCGGCGTACCCAAGACCATTGACAACGACCTCAATGGGACCGACGTCTGCTTCGGCTTCGATACCGCGGTAAGCATTGCCACCGAGGCGGTTGACCGCTTGCACACCACCGCCGAGGCCCACAATCGCGTCATCGTCTGCGAGGTGATGGGTCGCGACGCCGGCTGGATCGCCCTCACCGCGGGCGTGGCCGGAAATGCGCACGTCGTCCTGGTGCCTGAGAAGCCCATCGACCTGGATCACGTCTGCGCGCTGCTCAAGTACAACCACGCCCACGGCAAGAAGTACGGCATCGTAGTAGTGGCGGAGGGCGCGAAGCTTCCCGACTCCGCTCAGGCCACAGTTGGCGGCAAGGTCGACTCATTCGGACATGCGCGCTTGAGCGGCATCGGCCAGGCGCTGGCTGAAGAGATCGAGAAGCGGACCGGCTACGAAACGCGCTCCGTCAATCTTGGCCACACGCAGCGCGGAGGCACTCCCTCCGCCTATGACCGCATGCTGGCCACGCGCTACGGCCTGGCCGCCATCGACCTGGCGCATCACGGCCAGTTCGGCCGCCTGGTTGTTCTGCATGGAACCAAAATCGAGAGCATTCCGCTGGCCGAGGCGATCTCGACAAACCGCACCGTGGACGACAGCTTCCTCGAGATCCTGAGCGGTCTGGAGCCAAAGCTGTAAGACAATCTGTAACAGCAATTCGATGTATAAAGCAGCCGGCCAACCTGTCCGGCTGCTTCTGCATAGGAGTGAGTCATTAGAAACGAATCAAGGCGGCTAACACACAACCTCTTGTGTCCGTGAAAGAGTGCCACTCTACCGATACGAATTTTCGCGGTATCTCAGCAAAACTCGTGCGACAAAAAGCTGAATCTTCCCATAAACTTACTAAAACTCCTTGAACAAGGTGGTCAAAACACGGTATAAGCAGGTCGCTGGCCTAAATTTCCGCTGTTCTGAAGTCTAAAACGAAAAGACGGAGCGCCCTATGAAATCCTCCACCGTACGCGTGAGCGAGATTCGGGAAGTAATGGACATCCGGCAGGCTTCGAACTATCTCGGCATTAGTCCGGACACCTTGTACAAATATGCCTCGGAAGCCTTCATTCCGGCATTTAAGCTGGGCAACCGCTGGCGCTTCAAGAAATCCCGTCTTGACGAATGGATGGATCAGCAATCGGGGATCTCCGCGCAGCCCGAGCCGGCACCAAAGGCCGTGCGTCCCCGCCAAAAGAAGCCAGTGCGAGGCACGCGCGCTGGATCCCGCCGCGTTGCAATGTAGAGAATCTCCTGATTGCGTTCCAAGCGGCCCATCTTCTAGCCTCCGTTCCTACTCTCGGTATGAGCTCGCACGTTTCCGGGCTTCTATCACAGCGGGTGATTTTCGCCGCAGCCGCAGTTAGTCTGGATAGGGAGGCAGATGCATTGAGCGCTGGTCCGGAGAGCATGCTGGCTTTGAAAAACGACCCGACACTGATCCCGCAGTTCTCTGTGCGTAACCGGATATCGCGCGTCTTGTGGAGCATATGTTACGTGCTGCTCTACCGGACTTCGCCCCGGCCTTTTCATGCGTGGAGAGCCATGCTGCTGCGAGCGTTTGGCGCAAAGATCGGTCCAGCGTGCCATTTCTATCCCAAAGGCAAGATATGGTCGCCGTGGAATCTCACCTGCGAGGACCGCGTAACCCTGGCCGACGATGCGGAACTGTACAACCCGGCTCCGCTCTTTCTGGGGTCGCACGCGATTGTCTCGCAGGGGGCATATATCTGCGGAGCAACCCACTTGTACAACGAGGCCTCATTCCGGTTGGTCTCTTTCCCCATGCGGCTGGGTGCTCATTCGTGGATCTGCGCGCGCGCTGCCGTGAATCCCGGCGTGAATGTAGGTGAGGGAGCGATTCTGGCGCTCGGCTCGATCGCCACGAAGGACTTGGACCCCTTCGGAATCTACGCGGGCGTGCCCGCACGCAAGGTCAAGGAGAGATCGCGCGCCGCCGTCCCTGGCGGCCACGGAGAAGCCCATCCTGCCCTCTGATGCCACACCTCCCCAACGGCGAAAAGACGATAGGATAGCCTTGCGATGAATGAAGCATCTCGTCTGCGCGCGTTACGCGGCAGAATGACAAGTGAAGAAGTAGAAGCGCTCCTGGTTACGCATCTTTCCGATGTCCGGTATCTATGCGGTTTCACCGGATCAAACGCCGTGCTCGCCATCACCGCCTACAAAGCCGTGCTGTTCACCGACGGCCGTTACACGACGCAGGCCCGGCAGGAAACGCAGGCAGCGCGAATGTCTATCTCGAAAAGATCCGTGCTCAAGGATGCGTGCATACTGCTCGAATCCTCCGCGAAGCACGTGAGCTACGATCCCGAGCACACGACTGTTTCTGACCTATCAGCGATGCGGTCGGCAATCAGCTCCGGTAAGCGGCGTGGATTCTTCTCTCCGCTCAAGGGCCCCATTGTCTCCGAGCTGCGCATGGTCAAGGACGCCGACGAACTGAGGCGCATGACAGCGGCGGCCAGCCTTGGAAATCGCGTCTTCAACGCCACGTTGCCTCACATCCAGTCACGCATACCCGAGAGCGAAATTGCCGCCTCCCTCGAATTCTTCGCGCGCAGCATGGGAGCCGAAGGCATGTCGTTTGAAACCATCGTGGCTTCCGGATCGCGGTCGGCGTTGCCGCATGGCCGGGCCTCAAACCACAAGACGCCCCGCAACGGCTTCGTGACATTAGACTTCGGTGTTATCCTCAATGGTTATTGCTCGGATATGACGCGCACCGTGTACGTTGGCAGACCGAGCGCAACCGAACGCTCCGCTTATGACGCGGTGCTCGAGGCACAGCAAGCGGCGGTGGCAGCCGTTAAGCCCGGCGCAACATGCGGCGAGGTGGATGAAGCAGCCCGCGGCACGTTGCGCAAGGCAGGATTGGCAAAATATTTTACGCATTCGACCGGCCACGGCGTCGGTCTGGAGATTCATGAGAGTCCACGGATTGCCGCTGGACAAACGCTGGAGTTAAAGCCGGGTATGGTCGTCACTATCGAGCCCGGAATCTATCTGGCAGGGAAGTTTGGAATTCGCATCGAAGATATGGTCGCGGTTACGGATGACGGCAACAAAGTGTTGACGCCGGTAACGCGGACACTCATCGAATTGTAAGACTGGAAACGCAATGGTCAAACGAGAGCGCAAGAGATGAATTCGGAAGACATGAAAGAGCTGAAGGAACTGATCGAGTTCCTCAAAGAAAACAAGATCGGTGAGTTTGATCTGGAGCGCGGCGACCTTAAGGTGCGCATCAAATTCGCGCAAGAAGGCGGCGGAACTGACCTCGCCGGCATTGCACGACTGTTGGCTGCACAAGCCGCAGGAGCGCCTCATGCGCCGACCGTCCTGCCCGAGATCTACGCGGGCGCGTCGCCCACAACTGCTGTTGCGCCATCTGCGCAGCCCAAGGCCGAAGCCGACGACGAACCCTCGCTGCATATCGTCAAATCACCCATCGTCGGCACTTTCTACGAGTCGCCCTCGCCCGGCGCTCCGGCTTTTGTGAAGATCGGAGACGAAGTCGAGAACGGACAGATTCTCTGCATCATCGAAGCCATGAAGCTGATGAACGAGATCGAATGCGACGCAGCAGGCGTGATCGCCAAGCGATTTGTCCAGAGCGGGCAGCCGGTCGAGTATGGCCAGGCTCTCTTTGCCGTGCGTCCCCGTTAGGTTGACCGGAATATGTTTCGAAAAGTACTGATCGCCAATCGTGGCGAAATCGCGCTACGTGTGATCTGCGCCTGCAGGGAACTGGGCGTTCGCACCGTGGCCGTTTACAGCGAGGCCGACCGGCATTCCCTGCACGTGCGCTTTGCTGACGAAGCGATCTGCATCGGTCCGCCGCGCTCGGCCGAGAGCTACCTGAACGTTCCCGCCGTGATCAGCGCTGCTGAAATCGCCGACGTCGACGCGATCCATCCAGGCTACGGCCTTCTGAGCGAGAACGCGAACTTCGCCGAAGTCTGCCGCGCGTCGAACATCAAGTTCATCGGGCCGCCTCCTGAAGTCACTCGCCTGATGGGCGAGAAGGAGAAAGCGCGCCAGGCGATGAAGCGCGCCAAGGTTCCCATTCTGCCCGGCTCCGAGGGCGTTATCCAATCGGAAGACGAGGCTCTCGATTGGGCAAAGTCCGTGGGGTATCCCATTATCCTCAAGGCCTCCGCCGGTGGAGGCGGCCGCGGCATGCGCGTCGTCCGTTCGGCGCAGGAGCTGCCCGCGCTTTACCAGGCCGCGCACATTGAGGCAGCGAATGCCTTCGGCAACGGCGATCTCTATATGGAGAAGTTCATTGAGCGCCCGCGCCACATCGAGTTTCAGGTGCTCGCCGACCAGCACGGCAGCGTCATCTCTCTCGGCGAACGCGAATGCTCCATCCAGCGCCGGCATCAGAAGCTCATCGAGGAGGCGCCATCGCTCCAGGTCACACAGAAGATGCGCGACGAGATCGCGAAGACCCTCAAGCGCTCGCTCGAAAATGTCGGTTATCAGAACGCCGGCACCGTCGAGTTCCTCATGGACGAGGACGGCAAGCTCTACTTCATCGAAATGAACACGCGCATTCAGGTTGAGCATCCCGTCACCGAAATGGTCACCGGCATCGACCTGGTCAAGGCCCAATTGCGCATCGCCTGCGGAGAAAGGCTTTCCAGCATTCTGCCTCATCCCATCCCGATTCGCGGCCACGCTATCGAATGCCGCGTGAACGCCGAGCATCCTGAAAAATTCACGCCTTCAGCAGGGAAGATCACTGTCTTCAACGTGCCCGGCGGCAACGGAATCCGCGTGGACACGGCACAGTACGCCGAGGGAATCGTGCCTCCTTACTACGACTCGCTCATCGCCAAGCTCATCGCGCACGGCAACGATCGCGAGGAGGCGATGCAGCGCATGAAGCGAGCCCTGGGCATGTTCGTCGTGGAGGGAATCCACACCACGATCCCGCTGCACAGCCGTATTTTCGAAGACGAAGAGTTCCGCGCCGGCAAGTTCGACACTAAGTTCATGGAGCGCTTCTTCGAGCGCCAGAAAGCCGCCCAGTAGCCGATATGGCCGGGGTGCCATCCTTCGCGTTCTCTCGCGAACGGTGGGCGATCACGCACGAATCGTGCTGATGCCTACCGTGTGAAAAAGTCCTATAAATAGTTTCATGACTGGCCAATGGCTCCATTGGTGGACAGATCCCGCTTCTCCCCTCCACCAGGCTTCGTATTCCCGTCTCCTGTTGGCGCTGATTCTCGGTGCGTGCGTCGGCGCGGAACGCCAGTGGCGGCAGCGCGCTGCAGGATTGCGAACCAACACGCTCGTCTGCTTTGGAGCCGCTGCCTTTGTCGATCTGGGGTTGAGGGTTGCTCCCGGAACGACGCAGGTAATCGCTTATGTGGTGTCAGGAGTAGGTTTTCTCGGCGCAGGCGCAATCATGAAAGACGGAGGCAGCGTGCGCGGGTTGAATACCGCCGCCACGCTATGGTGCTCAGCCGCCGTGGGCGCATGTGCTGGCGCGGGTGAAATGGTCGATGCTGTTTTTGTATCCGTGCTCCTCGTGGCGATTAATTCGGTGCTCCGTCCACTTTCCCGCTATATCGATCGGCGTTCCCTCGCGGTACTGGATACGAATAAGTTTTTCCGCCTGAGGCTTGTTTGCGATAAAGAGCACCAGACCGAGGCCGAATATCAAGTGACGCGTGCTATTGCCTCCAGATCCCTTGTGCTCCGTGAGTTACGAGCCGATGTGGTAGAAGACACAGACACCTCGATCGTCCAGGCCATTCTCGAATCAACGATTCACGACTCCAGCATTCTGAAAACGATGGTCGAAGAACTGCGTGCCCTTCCCTGGGCCCAATCGGTAGAGTGGACCGAGACTGTCGCCGAAGCGGAGTAGGACAGAGTGCGTGAGGGTCGATTACGAGGCCACTTACTGCGGATCGTCTGTGTGAAATTTGGGACTCGCGGCGAATCTTTAAAGCCTTTGAGTCTGTAACTACCGCCGTACCACATTTCCACATTAAGGACATCATTTCCACATCAAAAAATGTGTGGAACCCCCTTGCTTTCTTCGAGATCGGGAGTATGCTTCAAATCAACGGGAGAGAGATCTTCCAGAGGGAGAGAGTAGACAAGGAGCTGTCAGGAGAACCGGAAACGGGTCTCACGAAGCGTTCGGGAAACCGGGTGCTTTTGGATGGAACTGAGAAAACTCTTGCAACGCTGTGATTGAGGAGGAGTCTGGGAAACGCGGGTTCACGCCCGTAGGTCCTGAACGACTTCGCAGTGACAAGGCGCTGTGGCTTGGAAGCCGAACCAGGACTTCGAAAAATCGGAAGAAGGGGCGAGATCCCGCAAGGGAAATCGCCCCTTCGCTTTGTTCCGAAGTTTCTCTCGCCTAGGTGCCAAAACCTTGAGGACAGTATCTGTCCACAGTGATCGCCGGCTTCACATTTCCTCGCGTCCTCCATTGCTATTCTGGTCGCGTCCCAAAGGAGGACTCATGCCCGTCGCCGAAATGACCATTGCTGAAAAACTACTCCCCGAATTCGATACGGAGTACGCCAACACTCGAAAGTTTCTCGCCCTCGTTCCCGATGACAAGCTGACCTGGAAGCCACACGAAAAGTCCATGGAGCTGGGCCGGTTGGCCTGGCACATCTCCGACTTCCCGAGCTGGTGTGCCGGCACCCTGAAATCCGACGATCTAAAGTTCACCAGCGGCGATGGCGAGAAGATGAAGAATGACTGGGTGGGCAAGACTCGTGAGCAGATGCTGGCCCGTTTTGACGCAGACCTGAAGGATGCTCACGCCGCCCTGCTTGCCACCAGTGATGACGCTATGGCGCACAACTGGAAGATGGAGTGGGACGGTCAGGCAATCATTGATGAGCCCCGAATCGATGCCTATCGAAAGTGGGTCATCAACCACATGGTTCACCACCGCGCGCAGTTGGGTGTTTATTTCCGCCTCAGCGGGATTCCGGTTCCAGGCTGCTATGGCCCGTCAGCCGACGAGATGTAGTCGAATAGACTACTTTCATGGCTTTTGGAGGCAAGTTTCCACCTCTGTATCCGATCCTCGACGCGGTTTTCCTGCCGCCTGCTTTTGACCAGCGGCGCGAGGCCCTGGGTCAGTTGGCTCGGGACCTCGTGGAAGCTGGCGTCCAGATTCTGCAGTACAGGAACAAGCATGGAAGCGAAGCTGAGATCCTACGAGACTCAGAATCCCTGCGCGCTGCAGCGCAGCGACGATTAAAGTTGATCCTGAACGATCTCCCACATCTCATAGTGAAAACTAAATTTGATGGCGTGCATGTTGGCCAGGCGGATGCGTCTCCGCGAGAAGCCCGCGCCGTCTTGGGCATCGAAGCAATCATCGGCATTTCTACCCATAATGAGGAGCAGCTCCGTGCTGCCGAGTTTGAGCCGGTGGATTACATCGCCATCGGCCCGGTCTTCTCTACATCGTCGAAGCAGAACCCAGATCCGGTCGTCGGTCTTGAAGGTGTGCGCCTGGCGCGCCGTCTGACGAAGAAGCCGCTTGTCGCGATAGGAGGGATCACGCTCGAAAACGCACCTATGGTCTGGGCTGCCGGCGCCGATTCCGTGGCTGTCATTTCTGCGATTTTCTCGGCGGCCGAAGACCCGGCAAAATTAGCCGGAGACTTTCTTCGCATTTTCCGGTAGAACAAACTGAAACGTGCCCATCACCAGCCAAACCACTAACCCCTCTGCCCCGGCGGCGGGCACGCATCTCGTTCAAGGACTCGGCCTCTTCAGCGCGACCGCTATCGTAGTCGGATCGATGATCGGCTCCGGTATTTTCATCGTGCCAGCCGATATCAGCCGCGGAGTCGGTTCGCCGGCCCTGTTGATCGCGGCATGGCTGGTAACGGCAGCGATGACCATGATTGGAGCCCTGAGCTACGGTGAGCTGGCCGCCATGATGCCGCGAGCCGGCGGCCAATATGTGTATCTGCGCGAAGCCCTCGGCCCCATGTGGGGCTTTCTTTATGGCTGGACCCTGTTTCTCGTCATCCAGACGGGCACGATCGCGGCCGTTGCCGTCGCCTTCGGAAAGTTTCTCGGGGTCTTCTTTCCCAGCGTCTCGGCCTCGCACTGGCTTTGGCACATCGGACATGTCCCGCCTTGGCGTGTGGGACCAATGGTCCTCGGCAATATGGATATTGGCTTGAACACCGCCAACCTGGCCGGCATCGTAATTGTGATCTTGCTGACGGCAGTGAACGTTTTCGGTGTCCGGCTGGGCGCTCTCGTCCAAAACATTTTCACGACCGCGAAAGCGGCTGCCCTGGTCGGCCTCGTGATTCTGGGCTTTTCGCTGGATCGAAATGCCGACGCCATCCACGCGAACTTTGGCGCAAATTTCTGGCAGGGAGCCTCCTTTTCGACGCTCCATGCCGTGGAAGTCGGCGTGGGCGGTTCGATTGCGATGGTTGGATTGTTTACGATCCTTGCCGTGGTGCAGACCGGATCGCTCTTCTCAGCCGACGCCTGGAACAACGTGACCTTCACCGCCGGCGAGGTACGCAATCCGCGGCGGAACCTGCCGTTGTCGTTGGTGATGGGCACCGGGCTGGTGCTCACCCTCTATATTCTCGCGAACTTTGTCTATCTGATGGCGCTGCCCCTGCACGGTGATCCTCACGGAACGACCATCTTTGCGCGCGGCATTCAGTATGCATCTGAAGATCGTGTGGCGACGGCGGTGCTCGAAGAAATTTTCTCCGCGCGTGGAGCTTATCTGATGGCCGCGGCGATCCTCATCTCCACCTTCGGCTGCGTTAACGGACTCACGCTTGCCGGCGCGCGGGTCTACTACGCAATGAGCAGCGACGGATTGTTCTTCAAAGCTGCAGGCAACCTGCATCCCCGCTACAAAACCCCGGTCGCATCGTTGACCGTGCAGTCTGTCTGGACCTGCCTGCTGTGTTTATCCGGATCCTATGGTCAGCTGCTCGACTACACTATGTTCGCCGCGTTGTTGTTTTACATTCTTACCATCGGCAGTCTGTTCGTCCTGCGCGCGAAGCGTCCCGAAGCCGAAAGGCCATATAGAGCGGTCGGATATCCCGTGCTGCCGGCAATTTATATACTGATGGCCGCGTGGATATGTGTCGTACTATTGCGTTACAAGCCCCAGTACACGTGGCCGGGATTGTTCATCGTTCTGCTGGGCGTACCGGTTTTTGCCGTGTGGTCTCGCAGGGGAACCCCACAGCCATCGAATTGACTTTTGTTTGGAGGAAGAACCTCATACATGGCGAACCTTTTAGCGGTTAAGCCGCTCTCTTCACTGAAACAGGAAGCCGGCGAAGAAGGCGAGCACACACTCCGGCGGTCTCTGGGGCCAGTTAATCTAATTACGCTGGGCATCGGAGCCATCATTGGCGCTGGTATCTTCGTCCTTACCGGACAGGCCGCCGCTCTGCACGCCGGGCCGGCCGTTGCGCTCAGTTTCATCATCGCCGGAATAACTTGCGCCTTCGCTGGCCTCTGCTATGCCGAGTTTGCCTCCATCATTCCCATCGCCGGGTCGGCCTACACCTACGGCTATGCCACTCTAGGCGAGTTGGTCGCATGGATCATCGGCTGGGACCTGGTGCTGGAATATGCTTTCGGCGCGGCGACCGTCGCATCCGGATGGTCCGGCTATCTGCTAAGCCTGCTCGAACAGATTGGGCTTACGCCCTCGGCCTCTCTGGCGCGCTTCACAACAACCCACGGAAACGTCCTGTACCTCTACCATAATCAATGGCAGCCAGGGCCCTCGCTCCCGATGGATGTGGCGACCACCGGCCTGCCGCAGGTCACCGGAGTCTTCAATATCATCGCCTTTCTCGCGATTCTCGGAATCACGGCAATTTTGGTGATCGGCATCAAGGAGTCGGCCAATCTCAACTCCGCAATCGTGATGGTGAAGCTCGGAGTGGTTGGTGTCTTCCTCGTGCTGGGAGTCAACTTCCTCGTGCATCATCCGGCCCTGCTCAAAGCGAACTGGCACCCATTCATTCCACCCCATCAGGGTCCGGGCGCCTTCGGGATACAGGGCATCGTGGCCGGCGCATCCTCGGTTTTCTTTGCCTACATCGGCTTCGACGCTGTTTCCACGGCAGCCCAGGAGGCTAAGAACCCGCAGCGCGACATGCCCATCGGCATTCTCGGTTCGCTTGTAGTGTGCACCATTCTGTATATCCTCGTGTCTCTCACCCTCACCGGTTTGGTCAGCTACCGCGAACTCAATGTTGCGCAGCCGGTCGCGCTCGGAATTGACGTCACTGGTGTCACGTGGGGAAGCCTGCTGGTGAAGATCGGCGCTGTTTTCGGACTTGGAACCGTCATGCTGGTGATGCTGCTCGGCCAGTCGCGTGTTTTCTTCTCGATGTCCCGCGATGGGCTACTGCCTAAGTGGGCCAGCGCCATTCATCCAAAGTTCCGCACGCCCTGGATTTCGAACATTGTCGTGGGCACCATCGTCGCGTTTCTGCCAGCGCTGCTGCCCATCGACAAGCTGGCTGCACTGGTGAACATGGGTACCTTGCTGGCGTTCAGCATCGTCTGCGCTGGCGTCTGGATTCTTCGCGTACGCCATCCCGATCTGGAGCGTCCTTTCCGTACGCCGATGGTGCCGGTGGTGCCCATTCTGGGCGTTCTCAGCGCGTTCTACCTGATGGTCAACCTGCCGCTCCTTACCTGGGAGGTGGTGATCGTCTGGCTGATTGTCGGACTCGTCATTTACTTCACCTACTCCACAAAGCACAGCAAGGTGCAGCAACTGTCCGTGGCCACAACCCGCAGCAGATAGTCGCGCTGCCAACTATTCGGCCTCCTCATGCGGGAGGCCGTCGTTTCATAGATGCCGCGCCATCCGCGCTTTCAGCCCGGCCTTAATCTCAGGCCACTCCTCCTGGATAATGCTGTACCAGACGCTATTACGAAAACTGCCGTCGGGCATGATCATGTGATTGCGGAACACACCTTCGGGCTTCGCTCCCAACGCGGCAATAGCTGTCTGTGACTGCAGGTTCTCGTGGTGGGTCTTGAACGAGACCCTGACCGCGCCCAGCACTTCGAAGGCATGCCTTAGCTGAAGATACTTCGCCTCCACATTAATCCCCGACCGATGCCATTGGGGCGCGAGCCAGGTCCCGCCGATCTCTAATCCACGATTGTGGGCATCAATGTCCATATACCTGGTTGATCCGATGATCCTTCCGCCGGATTTGCTCCACGTGACCCACGGCAGCGCTTTGCCAAGTGAGGCCTGGTCCAGAGCCTGCTCCATCCACAAACGCAGATCCGCCTCCGAGGTCGCGAGCATGGGCATCCACCGCCAGATCTCCGGAGCAAACGCCACTTCGGCCAATGCCGGCAGGTGATCCATGCGCAAAGGCTCCAGCCGGACGAAGCTCCCTTCAAGGATTACAGGCTCAACAACCATCGACTCAATCTGCATCACAGAAACAGTGTACCCAGGTGAATAGCAGGAACCTGCGCTTCCTGATGTGAGAACTCTTCACGAGCGGTTACACTTGGCTCACCCCCTCAAAGCATGCAGACGTTCACCAGATTCGGGCCCTACGAAATTGTCGAGCAGATCGGTCACGGCGGCATGGGTCTCGTTTACCGTGCGCACGACCTGCGTCTGAATCGCGATGTCGCGCTGAAAGTAATTGCCGACACGTATCTCTCCGCCGGCCCACTCATGACCGATTCCCGCGAGCGTTTCTTTCGGGAAGCCCGAGCCTCGTCAGCCCTGAATCATCCCAATATCTGCACGATTTACGACGTCGGCGAGCAGGACGGCCGCCCCTACCTCGTGATGGAACTCCTCGAGGGCGAGACGCTCAAGCGTGTCATTCACGGCCATTCCTTGCCTGCCGATCAAGTAGTCGATTACAGCATTCAGCTCGCCTCCGCCCTCGTGGACGCTCACGCTCACGGCATCCTGCATCGCGACATCAAGCCGGCCAATCTCTTCATTGCGCGCCGAGGGCAGGGAAACGGCACTCTCAAGGTGTTGGACTTCGGCCTGGCCAAGCACTCGTCTGTGCTGGCCGGCTCTTCTGCGGCGAACTCGCTGGGCGATTTAACCAGGGCCGCTGTGGACGAGAGCCTTACGAGTCCGGGTTCGACGATGGGCACTGTGGCGTACATGGCACCCGAACAGGCTCGCGGAGAGGAACTGGACGCGCGCGCGGACCTCTTTTCCTTCGGAGTTGTCATGTATGAGATGGCAACCGGCTCGGCGCCTTTCTTTGGGCAGTCCATGGCGGAAATCTTTGCCGCTCTGCTTACGCGCGCCCCCGAGTCCATTCGCAAGCGTGTCCCCCAGTTCCCCAAGGAACTGGAGCGAATCATCATGAAGGCGCTGGCCAAAGACAAGGCTCAGCGCTACGTATCGGCCACCGAATTGTTGGGTGATCTGGAACAGGTGCAGTTCCGGCTCCTGAGCCGCACCGGCGCGAGCATTCCGTCGCAAACTGGCTTCCGGATCATTCAGCGCCGCAGAAACCCGTGGCCCTGGGTGGCGACGCCGATGGTCATCGCCGCGCTTGTCATTGCTGGATATCTCGGATGGCATCGATGGGACGAACGGAAAGTGACGCCACTCGCAGAGGCCGATTCCATCATCCTTTCCGAGTTCACGAATCATACCGGCGATCCGGCCTTCGATGTCGCGCTCAAGCAGGCCCTTACCTTTGAATTGGAGCAGTCGCCATTTCTGAACGTGGTGAGCGAGTCGCATCTGCGCCAGAGCCTGTCGTACCTGGGAAAGTCGCCGGACCAGCCGATCACTCCTGCCATCGCGCGCGATATTGCCGAGCGCGAGGGCTACAAGGCCGTTATCAACGGAACCATCTCAAATATCGGCAACCAGTATGTGATCACACTCGAAGCACAGAACGCCTCAACGGGGGAAGTATTTGCCAGTGGGCAGGGGCAGGCAAACGGCAAAGATCATATTCCCGACGCCCTGCATACCGCGTCGTATTCCTTGCGGAAACAACTCGGAGAATCGCTGGCCTCGATTCAGAAGCTCGATTTTCCTGTTAACGAGGCAACCACCCCGTCGCTTGATGCTTTCCGCGCCTACGCGATGGGGCAGAGCCAGCAAGCGCAGGCTAACTTCGCGCAGAGTATCACCTTTTATAAACGCGCCATCGAGCTTGATCCGAACTTTGCCATGGCCTACGCGAATCTCGGCGTTGCTTATGTAACGCTCGGGAATGAGACTCAGGGCAATGAGGCTATCACTCATGCCTTCCAGCTCTCCGACAAGGTTTCCGAGCGCGAGCGGTTGTATATCCGGGCCCGGTATTACCTGAATGTGACTGGGGATTTGCCGCAGGCAATCGACACGTTACGTCTTTATCGGGATACCTACCCGAACGATCCTGCTGTGCCAAGTCAGCTCTCCGTCGCTTATTTCACTCTGGGAGAGTTCGGTCACGCCTACGACCAGGTGAAGCGGACCTTGGAGCTGAATCCAAAAAGCGGAACGGCCCGGGTGAATGCCATACTCGCGCTCACGGCGCTCAACCGATTCGACGAAGCGAAAGCTGTATATCAGCAGGCGACGTCGCTGAATCTCGCCGAAGATGCTTCGATGCGCGGCACCTGGATTTACACGGCGTATCTAATGGGCGATTGGGCTGCGGTCCAGCAGCAGGTGGAGTGGGCTCGTGGCCAGCCTGACGGCTTCATTCTCAATTCTCAGATGGCGCTGATTCACGAAAACGAAGGCCAATTCGCCGAAGCCGGGAGAGACTGGCAACGAGCCATTGCGCGAATGACAGATCAGAAGCTGGTGAACGCCACCGCCACCCTGATCACCCAGCAGACGCTCGACCGCGCCCTTGTCGGCTCGTGCGACGATGCCGTCCCCAACCTCGAGCGCAGTCTTAAGCTGGACCAGGAGCGCACCATGCAGGGAAGCGCCGCCATCGCCTTCGCGCTGTGCGGCCAGCCGGCCCGTGCGCTGGCTATTCGGCAGGATTTGGCTCGTGCCTATCCCGAGGACACGATCATCAACCATGTCTTTCTACCGGATATCGATGCTGTCATCGAGCTCGGCAGGAATCGCCCTCAAGATGCTCTTACGGTGCTCGCTGCTGCAGCGGACTATGACATCCTGGGCATCGGGTCGTATCTCCGCGGCCTCGCGCACCTGGCGCGCAAAGACGGCGCTTCTGCCGCTGCCGACTTCAACTTTCCCCTCGCCCACCGCAGCGTTTTCGTACTCTGCCAGGTACAGGGGATGAATGTTGCTTACCCGCTCAGCATGCTCGGGCTGGCGCGCGCGGAGTCACTTCAGGGCGACCGAGCAAAGGCTCTCCAGCAATTTCAGGCATTCTTCAACTACTGGAAGAACGCCGATCCGGACCTGTCCCCTCTCGTCGAGGCGCGACGGGAGTTCGCCGCACCCGGACAGTAGAAGCAATTGGAACACAACGTGGACTGTCTCGGTGAAAACGCGTACATTTACGCAGAGAATCGTAGCGCACCGCGGACTTGAGTCGCGCGCGCCCGCACGTAGATTGACGAACGTAAGAAATAACTTCGGGGGTAGAACAGGGCACAGTGAATCTGACACTCATCGACTGGCTCATCATGCTTCTGTACTTCGTTTTTGTGCTGGGCATCGGCTTCGCACTCAAGCGATTCATGAAGACGAGTAAGGATTTCTTCCAGGCCGGGCGTGCCTTGCCCGCCTGGATTTGCGGATTAGCCTTCATCTCCGCCAATCTCGGCGCGCAGGAAGTGATCGGGATGGGCGCTTCGGGGGCGAAGTACGGCATCGCCACGAGCCACTTCTACTGGATCGGCGCAATCCCTGCAATGATCTTCGTGGGCGTATTCATGATGCCCTTCTATTACGGCTCCAAGGCGCGTTCCGTACCCGAGTTTCTGCGGCTGCGCTTCGACGAAAAGACCCGCGCCTACAATGCCTGTTCCTTTGCCGTGATGACCGTATTCTCTTCGGGCATCTCCATGTATGCCATGGCGCGGCTTATCCAGACGCTGCATGTCTTCGATTCGCTCTTCATCAAGATGAACATGCCCTTGGGCTGGATTTTCCACTTCGCCGTCGTTATTTCGGCAGTCATTGTGCTCGGCTACATCTTTCTCGGCGGCCTCACCAGCGCAATTTATAACGAAGTGCTGCAGTTCTTCCTCATCGTCGCCGGATTCCTGCCGCTGGTCTGGGTAGGGCTCAAAAATGTGGGTGGATGGAACGGCCTTAAGGCCTCGCTGCCCAGCGCGTACACACACTCCTGGCAAGGTATGACGAACCCGCATAACAATCCGCTGGGGGTGGAGTGGTTCGGGCTTTCGATGGGCCTGGCCTTCGTGCTCTCCTTTGGCTACTGGTGTACCGATTTCCTCGTCATCCAGACCGCCATGGCATCGGATTCGGAGGAATCGGCGCGGCGTGTTCCTCTTATTGCGGCCATTCCCAAAATGTTCTTTCCGTTCCTCGTCATCCTGCCCGGCCTGATCGCGATTGCAACTCCCGCGATCACGCAGCACGCGATGGTACACACGCACGTCGTAGGCACATCGGCCCGCGGGCTCGTCGCCACCGACCTCAACAACTCGGTCATGATGGGCAAAGGTTTGATCCCGGCAAAGGTCAATCCGGTCACCGGCAAGGTGATGACGGATGAGAAGGGGAATCCGCTCCTTGATTACGATCTGGCCATCCCCAACATGCTTCTCTACTATTTCCCGACCGGCATTCTCGGTCTCGGACTCACGGCACTGCTGGCCAGCTTTATGTCCGGCATGGCTGGAAATGTGACCGCGTTCAATACCGTCTGGACCTACGACCTCTACCAGGGCTACATCCACAAGAATGCGAGCGACTCGCACTACCTCAAGATGGGAAGGTGGGCAACGGTCGGGGGCATACTGCTTTCGATCGGAGCAGCCTACGCCGCAACGTCGTTCAACAACATCATGGACACGCTGCAGCTAGTCTTCTCCTTCGTCAATGCGCCTTTGTTCGCGACCTTTTTACTGGGCATGTTCTGGAAGCGCACGACAGGCCATGGAGCGTTCACCGGCTTGATAAGCGGCACCGTGGCCGCCATCCTGCACCATGGCCTCACCCTTCCCACCGACGCGCATCCAGGCATCCACGGCGGCTGGATCGCTGTGGTCCATCTTTATCCGAGCCAGATGGCGCAGAACTTCTGGACCGCGATCTGGGCATTCTCTGTAAACTTCGTCATCACCGTGGTTATCAGCCTTATGACGAAACCACGCCCCGAACCGGAACTCGTCGGCTTGGTCTACTCGCTTACCCCGAAACCTGTCGAGCACACCATGGCGTGGTATGCGCGGCCCAAGGTGATCGCAGTCGGCTTGATCGCTATGCTCGTTACACTGAATCTGATCTTTAAATAGGCGAGAGGAGACAAACGGATGAATCTCGATCTTCGCGTCCCCATGGGAGCCTTGTTTACCCTTGTCGGCGGCATCATGAGTATCTTTGGATTCTTCACTCGCGGCAGCAATATCTATGAGCGCTCCGCCGGTTTGAACATCAACCTGATCTGGGGCGTAGTCATGCTGGTCTTCGGTGTCACGATGTACACACTGGGCCGCAGAGCAGACAAACGGCCGAAACCTCAGTCAGTCGAGGGCACCGCACGGCCTTTGGGGCATGGACACGGCGGCCATTAGAAATCCACAGCAAACATCAACTCTTCAGCGTTCTTATTAGTTGGTTCCGCGTAACCCTCGTGTAAGAATTCGAGCGGCATGTCGACCGCGAAACCAACCAGCCATAGCGCCATAACAAAGAAGATGACGTACAGGGCGTGGCTAATGATGCTGATTTGTCTTCCGGTCATTTGCCTGGCTGTCTACTACACCCCGCTCCTTGTATCCCTGGGCTGGCACGCGATGCATGGCATGGGCGTCAACTACCGCGGACTCCGGATTCAGGTGCCGCTTGGCTGGACCGCCGATGCCGCTCCTCAGAAAGATGACTTTCCCGCCAGTCCGCAGGGAATCACCTTGGAAAAGCAGCCGGAGACGCTCCACTTCGAATCGCCCGGCCCGGAGACAATGTACTTCAATGTTCTGCTGCCCGATGCGCGCAGCACTCCATCCCAGCAGGCCGCGCAGTGGGAGAGTCTCTTCCGCCAATCGCATTCGCCTTCCGAGTTCAACATGTCGCGCCTTGCCGATCTTTCCGCGGATATGAGCTGCATACAGGCCACTCCGGTTACCATCAACTCGGCCGCTGCGTTGGCCTGCATCTCCATTGAAAACGGATGGGTGGCCGAATACGCAGGCTCACAGGCGCATGTGTCCTTGTTCCTGCAGGTGGCCAGCGCATTGAAGACGAAGCCTCAGGGCCTTCAACAAGTGCCAACCCGTTAAACTGAAACAAGAATGAAGCATCGCACAATCAAGCACTACGAGTTAGTCCGCCGTTTGGGCACCGGTGGCAGCGGCATAGTCTATCTTGCCACCGACATCCTGTTGATGCGTCCCGTCGTGCTCAAAGTGCTGAAGCGAGGCGCGCTCACCGTCGAACAGATGCGCACCACCATTCTGCGCGAGGCCCGCATGGCCTCGGCCATCGAGCACCCCAATGTCTGCGCCATTTACGAGGTCGGCGAGGAGGGCCAGGAAGCCTTCATCGCCATGCAGTACGTGCCCGGCCAGTCGCTCGACAAACTCATCGCCAAGGGACCGGCCAGCCTGCAACTGCTGCTCTCCGTGGGCATCCAGATCGCCGACGGTCTGAGCGCAGCTCATTCCCTCGGCATATTTCATCGCGACCTCAAGCCGGCCAACGTCATGCTGACGGATGGCGGCCTCGCCAAAATTCTCGACTTCGGTCTGGCGCGGCGAATCAACCTCGAAGACGCCGAGTTCGACCCGGCAAAATCCTCCCGGCGCAAGACAGATCCCGCTACAGCCACCTACACCGCGCGTGGAGGCACCATTGCCTACATGGCGCCCGAGCAGTTCGTCACCGGGCAGAGCAGCGTGCAGAGCGACCTTTGGGCACTGGGCGTTATCTTGTACGAACTGGCCAGCGGACGCCATCCCTTCGCCCGCCCTGACGCGGATGAGTTCCAAAGCATCCGTGCCATTCAATACCTCGATCCGCAGCCGCTCGAGGTAGCCCCTGAATTGAATTCCGTTATTCTCAAGCTCCTCAGGAAAACTCCGGCGGAGCGGTACTCGAGCGCGGGCGATGTGCGCGAGGCTCTCAAGACCATTATGAAGACCTCGCAGATCGAGACCGGCATCATTCCCGGCGATGCCGGCGCAAATCTGCCCCCTTCGAACGCGGAGAGCGAGAAGCGCACCACCGGCCTGCTCTCCATGCTCGCTGAACGCTTTCGCGAATCGGCGGATACGAAGGAAAAACAGAACACCATCCTCGTCCTGCCTTTCCAGAATTTTGGACCTTCGGAGGTCGCGCCGCTCTACGGCTTCGCCTTGGCGGACGCCATCGCCGCCCGCCTGGCGCGCATGTCGTCGCTGGTTGTGCGCCCGTCGAGCGCGCTCATGCACCTGCCGGTAGCTCAGATGGATCCGCTCGCCATTGGCCACAAGCTGCTGGTGGAGTGGGTACTCACAGGAAATTTCATCCGTTCCGAAAAAGGCTTCGATCTCAACTGGCAACTGCTCAATGTTCCCGGCGAGAGCATCCGCGCCGGCGGAGCGATCAGCGTGCCGTCGTTCGATCTCATCGCCGTGCAGACAGAAATCTGCGACGAAGTCTTCGCGTCGCTTCAGGGGCTGGGCCAACTCAACCAGCATCCCGAGCGCGGTAGCGCTCGCATCGAGCCGCTGGCCGAGAAACTGTCCGAGGAGTATCTGCAGGCGCGCGCCATGTTGTCGTCCTTTATGCAGCGCACCGGCAGTCGCCTCGACCTTGAGCGCGCGCGGGAGCTCTTCGACAACGTGGTCGAGCGGGATCCCACGTTTGCTCCCGCATGGACGGGTTTGGGCATCACGCATCTGCAATATCTTCGCCATGGTTTTGGCGGCCACATGCACGTAATGGCGGCTCGCCGCGCCTTTGATCGCGCGCTCGAAATCGATCCCGGCTCGGTAGAAGCGAATCTGTATCGCGTCTACATGCTCCTGTCTCGCGGTGAAAAGGAGAGCGCGCGTCACGGCATCGAAAATCTTCTCCAGGAGGCCGCGAACGACTGGAATGTCCACATGGTGGCCGGCATCACGCTCCGCATGGACGGCATGTACGAGCAGGCGCTCGATCAGTTCAATCGCTCGCTAAGCCTGAATCCTTCCAATGCGCCTGTGATCTATAACCACCGCGCCCGCGTCTACCAGTATCAAAACCAGTTGGAGCTGGCCGGCGAAGAGCTCGACAAGGGTCTCACGCTAGAGCCCAAACATCCCCTGCTGCGGACGTCCTACGCCTACCAGCGGATGCGCCTCGGCGATCTCCGTCAGGCGATCGAAATTCTCGAAGGCGTGATTCGCGACGACGACAGCATGCGCATCGCCTTTCCAACGCTGGCGATGTGTTACGCCATGGCAGGAGAGCGCGACCGTGCCGCATCGTTCATCGAGGAAGGCTCCATGGCCGCCGCGGAGGCCGACAGCGAAATGGCTTACCGCCTCGCCACCTATTTCGCCGTGGATGGCGACGAAAGCGAAGCGCTGCACTGGCTGCGGCGGGCAATCTATCTGGGCAATGAGAATTACCCGTGGTTCGCGAAGAATCCGGCATGGAATCGCCTTCACGGCCACGGCGATTTCGAGCGCATCCTTGAAGACTTGAAGAAAACCTATCGCCGCAACCAGAAGAACTGGAAGCGGCTCCTCGATCAGGCGCCGCAAAGCTCCTCGTGACTCGTTAGTTGTCCTGAACAGGCGTTTGCTGACGAAGGTCCCCCGGCGCAGCATGTTTCCAGGCCGCGAGCAGAGCCTTCTGCACGATCTTCTTCTTTGCCGCCTTCAGATGCACGTGCGTGGAGCCGTGCTTACCCCAGAATCCCGGAACAGGCGTGAACGCCACGGCGTCCGACTGCGTGAATTGGAGCTGATCGGGCAGCGCCAGCTTCACCATGCCGAAGCTCTTATCCGGGTACGCGAGCGTTGCGAAGATTTTCCCGCGCACCCGAAAGTCAGGATGGTTCATATGCTCCGCCTCAACTGCTTCCGGCAGATCGAGGGCTAGGCGTCGAAATTCATTCGCAGTCATGGCATCACCCGTGTTGCTGTTCCAGCTCTTCCTTCGAAACATCCTTGATGTGCGTCCCGATAAACCATTGAAAGCCAAATGGATCGGCCACGCCCGCCATCCTGTCGCCATAAAATTGATCGGCCGGCTTGCGCAGACTTTTGGCGCCAGCGGCGATAGCCTTCGCGTAGACGGCGTCACAGTCTTCAACGTAGATCATCAAGCTCATGGGCGCGCCTCCGTAGTGCTCGACGCTGAGCGCTCCCATTGCCGGATTCTCGTCGGCCATCATGACACAGGAATCGCCAATCTGAATCTCGGCGTGACCGATCTTGCCGTCTTTTCCTGCCATACGAAGGCGTTCGGTTGCGCCGAATGCTTTGGCGTAGAATGCGATCGCATCGGCAGAGCTCTTGAAATACAGATACGGCTGCACGCTGTGGTAGCCGTCGGGGATAGCTTTTACTTCAGACATGAAATTTCTCCTCTATGACAGCAAGTGTGACGCGCAACGACGAATCTGGATTGTAAAAATCTGACCTCCGTCGTCAGTCAGACGAGCGGTACATGATTCAGATGTTCCGTGGCGCGAGCTGCGTATACCGTCGGCGTAAATCCGGAAAAGCTCTGAAAGTCGTGGATGAAATGCGCCTGGTCGTAATACCCGCAACCGATCGCAACATCCGCCCAGTCAATGCTGGGTGCGCGATGAACCTGGCGCAGCACCCGCTGAAATCTTTGCACGCGGCTGAAAGATTTCGGCGTAAGTCCAACCTGGTCATGGAACAATTGCGCGAACCTGCGATGGCTCAATCCAATCCGGTCGAGCACGGACGCAACCGTGATCCGATGGGGACGTGCGCAGAAATGGTGCAGCGCAAAGCTCACCCCCGGATGCAGCTCGAAAGGCCGTACCGCCTGGCGCATCAGGAAGCTTCGCGTCAGCTCGAACATGCTCTCCGTGTCAGGAGATGCAAGCAGCCGCTCGCGAAGCTCGTGAACCGACTCGCGCCACAGGCACTCCAGCGAGAGATCGCAGTCTGCCACTTCGGAAGCAGGTGCGCGAAAGAAGGGGAACGACCCGCCCGGCTGAAATTCGATGCCAAAGACGCGGTCTTCCTGCTCGGTGTCGATGACAAAAGGCCGCGAGCGTGGCCCCGACAGAACCGCGAGGCCGAATGACTCACTGCGGTTCAGATCGCATGGGTCGTAGATGCGAATCGGTTCATCGCGCAAGTTGATGATGATGGCGGGCTCGCCATTGGGCATCAACTGCTCTTTCGCGTGCGTCTGCGGAGCGCCTTCCCAATACCAGAAGCACTTCACAAACTGCGCAAGGGGCGCTGACGGCGCGTAAAGGCGATGAGTCATGGCACGCCGCTCATTTTACTCTGGTGCAGTAAAAGCGGGTCACTCGAAGCTCTCGGAGTCATTGGCGGTGCAAGGAGAACCCGTCTGAACTATTCCATTGGGCCTGGTTCAGACGGGCTGGTTGCGTTCGTGGAGCTACTCCTTTTCCGACACAAATACTGCGGTTGTCAGCGCGGGGACGGTGACGCTTCCCGCTTTGGAGTCGTAGGTGGATTGGCGGGTGGCTGGGTCGCTGGAGTTTTGCTGGACCGGGTGCAGGGACAGTTTGAGACCCTGCAGGCGTCCGTCGGTGAAGGTGGTTTGAGAGTTGGCGGCGTTGAAGACCACGACGACGTGTTTGTAGATGCCATAGTTGCCGCCGTTGGCGTCGAGCTTCATAACGATGAGGCCGGGCGTCTGGCTTTGTCCGGTGTTGAGGAAGGTGAGGTTCTGCTGGACCTCAGTGAATGTCGGCATGCGGAAGAGGCCGGAGCTGTAGCGGATCTGCAAGAGCTCACGGAAGGCTTCGCCGCTGTAGGCGATGTTGGCGGGTTGCGGTGTGTAGGCGGAGTTTGAGAGCAGCGGTGTCATGATGGGCCACTGGCCCTGGTTCTGGCTGGCGATGGGCAGGCCGATGCCCCAGTTGGCGGTCTTGCCGCTCCAGTCGATCTTGTTGAACCAGTCTCCGGAGTTGTAGCTGTTCTGGTCCATGTCTTTCGAGCGGAGCAGGTCGTCTGCGGCCTGGAAGAAGGGAATGCCTTCGCCGAGAGTAACGAGGGACATGCCCATGACCTGGCGGCGAGCGCGCGTGGCGATGGGGTCGTTGAAGGAAGCCTTCAACTGCACGGCGTCGAAGAGGTCCTCGTTGTCGTGGACGGAGCAGTAGTTGACGGCTTCGATGGGGGACTTGGTGTACCCGGTGGGCTGGCCGTTGTAGTTGACTTCGGCTCCGGTAACGGTGGCTCCGGTCGAGTCGGTGAAGGTGTAGTCGCGCAGGTTGCCGGTGAGGCCGACGAGGATCCAGTCGGTGTATTGGCCGAGTTGGGCCTGCGGACTGGGTGTCGGCGGGTTAGCGTTGGTGTAGTCACTGGAATCGGTGAAGAGTCCGGTGGCGAAGCCCTGCACGCGTTCGTCGGTGAAGGGGCTGCCGCCGCGGATGCCGTCACGGATGCGGTCGTTAAAGGTGCCGATGCCAAAGCCGTAGAGGTTGACCTGCGAGGCGTTGGGGCCGATCTGGTTATTTTCGGTGTCTCCGAAGTTGAAGCCTTCTCCGTAGAGATAGATCTTCGATCCGTCGACGCCGTCTTTGTCAGGCGTGAGGGCGCGGAGGGCCTTCTGGATATCGGTCATGTTGTAGGTGAACATGAAGCTCATGATGTCGAAGCGGAAACCATCGATCTTGTACTGGGTCGCGTTGAGGACGAGTGAGTCGATGATTAGCTTCTCCATCATTTTGTGTTCGGCTGCGGTGTCGGGACAGCAGGAGCCTTCTTCGAGATTGCCGTTCGCGTCGAGACGGTGGTAGTAGTTCGGGACCACTTCGTCGAGATTGGAGTTAGGGCCTTCGCCGCTGGCGTTGGTGTGGTTGAAGACAACGTCCTGTACGACGCGCAGCCCGGCGTTGTGGAGGCCTTCGACCATGATGCGGTATTCACGGACGCGGGTGTTGGGATTGATCGCGTAGCTGCCCTCGGGGGTCATGTAGTGGACGGGGTCGTAGCCCCAGTTATAGGCCGGGCTAGTCTGGCTGGCGGTCACGGCTGCCTGCTGCTGCGTGCCGTCGGGCGGATACTGCAAGAGGCCGGTGGGGATGATCCAGGTGGATTTGTCTTCGTTCACGCTGGCGAAGTGGAAAGAGGGAAGGATGTGGACGGCTACCAGTCCACTCTGGGAAAGCGAGCGAAGGTGCTTCATGCCGTTTGAATACTGATCGCTGAAAGCTTCGTATAAGCCCTGGTGCGCAGCGGGGACGGTGGGATCATTCACGCTGAAGTCGCGGACGTGCAGTTCGTAGACGCTCATGTCGCTGAAGCTCCGCAGAGGGGGTGAAAAGCTTTCATCCCAGCCGGAGGGCTTGGTTTCGTCGGAGTCGAGGTCAGTGATGCGGCTCTTGGTGCCGTTGAGAGCGATGTCGATGGAGTAGGGGTCGCTGGTGAGGTTGGTGTCGACTGCGGAATCGGAAGGAACCCAGACCTTGACGCTATATAGGTAATACTTGTCGCGCCAGTTGGGATTGCCGCGCGCGACCCAGACACCGTTGTGGTTGTGCATGGGGATGACGGCGGCGGGTGAGGTGTCGGAGGCGTTGTTGAAGAGCTGGAGCGAGACACTCTGCGCGGTGGGGGCCCAGACTTTCACCTTGATTGCGCAGTTCTCATCGTCTGCCCAGTCGTGCCAGCCGTGCTGGTCGTCATGATGGAAGACGACGCCCAGCTTTCCTGGGTAGTAATAGATATCGTCGAGGGCTCCGGCGAACTGCAGGCCGGTGGCGTAAGTGATTGTCCCGCTCGAGTTCACTGCAGAAAAGGCGAGCTGACCCTTAAGAGCGGTCTCGATCTCGGAGAGCTGAATATCAGGCGGAATCGTAAGAACGGTGTAGCCGCTCAATTGGGGATAACGGTATAGCTCGTCCGCAGTGAGGCTGCCGCCGAGCGTCAGAGGAATGTTCGTACCGCCGGTAATGCCGGTGGGAGTGACGGAGAGACCTCCGGTGAGGCTGTAGGAGAGGGCGTAGGTGTCGCCGCTTTGGGCGAATTGCGGCTGGATGGCTACGCGCTGGCGATCGAGCCAGTAGGCCTGCTCAACGTTGAGAAGGGCGGCGAGGATCTTGGCGGGGGTGGGCACGGATGTGTACACCGTGGCACTGCCGGAAATCACCCAGGCCTGGAGGTACGTATTCACGTTGAGATACATGTTGGGCCCGGGATCCTTTACTCCAGTCGAAGTGTTGTGGACGATGAATCCAATCTGCTGCGCGTTGGCGATCAGAGCGATATCAAAGTACGCGCCATAGGAGTCGTATTGGGTGACGAAGGTGAGGCCGTCGTTGTAGTCGCCGGTGTATTCGGCCGTGTCTTCGAAGGCGTAGACGGACCAGTTGGAGTAGTTTCCGTCGGGGCGGTAGTAGTGAATGCGGGCGTATCCAGGGAGCAGGGCGTTGGGATTGCTGAGGTTGATGGGTTTGTCGTACAGCTTGCCGATTCCGGAGTAAGCCCAATATTCGTTGCCCATGGTGGAGGGGTCGACAAACTCGTTGGGGCCGGGATCTTTCTGGTCGCCGCCGGGGGCGGTGGGGTTATGAATGATGAGGCCGACGTTCTGCGCGCCGGAGGTGACGCCGACGTCGAAATAGGCGCCGTAGCCGTCGGTTCCGGTGACCTGCACGGGGCCGCCGTTGTAGTCGCCGGTGTTTTCCGTGGTGTCGTAGAAGGCATAGACGGTCCATCCGCTGTAGTTGCCGTCAGGGCGGTGGTAGTGGATGCGAATGTCACCGGACGGGATGGGCGGATCAGACTGCGCGAGGGCTGAGGAAAATGCGAGGAATGCGAGGAGAAGCATGAGCAGGGCAGCCGCGGCTCTGCGCAGAAGGCAATAGGCGAGATTGAGTCTCATTCTGGAAATCTCCTGAAGATGTATTCGCGCGGTCGTTCGGCGCTGGCCAGGGTCACTGCTTTTCAGCGGCGCTCACATTATTCGGAGAAGAGGTGAGGTGTCAAGCTGCCGGGTAACGGTCGCCGTCAAGCTGGGGCAATGCCTGTTAACTGAGTCAATTCTCGCTGCCGCAAAGGGGAAAAATCCTGCTTAGGCGGCCGTAAACTCGGCTGAGCCAGAGAGTGAGCTGGTCACGTCTATCCTGGGGGATTGTGATGAAGCTTTTGATCTTTGCTGTTTTTGTTGTGTCTGCGCTTGGCAGTCTGAGCGCGCAGAAGGCTGTGTGGCAGCCATCGCCGGGACATACGCAGGTGTCAATATGGCCGGGGGCGGCGCCCGATCCGCAGCCTGTCGCGGGGCCGGAGTTCGTGGAGACTGATCCGAAGTTCCTGATTGCCGGGAAGCCGGTGGCGGGGATTAGCAACGTGACGCGGCCCACGATGACGGTCTACTCTCCCGAGGGGGAGAATACGGGCGCTGCGGTCGTCGTGTTTCCGGGCGGAGGCTATCAGGGGCTGGCCATCGATCTTGAAGGCACGGAGGTCTGTGACTGGCTCACACCGAGGGGGATCACGTGCGTGCTGTTGAAATACCGCGTGACGGATGTGGGCCCGTATCCCAAGTCGGGGCCCTATCCCGAATCACCGATGGCGCTCGAGGATGCGCAGAGGACGATCGGGCTGGTGCGCTTGCACGCGGCGGAGTGGCATATCGACCCGCACAAGATTGGCGTGCTGGGGTTTTCGGCGGGCGGGCACCTGGTGGCGGCGATCAGCAACCACTTTCAGGAGCGGCTGTATGTGGCAGTCGATGCGGCCGACAAAGAGAGCTGCCGCCCGGACTTTGCGGTGGCGATTTATCCGGGGCATCTGTCGCTGTCCGCGGCGGAATGGGATGCGAAGCAAGGCACGAAGAAGTTTGCGATCCACTTTCCAGTGGGCACGGATAAGAACCTGGGGTTGAATCCGGATATCCATGTGACCAAAGAGACGCCGCCTACGTTTTTGCTGCAGAACGAGGATGATCACGTGGACAGCGTGTACGACTCGCTGGCTTATTACATTGCGCTGGTGAAGGCCGAGGTTCCGGCGGAGATCCATGCGTACGCGCTGGGCGGACATGCGTTCGGGCTGCGGCGCACGAAGCTTGCGGTAACGGCATGGCCGGAACTGGTGGAGGCGTGGCTGGGGTCGATCGGGATGGTTCACGATTGAAGTCAGGGATACCTACATCGCTTCTTTCAGTCCCCAGCGGACCAGGAGGCTGTTCATCGGGTAGGACGTGAAGTAGCCGATGATCATGCCGATCTGCATCATGAACCAATAGAGCGGCTGGGTGGGCTCCAGGTGCGGATTCGGGAAGAGAACGAAATAAGTCAACGCCATCCAGCCGAATAATCCAACCTCGAAGGCCAGGATGGAGAGAGTGTCTGCTTTGAGAGCGGCGATGAGAGCCTCTCCGGCCGAAAGATTGCGCATGGGTTTGATGGTGAAGTATTGGAAGGCGATTCCGAGCAGCCATGCGAGAAAGAGGTCGGCGGCAAATGAGGCGTAGAGCATTGAGCCGAAGAGCGTGAGTCCGAGGGCGAAGAGGGAGAATTCGGCGATGATATCTCCGAGGGTGCAGCCGGCTCCGCAATGGCTGGTGGCGACGGCGGTTTGCTGCCAGGTGGGGTTGCGGGCCATCGCGTCGTGGTCCATGTCGGACATAGTGTCGTGACTGGCGTTCTTTCCGAGGCTGAAGTAAGCCCAGAGGGCGAAGACGCTGAGGTAGAGGGCCGTGATCGGCCAGACGAGATTCATGATCCACATCTTCTGCGGATGCCGGACCTCATCAACGGCGATCGTGACGGCGCAGACGACGGCTACAAGGATGGATACCCAGGCTATGGTTTCCATTTCGACCTCAGTTTGCGGCGATTTAAACTCCACTTCCGAAATCCTAAAGCTTCGACTTCGTTCAGTCAGACAGGAAGTTAGAAATTGAACGAATAATCGATCCGCGTCTTGAGGTTCGCAACGTAGAGGAGACGCGCTTATTGTTCAGGGGCAGCACAAGGTGGTAGATTGCCACTTCAGTAAGATTTTTTTCGACGCACTCCCTGACCCAGAAGACGGTTCCCGTGGTTATAGAACCCAGAGTTGTTTATGAGTTCGGGCCATTTCGGGTTGATCCCGACAAGCAGGTCTTGCTGCGAGAAGACCAACGGGTAGCAATTACGCCCTGGCGTATGCGGGGCACGAAGCGCGAGCGCATGCGCTGACCGGCGATTTGGCCAAGAGGTTCCCTGAAGACACGCTCGTGCAGTTCACTTACCTGCCAACACTGCGTGCGAAGCTTGCGGTCAACAAGGGAAATGCTTCTGAGGCGATTGAAAGTCTCAGAGCCGCCACCCCTTATGAGCTGGGACAGACGACATCCAGTAGTTACGGTTGGACCGGCTTATATCCCGTTTTTGTCCGAGCAGACGGGCATTGCCGACTTTGCCACTTTCAGGCTTGTGCGAGATTCTTGAACTCGTGAACGAATGGCGTCACCGCGCCGCTTCCGTCGATGCTTTCCAGGGCTTGCGAGGGAAATAGCCTCACGCGGTGATTCAAATTGGCTGGCCACTGCCTGGCACCGACACAGCCTGCATCTTCAAGCAGTGCACAGTGGTTGATGTGTATTACTTTCCTTGCGCGGCGGCGAAGATCGAGTATACCTTCGGGGTGATATGGCCGGAGCCGAGGAAATCTCGCGAGAGGAACTGACCGCGTTACTGGACCTGGCGGGAGAGTTGTCAACCCAGGTAGATCACCGAAAGGTGGTCACCGCCGTTCTGGAGCGCGCGTGCGCTTCCACCAATTCTCCTGAAGGTTCGCTCCTGCTCTACGACCCGATCCGCAGGGGATTGTACTTTGCCGCGGCTCGCGGTCCGAAGGGCAACGAATTACTGCAAAAGTTTGGCGAGCACTCCAATCAGAGGATCCCCCTCGAAGGCAGCAAGGCGGGCCAGGCGTTTCGGTCCGGAGAGATCACCGTATCTTCCAACGTTCAGGAAGATGCGGACCACTTCAAGAGCGTCGATGACCAGATCAAGAATGTAACGGTGTCCGTGATTTCCGTACCGCTGCAGATTGCGGGTTCGATGGTTGGGGTACTGCAGCTGCTGAACAAGATGGACGCGAACGGCCAGTACTGCCCCTATGATGAACATGATTTTGCCCTGCTGCAGTACCTGGGAAGGATTGCCGCGGCGGCCATCAACAGTGTCCGGCTGCTTCAACGGCTTGTGGCGCAAAGCGGTTTGTATGCACGCAATGGCGTATCCCAATACCTTGAAGTCATCGATCAGCCCGCGCGCCCCGAACGCCTGACAGCCCTGTTTGCGGATATGCGCGGATTTACTCAGCTCTGCCAAACCCAATCTGACGCCACGCGCACGCAGGAGATCCTGAACGACTTTCTCGGGATGCTGGCCAATCAGGTCCTGCGTCGCGGCGGAATCGTGAACAAGTTCGTCGGAGACGCGATCTTTGCTATCTTTCAGGGCGACAAAGCGGCGGCGGCGGCAGTTCGCTGCGCCTTTGACATGCTGGAGCGCTTCGATAGCCTGAGGCATCGCTGGATGAACGAGTGCAATGAGGATGTCAGCTTCATGGATATCGGCATCGGGATTGCCACCGGGACAGCCGCTCTAGGCAGCTTCGGCAGCGCTGAAGTGAAAGACTTCACGGCGATCGGCACGATCGTCAATCTCGCTTCGGCCTTCGAGTTCGCCGCGCGCAACGGCCGGCGTGTGCTCGTGGATAAGGCTACCTGGACGGGTTCACAGGATATTGTTCTGGAGGCCGAGGGACCTCTACCCTTCGATCTTGGAAAGCCCGATCAGAACGTCAAAATCAGATATCAGCACTATTGGCTGAAGCGTCTTACGCCGGATCGGCCGGTGCGTGTGTTTCTTAGCCACAATCATAATGACCGGGAGTATGTGGAGTCGCAAATCCGGGAACCTTTGGCGGTCCGAAACGTCGAGACCTGGTACGCGGAACAGGACATCATTCCCGGAGAAGAATACGTTCGCCGTATTGAGGACGGCCTGCTCAAATGCGACTGGATGCTGGTGATCCTGACGACAAACGCCGCGACCGACTGGGTGCGGGCAGAGGTGAATACTGCGTTGAAGGACCCGCGGTTCCTGGGCCGGGTTGTGCCGGTGAGAGTGGACGAGACTCTGCCTTCTCAGATTGGCTCGACCTTGGGCCCGCTGGAGGCGCTGGATGTTCGTAGCTCTGCAGACCCCGGAGAGACGATCTATCAGTTCCTGGTGGAACGCGAGCGCCAGCTTCGCGCCGGGGCGGCCAGTTAGTACGAGCTCCACTACTCCGAGCGGAGCGCTTCCACTGCGTTCACCCGGGCGGCGCGCGCTGCAGGCACAGCCGACGCGATCACCGCAGCCGCCAGGATCAGCAAGGCGGATGCGGCAAAAGAGAGTGCTCCCGGTAGATGCACTTCTCCGACGTATTTGCCGATGATGCGAGCGAAAATGAAGCCGAGCACCAGACCCGCGGCCACTCCGATGCTCGCGATCACCAGACCCTCGGTAAGAACATTGGTCAGGATGTTGCGCGGCTGCGCGCCGAGAGCCATACGGATTCCGAATTCGCGCGTGCGTCCGCTCACTGAGAATGCAAGCACGCCGGCGACGCCCACCACGGAAATCAACAGCGCCACCGCCGCGAATCCGCCAAACACGACAGCGTTCAGGCGGTCGGGGGTGAGAACCTCAGCGCGAATATCCTGGAGCGTGCTGGCTTTCTCTACGGGCTGGTCTGCCGCCATCTCGTGAATCGTGCGGGTGATGGCGGGAACCAGCGTGTAAGGATCATGCTTGGCGCGCACGAAAAGGCGGCCATGCCAGCCTTCCTGCTCCGTCGGCTGATACACCGTCATCGCCGGAGACGGGATGATGTTTTCATCGTCGAAATCAGGCACGACGCCGACGATCCGCCGCGGCTCGTAGCTGATGCCGATAAACTTCATCACGCCGTCCGTCCAGTGCAATTCGCGGCCGATCGCTTCCTGGCCTGGAAAGAGCGTCTGCGCAACGCTCTGACTGATGATCACGACTCGTTCAGAACCCTCCTTGTCGGTGTCTCTGAAATCGCGGCCCTGGACGATCGGCATGCCCACCGTGCCAAAGAATCCGGGAGATATGGAGCGAAAGTGGGCGCGCAAATCATCCTGACCATTCTTGCGAGTCGCCCCCTGCACTGCGAAGGCAAAGCTAATGTCCAGCCCCTGCTCGTCGCGCCAGGGAACGCTGAAGCCTTCGGACACATGCTCGACTCCAGGCAGCGTGCTGACCCGGTTCTTCACATCGCGATAGAAATCGCGCACCTGCTCGGGGGTTCGCCCGTACGAAATCACGGGCAGATTCAAGGCGAGAACCTTCGCGGTCTCGAATGGCGGCTGCGTCGACTCGAGCACATAGAGAGTCCTCATGAGCACGCCGGCTCCGGCAAGCAGCAGGAAAGAGGCCGTGATCTGCATGACCGCGAAGATGCGAAGACGTCGAGCGCTTCTTCCTGTCACGCGCACTTCATTGGTGGTTAATCCCAGGCCCCGTGAAGTATCCGCCGCGGGCAGACGTGGAATGTACGCCAGGAAGACAGAGGCCACCAGTGCCAGCACAATTCCAAACCACACCAGGGTGAAGTCGAGTTTGAGCCCGTCAGCGCGTACGGAAAAGCGCGACGCATAGCGGCCCAGCACGGCCACCATCGGAGCAGCGATGAGCAAGGCTGCCAAGACTCCGCTTCCGCAGAGAACGATGCTTTCCGCCAGCAGCGAGCGGCGAAGGACCGCTGCGCTCGCTCCCAGCGCTGAACGAACGGCGAGTTCCGGTTCGCGGCGCACGGTTCGCGCCAGCACAAGATTGGCGACATTCGAGCACGCGATGACGAAGAGCAGGCCCGAGGCCGCGAAAAGCACCCAGAGGATGGTGTTCGCGCGCGAATTGATCTGGTCGTGCATGCGCGTCACACTGATCTGGTAGCGGTCGGCGGCCTTGTACACGTCCGGATGCGCCTGCACGATTGCCGCGTATGCGGTGTTGAGCTCCGCTCGCGCGGCTTCAAGAGTCGCACCAGGAGCGAGGCGTGCAAACACCTCTGTCATGCGATGCTCGCGCCCCGTCACCATGGTGGCGGATAGATGATGCGGGCTAGTCACGACATTGGCGATGATCTCAGTCGCCACCGGATACGGCACAGTCGGTTCCAGCACCCCGACGATCGTCGCGTTGCGGGGACCTCCATAGCTCTCCAGGCGCACTGTCTTTCCAAGTACGCTGGTGTCGGAGTGCAGCGACGCGCTCCAGAACTTGTAGGTGAGCACAATCGCGCCAGGGGCATTCGGTCCATCGTCGGTGGGAGTCAAGAGGCGTCCAATCACAGGACGCAGCCCCATCACCTCGAAGTAGTTGCCGTCGACGACTCCAGCGGGGATCTCGCGCGGCGTGCCGAGGCCAACGATGGTGAAGTCGATGGGTGAAATGGTTCCCAGCTCTTTGATTGTCTTCAGACTTTTGCCGAGGTCCTGGATCTCCGGGATCGAGAAGGCCGCGTTTGCCTGGCCGATGCCGGGTGCGCTCTGGCGCAGGTAAAGCAGCCTGTCTTCATCGCGATTCGTGAGCGGGCGCAGGAGCACGGCGCGCACCACGCTGAAGATCGCCGCATTCGCGCCGATACCCAGAGCCAGCGTAAGAGCTACGGTGATCCACAACGCGCGAACTCGCGATAAGGAACGAGCGGCAATTTTCAAATCACGCAGGAATGACATGTGGGTCCTCCTCCATATGGTCTTCAGGGGGGCCGGTTGCCCCGCCTTCACTATAACGACGAACGGCTGGACCGGAATTCGACAAATCATGCAGGAAATATTGGTTCTTCCCGCGCTTTAAGAATTCGTGGGGGAGCATCTTGTCAGGCGGATTTCCTCCATCAGTTGGGCGTGCAATCCTGCTCTTAACATGCACATTCTCAGCCACGCCATCTCAAAACGTAAGCCATTGATTTGCCGCTAAATACACGTTCACGAGAGTGTTCTGTCGAAGGCGCTTTCTGTGCGGAATCAAAGATTATTGTCCGAAAACGAACACGCGACAACACCTCATGCTCCGGAATTGCTTGACAATTCATGTTGATATCAACATATTGGAACCATGTCAAGAGCCACAATTGTGCCTTTTGAGATAACCATTCGAGTTCGCGATTGCTGCCTCTGTCTGCCCGTACAGCGGGCTGCACGGGCGCTAGCACGGCGTTTCGACGAGGCATTGCGGCCACTCGGCCTGACAAACGGCCAGTTTTCTCTGCTGATGTCGCTGAATCGTCCGGAGCCTCCGGACATGGCGTCGGTGGCGTCGCTGCTTGCCATGGACCGCACCACCCTGACTGCCGCGGTGAAGCCGCTGGAGCGCCGCGGTCTGCTTAAGGTGACTGCAGACGGGTCTGACCGGCGGGTTCACCGGCTGAAGCTCACGCCCGAAGGCATGACTCTGCTGGCTTCAGCCGTGCCGGTCTGGGAGCGTACCAGCGCGGAGGTTGAAGCACTTCTGCCCGACTGCAACCCCGCTGCCCTCAGGGCCAACCTTCGCGCTATCTCCCGCTGATTGGGGTGGTGGGATGAAATACCACCTTTACCCATAATCAGTCCGCTGCACCGCCAGCCAATTTAGTCGGCTGGGGCAGCAAAGAGAATGAGATTTCGGTCGGGATCCAACACGATGAAGTTTCTGGCACCCCAGGGCTCCTTCTTCAATGTTTGAGCAAAGCGCACTCCAACTGCCTGGTAACTCAAAAAAAGCTGCTTGATCTCGTCTGCACTGGCGACGGTGATCGAGGCGGAGAGCAGGCCTTCTCGTTCCCGAACATCACCCGCGAACACGGGCTCGCCGACCACCCTCAAATTAAGCCTCGCCTGGTCGCGGGTGACCTGCCCGTAATAGGGCGGATCGCCATAGACGAAGGCGACCGTGAACCCAAGCTTATCGGTATAGAAATCGCAAGATGTTTGGATGTCGGCAACGAACAATTGTGCTTCGGTTGAATTGAGGACAGGGCGTTGTACAGTCTGTCCGGCTTCATGGGCCATTGATTCCTGAGTCACGGCATGGGCTCCTGATTTGAGCGCCTGCCATCCTTCGAAACCCCTCTCGCGCGCCACAAGGTCCTGTGCGTCGGCGAGCTTGAAGTTTGCGTCCAGTACCTGCTCGTCGCTGAGATGGCTAAACCGGGGCAAGCCTGCCCTGATTCTGGCTGCGACCGGATAATACCGTTCGCGGTGCCAACGCAGATATTGTTTCGCTTGCTTCTTGAGGTTTTCGATGTTCGGCATCGGCGCAGCAATACTCACTTATCGTAGGTGGGCGTTGCCCTTTCGATCTGCACCGATGCGCCCTACGCAGCCAGGAAAAGAGTGCCTCGGCCGGGCGGAGTTGTCAACGGTCGCCCTTTTTCGGCAGTGTCCTAATTTGAGGAGGCTGTCTCTTTGCTGGCTGCTTTTCATGAAGTCCCTGTGCTTAGTTTTTCCTGTCATGGGCTACCTTTCCTTTCGTAGGATGCCCTTTACACGAATCCCCAAAGGCGGTAACAATGACTGCTGTTCGAACGCGGATTGATATTTGGTAGAGTGACTGCCGCAAGTCCTGGGAAGATCCATGTCAATTGCATTTCCCATTGATCCCGACCACACTGCTGTCCTCAACCTGGATTGCCAAGCGGGCATCGTTTCCATCTATATCAAGGGGGATAAAGACGCTTTCCTTGCGCGCGCTGCCAGCGTCCTGAATCACGCACGCGTTTCCCGCATGACCGTCATCCACGTTAAAGTCGGCTTTCGCTCCAGTCTTCCCGAAGTGAGTTCCCGCAATCCACTATTTGGCGCAATCAAGGCTTCTCCGCAACATCAGAGTCTGTTTCAAGAGCCCTTAGGGGCCATCCATCCGGCGCTTGCTCCCACGGAAAACGAAGTCGTCATCACCAAGCGCCGTATCAGCGCCTTCACCGGTACCGACCTGTCCATGATTCTCCGCGTCAACAATATCGATACACTCGTCCTGTTCGGCATCGCCACCAGTGGCGTCGTCCTCTCCACCCTTCTCGAGGCCAGTGACTTCGATTTTCGACTCGCAGTGATCAAGGACTGCTGCGCCGATCTCGACGCCGATCTGAATGCGACTCTCCTCGAGAAGCTTTTCCCTTCGCGTGCCACTGTCCTGTCCGCCGCCGACTTCATCAAACCCATTCAGAACTAGATAGCCTGTCCAAATCAACGTGCGACGGCCAGTTCTTCTTCGAGGCGCTGCTTTTCATACAGGTCGGCATAGTAGCCGTTTCTCTCGATCAGTTCTTCGTGCGTTCCCAGTTCGGCGATTCGTCCCGCCACCAGCACGGCGATGCGGTCGGCATTGCGCACGGTAGACACGCGGTGTGAGATCAGAATCGTCGTCCGCCCTTGCATGCGTTGTCGTAGCTCTTCGAGGATGCGCTCTTCGGTGTAAGTGTCGACGCTGGCCAGGGCATCGTCGAGGATGAGGATGCGCGGATTGCGAACCAGTGCACGGGCGAGGGCGGCGCGCTGTTTTTGACCGCCAGAGAGAGTGAGTCCGCGTTCGCCGACCAGGGTTTCGAAGCCGTGGGGGAATTCCTCAAACTCCTGACGAATGTGCGCTCCTTCGGCTGCGCTCAACATCTCTTCACGGCTTGCATGATCGGCTCCGAAGAGAATGTTTTCGCGAACCGTTTCGCTGAAGAGGAATGTCTCCTGCGGAACGAAGCCAATGTTGGCGCGCAGGCGGTCGAGCGGGTATTCGCGCACGGGATGGCCGTCGATGAGCACGGTTCCAGATGGGGCGTCGTAGAGGCGAGGAATGAGATTGACGAGGGTGGTTTTTCCCGCGCCGGTAGGGCCTACGAGCGCGAGGCTGGAACCCGAAGGGATTTTCAGAGAGATATCACGGAGGACTTCGGCAGCTTGGGTTCCGTCGGCGTTCGCGTAGCTGAATGAGAGGTTGCGGAATTCAATGTCGCCGTAGATTTCGCTGTTCGCAGCAAGGTCAGGGGCAGCCTCACGGTCGTCGATTGACGGCTGTTCGGCCAAGAGTTCATGGATGCGGGTCACCGAGGCGGTTCCGCGTTCGAAGAGATTGACGACCCAGCCGAGCGCGATGATAGGCCAGGTGAGCATGACCAGGTAGGTGCTGAAGGCGGTGAAGTTGCCAACCGTAATGCGATGCGCCAGCACCTGACGTCCGCCTACGAGAAGAACGATGACCATCGCCAGTCCGAGGATGAATTCGAGCGTGGGCCAGAGCATTCCCATCAGTTGCACGAGGCGGAGGCCGCGGCGAATGTACTCCCGATTCGATTGCTCAAAGGCCTTGACCTGCGCCTCTTCCTGCGCAAAGGCGCGAATGAGGCGGGCGGCGGAAAAGTTTTCCTGCGCCTGGGCCGAGATGTCGGAGAACATGGCTTGAATCCGCTCAAAGCGCTCATGGATTTTGCGTCCCATGACCTGTACCAGGATGCTGGCCAGCGGGAGCGGGACGAGTGCGGCCAGAGTGAGCAGGGGACTGATGCGGAGCAGAAAGTAGAGAGCGAAGACGGAGAAGAGCAGCGTATTCGCGCTGTACATGATACCCGGCCCCAGAAGCATGCGGACGGCGTTGAGGTCGTTGGTCATACGCGCCATGATGTCGCCGGTGCGGCGCTGCTGGTAGTATTCAGCGGGCTGCTTCTCCAGCTGGCGGAAGAGGTCATTGCGCAGATCGAATTCGATGTCCCGCGAGATGCCGATGAGAATCCACCGCGTGTAGAAGAGAAAGACGCCCTTCGCAACGGCGATGGCCACAAGCACGCAGGCGTAGATCAGAATCTTTCTCCGCGTAACACCGTGGTTGAGATCGTCGATCGCGATACCGATGATGTGCGGAAAGAAGACCCAGACTGCGCTGCTGAGGATGGCCACGATGCCCCCCCAGAGATAGGCGCGGGTGTAGCGGCGCATATAGGGCAAAAGCGGCTTCAGGCGTTGGAACATGAATAACTCGATTCCGTTCTCACTATGTCGATGTGCGCAGCAGAAGATATCCCCCTGCGAGGCCGAAAAGTACGTCGGGCGACCATGCCGCAAGAAACGCAGGAAGCAGGTTCACGTTGCCCATGGCTTCGAATGTGCCCGCGACGACGAAATAAGTGATGGCAACACCGATGGCTACGGCGATTCCGGCCAGCGATCCTCGCTTGCCCATGGAAAGCGCGAAGGGAACGGCCAGGATAGCCATAATCAATGTTATGACGGGATTCGCCAGCTTGCGATTGAGCTGGACGCGCAGGCGTATGGTGTCGAAACCGCTCTGGCTCAGGTCGTGGATATATGTCTTCAACTCGTCGAAACTCATCTCCGATGAAAGTAGGGCTTCCTTCTTGAAGTATTGGGGATGCTCGTGAATCTCGGGGAAGGTGCTCACGTCGAAGGGGCGATAGCTGCTGATCTCGGGGCCGTCGAAGGTGCGCTCCCATCCGTGCTCGAAGACCCACTCGTGCAGCTGCGGCTCCCAATGGGCGCCGGATGCGAAGATACGCCGCGAAATGGAGAAGCTGTCGGGATTGAACTCAAAGACGGTGACGTTGCCGAATGCGTTCTGAGTGGCGTCGAAGAACTCGTAGTAGAAGATACGTCCGGGCTTGTCGGGCTCCTGTAGTCCGAAGATCCATTTCTGTCCCGGATGCTCAAATGTCTGCGGCGGCTTGCCTTTGATCACGTTGCGCAGCGCCTCCTGCCGCCGATTGGCTGTGGGCAGATAGAGCTGATCGAAGACGAACAATGCGACGGCCAGGACTGAGGCAATGATCAGAACCGGGAGAACGATACGATACAGACTGATCCCGGTGGCCTTCATGGCCGTAAGCTCGCTCGAACGATTCAACATGCCAAAGACCACAAGCACCGAGATCAGCACGCTGAGCGGGGTGATGGTGTAGATCATGCTCGGGGTCAGATTGGCCAGGTAAGCGGCCACTGTCACCAGGGGTGTGCGATTGCGGATAATGTCGCCGAGCAATTCGAAGCAGGTGAAGACCAGCATCAGCACGACAAAGGTGATAAGGACCATGGCGAAGGTCGTTACGAATTCCTTGAGGACGTACTCGTCAAGGATGAGTGGAAAGCGTCCGCGCGTATGCCGCGGCTTGGCCGGACGCCGCTCGCTGCGCGTTCCGGGCACGTCTTCTTTTGCCGGCTCTTTGAACCAGTTTCCGATCGAGGTCAGCGCGGCAAGTGCGGCCCCTCCGGTCGACATCTGCCGGAGCAAAATCACGCCGCATGTTGCAAACAGCATATTGGCCAGCCACACTCCCACAACCGCAGGGACCTTGTTTTGCCGGGCCAGAGCTGTGCCGGTCGAGGAGAGAAAGTAGTAAACGAAGACCAGAATAATGGTGAGTACAAATCCGGCGCTCTTGCCGCCTCGCTGGGAGGAAATGCCCAAGGGAACGCCCACCAGCATCAGCACGAGACAGGCCGCAGGATACGCGAATCGCTTATACAACTCGATCAGGTACCACTGGCCGCCCGGCATGTGCGATCTTGCTAGCAAATCCTGGTTGGACATCGCCAGAATGGGTGACTCGTTGCGGCCTGGGCGCATGTCTTCCTGCGTGGAAAGCGTGAGCGGCAGGTCGGTCTGCGAAAAGGTCGAGACGTTGTACTGATCGGGCTGATTGGCGACGGTCTGGTGTTCGGTTCCATTGCGCATGCGCATAATGGCCGTCTGATCGGTGCCGTTAACGACGGTGGCGCTGGCGCCGGTGGTGATCTTCGGGGCTTCAGGGTCGGATAAATCCGCGAGAAATATCTCGCGCCAATTGGCCGCGCCCGAGGCTGGGCGGACATCCTGCACGTAGAGCACGTAGTTCTTGAAGTCTTCGTAGAAAACGCCCCGCTGCACTTCATAAGATGCCTGCGCGTTCAACAATTCGGCCTCAAGCCGCAGGGTTGTTCTCGAGGCTCTGGGTGCGATGTAGAGGGTGTTCGCCATGCCGACGCCCCACCCTATGATGGAAACGATCGCCACGATGCCGACAAAGCTCCATACGCCGATGCCGGCCGCGCGCATGGCGGTGATTTCGCTGTCTGCCGCCAGCCGGCTCAGTCCAAGCAGAATGCCGACGAGCACCGCCATGGGAATGGTGACGGTGAACATGTTGGGCAGCGTAAGGAGGAAGATTTCGACGACCGTGCCCAGAGAGGCGCTGTTGCGAACCACCAATTCCAGAAGGTGCGGAAGGTCGCGCATGAACAATACGAAGGTGAATAGCGCGCCGCCGATGAAGGCGTGCGAAAGCACCTCTTTCAGGATGTATCGCGTCAGGATGCGCACAAATGAGCCTGAATCGATTTTATCGCGGCGTGAAGCGCTTGAGTCGGAGACTATTCGCGAGCACGCTCACGGAGCTGAGAGCCATGGCGGCGCTGGCAACCGCCGGGTTCAGCAGCAGTCCGGTGAAGGGATAGAGCACTCCGGCTGCGATCGGGATGCCCAGCAGGTTGTAGCCGAGGGCCCAGCCCAGGTTCTGGCGCATGACACCTAAAGTGTGGCGGGCGAGGGTAAGCGCGGTCACGATTTGTGCAGGGTCGCCGCGCAGCAGGATGGCGTCTCCAGCCTCACGGGCGAGATCGGCGCCGGTTCCGATGGCCAGGCCTGCGTCAGCTTGGGCGAGCGAGGCTGCATCGTTGATGCCGTCGCCGACCATTGCAACGGAACGGCCATCCGCCTGCAGCGCGCGGATGCGAGCCAGTTTGTCTTCGGGAAGCAGCTCGGCATGCACGTCGTCGATTCCGGCCGCTTGAGCGATCTGGTCTGCGGCAGCGCGGCTGTCACCGGTGAGCATGGCTACGCGCAGACCCATCCGGCGAAGAGCACGAACGGAATCGACTGCGCCGGGCCTGAGCGTGTCTTCTGCCGCGAGGTACCCGGCGAGATGGCCATCGACGGCGATGTAAAGGAGGGTCGCGCCCGGGAGAGATGGCGCTTCGACGGGAGGAGCAATATGCAGTTCGTCCAGCAGCGCACGATTTCCGGCAGCGATGGTGCGGCCATTGACGCTTCCCGTCACGCCCTTGCCAGGGATGGCCTGAACGGAATTCGCGGGGGCTGTTGTGATCCCTCGGGTGGTTGCATAGTCCATCACGGCGCGCGCCAGCGGATGCTCCGACCGCTGTTCGAGCGACGCGCCCAGAGCAATCAGGTCAGTTTCGCCGATGCCGATTGCGTGAATCGAGGTAATGCGAGGCTGGCCTTCGGTGAGCGTGCCGGTCTTGTCCAAAACAACGGTGTCCACCCGGGCCAGACGTTCGACGCTCTCGCCGCCTTTGAAGAGTATGCCGAGCTGAGCCGCGCGCCCAATAGAAACCGTGAGAGCAGCCGGAACCGCAAGCCCCATCGCGCAAGGACAGGCAATCACCAGTACCGCAACAGCAACAGCAAAGCCCCGGCTCATGCCGCCAGAGTGGTCGGCCAGCGCCCAGACTGCGAAGGTAATTGCCGCCAGCGCAAGAACGACAGGCACGAAGATCCCGCTGACGCGGTCCGCGAGCTGCTGCATAAGAGCCTTGGAGGATTGCGCCTCCTGCATAAGGCGGAGCATTTGCCCGAGCACGCTGTCAGCGCCGATGGAAGTGGCCCTGTATTCGAGCGCTCCGTCGTAATTAAGGGAGCCGCCGATGATGCGATCGCCAACGCGGCGCGCCACAGGAACCGACTCGCCTGTGATGAGTGATTCGTCCACGCTACTGGTGCCGGAGACAACGATTCCGTCGACGGGAATGCGCTCTCCGGGACGGACTACAACGATCTCGCTGGGGATGAGAGAGGCGATGGGCGCCTCGACTTCAACGCCATCGCGGAGCACATGAGCCGACTGCGGCTGCAGCTTGGCGAAAGCATGCAGTGCGTCGAGCGTCCGCCGCTTCGCACGCGCATCGAGCCAGTTGCCCAGGAGAAGGAAACCGAGAATCAGCAAGACGGAGTCGTAATAGACGTCTGGATTGAGACCGTGCTGGCGGAAGAATCCAGGAAAGAACGTCGCTGCCGTGGAATATGCAAAGGCCGCGCCGGTGCCGAGCGCTACCAGCGTGTTCATGTTGGTGGCGCGGTGCAGCATCGCCTGCCATGCGCGTTTGTAGATGGCTCCGCCTGCCCAGAACATTCCCAGGAGCGTGATTGCCAGCATGGTGTATTCGAGGATTGGTGCGGGAATCCGATAGAGCGCCGGCAGGGCCTGCATCAGCAGGCGATCCAGTGTATTTGGAACGCCATGCATGATCGGCCCGTGCATCAGGGGCATGGACAGAAGCATGGTCGCCACGCCGCCGCCGATTGCTGCGATGGCCTTGAATCGGAGTGGACGCTCCTGTTCGGGGCCGCCGTGGTCGTGCTCTTGTTCTTGGGATCGCGTGGCGGGTAGGGAAGCGTCGTATCCGGCGTCACGGACTGCCTCGACCAAAGAGTCAAGTTTTGTGACCGCGGGCTGATAAACGACGCGTGCCGAGTGCGTCATGAGGTTCACGCTTGCTTCCGCAACCCCATCGGTTTCGCGCAGCGCTTTCTCGACGTGTACCTGGCAAGCGGCACAGGTCATACCCTCGACATCGAGGGTGACCGTTTGTGGGGTGGTCTCGGTCAATGCTGCTCCGCGAGGGCGGTGTATCCAACTTTGGCGATCGCCGCAAGCAGTTGCGCAGGATCTTCCGACTGCACGCGAGCTCCACCGATGCGGACTTCTTCTACCACGGTGTTGGGAACGCGCTGCAGAGCCTGAGTAACGCGCCCGATGCAGGCGCCGCAGTGCATGCCGTCTATCTGTAATGTGATTTCGCTCATGAATAACTCTATCTATTATCGATGCTTGTGCGAGGGAATCGATGCAATCGCGACTCATCAATCGCCCGATGCAAGAAAGCGATAGCCTATGCCGCGGACCGTTTTCAGATACCGCGGTTCCGAAGGCTCGTCCTCGATGTATCGCCTCAAGCGGACGATGAAGTTGTCGATCGCGCGCGTGTCCGTATCCTCACGCACGCGCCACACCTGCTCCAGCAGCTCTTTCCGTGAGATGATACGTCCCTGGTTGCGTACCAGGTACCGCAGCAGGTCAACCTCCATCAATGTGAGCCGGATGGTCCGTCCCAGCGCCGTGACTTCCAGATTTTCGAAGTCGATCCTGCGCCCGGCAAACTCGAATGCGCGAAGGTCGTCCTTCGCATCCGAGTTTGCGTCCTCCGGCCGATGCCACTTCAGGCGGCGCAGCAGCCCGTTCAGCCGCGCCAGCAGAATTGAGAGATCGAAAGGTTTCGGCAGATAATCATCGGCTCCCGCCCCGAAACCCTCCAGCACATCTTCCGGTCGGCCACGTGCAGTCAACATTAGAACCGGCACATAGTTCTGTCCGGCGCGCAGTTCCGTCACCACCTCAAAGCCACTCTTGCCGGGCAGCATCACGTCGAGCAGAATTGCGTCGAAGGGTTCTCTCGCAAGCCGCGCCAATGCACCTTCGCCGTCGCCCTCGATCGCAGCCTCGTAACCCTCGGCCTGCAGATTGAAGAGTAGCCCCTGGGCGAGATGCGCCTCGTCTTCGACGATGAGAATACGCAGCGCAGTGCTCATTCCGCTTTCTGCTCCTGTTCTTTCAAGGCCGGCCGCAGCACGCGCGGCAACTGCACGCTCACGGTCGCGCCACGTCCCTCACCGGGACTTTCGGCAAACGCGTCGCCTCCGTGCTGCCGGGCAATGCTGCGCACGATAAACAATCCCAGGCCGGTGCCCTTAGTCTTGAGAACGTTACGCGCGGGTACACGGTAGAAGCGCTTGAAGATCCGCTTGAGCTGCGAGGCGGGAATGCCGATGCCCCGGTCTGTGACCGTGAGCACGACCCACGCTTCATTCCTGACCGACAGATTCACCCGTATCTCCACCGTTTTTGGAGAGTACTTCACCGAATTGTTCAGCAGGTTCAGCACTACGCTTTCGAGTTCCTCGCGATTGCCCCGCACCATCATAGGCGTTGACAGGTCGGCTTGCTCGAAGACAATGGCTCCCTCGTCGAGGTGATGCCGCGCTCGCGTCCGGTCGATGCACTGGATCACGAGCCCCTGCATGTCCACAGGGCGTCTTACCTGGTTTCGCGTCCGTTGTCCCAGCTCTCCGGCCTTGAGAACCTGCTCGACGGTGGCGAGCAGCCATTCGGTGTCCTGGAGCATCATTCCGTAGAATTCGCGCCGTTTCGCTTCCGGCAGATCGCGCCGCTGCAAGGTTTCGAGATAGAGCCGTATGGACGTGATCGGCGTTTTCAGCTCATGCGTCACAGCGTTCAGAAAGCTGTCGTGCCGTTCGTTGCGTCTTACCTCCCGCACCAAAAAAATAGTGTTGAGCACTACGCCGGCGATGAGCAGCGCGAAGAAGGGGATGCCGATAAGCATCGGCGCCAAGCGTCGCCAGTTGAGGATGATCCAGCCCACGTTAAGAGCCACAGCGGCCCCCAGCATGCATGCTCCGAGGAGGATGAAGAGGATGGTGTTGCGTTTTCGCCCGCTGATTCTCATGGGTGCAATCGACACGCCGCGCAATAAAAATCGCCCGCTCGGAAAAGTGTACCGGGCGGGCGACGGAATTGTTTGCGGCGGGAGCTTCTAAGCTACTCCTGCCGGCTTCGGATCCTTTGGATCGAACTGGGCAATCTTGACGTCCCAGGCCAGGCCGAGTTTCTTGAGCAGCCAGATGCCGTAGTAGTTCGGATCTATCTCGTACCATTTCAGGCCGTGGCGCGCGGAAACAGGATGCGCGTGGTGATTGTTGTGCCAGCCCTCACCGCCCGTGAGCAGCGCAACCCACCAGCTGTTGCGCGAATGATCGCGGGTTTCAAAGCGGCGCGATCCCCACATGTGCGTCGCGGAATTCACCAGCCAGGTGGCGTGCAGGCCAAGGGTCACGCGCAGGAAGATTCCCCACATCACGCAGGACCAGCCGCCGATCGCAAGCAGGATAAGCCCGACGACCACCAGCGGAATCCAGTGATATTTGCTGAGCCAGACGTGGAACTTGTCGCGAGCAAGATCGGGAGCGTAGCGCGAAAGCATGGCGGTCTCATCGTGCATGGAGACGCCGCACATGATCCAGCCCATATGCGCCCACCATCCGCCTTCGGTCGGCGTATGCGGGTCGCCTTCGTGATCGGAAAGCTGGTGATGCACCCGATGGGTCGCTACCCAGAAGATCGGTCCACCCTCAAGCGAAAGCGTCGCGCCGATGGCCATGATGTACTCGACCCACTTGGGAGTCTTGTAGCCGCGATGCGTCAGCAGGCGGTGGTAGCACATGCCGATGCCGAGGTTCGAGGCCCATACCCAGAGGATGATGGAGCAGATCAGAGCCTTCCAGCTGAACATGAAGAGCGCGGCGACCGCGCCAATGTGAAAGAGGACCATGAAGACGATGGTGATGGTGCTCAGGGTCCCGCCTTGCGCGGCGCGGCCCAGCACCGGACCTTTTGTTTCTGTCCGCAGGTTTGCGGCGATCTTCGGCGAATTCCGGTCGCCGGCAATAGCGGGCTTATCAAGCAGCTCGACTGACATGGAGTCTTCTATCTCCCTGGGTTCTGAATCTGTATCTTGACCGTATCAGTACTGGGTCGAGTTACTATGTAAGACTTTTGTAATGGTCGTGGAATGAAAAACCGCAGTTCGGGTGGGCCTTGTTTCAGGCTGGTTCTGCGAGAGGCCGCATGGCGGGTTCATACTTTGTTAATCTCAACCGCAGACGATCAACCCTATGTGCTCTCGCGCCAACTGGTTTGTGATTCTCGGCATCTTTGCGGGGCAATGCCTAGCCACTGCGCAGTCGATCAACCTTCCTACGAGCAAGCAGATTCTGGAACCGGTGCCGGGCTTTCCCGAACGCCTGAACAGCCTGCCGATGGGGGTGGCGTGGTCGCCGGATCATCGCTTCCTGGCGCTGATCAATGCCGGGTATGGGACAGCAGAGTCGAATTATGCCCAGTCAATCGCGATTCTCGACACGGCGAACTCGCAGGCGGGAGATAAGAATGCGAGTGTTGCAAAGCTCAGCGATTTTCCCGATGAGCGGACGGTCGTCGGCTCGGCCCAGACAGCGTACTCGGGAATTGGGTTTTCGCCGGATGGGGCACACCTCTATGTCAGCCTCGACTCGCTGACGGCGCCAGAGGGCGGTGACGCCAGGCACACTGGCAATGCCATAGCCGTCTATGGCTTCGCGAATGGCGCTCTCACGCCGGAACGCCTGATTCCCATTCCATTGCAGCATCTTGCCGCCGGCCGCACGCAGAACCAGATCGGCAAGCCACTTCCCGAGGGAGTCGCGATACCGGTTCCGACTGGACTCGCAGTGGTGAAAAGCGCCCAGGGAAAAGAGCAGATTGTTGTGGCGGATGAGTTTTCCGACGACGTTCTGCTGGTCGATGCCGCGTCGGGTAAGGTTGAGACGCGCTTCGATCTGGCGGACCACCCCACTGTGCCTTCGGCTTATCCGATTGCGGTGATTGCAACGAAGGATGGCAGCCACGCATTCGTTGCCCTGTGGAACGGCTCGGCCGTAGCCGAACTCGATCTTCGTGCAGCGAAGATAGTGGACAAGCTGCCTCTGCTTCCACCGTCGGTGGCCATTCGTCCGAGCTCTCACCCCATTTCGCTCGTGCTGAGTCCGGACGAGAAGATGCTCTACGTCGCGCTGGCGAATCGCGATCTGGTTGCCGGGGTGAAGCTCGGAGGAAAGGCGATGCAGTTGGTGCGGCTCTATGAGCCTCGGCTGCCGGGACAGACTTACTTCGGCGCGATGCCCGACTCGGCCGCGCTCTCCGATGACGGAACGATGCTGTATGTAGCGAACTCCGGCACGGACTCGATTGCTGTGTTCCATACCAAGCCGGCGAGCCTGGTAGGTGCGCCTGAGAAGCCGATCGGGTTCATCCCGACGGAGTGGTATCCGACGGCGGTTACGGTGAAGGAGAACAAGCTCTATGTGGCCACGGGGAAGGGTCGCGGGACTGGACCCGATGGCGCTCCGCAGGCAGAGCCGAGGGTTCCACAGGCGGATGAGGCAAGGCGCTTGAAGGGGCCACACACGTACATTGCGACGCTGCTCTATGGATCGCTGGCGAGCATTGACCGCAGCGAGGCCGAGAAGGATCTGCCTGCGCTTACCAAGCAGGTGATAGCCAGCAACATGATGGAAGCGGCCGACAATCATGTGGAGTTCACGACAGGAAGCAACCCCATCCATCACGTGATCTACATCATCCGCGAGAACCGGACATACGATCAGATACTCGGTGATCTGGGCGTGGGCGACGGCGATCCATCCCTGACCATGTATGGGAAGGACGTTACGCCGAACGTGCACAAGCTGGCGCTGCAGTTCGGCGTGCTGGACAACTTCTACGACTCGGGCGAAGTTTCTGGCGATGGGCACATGTGGTCGACGGCGGGGATCACCAGCGACTACAACGAGCGCAACTGGCAGCAGGCTTATCGCGGGGACGAACGCACCTATGACTTTGAGGGAGTCGTTCAAAACGGTTATCCGATGGAGGAGAAGATATCCGACATCAATGAGCCGGAAAGCGGCTACCTGTGGACCGATCTGCGGCGTCAGGGCAGGACGCTGTACCACTTCGGCGAGTATGTCTCGACGAAGTTCTGCGACGATTCGGGCGAGGCTCCGAAGCAGAAATCTCCGCTCGAAGGCACACCCG
>Ga0210391_10000223_pt1 | contig 66302 bp, 71 predicted proteins | sample IncBWC12OmetaG_FD_160573 | JGI IMG/M metagenome (GOLD analysis project Ga0210391, IMG submission 160573) | Forest soil microbial communities from Barre Woods Harvard Forest LTER site, Petersham, Massachusetts, United States - Inc-BW-C-12-O ...
TATTGCTCGGACGGCTTTGAGATCCGGTGCGATAACGGTGAACGGGTGCGGGTGGCGTTCAGCCTGGACTGCTGCGACCGGCAGGCCATCGCCTTTGCCGCCACCACCGCCGGCATCAGTAGCGAGCTGGTCAGGGACATCATGGTGCAAACCCTGTCGACTCGCTTCGGCGAGGTTCCGGAGATGCCGCTTCCGGCTGAATGGCTCACGGACAACGGGTCCTGCTACATCGCACGCGAAACCCGCAGTTTTGCTGCAGATATTGGTCTTAAGCCGCGCCGGACACCGTATCGCTCTCCGCAGAGCAACGGGATGGCCGAAGCCTTCGTGAAGACCTTCAAGCGCGACTACGTTCGAGTTAATCCGACGCCTGATGCTCCCACCGTTCTCGCTCGGCTGTCCGCCTGGTTCGCCGACTACAACGCTGTACATCCGCACAGCGCGCTGCGTTATCGTTCGCCTGATGAGTTCCGTTCCGAGCAAGTAAGTCCTAAGTCCTGTCCGGTTCCATAGGGTCAACTACACCAGCCGCGTGACCCGCGCCAGTTCAGCGGTCCTGGTAAAGCGAACCTCTACCCACTGAGACCCGGGACTTCGATTCGGATGGACCGTCGACCCGGGTGGATGCGTCAAGCCCTCCCTGGCGATGACCGATCGGGTGAGATGAATGTCCAGCTCGTTGTCGTTGTGAAAATGGGCGAACGCCTTGCCCTGGAGCTCGCCGCGAAGACGACTCATCGTCCAGCCATCTGCGGTCATGCAGTCGGTTTTGCGGTGGGCTTCGCGGGCAGCGGTGCCGCGGCGGGCTTCACCGCGGGCGGCGCTGCCGCTGGCGCCACCGGCGCATCCGTCGCGGTCATGAATTCCTTGCGATGCCCCGTGACCTTGACGACGTAATCGCGCGTTTCCTGCATGGGCAGCCCGGTGCGCAGATGTTCAAACAGCTGCGCGGGCGGCTCGTTGTTGATCTCGGTGAACGCCGCCGATCGCTCGGAGGAGAACACCCGGGTCACATTGTGGGGGCCGGTGTTATACGCGGCGATGACGCAGTAGTCGCGGGAATTCTCGTTTGCCACCGCGTTGAATTCATCGCTGCCGAGCACGGAAAGATAGGCGACGCCCAGTTCGATGTTGTGTTCGGGATCGAGAAGGTAGTCCGTTGAGGGAGTCTGATCGGTGCCCGTGACCCGCCGCTCGGCCTCCCGTCCGCCACTGGTGGGCACCAGCTGCATCAGGCCATAGGCGGGGGCGCCGCTGACGGCAAAGGGATTGAAGTTGCTCTCGGTGCGCATGATGGCGAACACCAGGCTCGGGCTCACATGGTACTGCGCCGCGTACTTGTTGACGCTGGCGCGATAGCGCTCGGCGCCGCGGGCTTCGAAATTCTTCACCATGGTGAGCGTCACATACCAGGCGATACCACCGCCCTCGCTCGCCGGAACCGGTCGCGATTTTGCGCGGTTGGCCATCAGATACGAGGCGTAGTCCTCGGCCTGCTTGCGCGTGGTAATCGAATTGCCCTGGTTATCGTGGATCAGGCCGTACAGATACGGCCGGTGCGCGGGATCGAGCGCCACTTCCTTGTCGCTGAACAGGTCGACGGAGGCGGGGTCACTGCCGGTCAAGAGCGCGGCGATGATGGCGGAGCGCAAACTGCCCTTGGGGTCCTTGGTGTCGCGAGTCTCGACGGTGAGTACCCCGCGGTCAAAGTCCGTGATTACCCGGCTGTTGTAGCCTTGCGTGTACTTCACGTAGACGGTGCGATCGGCCACCCGTGCGCCCTTGCCCCAGCGCTTCTGCGCCTTGGCACGCAGCGTCGTGACCTCCTGTGCGAACTTCACGCGCAGCTCCTGGAGTTGCTGCTCAAGCGTGTGGGTGTCCGAGACGACCGCCCTGCCCAGCCCGGAGTTATCCATGGGTTTGCCGGCGATGACCTGCGTGACATCGTTTTTCACGATGTGGGTGGTGGCACAGCTGCTCGCCAGCGCGACAACCCCCAGGAGTGCAAGCCGCGCTATGCGTTGCGGGCTCACGGCGTCTCCCGATAGCCGCGCAGGCCCTTCACGGCCAGAAAGGTACTGGCAATGAGTGACAGATAGCCTCCCGCGCCGACGTGGACGCGGCGCGCGATCACGTTGCCGACCTTGCCGACGAGTGCATTGGCGAAGTGGATCACGCGCGAACCGGTGTCGCCGTAGGAGCCATCGTCAGCGATGAAATCCCGACTGATCGCGTGGTAGAGGATCACACCGCACAGTGCCATCAGCGCGAACGGCGCGACGCAACCCAGCCACGCCACCTTGCGCGTGGAGATCACCGGTGCGAGCGCGGCGACCACCGCCACGGCGCAGACCGTGCCGAACACGAAGGCCTCAAATGTCGCCTGCCCGCCGGATGCGCCCGTCGCGATGCTTCCAGGGGAATGCAGCAGGGTCAGAACATTGTAGAAACGGAACCGCAGCTGCATGAACCCGAAATCCGTGATCACCGACGCCATGAGGAACCAGCCACAGGCGACGCAGGCCGCAGGCAAGAGCACAGTCCAGTCAAGACGGGGGGAGGCGGCGAAATTGGTGTCCATAGGAGACCTTCTGCTTCGTTATGGAAGCGATTGAACACCAATTGGCGCGACCCCGCCAGCCTCGGTCATAGCAGCCATTCATGCCCGTTTCGGCTATTCTGCCGGTCGTAGGAGCGACCAATGTCTGGCTTGAGGGGGTCAAGATGGATGCCGATCACTGCGCCCTGTTCGGACGCCGTAAGGTTCTGAAAGCTGCCGCAGCGGGCCTGGGCCTGGCCGTGCCGGCGCTGCGGTCCCTGGCCGGCGAACCGACGCCCTTCTTTACACGTCACCATCTGCCGATCGGCCTGCAGCTGTATACGGTGGGGGCCGCCGCCCGCAAGGATCTGCAGGGCACGCTGGCCAAAGTGGCGGCAGCGGGTTATCAGACCGTGGAGCTCGCCGGCCTGTACGGCAATAGCCCGCAGGCGATGCGCAAGGCCGCCGACAATGTGGGCCTGAAGTACACCAGTATCCACCTCCAGCCCCAATCGCAGAATGGCGAGCCCGGATTTGATCAGCCGCCCGAGGTGCTGGCGGCCGCCATGCAGGTGCTGGGGCTCCAGGACGTGGTACTGCCCATGTTCCTGATGCCCTCCCACCTGCCCAAGCCGGACCCCCGGGGCGGCGCTGCCGGAGGCTATGGCGGATACCTCGACCAGGTCGGTCCGCAGATCACGGTCGATGACTGGAAGGCGACCGCAGCCTTCCTGAATGCGAAAGGCGCCGCACTGCAGAAAGTGGCGCTGCGCGTGAGCTACCACAATCACAACGTCGAGTTTCGGCCCATCGGCGATACCTGCGGACTTGAGATCCTGCTGCATGAAACCGACCCCAAGCTGGTCCATTTTGAAATGGATGTGGGCTGGGTGGCCGCCGGCGGTGCGGATCCCATCAAGATCCTCGAGCATCACAAGGGCCGCTACAGGATGATGCACGTCAAGGACCTGATGGCCACCACCAAGACCAACTACGCCATGCGTCAGGATCCGGCGGAGGTCGGCAACGGCATGCTGCCCTGGCCGAATATCCTCGATGTGGCCTACGCCACCGGGGTGCGCAAGTTCTTCGTCGAGCAGGAACCGCCGTTCAAGGGCGACCCGCTCGATTCCATCGCCATCAGCGCAAAGTACCTGTCCACGATCGCCTGATTTCGAAAACGAGCATGCGCGAGGCTTTCATGCATCCAGCCATCCGGCTGCGGCTGTCCGTGATGATGTTCCTGCAGTTCTGCGTCTGGGGGTCCTGGTATGTGACGCTCAGCACTTACCTGTCGGCCATTCATTTCAGCGACGTTTCCATCGGCGGGATCTACAGCACCGTGAACTGGGGCGCGATCCTCGCGCCGGTGATAGCCGGCATGCTGGCGGATCGGTTTTTCCCGGCGCAGATCGTGATGGGCGTCCTGCACCTCCTGGGCGCCGCCATCCTGTGGTGGATTTCGACCATCACCGATTCGACCACGTTCTTCTGGACGCTGCTCCTGTACTCGATCTGCTTCATGCCGACGCTGGGGCTTGCGAACGCCGTCTCGTTCCATCAGATGAGTGATCCTGGTCGACAATTTCCCGGCGTGCGTGTCCTGGGATCCATCGGCTGGATTGTCGTGGGACTGATCGTGGGCTATGGGGCACCGGCGGTGCTCGGCCATTCCATCGAGAACACCAATCTGCCGCTGCGCTTCGGCGCCATCCTGTCGCTCGCCATGGGGCTGTACTGCCTGACGCTGCCACATACCCCGCCAGGCAACGCGGGCAAACGGCCGTCCCTGTTTCAGGCGCTGGGACTTGAGACTCTGGCGTATATGAAGGACCGCTCCTTCGCGATCTTTACGCTGGGCTCATTGCTGATCTGCATTCCGTTGTCCTTCTACTACAGCTTTGCGAACCAGTTCCTGAATGAATCAGGCATGCAGAACGCCGCCGGCAAGATGACGTTCGGACAGATGTCCGAGGTGGTGTTCCTGTTCCTGATCCCGTTCTTCTTCGTGCGCCTCGGTGTCAAGAAGATGCTGCTGGTAGGCATGTTTGCCTGGGTCGCGCGTTACGTATTGTTCGCCTTAGGCAACAACGGCTCGTTGGTCGCGCTGCTGTACGCGGGCATCATTCTGCACGGCGTGTGCTTCGATTTTTTCTTCGTCACCGGCCAGATCTATGTGGACAACACCGTGCAGCGCACACAGCGCGCCAGCGCCCAGGGATTCATTCACGTGGTGACCTATGGCGTCGGGCAGCTGATCGGCACATGGGCGGCCGGCTTCGTGGTGGATCACTATGCGTATGCCCAGGATGCTGCGACCCGGCATCAATGGGAAGCCATCTGGACGGTACCGGCCGTGATGGCTATCGTAGTCGCTGTGCTGTTCATGCTGTTCTTCAAAGATCCACCGCGGATGGCCGCGGGAGTGAGTTAAATGACGGCCCGTAGCACCCTGCTGGCCACAATCGCAGCGAGCCTGCTGGCGGCACTCGGCCTGACGGCCTGTGGAGGCGGCGGCTCCGGCGGCGGAACCGTTGCGGGCGGTGGTTCGAGCGGCACTACCGGTGGCGCCACCGGCACGAGCTACGTACCGGGCCAGTTTCTGGCGGCAGGTCAGTTTGCTGCCCGCTGTGCCAATCCGCGTTCCGGCATCGACCCGGTGACCGACATGGCCTATCCGGATGTTCAGGGCACCGCCACGGATGAAAACAACTACCTGCGCAGCTGGACGCACCAGTTGTATCTGTGGTTTGACCAGGTACCGGACCTGGATCCTTCGCTTTACACCACCGCTGCCTACTTCCCGCTGCTGAAGACTTCGGCCACGACGGCCTCCGGTGCACCGGTGGATAAATTCCACTTCACCTACGCCACGTCGGTCTGGGAGTCGTTGTCCACGCAGGGCGTTGAGGTGGGCTATGGCGTGTATTTCGACGTCATCGCCTCGACACCGCCGCGCAGCATCATCGTTGCGTATATCGATCCCAGCGCCACCGGAGAGGCCGCAACCCTGGCGCGTGGCGCCGTCGTCCAGGCCATCGACGGCACCGATGTCAATGACGACACCACCGGAGGCGTCAATGCGTTGAACGCGGGGCTGTCGCCGACGACAGTGGGTGAGACGCATACGTTTACGGTGCTGGATGTGGGCTCCGTCACGCCGCGCACGATTACGCTTACCGCAACGGATGCGGCTGAGACGCCCGTGCCGCTGGTGACGACGCTCACCTCGAATGGCGCGAAGGTGGGCTACATCCAATTCAACTCGCACATCGCCACGGCGGAAAGCGAGCTGATCAACGCCTTTACCACCCTGCGCCAGGCGGGCGTATCGGACCTGGTGCTGGACATCCGCTACAACGGCGGGGGGCTTCTGGATATCGCCAGCGAAGTCGCGTTCATGATCGCAGGCTCGGCGCAGACCACCGGGCGCACCTTTGAGCTGCAACAGTTCAACAGCCAGTATCCGACCACCAATCCGGTCACCGGTGGCACCATCACCCCGACGCCGTTTCATTCGACTTCGCAGGGATATTCGGTGGCATCGGGTCAGGCGCTGCCGTCGTTGAACCTGACGCGAGTGTTCGTGCTCACCGGTGCCGGTACCTGTTCGGCCAGTGAGTCGATCATCAACAGCCTGCGCGGAATCAATGTGCAGGTGATCCAGATCGGTTCCACCACCTGCGGCAAACCCTATGGCTTCTATCCGCAGGACAATTGCGGTACCACCTACTTCTCCATCGAGTTCCGTGGCGTAAACAACCAGGATTTCGGCGACTATACGGATGGGTTTTCCCCCGCCAATACGGTGGATCCTGCCGGCGTCACGGTGCCGGGATGCTCGGTGGCCGACGATTTCAACCACGCACTCGGCGATCCGAACGAGGGCCAGCTGAGCGCCGCCCTGTCCTACCGCACCGGCGGTGTGTGTGCGGTGCCTCCGAGCGGAAGCGGCATTCAGGGCATGAAGGAGGCGCTGCGGCCCGGACTTGCCGTCACCGCGCGCGCGCCGATCCGTGAGATCAGGATCCTGCGCCAATAGCGATGCCAAAAGTCACGCTGAGTTCGCCGCTGCCGGCAAAGCAGAACCGCAGTCGAAAAACCCGTGATGCACTGTTAGCGGCCGGCTGGAAGCTGCTGGCAAAAACCAGCTGGGATAGCCTGAGCGTCAATGACATCGTTGCCGAGGCGGATTCGTCGGTGGGCAGCTTTTACTCCCGCTTCGCCGACAAGGATTCGTACTTTGATTCGCTGGCGTTGCAATGGCTGGAGCGCCGGCGGGCCGAGAGCCAACTGCTGTACGCCCGCCTCAGCAGTGCTGACGACTACGTCGATGCGCTCATTATGGATGTCTATCGCAGCGTGGTCGGCAGCCGGCACTTCTGGCATGCGGCGATCATTCGCGGCGTGAAAGTCCCGGAGTTCTGGGCACCCTTTCGCGAGTCTGGCTTGCGCCGGATCAAGGAGTGCATCCGCCTGCGCAGCGATGAGCTGGGTCGGGAGCTGTCGGCTCAGGAGATCCGGGACATCCGTTTCGCATTCCAGATGGTGAACGGCGTCATCAACAACGGCATCCTCAATCGACCCGGTCCGATCATGCTCGAGACGCGCGAATTCGAAGTGGCGTTGCTGCGCAGCTTCAGGGCGGTTGCCGGGCTGCCGCCATCCTGAGCGGGCGGGCTAGATTCCGAGAATTCTGCGGTTTGCCGCATCGTCCGCGCCGCTGTCCGCGAAGTCATCGAACCTTCGCGTGGTGGTGCGGATCATGTGGGCGCGGATGAACGGTGCGCCTTCGCGCGCACCATCCTCCGGATGCTTCAGGCAGCATTCCCACTCCAGCACGGCCCAGCCCGTGTAACCGTACTGGGCGAATTTGCTGAAGATCTGCTTGAAATCGACCTGCCCATCGCCAGGTGACCGGAAGCGTCCGGGACGATCCACCCATTCCTGGTAGCCGCCGTAGACGCCCGCGCGTCCATTGGGCCGAAACTCTGCATCCTTCACATGGAAGGCCTTGATGCGTGAGTGGTAGTGATCGATGAAGCGCACGTAGTCCAGCTGCTGCAGTACGAAGTGACTGGGGTCGTAGAGGATATTGGCTGCCGGATGATTATCCACCGCGGCCAGGAAGCGCTCGAAAGTCACGCCATCGTGCAGATCTTCGCCGGGGTGAATTTCAAAGGCGACGTCGACGCCAGCGGCGCCGAAGGCATCGAGCACCGGGCGCCAGCGTCGTGCGAGTTCGGCGAAACCGGTTTCGACCAGACCCGGGGGCCGCTGCGGCCAGGGGTACATCGTGTGCCACAGCAGCGCGCCGGAGAATGTCGCATGGGCCTTGAGCCCGAGCCGCTCACTGGCACGCGCGGCAAACTTCAGCTGTTGCGTAGCCCATTCGGGCCAGGCGCCGGGATTGTCGCGCACGGAGGCGTCCGCGAAGCCGCGGAACAAATCCGTATAGGCCGGATGTACGGCCAGCAGCTGGCCTTGCAGATGCGTCGAAAGTTCCGTGATCTCGATGCCGTACTGCGCCAGCCGGCCCTTGACGTCATCGCAGTAGGCCTGGCTGCTGGCGGCGATCTGCAGGTCAAACAGGCTTGGATCGGAGGTCGGAACCTGTACGCCGCGATAGCCCAGACTCGCGGCCCATTCTCCCATCCGTTCCAGGGAATTGAACGGGGCCTCGTTGCCCGCGAACTGCGCCAGGAAAATGCCGGGGCCCTTCATCTTGATTCTCCTGACGGCACTGCAAGCCGTTCAGTTAAGCACAAAGGAGAAGATCGCATCACCGACGCTGGCCAGCACGTACTGCTGGCCATCGAGGCTATACGTTTCGGGCGGCGCCGAAATGTTGCCGATGCCGGAGTGCCACAGCAACGCCCCGCTGGCAGCGTCCATGGCGACGAAATTCCCGTTGGTGTCACCGGTGAACACCAGGCCCGTGGCCGTCGTGAGGACGCTGGTGCCCGTGCCGCCGTTGCCCGGCCATACATGCCGCCACACGGATTTTCCGGTGTGATAGTCGATGGCCTGGAAGGCGTTGCCGGTGTAGCCGACGACCGTGAAGCGCTTGCCGCCCAGGCCCATCGAGCCGCGCGGATCCGGATCCGTCAGATAGAGGATGTTGAAACCGGTGTTTTCATGGGTATAGAACAGGCCCGTATCCGGATTGAAGGCGGCCGCCTGATAGTTGGTGACGCCGCCTTCAAAGGGCGACACCAGCGACCCGGGTACGGTCGCGGACTTTTCCGGATCGGGATCGGGCTGACCATTGGGTTTGATTCCTTTGGTCCAATTCGCCGTGGTGCCGAACTTGTACGTGGCGATGTGCTCACCCGTCACGCGGTCCAGCGTAAAAAAGTATCCATTGCGCGCCGCCGTCGACACGAGCTTGCGCGGTTTGCCGTCAACCGTGCCATCGAAGAGGATCGGTGTCTGTGCGGAGTCCCAGTCGTGGGTGTCGTGCGGTGAGGTCTGGTAATACCAGACGATCTCGCCGGTGGCGACGCGGATTGCGACCATTGAACAGGTGTAGAGATTGTCGCCGACGCGCGCGACACCGGTGTAACCCGGAGTGGGATTACCGGTGCCGGTGATGTACAGGTCCGTCTGCGGGTCATATGAACCGGGCATCCACACCTGGCCGCCGCCATGCCGGGCGGCATCGAGCGAAGGCCAGGTTTTCAGCGCCGGATCATTGGCGTTCACCGGTACCGTATAGCGCTTCCATTGCAGTTTGCCGGTCGCCGGATCAAAGGACTGCAGGAAGCCCGGCTCATCGCTGTCATTGCCGGTGCCGACCAGCAAATGGTTGCCGATGACCACCGGTGCCATGGTCGAGAAGTACTCATCGGCGAACGGCGCAATCTGCACATGCCAGTTTTCATGACCTGTGCGGGCGTCCAGCGAAACGAGGTAATCGTCCGGTGTCTCAAAGAACAGCGAACTGTTCCACAGCGCCGGCCCGCGGCTGGCGATGTGGGTACCGCCGCGGGTCTTCCAGAAGTAGTGCCACAGCTCCATGCCATTGCGGGCATCCAGCGCCCAGGCGTTGTCGGGCGAGGTCACGTACAGCACGCCATCAACCTCAAGCACTGCACCCTTCACGGCCGGGGGTGGGATGGCGTAGTCACCCGTGCCCTCGCCGCCGACTGTCGTGATGATGGCGCTGGGTGGCGCGAACGGATTGCGCGCGCGCCCGTCGCGCACTTCGCCGTTCAGGCGAGTGGTCCACGCCAGCGACAGGTGACCGACATTGGTCTTGTCGGCCAGGCGCAGCGCGCTGTAGCGCTGGCCGGTGTAATCACCCGAGTACGTGGGCCAGGAATCCTTGAGCGGCTGCAGCAGCTGTGCCGGCGGCAACACGGGCGCCAGCAATGCGGCGGGCGGCGGCTCCGCGGCCAGTGCGATGGCAGACACCGCCATCAAGGCCGCGGCAAATACGGTTGGCATGTTCATTTCAGTGTCGCCAGATAAGCCGTGACGTCGTGCATGTTCTGATCCGTGTACCGGGTGAGGAGCTGCCGGTGTTGCTGCAGCGGGTCTTGCACCTCCACGGAGCGCACGGCCTGGGTCCCCTGGCGGGTGAAGCTCAGGTACTGCCCCTGCGCCGTGATCAGGCTCACCGTGAAGTCATCGACATGTTTGAGAGCGCCCTGCACCGTGGCGCCCGTCGTCAGTGTCACCCGTACCTGGAGGGGCGCGGTCGCGGCCGCGGGGGCGCCGGCGCGGCGGCCCGCTACCCAGCTGTCCTGCAACGTCGCCGGGTTTGAAACGCGCGTCGCGATGCCTTTGAGGTCGCCCTTGGCGGAGTGACAGTTCTGGCAGTGCGCCGCGAAGTATTGCTGTCCGCGTTGCGGGTCGCCGACCAGGATTTGCAGCGGTTTGTCCCGTTCCGGCGGTGGACCCCCCTGGTTCTGCTTCCTGCTCACGACGCTGTGGATGTATTCCGCAATGGCCTGGATGTCGCTTACCGACAGCGGAATCGCCGGCATTGGCGTACCGCCCTGGGCAGCGGGGCGACCTTGCTGCACCACCGGGATGATGGCTTCGCCGGCCTGGTCACCGAGTACGATTTGCGAGCGCAGCAGATTCGGGCCACCGAGGTCGCCGCCGCGCAGGTCCGCACCATGGCATGCCTTGCAGTTGATCCCGAACAGGGCCTGCCCCCGGGCAATGACGATCGGATCACCCAATGGGCGCTGTTTACCGGGGAAAGTCGCTTGACCGAAAATGCCGGCGGGGCCAGCCGGGGGTGCGCCCTGGGCCCATGCCGTGGGCAGGGCGGCGCTTGCCAGCAGCAGCGCGGCGATGCCGCAGGCAAAGCCGGCGCGTCGCCGGCCGGATGCGTTGTTCATCAAAGTCCCTCGTCAGCCGGAGGCCGATCCTAGCAGTTCGGCCTGCAGCGGGGCGGCGTCAAGGCCGAGCTCCCGCAGGTGCGCCGCGAGCCGGTCGGTGCGACCATGCATCAGCAGGATCCGTCTGGCATGACTTTCCTGACAGGTGCTGACGAGCGCGGGCCAGTCGGCATGATCCGATACCACGAATCCCATATCGTAGCCGCGCCGCTGGCTTTCCCCTGGCAGCAGCATCCACCCCGAACAGAAGGCCCGGGTCCCGGCACCCAGGGCGCGCAGCCAAGCCGAGCGGCTCATGGTCGGTGTCGCCATGACCAGCGCCCCACGCAGCGCCGCGGCAGAAGTCGCGGTCACCGGCAGGGTCGGGACCATGGCGATGCCGGCGGACCGATACACTTCCACCAGTGTGCCGATTTCGCCATGAACATGGACCGTCTCCTGGGTGTGATGCAGCATTTCAGCGAGTACCCGCTGGGCTTTGCCGAGGGCATAGCAGAACAGCACCGAATTGTGGCCGCGTTCGCGATTGATCTGCCACCAGCGCACGATATTGCCGACGACCGCGGCGGTATCGGGCCACACAAAGTGCGGCTGACCGAACGTGGTCTCGCTGACGAACACATCGCACTCCAGCGTCTCGAAGGGTGCACAGGTCGGATCCGGCTGGCGTTTGTAGTCGCCGGATACCACCCATACCTGGCCGTCATACTCCAGGCGCACCTGGGCGGAACCCAGAATATGGCCGGCCGGGTGTAATGAGACACTCACCGGCCCTATCGTGAAAGGCGTTCCGTACTCCATGGCGATGACACTGCGGGCGTCATCGAGGCGCTTGCGCGCGATGCCCAAGCCGGCTGCCGCCATAAAGATGCGCACACTGCCCTCGCGAAGATGATCGCCATGCGCGTGCGTCACCACGGCGGTCTGCACCGCTTTGGCGGGATCAATGTAGAAATCGCCCGGCGGGCAATACAATCCACGCCGGGTGGCGGTGATGAGAGGTAAACGGTCGGTCATGGATATCCGGACACAGTGCGCTGCGGCAGTGATGATGATCCGGCCGGCCGCCTTCGATTACAACTCGCAAACCGCCGCCAGCAATCGCTTGCAGGTCGCCGCCGTGGCGGGCGCGGTGAGCCCCGCCACGCTCGCTGTGGCTGAATTCGATGCGGCGGTGCTGGCGTTGCGCGGCGCCGGCGTGCAGGTGTGCGTGGTGGCCGATACGCCTTCGCCAGCCAAGCCCGATGCGGTATTTCCCAACAATTGGCTGAGCTGGCACGCCGACGGCACCGTGGTGCTGTATCCGATGCAGGCTCGCAATCGCCGTCTGGAGCGCCGACGCGATATTCTCGAGTCCGTTGCCGAGCGTTTCGGCTACCGGATCGGTCGGGTCCTGGATCTGTCGAGCTTCGAGGATCAGGGCCGCTACCTCGAGGGCACGGGCTCCCTGGTGCTGGATCATGTCGGGCGCCAGGCCTTTGCCTGCCGCTCCAGCCGCACAGATGAGACCCTGGTGCGACACTGGTGCGAGTCGATGGGCTACCAGCCGGTGGTCTTCGACGCCGTCGATCCGTCCGGCGTGCCGTTTTATCATACCAATGTGATGCTGAGCATCGGCTCGCGCGCAGTGGTGGTTGCAACTGAGGCCATCGTGCCGGCCGATCGCGAGCGCGTGCTCGATGCACTGGCAGCAGGCTCCCGCGACCTCATCGCCATCGATCAGGAAGCAGTGGCCGGCTTTGCCGGGAACATGCTCGAACTGCGCGGCGCCGGCGGCCGCGGCGTTTACGCGCTATCGGCGCGTGCCGAATACAGCTTGCCGGCGGCTCTGCGGTACCGGCTCGCCGCCGCCACCGACCAGCTGCTGCCGATTAGCATTCCGACCATCGAGCGGCTCGGGGGCGGCAGCGTGAGATGCATGCTGGCTGAGGTATTCTCGCCGACGTGATCGACGTTGCCCTCAAGATCGTGCTCGCGTGGCTGCTGGGATCTCTGGTCGGCAGTTTGCTGCTCGCACGCCTGCGCGGTGGCCCCGACATCCGCACCCTCGGCAGCGGCAACGCGGGCAGCACCAACGCCTGGCGCACCCAAGGCGCGGCGTTTGGACTTGGCGTGCTCCTGATTGATGTCGGCAAGGGCTGGCTCGCCGTGCGCGCTGTTGCACCCGCGACACTGCCAGCGAGCCTCACGACGGCGTGGCCGATGCTGCGCCCCAATCCGACCGCCACACTGTGGTTGCCGGTCGCCTGCGCGGCGGCCGCCGTCGTGGGACATGTATATCCGGCGTGGTTCGGCCTGCGCGGCGGCAAGGGCATGGCGACCGTCGTCGGCGCGCTTGCCGGCCTCGCACCGGTACTCCTGATCCCGCTGGCGGTGGCGTGGGTGGTGGTATTGGGACTGAGCGGTTTTGTGGGCCTCGCCTCGATGCTGTCAGTGGCGGCCGCGGCAACGTGGCAGCAATTCGCGGGCGTGCCGTCACCGTTGAATGTGTTCGTGGTCGCCGCGACGCTTTTCATGATCGTTACCCATCGCCAGAACATTGCCCGGATGCGCGCGGGGACTGAGCCGCGCCTGCGTTCGGCCTGGCGGGCAAATTGACACCCGCTGCGGCTCAACCGCTGGCGGCGAAGGTGTTCCAGCAGCTGGGGCCGGGCGGCTTTCATTCCGGCGCTGCGCTTGCCGCCCAGCTGGGCGTCAGCCGTAACGCGGTGTGGAAGGCGGTCGGGGTGCTCAAGGAACTCGGGGTCGTCATCCATGCGGTGCGCAACCGCGGCTATCGGCTGGCGGTGCCGACGGCGCCGCTGTCCGCAATAAAGATTCGGGATGGCCTCGACGGCCCCACCCAGGCGCGGATTCGGCAGCTCGACGTCGCATGGCAGCTCAACTCCACCAACTCCACGCTCTTTGCTCGCACGGATCTGTTGCCCGCCCAGTGTGATGTGCTGCTCGCCGAGGTACAAAGCGGGGGTCGTGGACGCCGCGGGCGCTCCTGGATCGCGACCCCGGGAGGTGCGCTGTGTCTGTCGCTGGGCTGGAGCTTCGGCCAGATGCCGCGCGATATGGGAGCGCTGGGCCTGATGGTGGGAGTGTGCGCCATGCAGGCGCTCCACGAGCATCTGCCGGAAGCCGTGCAGGCGCAAACGCCCCTGCAGTTGAAATGGCCCAACGATCTGTGGTGCGACTCACGCAAGTTGGGCGGTATCCTGATCGACATGCGCGCCGAAGCCGGGGGTCCCAGCTTCGTGGTCATCGGCATCGGCCTCAACGTGGCACTGGGTACGGCGGCACGGGCGCGGATCAGTGAGACCGGCACGGCGGCGGGGGACCTGGCGTCCCTGGGCGTCTCGCCGCTGCACCGCAATCAGATTGTGACAAGCCTGATACAGTGCCTGATGCGGGGTCTTGCGGTGTTCGAGCAGGAGGGTTTGAAACCGTTTCGGGAAGCGTGGCAGCGTGCCGATGCGCTGCGGGGCAGGGCCGTCACGGTGACCACGGTGCAGGACACCACCCGCGGCACCGCGCGCGGTATCGATCTGGATGGGGCCTTGCTGGTAGAAACCGCCGACGGACTGATGCGCTTTGTTGCTGGAGAAGTCAGCGTGAGGCCGGAAGCATGAGGGGCAGCGGGTGAGCGTGCTGTTGGTGGATATCGGCAATACCCGCATCAAGTGGTCGGTGCTGCGCGGGGAGCGGCTGGGGCGGCAGAAGGCACAGGAACATGCCGGCATCACCGCGCGAGATCTGGAGCGGCTGATGTTCGCCACGCGCGGCATCACCCGGGTGATTGCGGCGAGCGTGGCAGGCACGCGTCTGAACCGGCTGGTGTCCAGCACCGCCCGGCGCAAAATCGGCGTCCGCTGTGAGTTCGTCGCCTCGGCCCGCAACGCCGCCGGCCTCACGACGCGCTACAAGGAACCCTGGCGCCTGGGCGTCGATCGGTTCATGGCCGTGATCGCGGGCTACCACATGGCGCGCGCGCGAGGCGCCTGCGTCGTTGATGTGGGGACCGCGATGACCATCGATCTGGTGGACCCTCTGGGGGTACACCTGGGCGGCGCCATCATCCCCGGGCCTGAACTCATGGTGGACAGCCTGCTTCGGCACACTGCCGGCATTGCGCGGCGCGCCCGCGGCGTACCGGCGGGCAAGGGACTGTTCGCTCAGGACACGCGCGCGGCAATTGCGCAGGGGGGGCGTTATGCCGTGGCCGCCATCATCGATCGCGCGGTCACCGAGGCGCAGCGGGCGCTGCAGCGAGCGCCGCTGGTGCTGCTGACGGGCGGGGCCGCCGTCCAGATCGAACCCCTGTTGCAGTGTTCCTACGTGAGCGTGCCGGATCTGGTGCTGCGCGGCATCGCACTACGCAGCGGACTGCCGATCAAATGACCCTGCGCGCACTGATCGTCATGCTGGTCCTCGCCAATCTTGGGTTCGCGGCGTGGGCGCTGCTGATCGATCGACCGGTGGAGGTCGCCGCGGCGCGTGATATCAGCCATTTGCCGACGCTGGTGCTTGTCGACGATGCGGCGCCGGCCGCACCGGCTGCAAGCAGCGCCGCCAATGATGTCGCCGCTGCGCCGACCGTGGCTGCACCCACCACGCCCGTGCACTGCGTGACGGTCGGACCCTTCGCTGATATTGCGGCTGCTGCCGCGGCCTCCGCATTGCTGCAGAGTCGTGGTTTCACGCCCACGCAACGCGACGAAGCGGGTCCGGACCTGATCGCCTACTCGGTGTACCTCGACGACGTACAGTCGGAAGCGGCGGCCACCCGGGTGCTGCAGAAATTGCACAGCAATGGCATCGCGGATGCCCGCGTCATGCCCATCGCCACCGCGGCGCAGGCGCTGCGCGTCTCGGTCGGTCTGTTCAACGAACGCAAGGGCGCCGAGCGACGTCTCAAGCAGGTCAAGAATCTGGGATTGTCGGCGGCGATCGCCGAACAGCACCAACCCCAGGCCACCTACTGGGTGAACATCAACTTAAGCTCGCCGGGTCAGAGCGTCTCCACCGAAGGGTTGCTGCCGCCGGCCGCGACCGATGCGCACCTTGAGATCAGTGATTGCCCGACACCGCCGAGCAGCGCACCGGCATCCAGGGGCTGACCCTACCGGGGCACGGCGCGCATGAAGCGATCGATGTCTGCAAGGGTCGGCGCGCGAAAACGCGCCACCCATGACAATGACGCCACGGTGTCCGCGTGTCCCCGGTTCGGGTAGATGCGCACGGTCACGGGCACCGCGAGTTGCCGCAGCGAATTGCCCAGATGCTCGGTATTGCTGGTCCACACGACGGTGTCGTTGCCGCCATGAATCAGCAGGGCCGGCGGTGCGTCGGCGGACACATGCGGCAGCACTTGCCAATCCTGCGGCGTGTACGGCGCCGCAAAGATGGCGTTCAGCGTCGGCGTATCGGGCATGAGGTCGTACGGTCCGGATAAGCCGATGAAGCCGACGATGTGGCGTGTGTCGACCCCGGCACGCCGCAGGTATTCGTGATTCAGCGCCAGCATTGCCGCCATGTGCGCGCCGGCCGAGTGACCCATGAGGACGATGCGATGCGCATCGCCGCCGAATTCTGAAACATGGTCCTGCACCCAGGCGACTGCTTGGGCCGCATCGTCGAGGAATTGGGGGAACTTCACTTGCGGATAGAGCCGGTAATCGGGCAGTACGGCGACATAGCCCAGGCTCGCCAGCGCCGTGCCGACGAAGCGGTACTCATCTTTGTTGCCCGCGGTCCACGACCCGCCGTACCAGAACACGATCACCGGTACGGGGCCTGCGCTGTGCGCCGGCCGATAGACATCGGCTCGCTGCCAGGACGCGGGGCCGAACGAGACATTGGCAATACGCTCGGAACCAGCAAATCGCGCCGGGAGATTGGCGAGACCAAATGACACGGTGCTGCACGCCGACAACAGCAGCCCGCAGAACGATAGGCAGACACTACAGCTGCGCAGTGAAATCATGACCCGACCATACTATGCTGATACCGGTCGAGGAGAGAGAACCATGAAGCCGACCAGTCGTTCGAATGAGGATGCTTCAGCGAACATCACGAAGCGCATCAAGGAGCTCGGGGATTGGCGCGGAGAGACCCTCGCCCAAGTTCGTCAACTCATCCACGAGGCCGATCCTGACATTCAGGAGGAGTGGAAATGGCGGGGCACGCCGGTCTAGTCCCATGACGGCATTGTCTGCACCGGCGAATCGTATCGCGAAGTCGTGAAGCTCACCTTCGCGCGCGGCGCCGCCCTCGAGGACCCCAAGCAGCTCTTCAATTCCAGCCTCGAAGGCAACACCCGGCGCGCGATCGACCTGCTCGCGGGCGAGAAGATCAACACGACCGCCCTCAAGCAACTCACTCGGGCGGCAGTAGCCGCCAATTCCGCAGCGCGGGCCCAACGGGCAGCCAAGAAGAAGTAGACCGGCTGGTCGTTAGACAGCAGCTCCTGCTGTGCCGCGTCTTGACTCAAAATAGGAATCCGTGTTCTGATTCTAATAACAAATGATTACCGACTAGAACATGCGGCCTGGTATCGGGATTCTTACAAATAAATCATTAACTTAGACATCGTTTGGAAGTCCGGGGGATTCGATGCGCAAGAAATTAATTTCCGTCTACGTATGTGCGGCAGTGGCCGCGGCCATGCAGGCGCGGGCCGCAGACTCTACCGAGCAGCTGCAGGAAGTAGAGGTAACCGGAAGCAGAATTCAGCACGTCGGCATGACCTCGCCGACGCCGGTCACGTCGGTGACGATCGACGAGCTGACGGCCATGGCGCCCACCACGCTCATCGACGCCCTGGTGGAACTGCCGCAGTTCTACGGCAGCGCCACGACCAGCAACTTCAATACCGGTGCCAATGGCTTCTTCACCTCACCGGGCGGTGGCTCACTTGACCTGCGGGGCCTCGGCACCAAGCGCACGCTTACCTTGCTCGACGGTCGGCGCATGGTGGACTCGACGCTGTACGGCGGTCCGGATATCAACCTGTTTCCGCAGGCTGCCATCAAACGGGTGGATACGGTCACGGGCGGTGCCAGCGCGGCATACGGCACCGATGCTGTTGCGGGTGTCGTCAATTTCATCCTCGACACCAAGTTCGACGGTCTCAAGGCAACGCTGCAAGGTGGCCAGACGAGCCGCGGTGACAATCAGAACGAAGAATTTTCGCTGACCTACGGGCGCAGCCTGGGTGAGCACACGCACATCATTCTCTCCGGCGAGCACTACGCCGAGGATCCGGTGTATACCTTCAACGGCCGCTCGTGGTATCAGAGCTGGGGGCTCCTGCAAAGCACGGCGGCCAACGCCGGCAACAGTCAGTCCAATCCGAGATTCTATCCGGCATCCAACGTGGCCTCGCTCAATGCCTCGTACGATGGCGTCATCACCGCCTGGCAGCCCACGGCCGGCAATACCGTCCCGGCGTCCTTCGGCCGCATGATTTTCAACAGCGATGGCACGGTGAGCCCGTTCGTGCTGGGGTCGGACGTTTCGACCGCGACCCAAGCCCAATCGACACTCGGCGGCGGCAGCGGCACCGACAATAACTCGGATCGCCCGGATGTCGAACCGCAGTCGGCCCGCACCAACTTCTTCACTTACCTCGACTCGGACCTGACCGAGAATATCAACGTCTACTTCCAGGGGATCTATGCCGACGAAATGGTCAAAACCACCACCACCGGTGGCTTGTTTTCGAGCACCAGCGGTCAGCCGATCACGATCTACGCAGATAACGCCTACCTGCCAGCCAGTCTGAGTGCGGCAATGGCCGCCAACAATATCGCTTCGTTTACCTTCGGCCGCATCGGCGACAGTCTCGACATTGCGAATGACGCCTATGTCGAGAATGACACCAAGGTGCGCTCCGGCACGGTGGGTTTCAAATCGACGATCCCGAACGGCTTCTTCAAGAACTGGGCGCTCGATGGCTATTATCAGTTCGGCGAGACCGATCTTGATGCGAGGCAGATCGGTGGTATCCGCATCGACCGCATTTTCATGGCTCTGGATGCCGTGAAAAATCCGGCCACCGGCCAGATCGAGTGCAATGTCACGCTGGTGTCCGGTATGTACCCGAACTGCGTACCGCTCGATCTCTTCGGGCGGGGCAATGCGTCACAGGCCGCGATCAACTGGGTGACGGGTTACGACCCCGGCGTCGCCGTGACGACCACGCCGTATTACGCGAGCGGCCCACAGGGGACTTTCAGCTACATTGGCGGACCCGACAAGGTTCGCGATGTGGACATCCAGCAAAGCAATGGGGAGTTCACGGCTACTGGGGACATCTACAAGGGATGGGGTGCCGGCGCCGTGTCGATGGCAGTGGGTGCCACGTACCGCCGCGAAGCGCTCAACCAGGTCGTATTCGACTCGCAGGGTAATCCCTCTACCAGTCCGAACGTCTTTCCCGTACCTGCAAATAACGCTGCCCTCGGAATCGAAGGCGTGCCGCCCGGTGCCGCCAATAACTCGGTCGACACCCAGTTCTCCAAAGTGCCGTTCGTCAAAGGTGGCTTCGACGTGACGGAGGAATTTGCGGAGACTGAGGTACCGCTTGTTTCCAAGCAGTTTCTGCTTCAGCAGCTCAACTTCAACGCCGCGGTCCGCGAAGCCGATTATAGCGGCAGCGGTGGAATCCTGGCCTACAAGATGGGCTTGGATGACCAGGTATTCTCGGACCTGCGAGTGCGCATGACCTACTCCCAGGACGTGCGCGCCGCCAATCTGGACGAGCGCTTCGACCGAACGGGCGGTGCCGCCAGCGTCATCGACTACGGCACTGCAGGCAACCCGACCGAAAACATCACGATTGTCCAGGGTGGTAATCCGTCGGTGAAGCCGGAGACCGCTCATACGGTCACCGCGGGCATCGTCTACCGCCCGAGTTTTCTGCCCGGCGCGGACCTCACGGTCGACTGGTTCGACGTCTCGTTGAAGGATGCCATCCAGGCTTTTACCGCGCAGCAGATCGTGACGGCCTGCTACCAGCAGCACGACACCGATCAGTGCGCAAACATCAGCCGCAATCCCGACGGCACAATCTTCATCGTTAACCAGACCTACCAGAACATAGCCAAGGCGGCTGTCAGGGGCATCGACTATGAATTGGGGTATCTGCACGGCATCAAACTGTTAGGCGGCGCGGAGAGCATTTCCGGCCGTGCATTCGTCAGCTATATGGCATCGAATACGACGACCAGCTCGAACGGCGTAGAGACGGAGTTTGCTGGTGACGTGGGTACCATGGGGCTGCCCAACTGGAAGGTGACCGCCTACCTCCAATACGCGAACGGGCCGTTCACGGCCTTCTTTGAGACGCGCTTCATCGATGGTGGCAAGCTGAACGCCCAATACAATCTGAATGGCTGGGATGTGGCCAACAACCACGTGCCCTCGGTCACCTACTACGATGCGCGCCTGTCCTACGACCTGACTTTTGGGTCCACGACTGTGCAGCTGTATGGCGTGATCAACAACATCTTTGACAAGGCGCCGCCGCTTGCACCTTCGTACGTCGCCCTTTCCAGTTCGCCGGTTCAGACTAACCAGAGCCTGTACGATGTGCTTGGACGGCGATTCACGGTGGGTCTCAAACTTCAGCTGTAATCCGCGCTCTCGTCGCGCAGAATGACACGCCACGAGCCCATGTACCGGGGAGACACCATGCCAGGCAGTTCAGTCACACGGCGCAATGTCATGAATACGGCTCTGGCATTGACTGCCGCGACGTTGGTGCCGCAGCTGTCCGCGCGCACTGCACGCGCACAGGACGCCGGCAGCGGTATCGCGACAGCCGGGATACCCGCGCAAAGGGGGCCGAAACCCGGTACGTGGCTGGTCCTGCTTGGTACGCGCGCCGGACCCGGAATCGATATCACGCACGGTCAAACCGGCAGTGCCGTCGTCGTCGACGGCCGGCCCTATCTGATCGATTGCGGTTATGGAACGCTGCGGCAACTGGTTGCCAGCAATGTAGGGTATCTGCAGGTCAGCACAGTTTTCTTCACCCATCTGCACGATGATCACACGGGCGATGTGCCTGCCCTGTTGTCATTTCAGTGGACCAACGGCAAGACCACGAAGACGGATGCTTACGGTCCCTACGGTACCGCCAGGCTGATCGCAGCCTCCGTGGCGGTCATCCACAGCAATGTTGAAATCCGTACTGCCGACGAAGGCCGCACGATCGATGCGGATGCGCAGTTCCATGGACACGACGTGGCGGCTTCGGATGTCCCAGTACAGGTATTCAAGGATGACCGGGTCACGGTCACAGCCATCGAAAACACGCACTATCCGCAGCGCTCCAAAGCGAAAATGCCGCACCGCAGTCTCGCGCTGCGGCTGGACACCAAAGACCGTTCGATCGTGTTCGCCGGTGATACGGCCTATACCCCCAACATGGCCAAACTGGCGCGCGACGCCGATGTCTTCGTCTGCGAGATCGCGGATGCCGCGGTGCTGGCGCAGATGGAAGAGCGCGCGCAGGCGGCTGCGGCCGCCGGCAATCCCGACAACATCTTCCGCCACGTGGCCGAAACGCATTCCTCGCCGGCCGACGTGGCGCGCATGGCCAAGGAGGCGAACGTCAAGATGGTGGTGCTGAATCATCAGCTGGCCGGTCCGTCGGTCGGCAACCTTGCGTATCCGGTGACCGCCTTCATTCAAGGCGTGCGCCAGGGATACTCCGGGGAAGTGGTCGTCGGGCAGGATCTGATGGTGCTGTAACGTTGCTGTATAATTGCGCCCTCGATCATGCGCGGCGCCGGCTTAGCACAGTTGGTAGTGCACCTGATTTGTAATCAGGGGGTCGGGGGTTCGAATCCCTCAGCCGGCACCAATCATTGCAAAATCAATATGTTAGACAGCATCAGCAATTGCTGACTCGAGACCGGCTCAGCGGCAAGTCAGCTTGCCCTCCGCAAGATCGCATTCATCCGGCGGACCGAATTGTTGCCAGTAACCGATTAGGTTCAGGCGCGTCACAAATTCCTGGAATCGCGGGTCGTGGCGAAACGAATGCATCTCGGGTATCCACAGGAAGTCCCAGTTAACTCCACCACCCCTTCCTGAACTCAGGAAATCATCCAAGTACTGGGTGGCAAGGTCGTAGGCCGGATCGAGCGCGTTGAGCATTGCGAAATCCATGATGAAGTCTCTTCGACCAGTGGACTCGTTGTTGCTGGCGCCGAGCCTGTGAACGAGGCCCTGGAGTGCCTGAGTGGCCGCCGGTTTCTTAGTCGGGTCGGCGAGCGCCGCATACATGAGCCGCAGCGCTTCGGCGCCACCGGCGCTGCGGATGGCTGGCGGCAGTCTATCCGTGACGAGGTCTGCCGCTGCAGCGAAGCGTCCGCCCCGTATCGCCATCAAAACCTGGGAATCAAGCACTGAGCCATTGCCGGGCGATGCCCCCAGCGTTACCGCCAGGTCAGCGTACTTCGCGGCGTCGGCGTCATGGCGCAGGTAGGAGCTGAGTGCAGAATAGATTGACAGGTGATTCACGCTGCCGGGCGCGAGGTGGTAGGCGATGCCCCCCTCCGTGTAGGCTTGCTTAAGCCGACCGGTGGCGGCCAACACCACCATCGCATAGCCGCTGTGAATGTCCGGATTGCCGCTGTCCGCGCTCAGGGCCGCGCGGTAGCTCGCCTCGGCCTCGAGCCAATTTGCGCGCAGGGCACTCACGTTTCCAAGTGCCTGGTGCGCGAGACCCAGGCTCGCGTCCAGTGCCAGCGCCTGCCGGGCATCGCGCTCCGCATCCTGCAGTGCATTCACCTCCGGTAACCCGCGCACCAGGAAGGTCAATCGCGCTCTTGAGCGGGCGGCGAAGGCGCGCGCAAATTTTGGGTCCCGCGCAATCGCCTGTCCGTACAGATCCAGGGCAAGGTGAAGACTCTGTTCTGTCCCTCGTAGCATTGCGGAGTATCCCTGCAGGTAGAGGTCGTAGGCCTCCACATCCCGCGCCGGTGGCGCCTGCGTAACGGTTGAGCTTGAAGCGCCATGCAAATTGACCTGCAAGGCCTCAACAATGGCCATCGCCAGGTCATCTTGCAGCTTGAACAGGTCGGTGAACCTGCGGTCGTAGGTCCCCGACCACAGATGCAGCCCGCTCTGCGCATCTATCAGCTGGGCGGTGATGCGGATGCGGTTACCCGCACTGCGGATGCTGCCTTCGAGGATTGCGCCAACGCCAAGATCCTTGGCGATTTGCCGGATGTCGATGTTGCGACCCTCGTAAGCGAACGAGGAGGTGCGAGCGGGTACCTGCAGTCCCGGCACTTTGGTCAAGGTGTTGATCACTTCCTCGGCCATGCCGTCGCCGAGATAATCCTTGCTCGCATCTCCGGTCAGGTTTGCGAATGGCATCACGGCGATGGAGTCTCGGGGACCGCTCGGCGCCACCGACGCTGGCGTAGATGAAGGCGCGGCAGCGGGGGCGGCTGCAGTGGCGGGTGACGGCGAGGCTTCGTGGGACGATCGCTCAAGAGCCCAAATGACGCCACCGGCGATGACCACAATGGCGACCAGAAAGCCCAGCGATTTTGCACTGATGGCTTGTCGGCCTGGCGAGGAATCGGCAGGCGGCGCCGTGCTCGAAGTGGGCGCGGCCTTGTCGATGAACCGACGCACTCCCGCCACATAGGAGCGCCATTCCTTGTCGTTTGGATCGCCGTTCCAATGCGAAAGGTCAGCGGTATGCGTCAGTTCGAATATGATCGGCCGCTTGCACGGCTCGATCATGACCGGGACGAGTGTCCTGTTGTCGTATGCCTGTGTCGCCTCCGCCCGCACCCAGCGCGAAACCACGGAATTCTTCGACCACAACACGACAACTGCCTTCGCATCGTCGAGTGCCTTCTCAATGGTCTGATCGAAGGAGTCGCCGGGGTTCAGCCTCGCGTCCCACCATACGCTGAAGCCCTCCCGCTCAAGACCTTCCGCAAACCGCCGCGCGATTGCCAGATCGTCGCGGCTGTATGACAGGAAGATTTCTGGCACACGGGACCTCAATGCGTAGATTGGATGGCAGTTTGCTGCAGATTCTATCCACTTGGCTGCTCATTGTCGGCAACCGACTCAGTTGCTTACATTCTGACCCTGCGATGCGTGCTTCGAGCCGTTGCCACTTTGGGCTCCATTTGCACTGACTGCGGAATTTTATTGATAATCAGGTACTTCTGATTGGAAGTATCCCTTCCCACTCAACCTGTGGTGTCTCCCATGGCAAATTCGCTCCGGATCTCGCGTATCAGGAACAGCGCCGTAGTTCTCTTGTGGCTACTGGCCGGCATGGCTCAGGGTGCGCCCGCGACCGGTCCTGCGGCCGAGAAAGTCATCTCGATTGAAGGGGTCACCGAGTACCGCTTGGCAAACGGCCTGCAGGTGCTCCTCTATCCCGATGCGGCAAGCTCCACCATTTCAGTCAACATGACTTATCGGGTCGGCTCTCGGCATGAGAGTTATGGCGAGACCGGCATGGCGCACCTTCTGGAGCACATGAGCTTCAAGGGCACCCCCACACACTTGAATATCCCCAAGGAGATCTCCAGCCACGGCGCCAGCGCCAACGCCACCACCTCCTACGACCGCACCAATTACTTCGAGACCTTTACCGCATCGCCACAGAACCTCGAATGGGCCCTGGGCCTCGAAGCGGACCGCATGATCCATTCCTTCATCGCAAAGAAGGATCTTGATTCCGAAATGACGGTGGTCCGCAATGAGTTCGAACGCGGGGAGAACAGTCCGACCCGCATTCTCGAGGAGCGGGTCCTCGAGACGGCGTACCTGTGGCATAACTACGGCCACCCGACTATCGGCGCTCGCGCCGACATCGAGGGCGTGCCGATCACGCGCCTTCAGGCCTTCTACCACCTCTATTACCAGCCCGATAACGCAACGCTCATCGTCGCCGGCAACTTCGATCAGGCCAAAACGCTGAAGCTGATTGAACGCCTCTATGGGCCGATCCCGCGACCCACGCGCGTGCTGCCGAATATGTACACGGCCGAGCCGCCGCAGGACGGTGAGCGCGAAGTCACCTTGAATCGTACCGGTGGGGAAATGCTGCTCATGGAGGCCTATCACATTCCCGCTGATGCCCACCCTGACAGTCCGGCACTGAGCCTGCTGACCCAGATACTGAACAACCGGCCTTCGGGGCGGCTGTACAAGCGACTGGTGGAAACGAAGCTCGCGACCTCGGCTTCGAGCGAGGCCAACACCATGCACGATCCTGGCTGGCTGCTGTTTACGGTGGTACTGACGCAGGGTGCTGACATTGCGGCCGTTCGAACCGAGCTCAACAGCATCGTCGCCGGGCTTGCGACGGAGCCGTTCACAGCGCAGGAGCTCGACCGCGCGATGAGTCAGCAGCTGCTCGGCTACGAGCGGCTGCTGAACTCCTCCCAACAGGTCTCGGCAACGCTGAGTGAAAATGTGGCGGTGGGAGACTGGCGGTTGCTGTTCTGGGATCGTGACCAGCTGAAGAAGGTGACGCTCGATGACCTCAGGCGCGTCGCATCGGCCTATCTCATTCCGTCCAATCGGACGGTTGGTGAGTTCATCCCGGAGGAGCATCCGGTGCGGGTGGCCGTTGGGGCGACACCCGATTTGACGGCGATGTTGAAGGATTACAAAGGCGAGGCCGCCGCGGAGGCGGGGGAGCACTTCGACCCCACGCCCGCCAATATCGAAGCGCGCACGCAGCGTGGCGCGATCGGCAACATCAAGACGGCATTTCTGCAGAAGAAGACCCGGGGCGATCGCGTGAACGCGTCGCTGGAGTTTCATTTCGGCAACGCACAGGCGTTACAGAACCGCGGCGAAGTGGGGCGCTACGTGGGGCAGATGCTCATGCGTGGTACGGCGCTGCACACTCGACAGCAGCTGGAGGATGAGCTTACGCGGCTCAAAGCCACCATGAGCGTGGGGGGCGGTCCCACCGGCGCGAATGTCAGTATCCAAACGACGCGGGAGAATCTTGCGGCAGTCCTGCGGCTTGCCGCTGAAGTTCTGCAGCAGCCCGCCTTTCCCGCTGATCAACTCGATGAGATCAGGCGCGGCCAGCTCGCCGGCATCGAGAGTTCGCGAACCGATCCGCAGGCTCTGGCACAACTCACCGCGGAACGATACGTCTCGCCGTATTCAGCGAGTGACTTCCGCTACACGCCAACCCTGGATGAGCGAGCGGAGCTGATCAGGAAGGTGACGGTGGATGACCTGAAGGCGTTTCACCAGGCCTTCTATGGAGTGGGTGCCGGCGAAGTGGCGATCGTCGGTAGCTTCGATGCCACCGCGACCTCGAAGCTGATTGGCGAACTGTTCGGTGCATGGCGTAGCCCCGCGACCTATGAGCGCGCGCCAAGCGAGGCCAAGGCCGTGCAGGGCAAGGTCGTCACCATCGAGACGCCCGACAAGTCCAATGCCGTCTACTTGCAGTTGGGCGTCTTGAAGGTGCGCGACGATGATGCGGACTATCCAGCCTTGATCGTCGGCAATACCATCCTCGGCGGCGGTTTCCTGGATTCGCGCCTCGCAACACGGATCCGGCAGAAGGATGGCTTGAGTTACTCCGTCGGCTCCTCGCTGAGTGCCGATGCGCTCGACCGGGTTGGCTCATTCAGCGTCTCTGCCATTTCTGCGCCGCAGAATACGGCAAAAGTCGAAACCGATGCCCGTGAAGAAGTCGCCCGTGCGATTGCCACGCCATTTACGGCGGCAGAAATCGCGACCGCGAAATCGGGCCTGCTGCAGTCCCGCCAGGTCGGGCGCTCGAGTGATGGCGCGCTCGCCGGCCAGCTGGCGAGACATCTGTATCTCGGCCGCGATTTCACCTGGGACGCGCGCTTCGAAAAGGCGCTTGATGAGGCGACGGCGGACTCGATCCAGAAAGCACTGCAAGCGCACTTGAATCCGAATGCCATGATCACCGTCAAAGCCGGAGACTTCGCAAAGTCTGGGTAAATAGCCGGCAACGTCAGCGCTTTGGCAGCCAGCCGCGCGCGCGCGCGGCTGCCTCGTCGGCAGAATCCAATGGCTCACCGGCTATCGAGTCCTCTACCGCGTGCAACACGGTCGCTGGCATGGCGGAGGCCGCCTGACGATATTCGCCCTGCGCCGCGGGAGCGTCGTGAACCAGAACTTGTACTGTCCATCCGCTGCTCTCGCGGCATGCCAGGCCCGAGGCAGCCGCGGTGTCGCGCAGACGGAACGTGCGGCAGTAATCGCCTTGCCTGGAACGGAAACTGACCCCCATTTGCACGACGGCCGCGGGAGCCTGGTCCGCCGCGAGCTGCCCGTTGAGCGCCTGTTCCAGTGCGCCGGAGGCGACAAATTCACCGCGGCTCGTGGTGATCGGCGCGACGGAATTCAGCCGCGATGCGAAATGCCAGGCCAGCGCCCCCAAGGCGAAGCTCGCGGCGAGCGAGCTCCATTGAACCCACGAGCGCTGCGGGACCGACCTTACGGGAAATTGCAGCAGCGCACCCGGCTTTGATTCGCCATGCGCACCGCGCGCCAGGGAAACCAGGCGCGCCGGCACCGGCTCCTCAAGGACCGGATCAAACCCCGCGCGCAACTTGCGGTTGAGCGCGTGATGTGCGGCCACGCGTCGCGCGACTTCAGGATCGGTCGCTGCGGCCCGCTCGACCTGCTCACGGGTTGAGCCGTCGAGCTCGCCGTCGACGTACGCCATCAGGGTTTCCTCGGAGAAGTTCACGGCTGCTCCTCCCCGAGCAGGGTCTGCAGCGCCTCACGGCCGCGCGCCAGGCGGCTGGTGACGGTGCCGACGGCCACACCGATAATGTCCGCGGCCTCCCGATACGAGAGGCCTTCTATCAGCACAAGGCTGATCACTTCGCGATGCTCATCAGAAAGCCGTTCCATGGCTTGCTGCACCGGCAGGATCTCGACGCGCGCGCTATGCGGGTCCGCCACCTGTTCCCCGAGTTCCTCGGGCGCGAATACCCGGTGGCGCCGTGCGCGCGCCCGGGCCTCGTCAATCCAGGCATTGCGCAAGATGCCGAACATCCACCCGGCCAACGGGGCACCCTCGCGCAACTGCTGCGATTTTGCGAGCGCGCGCTCGATCGCAATCTGCACCAGATCATCCGCATCGCTCGGATTGCCGGCGAGCGCGCGGGCAAAGCGACGTAGTCGTGGCAGCAGTTCAACGATCTCAGCACTGAGGGCCTCGCTAATCGGTGGCATTTTACGTTATGTCTGACATACGAACCGGGCGGTCATTTTCTTCCCTACGGTGAGCGATTCAACTAGATTAGCCGCATGCGCCGGATGACTCTAGCACTGGTATTGAGCCTCGCAGGTGCCGCCGTGCATGCGCAGCTCGGCCTGCCGGGGGTGCGCGTACCGCTGCCCCTGCCGCAGGTAACCACCGCCGTCAATCGCACCCTGGTGGGCGTCGATTCGCAGCTCAATGCGAACCCTTTGCAGGCGGCGCGAACCCTGCAGGTCAGCAATCTCATCCGCCGCAATCGCGCGACACTTGAGGCCGATCCCACCGGCGCTGCGATCCTGCGCAACCAGATCGTGGCCTTGTCGCCTTCAGATGCCGATCTTGCGTTGGCGCAAACGGCAGGATTTTCCGTCCTGGGCGTGCGTACGCTCGATGGACTCGACGCGCGCGTCGTCATTCTGCAGGTGCCCCAGGGCCTCTCGACGGCGCGCGCGCTGCTGCGATTGCGGGCGCTGCTGCCCGCGGACCAGTTTGATTTCAACCATGTCTACAGCGAGAGTGGCGCCGCAGCTGGCGCCGGCGATGCGGCTGAGGCTGCACCATCGGCGGCCGATCCGCCGATCCCGGCGCTCTCCCGACTGGGCCTGATCGACGGTGGAATTGATGGCGCTCATCCCGTCTTTCGAGATCTGACCATCCATCGACACGGCTGCGGGTCGGTGCCCATACCCTCGACGCATGGAACGGCCGTCGCCTCGCTGATGGTCGGGCGTTCCGCGGATTTCCACGGGGCGGCGCCGGGCGCGGAACTCTACGCCGGTGATGTGTTCTGCGGGCTTGCGACCGGCGGGTCCGTGGATGCCGTCGCCGAAGCGCTGGCATGGCTCGTTCACGAGCGGGTGGCCGTGATCAATGTGAGCCTGGTCGGACCACCGAATGTGATACTCGAAGCGGTGGTGCGGTCGGTTATTTCGCGCGGCTTCATCATCGTGGCCGCCGTCGGTAATGACGGACCGGCGGCCCCGCCGTTATATCCCGCATCCTATCCCGGCGTAGTGGGCGTCACTGCAGTGGATGGCCACCGACACGTGTTGGTGGAAGCCGCTCGAGGACCGCAGGTGCGATTCGCGGCGCCCGGTGCCGATATGGTGGCGGCGAAATCTCCGCAAGGCTTCGATGCCGTTCGCGGTACCTCCTTTGCCGCACCGCTGGTGGCCTGCATGCTCGCCGCAGAGTTGCGCGATCCCGATCCCGTCGCGGCTGCACGGGCAATCAGCGCGCTGGCGAGCCGCGCCGTCGATTTAGGCGCGCATGGTCTTGGTCCGGTGTACGGCTACGGGCTGGTGGCGGCCGATCTAGGTCCGGATATGCGGCTGGCAGGCTTGCGGGCCCATTGATCGGAAATAAGTAAAGTATTGTTTTTGTTGATGTCGGGAAGGAATCCAGGCGGACAGTCGTAGTTCCCATAGAAGGTCGCGGATTGACCGCGGTCCCAACGGGAGATACGTACATGAAAGCGAACCAACTGATTGCAGGCACGGTCATCGCCGCGGGGCTGATTCTGGCCGGCGCCGCGCAGGCTCAGGGTCTTGGCGGCCTCGGTGGCCATGTGGGCGGTGCGCTTGGCGGCGCTACTGGCGGCGGCACCTCTGGCTTTATGGGCACGGGCGGCATCAACGGTGCGGCGAACGGCAACAGCATCGGGGCAGATGCCAATGGTTTTGGCAGTGCCAGCCGCATTCACAACTCCGACGGTCAGGGACGCAGTGTGACCTCAACTGGCGGTGCTTCAGCCTCGGCTGCGGCCAACAAGACTGCCACGAGTGGCACGGCCTCCGCCGCGCAGAGCGCTTCGCGGTCGGCCAGCAGTGCGGGGACGACTCAGTCGCTCACCACTAGCGGCGGCGCGGCGGCAAACGCCTCGCACACCGGCGCGGCCACGGCGTCCACCAGTACCTCGCACACGTCGCAGCCACAGGGATCCCAGGGCGGCACGCAATTGAGCGGCAGCGCAAGCGCTTCGAAGTCTGGATTGGATACGAGCGCTTCGGCGCAGGGTGCCGCCACGCATGACACGCTCAACGCGAACGGGGCGAGCGTGGATGCCTCGCTGACACGCTAAGTCCTGTCGTGCAAGTGCGGCGGGCCGGCAGCGATGTCGGTCCGCCTTTGCCGTGCGCGCCGGATGCATCGAGTCGGCGTATACTTTGCCCGGCAAAGCCAACTGCGCCCGTATTGCGGGCACGAGGAGAGCATCTTTGCGCGACATCAAAAGCGCCACCCGTACGATCTTGCGAGCGCTAAGCGCATCAGGGCTGCTGTTGTTGAGCGGAGTGACGAGCGCGCAGAGCCCCCCCGCAACCGCTGCCTCGAGCGCCCCGGTCGCGGCGGTACAACCGGACTATCATCCCAGCATGGGTGATTTGATGACGATGGCGATTCAGCCGCGTCACACCAAACTCGGACTGGCGGGGCGCGAGCAGAATTGGCTTTACGCGCTGTACGAACTCAGTGAACTTCGCAATGCGTTTGCGCGGGTCGCGCGCACCATTCCGATCTATCGGACCACAGACATGACGGCGCTCATCGGCGCCCTGACCGTGGAACCGCTGGCCGCCGTCGAGCAGGCGATCCACGCCAAGGACTCCCGTCAATTCAAGGCGGCGTACGCCGCACTGACAACGGCATGCAACGCCTGTCATCTGAGTCAGGACCACGCATCTGTCGTCATCCGGGTTCCTGCGACGAACCCGTATCCGGATCAGGACTTTCGCCCGCGCCGCTGAATCATCTCCGTGCACCTGTATCTCGATCTTGCCAATACGGTGCTTCGCTGCCCGTTTGTGAACGGCGCTATACTTTTTGGCGCAACCCAGGTCCCGAAGATCGACGTGACGAATTTATGAATGTGGCCCAGTCGATTCTTGCAATAGTCGGATACATCAGTCTGGCGATCGCGGCGGGCTACTCGCTCGTGGCACTTACTGCGGTTCTGGCCTGGCGCGGCTACGCGTCGCGCCCGCGGCTGGTATCACCCACGCAACCGCCCGTCACGGTACTGAAGCCCCTGTGCGGCGCGGAGCCCGGGTTATACGAGCATCTGCGTTCGTTCTGCCAGCAGCAGTACACGCCGTTCCAGATCGTCTTCGGCACTCTGGATGCGGCCGACCCGGCTCTGGCCGTGGTCGCGCGCCTGATCAAGGAGTTTCCGGATCTGCCGATCGATACCGTCGTGAATCCGCAGCGTCACGGCCATAACAACAAGACCAGCAATCTCATCAACATGCTGGCAAAGGCCCGCTACCCGGTACTGCTCATTGCCGATAGCGACATCTGTGTACGACCGGACTACCTCGCCACCGTCACCGCGCCGCTGGCGGATGACAGCGTCGGTCTTGTCACGTGCCTGTCACATGACTCGCCTACGCCGGGTCTATGGTCGCGCCTTGGCGCCATGTACATCAATGAATGGTATTTCCCCTCGGTCATGCTGGCATGGCTGTTCGGTCATGAGGGTTATGCATCGGGCCAGACGTTGTGTCTGCGGCGTACGACGCTCGAAGCCATCGGCGGCCTGCACGCCTTCGTCGACCAGCTTGCCGATGACTACCAGCTCGGGCAATTGATCCGCGCACAAGGCTTGCGGATCGTGCTATCCCCCTACGAGATCGAGGCGGCGCACCATGAACCGGACCTCGCGGCGCTCACGCATCACGAGCTGCGCTGGATGGGGACGCTGCACATCGTGCGTCCGTTAAGCTTCCGGATGATCTTTCTGACTTTCAGCCTGACGCTCGCGCTGGTCGGCCTGCTGCTGACAATGGACGCACCCTGGCATGCCGTGGCGTGGGGGTTGTTTGGCGTTACGGCCGTGGCGCGCTGCGGGCTGCACATCGTGCATCGGCTGCGTTTTGGTCGGCCGCTGCTCGAAGATCTGCTGCTGGTCCCGGTGCGAGATCTGTTGACCGTCTGGATCTGGTGCCAAAGCTTCTTCTCCAGGCGAATGACCTGGCGGGGCTACGAGTTCGACGTGGATTCGACCGGCCTGATGCGCCGCGTTGCGTAACTCGGGCGCCGTTTGAAAACGGCGGCCTACATCGCCGGTCTGCTGGGGCTTGCGCTGCTGACGGCGCTGGTGGTTCACGCTAATGTCCCGGCGATACTGCACACCTGGAAGCTGGCCGGCTCTGCCCTGTTTTGGCTGGTGCCGTATCGCCTGGTGTTCTTCGCGCTCTACGCCGTGGGCTGGCGCGCCATGCTGCGGCCGTTTGATCCCGCCGGGCGAGCTGACTTTGGCTACGTGCTGTGGGTGACGACGATCCGCGAAGCGGTAGACCGCCTGCTTCCGGTCGCCAGTGTCGGTGGCAGCGTGATTGGCTTGCGCCTGATGAGATGGCGCGGCCTGGCAACGATCCCGGTGAGCGCCACCGTCATCGTGGAGATCCTGCTGACCTTGTTCGCCCTATACGTGTTCGGGGCTGTCGCGACGCTGATTCTGCTTGACGCGGACACCGCCGAGAGTCACCGACAGGTGCTGGCGGTGCTGCTCGTCAGTCTGCCGATTCCGGTCGTGTCACTGCTGTTGTTGCGGTATGCCTCCGTGTTCCAGCGACTGCAGCGTTTCCTCAGCCCGATGGTCGGACTCACCGGGGCAGGGACCGCGGTGTCGCTCGATACTGAATTGCGCGCCTGTCTCGCTCGGGTGCCCGTCCTTATCGCCGCGGGTGCGCTGCAATTCGTGGCGCTCGTCTCGGCGTCATTTGAGATCTGGTGGGCGCTGCGATTGTTCGACCATCCCGTCAGTGCCGCCTCATCCGTCATGCTCGAAGGCCTGACTCAGGCGGTGCGGCACCTCGCCTTCATCGTGCCCGCGGGCCTGGGTGTGCAGGAGGCCGCGCTGGTGCTGTTCGGTCATACCTTGGGCATCAGTGCCGAGCTTGCGTTAGCCGTCTCAGCGGTCAAGCGTATGCGCGAGATATTGTGTGGCGTACCACCATTGCTGTCGTGGCAGTGGCTCGAGGCACGAAGACTGCGTAGCGATCCATAGCCAGACATTAGCAATGGCTTCCGCGAAGCTGTCGCGTTCTGCGCCCTTGCCCAATTGCGTTTGGCCCGTATACTTTGCCGGGCAAAGCGGCCGCCCGCCAATGCATTTCAGGTCTTCGGTGTGGAACAGATCATCGACGCTCACGCGGGAACTTCAATACGGCAGCCGTGGCCCCTGGCGGAGTTGCTGGTATTGCTGATCGGTCTGGCGGCCCTGTTGGGCGATTCGCTGAAGCTGCAGCAACCCCGGATCCTGAACGGCCACCTGCTGTTTGGCGTGGTGCTGCTGGCGGTAGTCGCGCGCTGTCTACTCACCAGGTCGCATTCATTGCGGGACTCCCGCAACGAGCAGTTCTACCTCTACACGCGCCAGCTCGCCCGGCAGGTCTACATTCTGCTGTACATCATGGCGGCGGTACGCCTGTGCCTTTATGTCATCGAGGCCGCCGAAGCCGGCAACGCCCGCAGGGTCTTCAGTTACCTCGCGAGGCCGGGTTCGCTGGATGATTTTCACGTCTACATCGCCTATGGTTTGGCGGCGGCCTGTCTTATACGGGGGGTCGCGATGTTCACGCACGCGCCGGGGTGGTGGGTGCGTCGCTAAGGGAGAGCTCATTGTTCAAACCCATACTGTCGCGAATGATCAACAAAACCCGTCTTCGGTTCAGCACGACATCAATGCTGTCCGCCGTCCTGCTGCTGACGGCGGGCGTTACGTCGCTTCCAGTGAACGCCCAGGTTCCCGGCTACCATGTCACGCAGACGGTGCCGCTCGGGCTGCCGGACCGCTGGGACTACCTCACCTATGATCCGGCCTCGCATCGGGTGTATGTCTCCCATGGAGATCACCTCACGGTGGTGGACGGTCACAGCGGCGCGATCGTCGGCCAGGTCGAGGGATTGCCGGGAGGTACTCACGGCATCGGCATCGTCACGGCGAATTCGCGCGGCTACACGGACGATGGCCGCGCAGGGGAGGCCGCGTCCTTTGATCTTGGGACGCTTAAGGTTCAGCAGCACATCAAGGCCGGGCAGGACGCCGATGCGATCGCGTACGATGCCGCGAGCGGCCACATCTTCGTTGTCGAGGGTGATCCCGGCACCGTCACGGTCATCGACCCGAAAGCGGACCGCGTGATCGCGACAATCGAGGCGGGCGGCAAGCTCGAATTCGCTGCTGCGGACGGCAAGGGCAAGCTGTACGTCAACGGCGAGGAGAAGAAAGAGATTGTGCGCATCGACACGCGCACCAACCAGGTCGATGCACACTGGCCGATTCCCAACTGTGAAAGCCCGCATGGCCTGGCCGTCGATCCGGCGAGTCATCGAGTATTTTCCAGTTGCGTCAACAAGGTGCTGGTCGTGGTCAATACCGAAAGCGGCGCGACCGTCGCGACGGTGCCGATCGGAGCGGGCAGTGATGCCGCGGCATTCGATTCGAAGCGCAAACTGGTTTTCAGTTCCAACGGCCGCGACGGTACGCTGAGCGTCATCCAGGAAAAGGACCCAAACACCTTCGTGCCGCTCGGCGAGGTCAAGACGGCGATCACGGCGCGCACCATGGCTGTCGATCCGGAGAGCGGGCGCATCTATCTCGTTGCCGCCGACATCGATCCGACTCCGGCTGCGCCGGCCGCCGCAAGCCCTCCCGGACCGCCGCGAAGGCCAGCCTTCATCGCCGGATCGACCAAGTTGCTATTTCTCGACCCCTGGCGGAGCTTGGTGCGTCTGCAATGACAACGTGCACACGCATCGCCGACAGATAGCGTCACGATGCGGATCAAGCCCCTGGCGCCATGCTCGGGACTGCGCCGAGTTGAGGATGGCCCGCAGGTTCCCCACCTGGTACAGGTTTCCGAGTGCCGGCTGGAAGAAACATGGTTTCACGGTGCCATCGGCCTCGATCACGGTGGACACCCAGGGCGCATTGCAGGCATTGGGATGGAACTCGCCCTGACCGAGCAACGCCGCGAAGTACTGGTGCAGCCGGCGCCGTAGTTTCATTGGCGATTCGGCAATGAACCCGGTCGCGAAATCCCCGGCGTTCTCGCGTTCCAGCCTGTCGAGCTCCTGCCGCAGCAGTGGCAGATCATCGCTCGCCAGCGCAACGCGGGCCACGTGATCGCCGTCCCATCCGGCCGGGCGATTGAATGCGTCGGTGCTGACGTCCGCCGCCAGGAAGCTGATGCGCGACAATCCGATTTCATGTGCGGCTCGCACCACGGCGCGCAGGTTCTGAAAGTTCTGCTTCTGAACGGTACAGCGACCCGAGAGCGCCACGGCCGCTGCGCGCTCCGCGGCCGCGGCATTGATGGCCGCGGCGCCACGAGCCAGGCGCTCGAAGGCCCGCGGCACATTTCGGATCCGGTCGTGAACCTCGGCCGGACCATCCAGGCTGACAACGACGTCATCGCAGAACTCGACCACCCGAGCCGCGTGGCGTTCGAGCAGCAGTCCGGTGCTCAGCAGCGTGATCCCGATTTGCGCACTGCGCAGCAGCGTGCACAGCTCCCAGAGCTGTGAATGCATCAGTGCCTCACCGCCGCTCAGCACCACGCGTTGGACACCGAGCGCCCGCCATTCGTCGAGCCAACCGGCCACCAGGCCCGGTGCCATCTCGTTGCGCGAGGTGTTGCGCCAGATGTCGCACATGAGGCAGCGGCAATTGCAGCGGCTGTGGGGATACAGGATGAGCAATGGCAGCTGCGTCACCGGGTCGGCGCGCGGCAACGCCTGCCCGGCCATCGCCCGGGCGGGTGTCGGCTGCGGCGCGAGGGTGGTCAAGGGTCTCTCCGCAATCCATTGATTCCACCGTGAGTGCCCTGCGTGGCGGATTTGGTTTTGCGACCTGCGGACTAATTGCGCCTCACGAACTCGCGGCGCTCCTCGCGCACCTGGCCGCTGGTGAGCTTCGTGAAGCCATGCGTCTTGTAGTTCACGCCGTCGGCCGACACCTCTTCCGTCCAGGTACCGGATGTCCAATCCGGATGGACCAAACGCAGGCCCGCGCCGCTGTCAGGTTGGCCGTACGTGAACGAACTCTCGAGGGTCCGCGCACCGGTTCGCCGACACGAATAGGTGATGCCGACGAACTTGCCGCCGGAAGTCACGGTCCGGTACTTGCGACCGTCGCACTTGAAGTCCACGTGCCAGCGATTGACGTCGAGAAGCTTGACGTTCACCTGCATCCGAATCATGCCGTTATCAAGCGGCTCGAAGACGCGCAACAAGGAATCGTAGTGGGTAGAGGTCTTCAGTTCATCCCAGGATCCGATACGCGGATCCGACTCTCTTGGAGCGCCCAGGATGTTCGCCGATCCGAGACCCAACACGCACAGCGCGAGCGCCGTCGCGCCAAGTTTCTGCAACCACTTTGCAGGCATCTGTGCTTCCCCCCGGGTGAAATACTAGCGCCGTCACGCCTCCCAGGGCTACCGCTTTTCGGCGACGAAGCGTACGTTTATGAGCCATGGACGATTGGACGGTACCGCAGCGCTGGTCCGACTATTCAACGGCCGAACACGCGATCTGGGACCGCCTGTTCGAGCGCCAGGTTGCGCAGCTGCAGGATCGGGCGGTTGCGGCGTTCCATGAAGGAATCGCGGCTTTGGGACTCGGGCCCGACGGTATTCCGCGCTTTGAGAGCCTCAATCAGCGGCTTGAACCGTTGACCGGCTGGACCGTCGTCGCTGTGCCGGGCCTCGTCCCGGAGGAAGTCTTCTTCCACCATCTCGCGCATCGGCGGTTTGTCGCCGGACGCTTCATCCGTAATGCCTCGCAGTTGGACTATCTCGAGCAGCCGGACGTGTTCCATGATGTGTTCGGCCACGTCCCCCTGCTCGCGGATCCGGCGTACGCAGCCTACATGCAGGCATACGGTGAAGCCGGTGCGCGCCTGCAGCCGGGTAAGTCGTTCACGGAGCTGTCGCGATTGTACTGGTATACGGTGGAATTCGGCCTGATCCGCGATGACGACCGGCTACGAATCTTCGGGGCGGGTATCCTGTCTTCCAACGGTGAGAGCGCGTACGCGCTCGACAGCCCGGAGCCGCTGAGAATCAGGTTTGACCTGCGGCGCATCATGCTGACGGACTACCGCAGCGACACGTTCCAGAAAAACTACTTTGTGATCGAAAGCTTTACGGACCTGGTCCAGCGCACGGCCAATGTCGATTTTGCAGGCATCTACAAGGAGCTCGAAGGCGTCGCGCCGATAGCGGCGGGAATTCGCTTGCCAACGGATGTCCTAGTCAGCGCACCATCGCGCTCAGCTGAGTTCGAATGCTAGGATTGCCAATGAGGCGCGCCGCGGTCGCCAGACACCTTCGTCGCTAGGAACAGGTATGCGCGTATCGAGATGGACTGTCCTGCCGCTCTTCGCTCTTCTCGGGTGTGCCCGGTCGATTTCCGTGGCGCTGCCGCATACGGCTCTCACTGTCATGGTGTACTCGGAAGGCAAGGTAACGCAGCGCTGCGCCATAGCCCCTGGTTCGGATAAATTCCGCAAGCTCGGCCAGCTCATGCAGGAGAACGCCGCAGGCTGGCACAGCCGCAGCGCCGACTATGTGCCCTCGATCGTCGTGATAGGTTCCGACCTCAATCTGTATTTTGTCGAGGACTCCGTCATCGTCGGCGAGAGTGGCGGCGAATATTCCCGGACCATTCCCGCTGCCGCATACAAGTTCCTGGAGTGCAAAGCTTCCTGATGTTGATTTGAGGAGCTGCGGATTCCGCTACAGAGGATGATCCGGCGTGGCAATCGATCTCCACATGTGCGCGCTGGAGCTGTTGTCGAACCCGAGCCCTTCCTTCGGCTGCCTGAAGTGGCGTCCGATAATGTCGGTGAATTGATCCAGCGTGGGATTCACACCTTTCTCGAAGGCATATAGGTCATTGACGGTGACCATTCGCGCCTCCACGTACCAGCGATGCTTGCGCACCCGCTGATACGTCTGCTCGATATAGGGCTCAGGCTTATAGTCCGAACCGAATATCTGTCGATAAAGATCGGGATATGAATAGCCGTATTCTTTGTCCTCGTAAAATCGAAGCGCCTGATGGTAGCGAATGGCAAAGGCGACCTTCTCCGAGACATAAGGCTCGTACATCTGCGCGCTCCACCAGCCGTGATCGACCTTGATGAGTTCTTGCACCGTGTCATGCAGTAAACACGCCAATACCACTTCTTCCGGCATCTTGGCATTCATCGCGTGATTGGCGCTCTGCAGGCAATGGTTGGCGGTGTTGGCAAAACGCAGCCGAAAATAGTCTGCGAGCGTGGGCGCTTCCGGCATCGGTGGCAGGCGTTTCACATTGCCCTGACGCGCCACGAACAGATTGCCGACGCCTTTTCGAATCGGCTGGGTGTCGATCTGAAGGGCAATCTCCTCAGCCGTGGGAAAGGGCGCATGCGGGTTCGTCTGCGCGATGAGATGGTGCTCGAGGGCATCCGCCTTCGCCTCATCGCTAAGCAATGCCGCAGCGGTCGCGCCACCAAGCCCTGCGAGTAACGTGCGGCGGTCGATATTCATGATTGAGAACCTTGGTGCGATGGTGGATTGTGCTTTGTACTCTAGCTCTCTGGCCCTCTCGCGCAAGCGTTGTCCAATCAACCTTGCTGCAGTGCGGCATGGATTGTCATGAACCCGTGGAATCGGCGGCATAATCAATCAGTGCCACGGTACATGACGCATCACTGCAACGATCACGCGAGGTTCATATGAATCGATTCGCACCACGCCTCACGATGCTCGCGATGGCCGCGGTATTCGCGGCGTGCTCGGCATCCGCAAACACCAAGCAGGCGGAGGCGGCGGTCCAGCAGTTCCATGACCTTTTGGACGACGGCAAGTCGACTGCCATCTATGAGAGCGCCGGTGACGACCTCAAGCGAGTGTCGTCAGAGCAGCAGTTCGTGCCACTGCTGGACGCTGTGCATCGTAAGTTGGGACAAACCAAGACCGCGACCCGAAGCGGATGGAATGTGAATTACAGTACCTCTGGAAACTTCATTACGTTGAATTACCAGACTGTCTATGCCGAAGGTGACGCCAGCGAGCAATTCGTCTACCGGATGGTGGGCGATAAGCCGATACTGGTTGGTTATCACATCAATTCGAACGCACTCATTCTCAAATAGGTCGCCTGCATGATTCATGCGTGACAAGCACGAGGTAGCCCCGGACAACACCGCGGTTCGAGTCGCCCTGTGGCGGGCGCTGCACGTCAAAGTAGACCCGCTGCCGCATGTGCTCGAAGATGAAATCGGGCTGAAGCTGGTGGCGCCTGAGGCAGGGTGGTGCGAACGTGCGGATATGAGCGCGTTCACGCGCCCGTTCCGTGCCTCCATCGTGGCGCGCGCCCGGTTCATCGAAGATCTGGTCGCGGAGCAGGCAGAGCTCGGCGTCGGGCAGTATGTCATCCTCGGCGCCGGACTCGACACATTCGCCCAGCGTCGTCCGGAATTCGCCTCCCGCCTGCACGTGTTTGAGATTGATCAGCCGGGCCCCCAGGCGTGGAAGCGCCAACGCCTCCTCGACCTCGACTTTGGCATCCCATCATTCCTGCGACTGGTGCCGGTCGACTTTGAGGCGGGTGATGCCTGGTGGCAGCGGCTCGCAGCGGCGGGTTTCGACATGGGGCGACCCGCGGTCACCGCCTCGACCGGCGTCAGCATGTACCTGACCCGGGAGGCGATTGCCGCCACGCTGCGTCAGATCGCAACGCTCCCCCCGGGCTCGACGCTGGCGCTGTCGTTCATGCTACCGATCGAAATGGCGGACCCGCAGTTGCGCTCCGGGTTTGAGCGGGCCGCGGCGGGTGCGCGCGCCGACGGCACGCCTTTCTTGAGTTTCTTCACTCCGGCAGAAATGCTGAAGGAGGCGAGTGAGGCGGGGTTCAAGACGGTCCGGCACGTATCGGCCGCGGCGCTTGCCCAGCGTTACTTCACGGGCCGGACCGATGGGCTGCGTCCACCCGATAATTCAGAAGAACTGCTGGTGGCGATGACATAAGGTCCGTGAGATGACTGTCCCCATCCGCGTTGGCGTGATCTCTGACACTCACGGACTGCTGCGCCCGCAGGCACTGGAGTTCCTGAAGGGAAGCGAATTGATCATCCACTGCGGTGATATTTGCCAGCCTGCCGTCATCGAGGAATTGTCCCGCGTGGCGCCCGTCAGGGCGGTGCGCGGTAATAACGACCAGGGTTCATGGGCCGACAAACTGCCGGAATCGGAAACCATCCGCGTCGCGAAGATTCGTATCTACGTTATCCACGATGTCTCGCAGATCGACATCGATCCGGTGGCATCGGGAGTCGCGATCGTTCTGTCAGGCCACTCTCACAAGCCCTCTATCACCCATCGCGGCGACATTATCTACCTGAATCCCGGCAGCGCGGGTCCGCGCAGATTCAAGCTGCCAATCTGCCTCGCAGAGCTGCTGATCGACGGTGCCGCCGTAACTCCCAGAATCGTGGAAATTTGAACGTCACGGTCGTGTCTAACGATTTCAAGGTCGTGTTCGCCCCGGCGCTCATCTTCCTGGCGTTTGTTGCCTCGGGGGCGGTGATCACATTGGTTGCACACATCCTCAGGTTTCCCGCGCACGGTGTTGCGTTGTACCTAATGGAAGTCGCACGGGGGTTTTGTACGGCCGCGATCCTCGCGGCGCTCTTCTGCTACCCCGTAGCGCTCCTGTACCAGCGCAGCGGCGTTGTCATGGCGTTGGCCATGGTTTTGCCCACAAGCTACATCTATGTGGCGGGCGCGCTGTCGCCTTCAGTACGGTGGACCGCCTCCGCAGTCGCCTTCTATGATTTATTTGCCTACGCGACGCTGCTGGTATCCGGAACGTGGCTCGCACACGAACACTTGCAGCGCTCGAACGTTACGTTCGAGCGCATCACGAGTCGGTGGAAGTCGGCGGCCGGCGGACGCTGAAGCAGCGGCTCACGCAGGGGGGCGCTGCGCTATCTGGTGCTCGATTTCCATCTCCGCGGCAATCCAATCCCCGGCCTCATTGCCCGGGGCAAAGCCGCGGTGCTCGGCCCTATAATAGGCAGCGGTCTCGATCCACTGACGCCGCTCTTCGGCAGAGACTCGTTGCGCGGTGCAGAAGCGCAGCGGGTCGAAATTGGGTGGCATGGCTGTCATAGGGGTACCTCAATGACCCGTACAGATAACAGGATTCCTGAAAGCCTCCAATTCAGTATCCGCCTACTTGTCTGACAGAGAAATCCCACAAAGCGCCATCGGTGCCATGGCCGTTGGCCGCGAGGTGTACAGGTGCAACCCAAAGTAGCCGTCTTTGGCATTCTCAGGTTCCCGCCCGACAGACTGGCTGAGGTTCGGCCTCATCTGAAGATTCTGATCGAGACGACCTATCGCGACGACAATTGCCTGGCCTATGACGTAGCCGAGGACCCGTTTGAGCCAGGGCTGCTGCGCTTCTCGGAGCTATGGCCCGACCATGAGAGCCTGACTCAGCATCTTCAGGCAGCGCATCTGGAGCCCTGGCGGAAAGTTGCACGCAGCTGCGGCCTGCTCGAGCGGAGGTTTACCGCCTACGATATCGTTGGGTCACGCTCGGTTTGATCCGTACCTAGGCAACAGGCCCCGATGTCCGAACTGCTGCAGCAAATTGCCGATGAATTCTCCATTCCGGTCGCCACACTGGGAAAGCACCGTCGGGCGTACCCCGAGGCACGGAATCTTGTCCTGGCCGAGCTGGGCGAACACGACAGGGAGCATTTGCTGACGCCCGCGGCGGCGGATGCGTGGCGTCATATGCGGCGAGCGGCGTCCGGTGATGGCCTATCGATTTACATCGTCTCCGCATTCAGAAGCATCGAGCGCCAGACCCAGATCGTGCGGCGCAAACTGGCATCCGGAATATCGATAGACGACGTAATGGCGGTGTCCGCATTGCCCGGCTACAGCGAGCACCATACGGGCCGGGCGGTTGATATCGGCACGCCCGATTCAGCACCGCTGGAATACAGTTTCAAGGACAGTGCGGCCTTCGCCTGGCTGCAATCCAATGCAGCGGGCTTCGATTTTCGGATGTCCTATCCCGCTGACAATCCGGAAGGGTACGTATACGAACCCTGGCACTGGTGCCACCAGCATGAGTAGCATGAATCGGAGGCGCTGTGCATTTCCTGCTTTTCTATGAATTCACGCCCGACTACCTCGAGCGCAGGGCGCCGTACCGCGGCGAACATCTGCGGCTTGCGTGGGAGGCGCAGGAACGCGGAACGCTCGTGCTCGGGGGTGCCCTCGCGGACCCCGCGGACAAAGCGATCCTGCTGTTCGAGGGCGAGGATGATCGTGATGCCCGAGACTTCGCCGCCAAAGACCCCTACGTGACTTCGGGACTGGTGACGCAGTGGTCGGTACGACCGTGGACCACGGTCGTAGGCGCAGCGGCGGCGACTCCCGTGAGATCTTCGGACTGACGGCAATGCGCCTGTGGACCTTGCACCCCCGATATCTGGACCCGCAGGGTCTCGTGGCGCTGTGGCGTGAGAGTCTGCTCGCCAAAGCGGTGCTGGGCGGCGCGACCAAAGGCTATCGGCACCACCCGCAACTGCATCGGTTTCAGCTGCAGTCCGCCCCGCGCTCAGCCATCAACCGCTATCTGTCCGGCATCCTGTCCGAGGCGATGGCGCGCGGCTACTCATTTGATGCCACCAAGATAGGACCGCTTCGGCAATGCGCCAAAATCACCAGCACTTCGGGTCAGCTCCAGTACGAGTGGCAACATCTCCTGAAGAAGCTGCGCGCGCGCAGCCCTGACCTGTACCGGCGTCTGCGTCATGTGTCCGAACCGATGCCCCATCCGATGTTTCGGGTCGTCGCAGGCCCCGTGGCGGCGTGGGAACGTTGCGGTGCAGCGCAAGCGGGCGCAACCCCGCTAGGTGATTGATTCTTGGCGTCAGGCGATAGCTGCCACAACCGTACTGTACTGTTGCACCCGGTCGCGACTCGCCTATCATGAGTGCGGCTTCGCAGCAGCGTGACGACAATAACGAGGGGACCGACATGGATGACCAGACACTGAACCGGCGCCAGATGCTGGGGGGCGTCGCAGCGGCGGGCACGACCGGTCTGCTGGGTGGAATGGCTGCGCGCACCGCGCCAGCAGCGGATCTGCCCGACATGGGTATGTCGCAGGCACCGCCGATTACCGATGTGAAGGGCAAGGTCGCGTACATCACCGGCGGATCCAGCGGCATCGGCCTGGGCATCGCGCGCGTCTTCTACGAAGCCGGCATGAAGGTCGTCATAGGCTACCTCGACGAGCAGCACATCGGGGATGCGCTCAAGCACTTCCCGACCGATGATCCGCGCATCCACGCCATCAAGCATGACGTGATGGAACGGGACGCGTGGGATCGCGTCGCCGATGAAATCGAGAAGAAATTTGGCGGACTGCAGGTACTGGTGAATAACGCCGGCGTCGGTTTGCAGGCGCCGGCCAGTACCGGCACCTACAAGGACTGGGAGTGGGGGCTCGGGGTGAATCTGTGGGGGCCGATTTATGGTACCCACACCTATGTGCCGCGCATGCTGGCCGCCAAGCAGGGCGCGCACATCATCACCACGACCTCGACCAGTGGCATCCTGCCGGGCAGCGGCGCCGGCATTTATACCGTCGCGAAAATTGCCGCGGTGGGATTCATGGAAGAGTTGCGGCTGGAGCTGCGTAACACCAACATCGGGACGTCCTGTTTCGTGCCGGGTCTTACGGCCACCAACATCGGCGTCAGCGAAAGCTACCGCCCTGCCGCATTAAAGAATGACGGACCGCCGGCCGTCGCCCCGGGGGCACAGCCCCGGCCGGCTCCGGGCGCCGGTGGGCCGCGTCCGCCGCGGCCACCAGCCGCCCCGACAGCCGGCGTGGCTCCCGCAGCCGTGCGGCCCATGGACCCGATGGTCGCCGCCCGATTTGTGCTGGATGGAATGCTCCACAACGACTTCTATATCGTCGCTGAGCCCGAATACCGCGCCGGCGTCGAAGCGCGCTGCAACGCCCTGCTGGAATCGATGAACCCATTCAAGCCGCTGCCGGCGCAACTGACGAGCGGCAATGGTATCTATCGCTCGCCGATCTACGTGCAGGAGATCGCGCATCGCAGAGCCACCCAGAATCGGGACATTCCGGGGATTTGACCATCCGCAAGCCCGGCGTCATTGACTATGCGATGGTGCGGCAAGCCGCAGTGGACCTTCCGGAGGTCATCGACAGCTCGACACTGCGCGGCATCGCATTCAAGGCGCGCGGTAAACTGCTGGCATGCAAGGCGGTACACCGCTCGGCCGAGCCCGAATCGCTGGTGGTGCGGGTGGGCGCCACCGAGCGTGACCGTTTGATCGCTGCGAGACCCAACACCTACTATGTGACCCCGCACTACCTGGCGTATGAATCAGTGCTGGTACGTCTGGGGAATATCGATCAGAAGGAGCTACGGACACTTTTCGCGCACGCGTGGCAATTTGTCACAGGTTCAGCCCCCAAGATCCGAAAAACCGCAAAGAAGAAACGCGCCGATTCGGTTTTCCGGTATCTGTAGAAGGCACCCAGTAGAGGTTACACAATGACCAAAGCGGTCGTCCTGCTGCAGACCGTGGTGCTGCTCTCCTTGTCCAATGTGTTCATGACCTTCGCCTGGTATGGCCACCTCAAAGAACTGAACACCCGCCCCTGGGTCATTGCGGCCCTCGTCAGCTGGGGCATCGCCTTTTTTGAATATATGCTGCAGGTTCCGGCGAACCGCATTGGCTACACGCAGTTCAGTGTCGGACAGCTGAAGATCCTGCAGGAGGTCATCACGCTGTCGGTCTTCCTGCCGTTCTCGGTGTACTTTCTGCGCCAGCCGCTGCGACTCGACTATTTGTGGGCCGCACTGTGCATCCTCGGCGCGGTATATTTTGTGTTCCGCGGCAGCAGCTTCCACTAGCAGTTTTTGGAAATGGATTCTCCCACCGTTACCTCTTCGGTCATCTACGACAATGCATCCGCCGGCATCGATTGGCTGATCCGCGTTCTCGGCCTTACGCCGCTCTCCCGGTACCCAACGCCGGACGGCTCGGTGGCCTTTGCGGAATTGGGTTGGCGCACGGGCGTGGTGTTCGTCTCGAGCCGTCCTCCTGCCGACAATCCGTGGTCAAAGGTGGGCGTGGCCGCGATTGCCCTCGTCGCCGCGGACGCCGAATCGGTCAGACGCCACTTCCACCAGGCCGTCGCGGCCGGCGCCGACATCGTGCGCGACCTGCACGTCTCCAGAACGCCCGCCTTCCCGCAAGGCAGTGCGCAATTCGACCTGCGCGACCCGGAGGGCAATCTGTGGACCGTGGGCACCTACCAGCCGAAAACCACCCGCTAGGGCCCTGATTGCTGCCAAGCTTAAGTTAGGGAGCGAGCTGTGACCGCCGTCCCAGTTCGTAATCACTATCATTTGCAATCCGGAATCATTCTCATTTATAATTTCCGCAGTTGAAGCGGAGGCACCATGTACGTTTGCGTCTGTAGCGCAGTCACTGACCGCCAGATCCACGAAGCAGTGGATCGCGGCGCCTCATCGCTGGGCGACATCCAGTCGCATCTCCCGGTCGGCATGTGCTGTGGCCGCTGCCAGGAAACGGCGAAAGCCATGGTGGACGAATACGTACTGTCCAGCCGCCGCAGGAATGCGGCCTGATTCGACCGCGCTCACTTCGCCCGGCGAGTGACCGCAATGTTCTCCAGGTAGGCCCCCGAATCGCTTACCACCACATCCGATTGAATCTGGTCACCGGCCGCAATGGTCGTCAACGCCTCATGCGTCCCGACGGTGTATGACATCGTCATGGCAGACATGAACCCGGGGATATCCCCGTGCTCGACGACCAGCCGGCCATGGGCGGCGTCCACGGATCGGACCGTTCCCGCAAGTTTGTAACGCTGCGCGAGAGCCGCGCCCCGGTACCCACTGACGGTCAGCGCGATGCCGCCGGGCGGTACCGCGGAATCGGCGGCGTAATGCTCAATGACCGAAAGGTCGGTCCCTTGGGGCAGTGACACCGGCGTCCTGAAGATGTACGGCGTCGGCCATTGCAACGGGATATCCCTCGCGAACAGCAGCACCAAAGAGGCGTCGGCGGGCAACTTGGCAATGACCTCGATCGACTGCACACCCGGTCGCAGCGTCGGCTGAAGCGCCAGGAGCGTCAGGTCCGCCTCAAGCTTCGTCGTGGCCTCCAACTTTTGCGGCGTCCCGTGAAGCGGCGATGTCACCTTGGCATCCAGAACCAGATCTGCAACCGGCCGCATAGAGGGCTGGTCCGCGAAATACAGGCCTAACGAACCCTCATCGACCACCGGCGCCGTCGCGGCGGAGTAATGAATCTCGGCGACGATGTGGGAGCCGGCGGGCAACGCGTACGCAAGCCCGCCTGGCAGCTCGGCAAAACCGCGCCAGGGCGTCCAGCCTGCGAGCCACTGGCCGGTTTCCAGAACGGAAAAGCTGGCCGAATGCACGACCCGACGCTCCCCCGGTTTGTATTCCAGGCCTCGAAGCCAGCGCGCCGATTTCAGTTTTGGATCGATCACGATGCGTTTAAAGGTCTCGGTGGGCTGCGGCGCCACGGTGTTTGCGCCAAGCGGCAGCAGCAGATCGGGCTTGCCCAGCGCCCAGCGTTCAAAGTCACTGTGCGCCTGAACCGGCACGGAGCCCGTCATCGCCGCGGCGACGCCCGAGTCGATGGCACCGTTATTGCGGGGGCCGAAGCTTTCCGCCCAGGAAGTGACGAAGTCAATTTCGCGCTGCGTGAGACCATTGTCATTCACGAAGTCGCCGTATCCGGCCACGGCGGCCCACGGCGCCATGTGCCGATCCAGCGCATCCTGGCGAATCTGCCAGCGCGCCGCATAGGTTTGCTCGTACGTGACGAGGGGGAACGCGAGCCCGTCGGGCACATGGCAGGCGACACAGTGGTCATCCAACACCCGCACAATCTCGCGGTCAAACTGCACCGTGGTGGTGATCTGCGCGTGGGAAATCGCGGGTCGTGGCCACAACAGGTGACCCAGCGCGACGCCGGTGGCCAGCACTCCGTGCACGCAGCGGCTGTTCACACGAGAACCGGCTCGGCCGCGCCCTGGGTCACCGTGAACGTGAAGGGGATCGTGCGCACCTGGTCGTGGCGTTGGAACTGCGCCCAGGCACGAAACCGGCCCGCTTTGGGCATGAGGGCGTCAAAGGTGACCCGCGGGCCGCCGCGAATCGCGGCGAGATCAGCATCGGGCGCGATGATGTATTCGGGGGTTCCCGTCGCGTCCTCCTGCTCGACCACGAGGTTGATGGGATGAGAGTGCACGTAGCTGCGCATATCCTCGCTCATCAGCAACATGTGGCTGAATTGACCAAGATAGGTCTGCAGATCGGTGATCGGTCGGCCCGTCACGGTGTCGGTGAGCTCGAAGTTAAGATGAACGTACTGACCCGAGGCCGGCGCCGGATCGAGCGCCAGGGCAGCGGTAATATCGGCATCGCTTTTCCTGAGTACCGCATCGGGCGTGAGGCGCGCGCTGTCCGAGGCCAGGTCGCCGGCAAGGTTTGCCGTCACCAGGGGCACACACAGAAACTGTCCCGAACCGCCTTTTGGCATGAAGTCGCACAACAGCTGGTAATAGCCGGCTTTCGGCAGCGTCGTGTCGATGGTCCAGGTGCCGTCATCGCGCATGAGCGGATGGATGTGGGCGAAATATTCCATGTCCTGGCTGATGACGAAAAGATGAAACAGCTTGGTGTGGACGATCTCGAAATCTGTGACCACAAGGCCGGTGCCGGGCTGCAGGAACTTGAACAACAGCGTCACCTTCCCGCCGGGAACGACGGCCGCGGGCTCGGTGCGGAACGTGACGCCAAAGTCGCGGGTATCGTAGGGTTTGGTTTGAATCAGCACCATCCCGCAGATCGGGCAGGTGCCGGCTGTCATCGAGGTATAGGAGGGATGCATCGGACACACCCATGCGACCGCCTCATCCGGAGGGTCGCCAAGTGAGCCCAATTGCTCGGCCAAGGCCGGCATCGCCACGAGCGCGCGACCGCTCAAAGCGCCGGCCGCCAGCGTGCAGATCCATTGACGACGACTGACGGTAGCCACTGGCAGGACGCCGCTACCGATGCGGACTCGTGGCATTGCCTTCGTAGATCCCCTGGGCCGGTATCTCCTGCGCGTAGGGTCCCGTGTACTTTGCCACATGCAGTCCGGTTCGATTGTCGGTCCAGTACATCAGACCATCGCGGAACACCGGGTAGGTCCGCGCGATGCCCTGCGGTACCGGCAGGGCATAGCCCACCTCCCGGGGAGTCATGGGATTGGAGATATCGATGACCCGCAGGCCCTGGCCATACCAGGTGGTAAAAACCAGATCCTTGAAAACCGTTGGATTGTGATTCTGCTGCGCGATCGGCCGCCGGCGCGTCACCCCATCGGGCTCGGTGACCGGCTGCTTGAGACAGTTGTCGAGCAGGTTGTCGGGAATGGCGAAGGCACCGATCATGGCGGGAAAGGCTTCCTGTTCGACCGAGACGACCCTTGCGTAATTGAGCGGGCAACCGCCGAAGTTCTCGTCACTGAGCCAGACATAGGCCGGACGTCCCTTGGTGTTGCCGCGCACTTGCGCCGGTCGGTCCGGAATCAGAATCGCACTGTGGGTGCCGGTCGGCAGTGCATTGAAGGGCGGATAGACGTCGAAGCGCGAGCGGTTCTCCAGCGCCAGATAGCGTTCGAGCTTGGCTTCGGCTGGGAAACCCGAAGCCAGATACGCCTTGAGACCCGGGTCATCATCGACAACCATATGCACGCAGTCGTTGGCGAGATCGGGAAGCTTAGCGGCGTTGATTCCGGAAGTCGTTGCGACCCCGCTCGTATGCAGGTTGCAGCCAGCCGTGCCGGCGGCGAGATCTGCATCGGTGTGATGGGCAATCGCTTCGGTGTTGAGCACATAGAAGCCGGCCGTGGTGCCCGCCACGTAGCCGCGCTCCCCATCATTTGAGATCGAAATCGAGTGCAGCTTGTTCTGCTCGGTGGTATTGAACGCACCCGCCTGGCCCCACTGGTTCTTGTTCGTGGAATAGTCGATGAAGCGGCCGTCGGAGAACAGGCCGGTGGCGTCCGGCTTCTCATTCAGCCGCGGCCCACCCGCATCCTGCAGTGTGAAGGTGGCATCGATCCTGGGATTGTTCAGGATATCGCCGGTCTTCTCGTCCGTTATCGCCATCACGTACAGGTCCGCCACCAGCAGACCCGAATTATTCGGATCCGGAACCGCCGGGGTCCATATCGTCATGTACACCAGAATCCGGTTCGGATTTACCGGGTCATGCCACAGATAGAATTCATGCGACTGTCCGCCAAAATCGTAGACGCCGCTGGTTGCGCGCACCTGGCAGCTGTCCAGGTCTATGTCGTAGACGAGTTCTCTGCCGATGGATTGTGTCCCGCCGTTGCGGATCAGGATCTGCCGGTCCCGGCCGTCCGATGCCGTGTAGACGAGTGAACGCAGCTCGCGGTCATCAAATCCCTGGTCCCCCTGCGACATCGCCGGGATCTCGCCGACCTGCACCGGTTGATTCTTCACCGCATCCGGCGGGATCTTGAAGATATTGATCCCATGCTTTTGCCCCAGACCATTTTCATGGCCGATGAAGATGCAATGTCCGGCAATGCCCATGCCGCGGCCGTCTCCCATTGCATCGAGGTCCCCGCCCGTCCAGCCCCCGGTCGCCGGATCCTTGGTGGAGGGGACGGTGAGTATCCAATGCAGCGGCGTGATATTGCGGAACAGATGCAAACGTTTCTGCAGCAGCGCCGCACCCGCCCTGGCATCGGCCTCGGAGGACTTCGCGTCGATCCTGCCGTCCCGCCCGACCCTGCGGGACGGCATCTGTCCGGTCGGGGTCTGGAAGGTTGAAGGCTGACAGCCCGAAGGATCGCTGGAATAGTCCACGCATGTCTGCGTGAGCGCCTTGTTCTGTGCCTGGGCGGACAGGCCTGCCGCGGTGCACAGGCTTGCCACCAGCAGGAGTTGCACGGACGTGTTGTGAACTATTCGGACTGTTGCCATTCCCGCCCCCTCGCGCACATCACCGTGTCATTTTGCGAGCGATGGTAGCAGTTCTTATTGCGCCTGCATGGACCCTGGCCCATGATCTGGCCTTCCCCGTTTTTGCGGTCGGAGTGCGGTTGATGAAGGGCGATCCAAAGGTAATCGGGCACCTGAACCGGGTGCTGAAGAACGAACTCACGGCCATCAACCAGTACTTCCTGCACTCCCGGATGTTCGGCAACTGGGGACTGTCGCGGCTGGAAGAATACGAAAAGGACGAGTCCATCGATGAGATGAAGCACGCCGACCGTCTCATCAAGCGCGTGCTGTTTCTCGAGGGCCTGCCCAATCTGCAGGATCTGGGCAAGCTGCTGATCGGCGAGAACATCCAGGAGTGCCTGGAATGCGACCTGAAGCTGGAGCTGACGGCGCACAAGGATCTGAAGGCCGCGATTGCTGACAGCGAATCCCTTGCCGACTACGTGTCACGGGAACTGTTCGAGTCCATCCTCGAATCGGAGGAAGAGCACATCGACTTCCTGGAGACCCAGCTCGCCCTGATCAATCGGGTCGGTATCCAGAACTACAGCCAGTCGCAGATGGGCGAGGGCAAGAAAGACTGAGGTTCACGCCTTGGCCGCGCTGGCCGTTTTGCCGCCCCGAATCTTCTCCGGCAGCGCCACGCTCAATTCGAGGACTTCCTGGCCCTGGTCGCGTTCCAGGTTGATGACCACGGCTTCCGGGTCGACGTTCACATACTTGCGGATGACTTCCAGCAGTTCCCGACGCAGCAGCGGCAGATAATCCGGGCCGCCGCGCGCGCTGCGTTCCTGGGCGACGATGATGCGTAGCCGCTCTTTGGCCACCTGCGCCGAGGGCGGTTGGCGGCGAAATAAATCCAGTAGCCCCATGCTCAACCTCCAAACAGGCGAGCGAAGAAACCCCTCTTGGGTTCATCGATGAACCGCAATGGCACGGTCTCACCCAGCAGGCGCGCCACGGCGTCCTGGTAGGCGCGCGCCACGTCCGAATCCTCGTGCAGGATGACCGGCGTTCCGGCATTGGACGCCGACAGGACGTCGGTGGATTCGGGCACCACGCCCACGACATCGAGACCCAGGATTTCCTTCACGTCCTCGACACCCATCATCTCACCGGCGGCCACGCGACGTGGACTGTAGCGCGTGAGCAGCAGATGTTCCTGTACCCGACCACTGCCGCCTTCGGCAAGCTTGGTCTTGCTGGCGAGCAGCCCCAGGATCCGATCCGAGTCCCGCACCGATGAGACCTCGGGATTTACCACCACGATGGCGCGGTCAGCGAAGTACATCGCCAGGTGCGCGCCCTTCTCGATGCCGGCGGGAGAATCGCACAGCACATAATCGAAGCCGTCGGCGCGCAGCTCATTGAGGACGCGTTCGACACCTTCGGCGCTGAGCGCGTCCTTGTCCCGGGTCTGGGAGGCGGCCAGCACAAACAGGGTTTCCAGCCGCTTGTCCCTGATCAGCGCCTGCTTGAGCGTGCACTCGCCGTTGATGACATTGACGAAGTCGTACACGACCCGCCGCTCGCACCCCATGATCAGATCGAGGTTGCGCAGGCCGATGTCAAAATCGATGACAGCCACCTTCTTGCCGCGGCTTGCCAGTCCACATGCGATGCTCGCGGAAGTCGTTGTCTTCCCGACGCCCCCCTTGCCAGAAGTCACAACGATGATTTCAGTCAATACAGGATCTCCGTAAATTTCAATGGGTCGCTTGGGCTATTCGCCGAGCCGCGCGAATCGCAGGGCATCGCCATCCAGCCAGGCGTGGACCGGCTTGCCGGCGAGCTCCGCCGGAATGGTCTCGAATACCCGGAATACTCCGGCAATGGAGACCAGCTCGGCATGGAATGCCTGGCAGAACACGCGCGCGCGCGTGTCGCCGCGGGCGCCGGCCATGACACGCCCGCGCAGCGCGCTGTACACATGCGCGCAGCCATCGGCCATCAGTTCCGCCCCCGCCCCCACCGGCGCCATCACGATCAGATCACGGTGCCGTGCATACAGGCGCTGTCCCGAGCGCACCGCCTGGGTATGGATGAGGGGGCTCAAGTCCGGTTCCGGCTCCGTCACGGGCGCCGCGTGCACCACCGGCGGGGTCTTGCCGGTGGCGCGAAACTGCGCCAGCACCGGCATGTCCAGCTCGCGCGCCAGCGTATCCGTCGCCGCCGTACCGTTGACGAGGCCGACGGGGAGCATGCCGGCACGCCGCACGGCCTCGACCACGCCGCGCAATTCCGCAGCGTCGGGTTCGTGATCGAGCTCGCTTAAGTCCAGACAGACCGCGGTGCGCTGGAAGAATTTGGGCGCAGTCGCCACCCGCCCGGTCAACTCATCGACGATGATGCCCGGATCGGTGCTGCGAATGCGCACCTGGGCCATGTCAACGGGTCCGAAGCGGATCTCGAGGGCAGCGCCCTGGTTGGTCATTTCAGCGGGTCGGTTCATCGCGCCGTGGAGTGTACTTGAGGGGATTGCATCATGAGTAGTTGTGCGCGCGATCAGTCGCGCAGATCCTCCACCGGTGCGCGCACCCAGCTGCGCCACACGGACACAAGGGCTGCCATCAGCGCCGGACCCAGAAACAGTCCGACCAGACCGAATTGCTCGACGCCGCCGAGAATGCCCAGCAGCACCCACAGGAACGGCAGACTCGCGCCCTCGCCGATGATAACCGGTCGTACGAAGTGGTCGGCGATGAACAGCAGGATGAAACCGATCACGACGACCGTGATCGCAGCGCCGATGGCACCGCCCAGCGCGAGCACCACGGCCACCGCACCGAACGCAATCGGTGCGGCGAACGGAATCATGGCGAAAATGCCGGTGATGGCGCCCAGCAGGATGGGATGCGGGGCCGACACCAGCGCATAGACGCCCGCCATGATCGCCCCTTCGGCGATGGCCACCAGCACGATGCCGTCGACGGTGGCCCGTATGGCGTTGACGACCCCGGTCAGGATCGGAATCACCGTCGGGCCGAACAGACGCCGTGCCGCATACGGCACATCCTGTCTGAGCCGCTCCCGGTTCAGGCAGATGAAAAACAGGGTCAGCAGCGTGAACCCCAGCGTTACCGCGCGGTGCACGATCTGCAGACCCAGGCGTCGCGTCCACTGGAACAAGGAGGGGTGGGCGCTTACGGCGGTGGTGCCCACCTCATCGTGCGCCTGCTGGATCAATTGCAGCCACTGGGCCTGGATCCAGTCGCCGACCGTGGGCAGGTGGATCAACCAAGGCGGCAGCGGCGGCGCGCCATCGTGGGAGCTTTCGGCGAAGCTGCGTACCAGCACCGCGGATTCGCGCACCGCCACGAAGCCGAAATAGATGAGCGGCACGACGACGATAATGCCCACGACGGCGGTAAAGGTCAGCGCTGCCCACACTCGACGTCGCGGCCCGGAAAAACGCTTCAGCCACGCGTCATACAGCGAGGCGGTGGCAACCGCCAGCACGACGGCCCAGCTCAACGCCGGCAGGAACCGCTGCAACATCCAGCCACCCAGCAGCAGCAGTGCGCCGATCAGAATGTAGCGCGCGGACTTATGGGCGGTTGAGTCGCTCGGCCCAGGCAAAATTACAGCTCCGGCAGGGAAGTTCGCTATCGTACAGACTCATGGCGGCCCTTTGGACAAGTCTTGGCTGTATCCGCCGTCTTTTTTGCAAGGAGAGTCCGATGAGATTGCCTCTAGCCCTCACGGTCCTGTGCCTGCTCCCCGGCGGCGTGGCGTTGGCACAAAAAGCGGTATCCCCGACGCCACTGCCTGCCCCGACGACCAAGGTCGCACCGACCACCTCGACCCCGGCAGCTCATGAATGGGCGGCGATCAACCTGAAGGACTGGCCGGTGGATCGGCAGGTGCTGGCGGCACATCTGGTGACGCGCTACGGCGAGCCGCAGGAAATCACGCCCCGTTCGATCGCCTGGTACAACAACGGGCCGTGGAAACGCACCATCCTCTACAAGGACGGCGATCAGCACCGCTTCCCGCTGCCGCATCAGGACGTTCTGTGGCAGACGGTCAATTACAAAGTGCCGTTGAACAAGGTAGTTGCCTTGATGACCTATGACGGCAGCATCCTGGTCGATCGCACCCGCGGGGAAATCACCGCGCATTGCGATAGCGAGGAGGCCAACACCCTGATCCTGAACATCGCCAACACCATCGTCACCGGCGAGAACACCGTCGAGCAGGCCATGGCGTACCACGCGCAGGTGGTGGAAGGCATGCGCATCCATGAGCCCGAGGATTTTCCGCTGAAGCTGCGATTCCCCACGCCGAAGACCAACGCCGCCACGGCGGATCCGGCCGAGGAAGCTGAACTGCTGCGGCACCTGATGAACACGCCCCCGGCGCCTTAAGGCCTAAAGGCGCGTAATCGGCGCGTGCCGCGCAAAACTCTGGGCGGCTTCGCGGGCCGCGGGCCCTGCGACCGGCGCGTGCACCAGGACCAGGTACAGCGAGACATTGCGGATCGCCCCGGTGGCGAGCGGCAGCGCCCGGGCGGTGCCTGCGGCGATGGCCGGTGCGACCAGATGCTCCGGCAGCCACGCGAAGGCGAGCCCCGCGGTCACCATTGCGAGTGAGGCCTCCATGCTGCTCACCGTGAAGCGCCGCTCGGCGCCGAGCCAGCCCTCATCCCGAGGGTCCTGCTGACCGGAGTCGCGCACGACCACCTGGGTGTGATGCGCGAGGTCCGCTGCCGCGAGCGGGCGTTGCAACCGCAACAGCGCATGGTCGGGATGTGCGACGGCGATGAACGGGACGTCGAGCAGAAAATCGCCCAGGTACTCGGGCGGCACGCGACTGGTCACCACCACGTCGGCGCTGCGAGTGGTGATGGCCTCCTCGGCGCCCGACAGCACGGCATCGGCCAGTTGCAGCTGGGTGTGCGGACAGGCCGTCCCGAGTTCGGACACGATGCGCAGCAGCCGCTCGCGCGGAAAGGCCAGGTCCACCACCAGTTTCAACTGCGACTCCCAGCCGCGAACCAGGCTGGCGCCCAGTTCCTCCAGCGTCGACAGCTCCTGCAGCAACGGCCGCGCCCGACGCAGCAGCGTCTGCCCATGCGGGGTGAGCACGGCCTTTCTGCCCTGCAGGCTCAGCAGTGCAATTCCCAAAGAATCCTGCAGGCGGTCCACGGCGTAACTGACGGCCGACTGGCTGCGGTGCAGGGCCTGGGCGGCCTGGGCAAATCCGCCCCGGTCGATCACGGCAGCCAGCACGGCCCATTGCTCCAGGGTGGTCCGGGGCAGACTCATTGATCAGATAATTCGATCATTACACGCCGAATTTTGCGCTTTTTTATTCATAAAATCGAGCACATGCTCCATCCCCTGACTTGGAGGTAGCTATGAACGAGATTCGACGCAGTGCCGAGCGGGGTCTGGCCGACCATGGCTGGCTCAAAAGCTTGCACACCTTTTCCTTTGCGGACTATTACGACGCCAAACACATGGGGTTCGGGCCGCTGCGCGTCATCAATGAGGATCGCGTGCAGCCCGGCGGCGGCTTCGGCACGCATGGCCACCGCGACATGGAGATCATCAGCTATGTGCTGGATGGGGAACTTGCGCACAAGGATTCGATGGGCAACGGATCGGTGCTCCGCCCGGGCGACGTGCAGCGCATGAGCGCCGGAAGTGGAGTTCGCCACAGCGAATTCAATGGCTCGCAGGAGCGCCCCGTGCACTTCCTGCAGATCTGGATCGAGCCGAAGGACCGCGGCATCGAGCCGGGCTATGAAGAGAAACACTTCACCAGCGAGGAGAAGCAAGGACGCTTGCGGCTCATCGCCTCACCGGATCGTGCCGACGGCTCAGTGCTCATCCACCAGGACGCGCGGGTCTATGCCGGTTTGTTCAACGGCGCCGAGCGTGCGCAGCTCGCGCTGGCACCGCAGCGTCAGGCGTATGTGCAGGTGGCGCGCGGCAGCATCACGGCCAACGGCGCGGCGCTGGCGATGGGTGACGCATTGCAGGTCACGCACACCGACGCGTTGGTGCTGGAAAACGGCCGGAATGCGGAAGTGCTGGTGTTCGATCTTCCGAGCTAGTGAGTCGACATAGGGGGCAGCGCCGGCAGACCCAATGCCCGGCGCAGCTCCGCGGCGGCGGCGGCTTCGTCGGCGACGAACCGCGATGAATGGAACAGCTCGGTCGCGAGTGCCGCACCGGCCAGATGGCCTGCGGCCACATCGCTCGGATAGTGGACGCCGCCCACCTCGCGGTTACGCGCGTACTCATCCGCCCGTGCAAAGATCTGCGTCCGCAGTTCCGGGAGCATATCGGCGAGCACGATGGCGCAGGCCACCGCCCAGGTGGTGTGGCCACTGGGATAGGAGGCCGAGTCGGGCTTGTCGACCACGGGCGCCAGCCGCCGCTCGGTGACGAAGGGACGCGGTCTGCCAAAAGCATCCTTGGCGGGGCCCATGAACAGCGACTCATCCCGGGCGATGCGGTCGAACAGCATGGTGGTCAGCGGCAACTGCTGGCGATTGAACTGGGGCGGGTTGCCCAGGGCATCGGCGAACCGGAAGATGCTGACCGTCGCGTCCTCGGACGCGCGTTTCGCCTCGGCGGGGGTGCGGGCGGCCTGCAGGCGCAGCAGTTCATCCAGTTCGGCGCGTTCCTGCGCTGAACCGGCTTTAGGCGGCGGCGGCAGCAGCCGATACAGATTCAGCGAGGCCGGGGTGAGGTAGTGATTGCCGCCATACGGGGCCGCCGGCAGCGCGGTCGCGGAGGCGCTGGAAGCGCCGATCGCAAGCGGTGCTGAAGCCGGCTGCGGCGCGGGCGCACTGCTGGCGCACGCTGCCATCACGAGCAGAATATTCGCTAAAAAAATCAAAGATCTGACGCGCATCTCAGGCTCCGCGGGCTGAACGGTCATTTCTGCGATGGTAGCCCGTTTTTCCATAGCTCAAGGGACGCACAATCGCGCCGATAACGGGAGGGTTCCCGTACTTATCGTCTGACGAAGGGCTTCTTTCCATAATGTTCCTGATTATTGGCTCCATCGTCGTCCTGTTGAGCGTTGGCGTTGGCTTCATCATGGGCGGCGGCAGCCTGTTGCTGCTGTGGCATCCGACCGAGGTACTGATCATCTGCGGCGCCGCCTTCGGCGCCTTCGTCATCAGTAATCCGCCCAAAGTGGTCAAAGCCTCACTAACGGGTGTCATCGCCTTGCTGAAGCCCGCCAAGTACGGACGCTCCGACTACGTCGATATCTTCAAGTTGCTCTACGACATTCTCGTGAAGGCGCGCAAGGAAGGCATGCTGGCCATCGAATCCCATATCGATGACCCGCACGCCAGCAGCCTGTTCACGCAGTACCCGCGAATCCTCGCCGATCACCATATGACGGACTTCATGACGGACTGCCTGCGCCTGATGATCGGCGGCAACCTTGACCCGCACGAGCTGGAAAGTCTGCTGGAAACGGAACTCGAGACGCACCACCACGAAGCGACCGAACCGGCGCACGCCATGCAGAAAGTCGCGGACGCGCTGCCCGGCTTCGGAATCGTCGCGGCGGTACTGGGCATCGTCAGCACCATGGCCTCGATTGAAGGCGCCGATACCGCCACCATCGGCCACAACGTGGCCGCGGCGCTGGTGGGAACGTTCCTGGGAATTCTGGTGGCGTACGGCTTTGTGGGTCCGATCGCCGCAGCGATGGAGCAGCGCGCCAACGAGGACGGTAAACCCTTCGAACTGGTGAAGATGGCGTTTGTGGCAAGCGTGCGCGGCTACGCACCGCCGGTGGCCATAGAATTTGCGCGCAAGCTGCTGTTCGCCGGCGTGCGCCCGAGCTTCACCGACCTCGAAGCCCACCTCAAGGGCGGCCGCTGAGGCGGCCCCGAAGCGTTGCCCATGGCCAAGGAAGAAAAAGCCCAGATCATCATCGTCAAGCGCCGGAAGAAGGGCGGCGCCGGGCATCACGGCGGCGCCTGGAAAGTGGCCTATGCCGACTTCGTGACCGCCATGATGGCGTTCTTCCTGGTGATGTGGCTGGTCAGTTCGGTCTCCAAGGAGCAGCGCGCGGCACTGTTTGACTACTTCAAGAACCCGAGCATGGAGCCGGGCAAGACCCTGCGTGCCGCGCCCGGGCAGATGGGTCCGGGAGGCGCCAGCACCAGCGTCATCAACATGGGCGGCGGCATGGATGCGCCGCGCGTCACCATCGTCAATTCGCCGGATACCGCGAAATCCAAGCCGCAGCCCTTCAACATGTCGGCGGTGGCCGAGACCAAGAAATTTTCCGATATGGACGTGGTCGAGGCCAAGAAGATCATCGACGAGGCAGACCACAAGAAGCTGGAGAGCCTGCTGGAAGAACTGCGCCAGGCCATCGACAAGAGTCAGGCCCTCAAACCCTTCAAGGATCAGCTGCTGCTCGACATCACTCCCGAGGGGCTGCGCATCCAGATCGTGGACAAGCTGAACCGGCCGATGTTCGATATCGGTTCGGCGAAGCTGAAGGACTACACCAACACCATTCTGATGACGCTCGCGGGTTATCTGAATACGGTGCCGAATCGCATCTCCTTGACCGGACACACCGACATCCGCCGGTATCCGGGCGGTGACAACTACACCAACTGGGAGCTGTCGGCCGATCGGGCGAATGCGGCGCGGCGCGCGCTGCAGGCCGGCGGCCTCACCGAGCAGAAGATTGCGCGCGTCGTCGGACTGTCATCGTCGGTGCTGTTCGACAAGGATGATCCGCAAAACCCGATCAATCGGCGCATCAGCATCATCGTCATGACCAAGGAGGCGGAGGATTCGGCGCTGAAGACCGAGTCACGCCCGGAGATGGTGCCGGGCGCGCTCGCGACGCCTGCGCCGTCCGCAGCGCCGGCAACACCGCCAACACCGGCCACACCGCAGCGTATCGCGCCGGTGCAATCGCCCGCAGCGTCGGTCGCCGCTCCCGCCACGACCGATACCTCGTCCGACAAGGGAGCTGATACGGCAAAGCCGGACAGGCCGGAGTTCGGGCCCGTGACCCCGATCCGTGCGCCGGCGGGGCTTGCGGCGCCGGTGGCCGCCGCCGACGGGGCGCCGGGACTTTAGCCGGCGCGCGCCGCGGTCGGTGCGGCGCTGGAGGAGTACGACTCCATCATCAGGCCGGTGCCACCGCGCGACACATGCGCCACGACCGCCGTGCGCCGATGCAGTTTGGTGACGGCGCCGAGATTGATGGCAAACACCAATTCAACGTTCTGGCCTTTGCGCAGACCCAGGTTCGTGGTCTGGATGAAGACCCCGGTTGCACTCAGATTGACCGCGCGGCATAGCCGCCGGCCGGTACCCGGCAGAGTGATGTAAACGGTAGTCCGGGCACGATGCCGAGTGTGCAGTCGACGTTCCAAGATTCCCAGACTCCGAAATTGCGGTTTATTAGTGTTGTACTGCGTCGCCCGGGCAGTATGCCAGTCGGATCTTTGCTCTCGCGGGTGACTCAACATTAATCGGGAGATAGGCTGCCCGGCAATCCCTGTGCCACCGCGCCGCTGCTGTGCGTCTTGACTACCGGGCGGTCCCGGGTACCTTGTCTGCATCGCATTACGTTCAATGCCGCTCGAGGTGTCTATGAGCCTGATTGTCCTGCTGGTCATCATCGTCTTCGTGGTGTTGTTCCTGGTTTCGACCTACAACGGGCTGGTCACTGCCCGGAACGCCTTCAAGAACGCCTTCGCCCAGATCGATGTGCAACTCACCCGACGCTATGACCTGATCCCCAATCTGGTCGAAATCGCCAAGGGCTACATGAAGCACGAGCGGGAGACGCTCGAGGCGGTCATCAGCGCCCGAAATGGGGCGGTTTCGGGGCTGAAGGCGGCGGCCGCCAATCCCGCGGACGCTGCTGCGGTGCAGCAATTGTCAGGGGCGGAGGCCCAGCTGGGGGGTGCGCTCGGACGTTTGTTCGCCTTGTCCGAGGCCTACCCGGACCTGAAGGCCAACCAGACCATGATGCAGCTGTCCGAGGAGCTGACCTCGACCGAAAACAAGGTGGCGTTCGCACGCCAGGCCTACAACGATGCGGTCATGAGCTACAACAATCACCGCGAGGTGTTCCCGGCGAGCGTGGTCGCCGGCATGTTTGGCTTCCAGCCGGCCCAGCAACTGGATGTCGCGAAGCCCGAAATGCGCGATGCGCCCAAAGTGAGCTTCACCTAGCGCCTCGCGACGGCTCAAGCCGTGGATTTCTACGCCTATCAGGCCGCTGCGCGGCGCCAGTCGCGACTCTTCATCGTGATGTTCATGGTGGCAGTGGCGGCGGTCGTCATTGCGCTCGATGCGGTGATCTTCACGGTGCTGGCGGCGCGCAGTTCCGCCTCCGCCTACGGCGCCCAGTACGGCGAATCCGTGGGCCCGCTCGAGTTTGCGATGCGCAACCCCGGCGCGCTGTTCGGGGTGTCGGTGCTCATCATCGGTGTGATCGGCCTCGCGAGTCTGTTCAAGTCCGCGCAGCTGCGCGGCGGCGGCGCCGTGGTCGCCCAGTCACTGGGCGGTGTGCGCGTCGAGCGTGACACCGCCGACCCGGCGCGCAAGCGCCTGCGCAACATCATCGAAGAGATGGCGATTGCCTCAGGCGTGCCGGTGCCGGAGATCTACGTGCTCGAGCAGGAGCCGGCGATCAACGCCTTCGCGGCCGGACACACGCCCGCCAATGCCTGCGTCACGGTGACCCAGGGTGCGCTCGATCATCTGAATCGCGACGAACTGCAAGGCGTGATCGGCCATGAGTTCTCGCACATCCTCAACGGCGATATGCGACTGAACATCCAGCTCATGGGTGCCATTTTCGGCCTGCTCGTCATCGCCGTCATCGGCCGCCTGGTGTTCAACTTTGCGCCGCGCGGCGGCAACGATCGCGATCGCCGCGGCGGTCTGGGCTGGGTGGGCGTGGGGCTCGCCGCCATGGTGCTCGGATATCTGGGATTGCTCGCGGGGCGCATTCTGCAGGCCGCAGTATCGCGCCAGCGCGAGCGGCTCGCCGATGCCTCGGCCGTGCAGTTCACGCGCAATACGACCGGCCTCAAAGGCGCGCTCCTGAAAATCGCCGCGCTCGAGGAAGGTTCGAAATTCGTCGCCGCGGATGCCGAGCAGGTGGCGCACATGCTGTTCGCACCGGGGCTCGATCGGGTGTTCGCCACCCATCCACCGCTGCTGGAGCGCATCCGGACGCTCGATCCGCAGTTCGATCCGGCCGAACTTAAGCGACTGATCGAACACGGCGTGCCGGGTCCGGAAGGCGGCGGCTATGGTGCAGGTGCGCCTGCGAGCGCCGCGCCTGCCGCGGCCAGCGGCTTTGCCGCAGGCGCCGGCGCCATTGCCGCGCAGGTCGGCCGCCCGCAGCCGGCGAATGTCGATCAGGCGCAGTCGCTGCGCGAACAGATTCCCGCGGTGCTGCGCGATTTCTCCGACACCGGCACGCATGCACGCTCGCTGGTGCTGGCGCTGCTCCTGAGCCGTGACCCGGCCATTCGCGATGCCCAGGCGCAGCGCATCGCGCAGGAGTACGGCAGTGCGGAACTGCAGACGGTGAACACCGCGATCACCGCGGCCGGCAGCATTGCGCCGATGCTGCGGCTGCCGTCGCTGCTGCAGCTGTTCCCGACGCTGCGGCGCCTGCCGCTTGCGGAGCGGCAGCGGCTCAACGCGCTGGTCATGGATCTCATTCACATCGATGCGAACATCGACGTCTTTGAATTCTGCCTGGCGAAACTTCTGGAGCTGATGCTCAACGACGCGGCGGGTAACGCAGCGCCGTATGGGCGCCTGTCGTTGGATGCCGCGGTGGACCCGGTGCACAACCTGTTCGCGACGCTGGCACGCTGCGGCAGTGATGACGAGCAGGAAATTCGCGCCGCTTACGTGGCCGGCATCGGCATGGTGTTGCCGAGCTACCCGCCGTACGCCACCTACGATGACTGGGCGCAGCGCACCAGCGCGGCGTTGAGCCAGCTTGATCAGCTGCAGCCGCAGGCCAAGCAGAAGCTGATCGAAGGCCTGGTGCGCACCATCGGCAACGATGGCGTGTTGAAGGTCGAGGAAGCGGAGCTGTTGCGCACGACCTGCGCGCTACTGCACTGCCCGATGCCGATCCTGCATTAGCGCTGCGCGTCGAGCGCCAGAAAACCGCTGATCTCGCGTCCGAAGCGCTTGATGTCGATGAGGAACGAATCATGTCCCTCGATGCAGTCGAGCGGCGCGTAGTGGGTGTCGATGCCCGCCGCCGTGAACGCCTTGGCGAGCGCCGCCTGCTCGGCAATTGAAAACAGCATGTCGGATTCGACGCCGATGACGAGCGCCCGCTCCACGCCCGAGCGCTGCAGCACGGCGGGAATGCCGGTGCCGTGCACGGCGAGGTCAAACCGGTCCATGGCGCGCGACAGGTACAGGTAGCAGTTGGGGTCGAAGGCACGCACGAAGCGACGGGCGTGCAGCTCCAGATAACTCTGCACCGCGAATTCCGGTCCAAACGGGCTGTCGTCCTGCATATCCGGCGTCGCCGGGGTGCGGCCGAAGCGCTCGACCCATTCGGCGGCCGAGCGGTAGGTCATCATGCCGAGCTTGCGCGCGATCCGCATGCCGGTTTCCGGCGGCCGCTCCGCGGTGTACTGGCCGGCCCTGAAGTCAGGGTCACGCAGAATGGCTTCGCGCTGGATCGAGCGCAGCGCGATGGCGAATGGCGTCGCGGCGGCGGTGCCGGAGATGCTGATCAGATTGCGCGCGGCACCCGGAAACAAGGCTGCATAGGCCAGCACCGCCATCCCGCCCAAGGACGGGCCGACCACCGTATGCGCGCGTTGCACGCCGAGCGACTTCAAGGTCTCGAAACCGCCGCGGGCAATGTCCTCGACGGCGAGATCCGGGAACGTGATGCGATACGGCGCGTCGGTGGCCGGGTTGATCGACAGGGGGCTCGTGGAGCCAAAGGCGCTGCCGAGCGAGTTGACACACACCACGAACAGCTCGTTGGTATCCAGCGCCAGCCCCGGTCCGATGATGCCCTCCCACCAGCCCGGCGCCGGGTTGGCGTCCGAGGAGCGCGCGTGGGCTGGCGGTGACAGGCCCGTGAACAACAGGACGGCATTGTCTCTCTGGGGATTCAATTGACCCCAGGTTTCATAGGCAATGCGCCCCCCGTGTAACACTCCGCCGTGCCACATGGGGAATGGATCGGGCAGCGCCGCGAACCGCCGCGCATCGAATACCGTGCTGGTATCGCTGCCGGAGGAGTCGGCGGGCCGTGACAGCTCAGGGCTCGGGATCGCCACCGTCACCGATTCCTTCAAACAAGGGGGTGGAGAGATAGCGCTCGCCGGTATCGGGCAGCATCGCCAGGATCACCGCGCCCTGCGGCGCTTCGGCCGCGACTTTCAGTGCCGCGGCGACGGTGGCGCCGGAGGAGATGCCGCAGAAAATGCCTTCGCGGGAGGCCAAGGCGCGGGCCTGGGCGATGGCCTCGGTGTCGGACACAGTGACGATGCGATGGGCCACTGCGCGGTTCAGCACCGATGGCACGAAGTCCGGGGTCCAACCCTGGATCTTGTGCGGAGTGAAGGGCTTGCCCGAGAGCATCGCGGCATTCTCGGGCTCAGCGGCAATGATCTGCGTTTCCGGACGCGCCAGGCGCAGCATCTCGCCCACCCCGGTCAGCGTCCCGCCCGTGCCCCAGCCGCTGACGAAGTAGTCCAGCCGCCTGCCGGCAAAATCCGAGAGGATCTCCGCCGCCGTGGTGTTGCGGTGATAGGCCGGGTTCGCGGGGCTGTCGAACTGCCGCGCCAGATACCAGCCATGCTTGTCCGCCAGCGCCTGGGCCTTGCGCACCATCCCCTGGCCGCGTTCGGCGGCGGGCGTGAGGATGACCTTGGCGCCGAGCATGCGCATGATGCGGCGGCGCTCGACCGAAAACGACTCCACCATGACTGCGACGAAGGGGTAACCCTTGGCGGCGCACACCATGGCCAGGGCGATGCCGGTGTTGCCCGAAGTCGCCTCGATCACCGTCTGCCCGGGCTTGAGCGCCCCGCGCGCCTCGGCATCCTCGATCAGCGCAATCGCCAGGCGATCCTTGACCGAGGAGAGCGGATTGAAGAATTCGCACTTGGCGTAAAGGGTCACGTTGGCCGGCGCGAGGCGCTGGATGCGCACAATGGGCGTGCGGCCAATGGTTCCCAGAATACTGTCGTAGATCATGTGAATACCTCGGGTAGGCTAGTATTCCCACAGTGCTTGGCCCTTGGGGGCCGCAATAGTGCCACGCGCCTGACGGCGCTGGCTAAGAACCGATCTCTTAGTGCTAAGACTTCAAAAATTGCTGGCGGGCAGCGGCCATGGGTCGCGCCGCGCCATTGAGGAGTGGATCCGCGCCGGGCGGATCACAGTCAATGGCAAAATCGCGCAGCTGGGCGATCGCGCGCTGCCGGGTGCCGATGTACGCCTCGACGGCAAACCTTTGGAAACGGGCGCCTCCGCGCAAACCCATGCGGTGCTCCTCTATAACAAGCCGATGGGCGAGGTGACCAGCCGCAGTGATCCTGAGGGTCGTCCGACGGTGTTTGATCGGCTGCCGCCGCCGCCCCAGGGTCGCTGGATCGTCGTCGGGCGACTGGATTTCATGACCTCGGGGCTGCTGCTGTTCACCACGGATGGGGAGCTGGCGCATCGGCTCATGCACCCCTCGGCCGAGGTGGATCGCGAATACCTGGTGCGCTCGCGGGACGTGCTCAGCGCCGCCCAGGTGCTGCGGCTCAAGACCGGCGTGCGCCTGGAGGATGGCGATGCGCGTTTTGACAGCATCGCGCAGACCCGCATCGAAGGCACTCATGCCTGGTATCGCGTCGTGCTGCGTGAGGGACGCAATCGTGAAGTCCGCCGCCTCTGGCAGGCCATCGGCAGTGAAATCAGTCGCCTGATGCGCATCCGCTATGGCCCGGTGCCCTTGCCGCGCGACCTCGCCGCCGGCAGCTGGCAGTTCTTGGCGCCGGCGGTTTACGCCGAATTGACGCTGGCCGGGAGCAAGGCGACGAAAATGGGTGTCGCGGGCAAGCCGGCAGCCGCGCGCCTCGAGGCGCAAGCGCCCGTTGCGGAGAGTTTCACTCCAGCTGCCGATGAGCCGGCGGTGTGGCAAGCCGCACGCGAACGGCGTCGTATCGCGCCGGCCGGCGGCGCTGCGCGACGACCGTCGCCGCCTCGCAAGCCTTGAGCGTGGCGGGGTCTGTAAGCCCGCGGATCTCAGCCAATATCTAAGCGAAAGTGAGGGGATCATCGCCGATCAGGGGGGCATCGTGGAAAAGCCGGTCGTAGCGGCCGTGGCCCCGGTGACGGCGTAGGCAGAGCCTTTTGCGACGATGCCCCAGGTCACAGCCGGCTCACTATCTCTTTATTAATGCGAGGCGCACGGCGCGCGTTTTTTCGCTCGAACCGGCGACGAACCAGCAGGCCGAGTTGCCGGACGTCGCCTTTTCCGCCGCTGAAAATTTACCTGCCCCGCGCATTGACACCCCCCCGTGTGGAAATCAGAATACGCGGCTCGTTTTCGCGGAGGGGTACCCAAGCGGCCAACGGGAGCAGACTGTAAATCTGCCGGCTTACGCCTTCGTAGGTTCGAATCCTACCCCCTCCACCAAGACGGGGAGGATCCGTGAGTATTTACAAGGTTGCGGTTGCCATCGGCGGGTGTAGTTCAATGGTAGAACCTCAGCCTTCCAAGCTGATGGCATGGGTTCGATTCCCATCACCCGCTCCAAGCGAATTCGCTGACGTAGCTCAGTTGGTAGAGCACGTCCTTGGTAAGGACGAGGTCTCCGGTTCGATCCCGGACGTCAGCACCATGAAGTTTAGGTTTGTTGTTGAGAAAAAGTTGTCGCGCCAGAGGTTGTAGTCATGTCGAAAGAAAAATTTGAACGCACCAAGCCGCACGTAAACGTAGGCACGATTGGCCACGTGGACCATGGCAAGACGACGCTGACGGCGGCGTTGACGAAGGTGAT
>Ga0210391_10000224_pt1 | contig 65950 bp, 59 predicted proteins | sample IncBWC12OmetaG_FD_160573 | JGI IMG/M metagenome (GOLD analysis project Ga0210391, IMG submission 160573) | Forest soil microbial communities from Barre Woods Harvard Forest LTER site, Petersham, Massachusetts, United States - Inc-BW-C-12-O ...
CGGCCAATTACTTCGGCATCTTCCGCCCGCGCCTCTTTCAAATCCGCAAAATGTTTCTTTGGAATAATGAGCACATGCGTCGGCGCTTTCGGGTCGATGTCGTCAAAGGCGTAGACAAACTCGTCTTCATAAACTTTTTTCGAAGGAATCTCGCCGCGCAAAATTCGGCAGAAAAGGCAATTGCTGGTAGGTTCGTTCATCGTTCGGTCACCATCGCGAAAAAGATAAGAGTCGAGAGTTGTCAGCAGGAACTTGCTGTTGGGATGCTAACGTGATGGTGGTAATGGATTGGTTAACGCTTGCCACATCAGTGCCAGCAGGGCTTATAATCTCGATCCACGTCTAGTCTAGAACGCATGAGGGAGATTGGGTAGTGCTCCCGCGCACGCTCTTCAATTTTCAGGATGGATCCGGGCTGAAACTGTTCGACCCTCGCAAGGAAGTACGCAATGAAATCTCGCTGCAGGCATTCTTTCTACTTGGTAATAATCGCCATTCTGGTGTGCTCCAGCTCCGCAAAACCCAAAGACAAGAGTGGAAACAAAGAAAGCGTGGAAATCAAATTCACCGCGCGCGCTGAACTAGTGTTGGTCCCTACGCTAGTCACCGACAAATCCGGCAATCATGTCAAAGGACTCACCAAGGACGACTTCACGTTGTTGGAAAACGGCACCGAACAGAAGATTGCCACGTTCGAAGAAGTCACCAGTGACGCGCGGCGTCCGTCGCATCCGAAAAGTCCCAACGAATTTACCAATTCGTTAGCGGCTGGGGCGACTCACGCACGGGTTACGATTATCGTCCTCGATCTCATTAACACGCCTTTGATGGCGCAGGCAGACGCTCGAAAGGAGTTGCTCAATTATCTGACCCAATCGCTGGACCAGCGCGAGCCGACAGGTCTCTATACCCTCACGCGTAGCGGTATCCGGATGATCCACGATTTCGCCACCGACCCTCGCGTCCTGGTAACCGCGCTGCATATGTTGAAAGGCGATGCTTACGAGATGGTCGATAGCCCAGAAGACGTGGAGGCGATTACCGGAACCGCCAGCCCCGACGGCAGCGGGGGCGAGACGAGCCTGTCGACCGCCGGGCGAGGTTCGCGCGGCAGCGCGGGCGCAGCCAGCGAAGCTCAAAGGCTTCAGACGATGATGGAAGACTCGGAGCTGAATTTTCAAGCGTTCGAGCAGCGCATGGCCATCACCTATACCTTGGACGGAATGCAGGAGGTCGCCCAGGCACTCGCAGGCATCCCCGGTCGCAAAGCGTTAATCTGGGCGGGCGGCGGATTCCCATTCAACGTGAGCGGCAACACCATGCAACTCGTGCCTTATGGCCGTGATTCTCTCAGCGATGTATTGCCGATGTACGAGCACACCTGGCAATTGCTGAACGAAGCTCAAATCGCGCTCTATCCGGTCGACGTCAAAGGGCTGCAGGTCGTTACTTTACCCAGCGCTTCCGTGCGCAACCCCGGCAAACATTATGGGCGCAATATGAGTTCGCGCCAGTTGGATACGCAGGCGACTCTTCAGACCTTCGCCTCCATGACTGGAGGCCGCGCCTATTACAACTCGAACGACCTGGCGAAAGGCTTTCGCGATGCGGTAAACGATTCCGCCGAATATTACATGCTTGACTACTATCTTGATCGGTCGAAGCCGAAGTCTGGCTGGCGCAAACTTTCGGTGAAGGTGAAGCGCGATCACGTGGAAGTCCGTGCGCGCAGCGGCTTCTTTGTGACCGATGCAACCACCGATCCCGAGAACAGCCGCAAAACTGACATTTCGTCGGCCTTGCAGTCTCCCATGGACTACACGTCGCTTACCCTGGTTGCTCGCTGGACCAAGGTCGAACCCGGCAAAGAGCCGGGCAAGAAGCACGTGAATTATGAAATGCAACTGTCGCCGGACGCTGGCGTGATTAACGAAGCCGATAACAACCGTGTTGCGCTGGATTTCGTGGCGCTCGCGAAAACTCCCGAGGGCAAACTTGCCGGTCCACCCATGGGTCAGAAAGTTGACGTTCATCTGCCCGCGGAACGGCTGCCGATCGTCAAGCAGCAAGGTGTGGTATACCGCGACGCCCTCGATCTGGCTCCCGGAGAATATACCGTTCGCTTCGTAGTCCGGGATGATCTGAGCGGACGTACGGGTTCCGTCGCGGCGCCCCTGAAGGTGGAGTGAGACGATCCAGGCGGTCAATACCGCTCTAATCCAGCCCGCCCTAATCCAGCCTTACCAGAAATACCGCGCCCTCGGTCGTTTCGGTTTCTGCAGCCAACTGCTTGGCACGCTCGCGATTGTCGTCGGCTACTCGCACCCGCACCCACCAATCGCCGGCTGGACTGCTGAAGCGTTTTACATTCGCCGTCCGATAACGGCGGGTCAGATAGTCGGCGAGTTTCGCGGCTTCGTCTTTGTCAGGAAAGCCGCCAATCTGCACCGCCCACTTTCCACCGGTCTCAAGCGGCGACGGAGTCTGCATCACTTCCATTTTCACTTCCGCAACGCCCGGCAGGTAAACATCCAGCTTGCGCGCCGCAGCCAGCGACAAATCGAGCATCCGCCCCGGGATGAATGGCCCGCGGTCCGTGATGCGCACCAGCGCGCTATGCCCGGTCTTCAAATTGGTGACGCGCACAATCGTGCCCAGCGGCAGCGTGCGATGCGCCGCCGTCATGGCATGCATGTTGTAGACTTCGCCGTTCGATCCCACGCGATTGTGATACGGCGGACCATACCAGCTTGCCCGCCCGGTCTCCGTAACCAACGGAGTCGTGCCGGCGGGAAGAGTAGGCTCAATCAGATCGGCATCGTTTTTTTCCGTTGTCGTGGAGCGCTTGGCGGCTTGGCCAGAGGCAGTTCCTACTCCTCCAGCCGGCGCTTCCACCGCAGGCGGTTGCTGCGGTGGGGGCGGCACCTCGACCCGCGCCTGTTTGGGATGGCCGCAAGCCGAGGAGAACAGAAGCGCAATTAAGAGGATCAGAATCGTCATGCGAGAAGCGATCTGCGCCAAACTGACCTGCGAACTCCCGATCTTGATAAGGCTGATCTTGTTAAGACTGATCTGCGTAAACTAGTCTGCGTAAGACTGATATCTGTAGAAACGATCCGCGTAGAACTGATGCACAAAAAAATAACCGAAGCAAAGCTGCAGAAAATGATGCCGCTCCCGCTTACTTCGGAGCCGTGCGGTGCTGCTCCATGTAGTCGGCCAGTTCGGTGAGCTTTTCGCTGGCCGTGCGCAAGGCCTTGGTCGAGTGTTGCCGCACGGCTGGCACTACCTCGTCGTTCAGGTATTTGATGAACTCGGGAATCTCTTTCTCGATCCGTTCGGCGGCCTCGGCGACGGTCTTGCTGACGCGCGCCGACGCGTCTTCCACCTTGCGGTTGAAGTCGTTCATAACACTCCTCGATATGGCTCAGCGTGAATGAACCCACGCGATGTTGCGGATGCTCAAGTATTATTTCGTGGAAGCGCAAGCAAGGTCAATGCCAGAGCATACCTTAGAACACTGGCGTAACCGGTAACGGAAAAGAGTCAGCTTCAGCCGCTGAGATACCCATGGGAATCTGATGGCAAACGTGCTCCGAAAATCCAACGCGTTCTCCTCTTCCGACCCCCCAGCCTTTCGCCAGCGACTGCTCGCCTGGTATGACGTGCACGCCCGCGATCTACCCTGGCGCGCAAGCCGCGATCCCTACCGCGTGTGGTTGTCCGAAATCATGCTGCAGCAAACGCGCGTAGCCGCCGTGCTCGATCACTACCACGAATTCCTTCGCCGTTTCCCCACGGTGAAAAAACTGGCAGCAGCGCGCGAGGCCAGCGTGCTCGCTGCGTGGAGCGGCTTGGGATACTATCGCCGCGCCCGTATGTTGTACGCTGCGGCGAAGGTCGTGGTCCGCGAACACGGTGGCAAGTTTCCCAAGACCGCGGAAGAATTGCGATCGTTGCCGGGAATCGGACGCTATACCGCGGCCGCGATCGCCAGCATCGCTTTCGATGAGCCAATTGCAGTCGTCGACGGCAACGTCGAACGCGTGCTGCAGCGAGTATCAGGGAAGCGGCTGGCTGATGAAGAATTGTGGCGGGCCGCAACTCATCTACTGGATGCAAAGCGTCCCGGCGACTTCAATCAAGCCATGATGGAATTGGGCGCGACAGTCTGCCCCCCGCGTGCACCGGCCTGTTTGACGTGTCCAATAGTCGACTTGTGCGCCACGCGCGGAGAACTACCGGTGACCTCAAAGCCTCCATCACAAACGAAGCGCGAGATTCATTACGCCTTGAATTTCCGCGACAGAAATGTTGCAGATAAACGCTCTCGCAATGGAGACCGTCGCGACCGCGAAGTTTTTCTAGTGCAGCGGACACGGGATCTAACGCTGATGCCAGGAATGTGGGAACTGCCGGAGTTGGCAACCGCGAGCGGTGCGTCGCTTCATCTATTTACCCTGCGGCATTCGATCACGGTCACGGACTACACAGTGCGCGTGTGGAAAAACAGCTCGGTATCTGGCATCCGAGGCAAGTGGATCCCGCTGCAGAGACTGCGCCAGATCGCTCTCACCGGCTTAGCGAGAAAAATTCTGCGCACAGCTGAAACGCTTCAATCCTTTTAGCGCTTCTCCCGTCTGCGATTTTGTTGGCAAATCAGATCTGTTCCGGCTCCTCCGGATCAGGCTCGCGTACCGGAGCGTCCGGATTCTCCGGCGGATTGGGTGGCTCCTTAATCGGCGGCGGCATCGGTTCCGCCGGCTGGCGAAGGCGATAGAGCATTGGCAGCGTCACTTCGGACTGTAAAGATGACACTGACGACAACAATGAACTTGGCATGCCACTCTGATGCCAGTAGCTCCCGAATGGAAGCTCCTGCGATTAGAATCAACGCCGCGCCCCGAAAAAGCATCTTAACCCTGAGTCTGGACCTTGCCTCGGCAGGGTCAAGGCTTGGACTCCACGAAGACGAACAGTGTCAGCGGGTCGGCGGAGGGTATAAGGCGGTGACGTTCAGATTTTTACTGTTTCTCTGAATCGAGCCAACATTCTATCTACGCCGATCCTTGAGTCCATACCCATTTTCCCGAAACCAAAAGTTCTGTCATCCTGCGGCGGGCAACAATTGGCAGCACGCAACTGAATACCGCATTACGGGCAGCTAAGTGTAATCCTTCGCAGCGAGTTGCCCTCCCTGGGCAAGCCTCCGTTTTCCGGGCGTAGAAACGTGTAATAGATGTAAAAGCTTTTACCCAAAATGCTCGGGTCATCGCCCAGCCCAACGCTCGTCGGATAAGCCGCAATGTTTCCGTTACCGTAGTCGCCCAAAAGAACTGGAAGCGTCCAGTTGAGACCGTCGGTAGATTCGGCGTATGCGAAGTTCGTGTCGTCGGAAGTGATCAGCACGTAGCGCTGCAGCGCGCTGTTATAGTGGACATCGAGATAGCCTGCATACTGTGAGCCTGGAATGAGGTCGGTGGACGCGCCGCCGATGCCGGGTTGCAGATTCCAGCTGCCAGAGTAGAACTTCTCAAAGGCCACCGTGTGCGGATGCGCCGAGCCGAATGCGGCTTCCACGACGGACTCCACCGGAGCCCGCGCTACCGATATGTGCGTAGTCGTGGTGGTGCCGGCCGGCCAATCGGGAAAATAGAAGTAAAAATATTTGCGGTCCGGCGAGAGCACCAGTGGTCCGTCGCCGATTTCGTCGAAACCATTCAAGTTGGGCGTACGATTGGTTGGGGCGAACCACTTCCCCCAGATCAGTCCAATGCAGGCCGTTATCCCATGACGCAGCCAATCCGTGAACCGCGTACAGTGCGTCATTTGGAAGCTCCGCATGATAGCCCACGATGAGATTGCCAGCTCCGGTCATGCCTGCAGGAACCTGAAAGACCGGCCCTCCACCGATGTAGCTGTAGCCGAAGTAGTTGGGGTTCACCCCAGGGTCGGGATTCGGGGAGATCGTCACGTCCCACGGAACGCCTGTCCCGAGCGGATTGTCGAGCGTTCCCACAGTTGTGACAACCGATCCATAATTATTGTTTCCGACCCGCTGCCCCTCCCAAGTGTGCCGGGGATGGAAGGCGCCATCGCTGGTAAAGAACTCATAGCCATTCGCAGTCTTGATCACGCCCATCTGCGTGTCCGGCCAGGCGAAGCCGAAGCCACCGGTATCCTTCAGTGTGCCGATAGGTGGCTCGGCACTTTTGCCCGCATCTTTTACCTGATCATGTGTGTCGATAATGATCGGCGGAGTCACGGAAGGCTGGCAAAGTGAAGTGACGGACTGAGCGGCAGCGACTCCCGATAAAAGCTGAAAGAGGCTGAATGGCAGGGAAAGAGTGACGAGCAGCACGCGCAGGAACATATCGCATCCTCGAATCTGATTTTACCGGACCGAGCCAGGAAGAAACGCTCTTTGCGAGGCGTGCTCCGTCCACATCGGCGAAACACGGGAATACCCGAAATGTCGCGGAACCAGCCCACTGTTGCTGTTCAACGGAACCAGCTTAATCAGGGCCCGCTCTTCTCGACCGATCACCAACTGTCATCCTGACCGTAGTGGACCGATTCGCAAAGCGAATCGGTCTGCGAAGTCGAAGGATCCTACCGCAAACGAAAAGCTGCGCTTACCCATTTGCAGCGCGCTCCTTTGCGCGGCAGTTTCTGACCCAAGCCATAACGCGAGTAGGCCCAAATCACAACTAGCTTATTGAGTTGTTGTACCAATGCAGGACTCGGAGAGCGTGCAATGTGTTCCAGCGGCTTGCACTGCCGACACCGTTCTCCATCTCCAATGGAATATGTTCGGAATGAAGGAGGTTGAGCGGCCAGCGCCCGTTCTGGTGGCGGCGCTCAATCACGATTTCGATGGCATCACGAACGCGGCTGTCGGGCTTGATTCCTGCATTCCGCAGATAATCGAGTCCGCGCAATACGTCGTAATGCCAGAACGTCGGGAACGAGAAGCGGAGCCAGCGTTCGTCGATGACTTCGCTGGTTCGAAGCGAGCGGAACATGCGGCGCTCAAGCAGATAGTTTTCGGCCCTCTTGCGGGCCTTAGTGACAGCCGCTGATTTACGCCCCGCTCGTTCGTATTCGAGCAGCCCTTCGAGCACGCAGATGGTGGTATGGAACGAAGAGCGTAGGCTTTTGGGACGCTTCGGACTTTCCAGCTGCGCTTCGCAGTTCCACCCGCCATCTTCGAGCTGCTCCCCCAGAAGTTGGGTGGCCAGTGCGTCGTTCGGTTCCTTGAAATATGAACCGATACCGAGGATTCTGCCGTTGATACAGGGCTCTGTCTCGCCGCGAAGGTAAGGCCGGTTGTTCAGAGGCTTAAACACGAGCCGCTTGTCGACGCGGTCGATCATTTTGCGAGCCTGCTTGCTGGCGGGGTCCAGGCCAAGGTCCTTTAAGACGATGAGACTATAGAGGGTTACAAGCAAGCCTCGGTCCTCCTTTGGCCCGCCCCAGTTGCCAGCAGGAGATTGGCGGGCAAGAAGTTGGGATCCCCAGCCTTCGGTTGCGACGCGAGACCGCTCGGCTGCAATCGCGGTGGGGGTTTCACCGGTAAGGTCCCTCATGACCTGCCAACGGATGGCCGGATCAGAATCGAGGAGCCATTTAAGGTGCGTGGGCCGGGGTGCGTAATCGTGTAGGCGCATCGGTCTGTTATAGCAAATGATGTGTAAGTTCTGGCCAGCGCGCCGAGCCGCGTTCGTACTGGCTCCTGCGTGTCCCGGAAGTGGGGCGAAAAGCCTTCCGGGCAGATTGTCAGTAAACTTCCCTAATCGGTAAGGTAAGGTTTGCCCGTCATCCAGGTGAGCCACTGGTGGCCTACCTCGTCAAGGGTTATCATTAATTGCCTGGATCGCGCGATTACAACACCGGCTTGCCTTATCGCATGGCTGATTTGCGCGGTATTGGTGTGCCTGGTAGTTCATCCGCCGCACTGCGATCTGTGCGATGGACCGCTCACTGGAATCTCTTCTTCCCCGCAAACTGCTGTCAACCAGCAGCCGCCCACCACCCCGGAGCACTGTAACGGCATCTGCTGGTGCTGTGGCTTTGACGGACTTCCGAATGCAAGTCCGGATCTGGATCCGGTGAACACCATGACCTCAAATGTTCGTCCTGAACCGCTTTCGCCTGTTCTCGCGCCACACTCCTCCATCTTTCGACCTCCGCGTACAAGTGTCTCCTCTTAAGCTTGGCTATTCCGCGCCTTTAGCGCGGATGCTGGAACGCACAACTTACTCTGGAGACATCAATGCGTCTATACGTGTTCACGCTCACTGGAGCGTGCCTGTTTCTGTTCTTGTGTCCGCCTGCTCACGGGCAGACTTCCTCTAAGGCGCCCTGTGGCGATCCTCAAAAGGCTGCCGAAGACAAAGACCCCATAGCCGCCGCATCACCGCGATTCTCTTGCTCGGCCCGGCACTGGACGCCAGCTATCAAGCTATTCTTCCCACCGCAGTCGGGCTCCCGGATCGTTGACCGCTCCCGCCTAGGCTCCCGAATCCCCATGCTATAATCTTGTATTCTCAAACGCTTAGGGCGCGGAGGACCGTATCGATAAACGTTTTATCCGGACGAATGACCGTATTCGAGCGCGCGAAATTCGCGTGATTGGCGATGAAGGTGAACAGATTGGCATTATGCCTCCCTTCGAAGCCCTTAAGATGGCGCGTAGCAAGAACCTGGACCTGGTCGAGATTTCACCCACCGCGCAGCCTCCCGTATGCCGCATCATGGATTACGGGAAGTATCTCTACCAGCAGGAAAAGAAAGAGCGGGAAGCCAAGAAGCATCAGAAGACGATCACGGTCAAAGAGGTCAAGTTCCGCATCAATGTGGACGACCACGATTACGAGACCAAGAAAAATCACGTCCTCCGCTTTCTGGATGAGGGAGACAAGGTAAAGGCAACCATCTTCTTCCGCGGCCGCGAAATGACCCGCACCGGCCTCGGCCGTCAAATCCTTGAGCGCCTGATCAAGGACGTGCAGGACCAAAGCATCGTCGAGTTCCGGCCGCGCCAGGAAGGCAACACGCTGCACGCGATCCTGGCTCCGAAGAAGTCGGCCCAGGAACGCGAAAAAGAAAGAGAGAAAGAGGCTAAGCAAAAAGCCAAACAGGAAAAACACGAGAAGCAGTTGCTGGAAAAACAACAGCAGGAAAAGCTCGGGCAGGGAACCGCGGTAACGGAGAAAATGGGTCCGGAAAAAGAAAAACCACCGGCGCCAGCCGCCGCTGCCGCAGCAGGCTCTCCAAATCCCACGCCGCAAGCGTAAGTGTTTTGATAGCAAGCTAAATTCAGGGAGCTAAAATTCACGGGACTAAAATTTACTGAGGTAAATTCAGGGTGGAGCAGGGCCTTTGGCCCTGCGTTAAGGCTCTGCAATGATTCGGGCTTTAGCCCCTGAGGTAAGTCAGTCAAGCCCTTAGAACGGATTCTAGCCGCCAATGCAATCGCATTGCGCCAAAGATTCCAATTGAATTCAAGAAACTGACGGCTAACAAAAGACGGCCGGCAGTTAATCAGAGGACTTATGCCGAAATTGAAAACGCACAAAGGCGCCGCCAAGCGCTTCAAGAAAACGGCCAACGGCAAGGTGAAGCGCGGACATTCCGGTCTGCGTCACATGCTGTCGTCCAAAGCCAAGAAACGCAAACGCAAATTGGGCACGGCCACGCTGGTCAGCGATGGCGATCTCCGCAAAGTCAAGCGGATGATTCCCTATCAATAAAAAGCATTGTCGATTATGTGATTTGGCGATTTCGCGAGAAGCGCTTCCGGGGTTTTCAATTGCCCAATTGCTCAATCGACAATGATGTCCGGCGCGTGAAGAGGTCACGGCTCATCCCTTACCTCCAGCCGCCAATACATAGAAAGTAAAAAGGAGAAACTCATGCCACGTGTAAAACGCGGAACCAAACGCCGCGCCAAGCGCAAAAAAATATTAGACCGCGCGAGCGGATACTTCCTCACCAAATCGAAACTCTACCGCTCCGCCAAAGAAGCCGTCGAACGCGGCCTCAAATTCAGTTTTTCAGGGCGGAAGCAGAGGAAGCGGCAATATCGCTCGTTGTGGATTGTACGGATTGGAGCTGCATCGAAGCTGAATGGGTTGAGTTACAACCAGTTCATTCACGGATTGAAGAAGGCAGGAGTGGAACTGGATCGCAAGATTCTGGCGGACCTCGCTGTGAAAGATGCGGCGGCGTTTAAGAGCCTAGTCGAGCAGGCCAAGGGCGCACTGGCGTAGCAGTCGAGCGCTGGTCTTCGTGAAACCGGGAAGGGCACGGCCTTCAGCCGTGCCGAATTGCTGATCTTAATTTTACAACTTGTCATTCCGAGAAATCTGCTTTCGGGGCAGTGGCAGAGATTCCCTGCTGCGCTGAGGGTGTGATTTAGCCAATAGGGATCCTTCGACTCCGTAAACCGATTCGCGAAGCGAATCGGTTTACTTCGCTCAGGATGACAATTCTTCAGGCATGATCATAAGTCTTCGAGATTGAGCTTGGCTTATACCGTTCCCAAACTCACGGATTATTCGGCGGCGGCGTTGGAAAAAGCTGCAAGCGAATGCGCCGATGCGTGCGAGGAAGAGCTTCGGCACGTTTTCGGCGACGCGGAACTTAAGACATTTCGTGATCGTTGGATCGCTCGCAGCAGCGGAATTCTTACTCAGATCAACAACCTATGGTTGAAAGCTGCTCCGAAATCCGCCCGTCCTCTCGTCGGTCAGAAGGTCAACTGGCTCAAGAAGCACATAGATGGTTTGGTCGAGGTTGCTCAAAGCCAGATTCTCCTCCATCGTGCGCCAGCACAGGAATATGGCGGGGTTGTTGATATCGGCTTGCCAGGAATCCGGCGGCCTATGGGCGCCGAGCATCCGGTCATCAAGACGACGAACGAGATGGTCCGAGTCTTCCAGAAGCTTGGGTACTCGGTTGCCGAAGGGCCGGTGGTTGAAACTGACTACTACAACTTCGAGGCTTTGAATTTTCCGCCGAATCATCCGGCGCGGGATACGCAGGATACTTTGTTTATCGCGGGCCAGCAGTCGAAGCCGCAGCGGGAGCGGTTGCTGCTGCGCACGCATACTTCTCCGGTGCAGATTCGCACGATGGAAACGATGCGGCCGCCGATCCGGATTGTCATTCCCGGTACTGTGCACCGCAACGATCCGCCGGATGCGAGCCACTCGCCGATGTTTCATCAGATCGAAGGGCTGGCGGTCGATACCAACATTACATTTGGCGATTTGAAAGGGACGCTCGATCACGCGATGAAGGAATTCTTTGGATCGAGCGTGAAGACGAGCTTTCGTCCGTCATTTTTTCCGTTTACCGAGCCCAGCGCGGAGATGTACGTTTCATGCTTCATTTGCGGTGGCAGTGGCAAACGAGGAAAAGATCCGTGCCGTCCGTGCAAACAGACGGGATGGATTGAGATTCTCGGCTGTGGCATGGTCGATCCCAATGTGTTCGAGTTTGTGAAAGACAACGGGTATGACCCGAAAAAAGTTTCGGGATTTGCCTTCGGCATGGGTGCGGACCGGATCGCTTTGTTGAAGTATGGGGTGGATGATATTCAGTTGTTCTTTCAGGGGGACGTGAGATTTTTGGAGCAGTGGGCGTAGCGAGCTGTTGCATCGTGCGAACTCCTTGACGCACCGTTTTCGGCTCCCCAGTTATAGGGGTCCTTCGCTTCGCTCAGGATGACAGAGCTTTTTTGAAGACAACATGAAACTTTCTCCAAAATGGATGCGCGAGTTTGTTGATCTCGCCGTCGATGACCGGCGGCTGGCTGAGGATTTGACCGGTGTCGGTATTGCGGTCGAAGGAATCAGCGGGTCGAGCGCAGACACTGTGTTCGAGATGGAGATTGGCACGAATCGTCCCGATGCGATGAATCATTACGGCGTCGCGCGCGAAGCGGCAGCTATCTATGATCTGCCGCTCAATTTGCTTGAGGCTAAGCTTCCCTCGGGAGCTAAAGCCCCGTCTAGTTCGGAGGACTCAACCGCAGCGCTGAAGCGCTGCTCCACCCAAAGTCCTGCGGATTTCAGTATTCAGGTCGAGGAACCACAGCTTTGCCCCCGCTTCTCTGCTCGGGTTATTCGTGGAACCAAGATCAAGCCCTCACCAGAGAAAATTGCACATCGGCTGCAGTTGCTGGATCAGCGGCCGATCAGCAATGCGGTTGACGCGACGAACTATGTTCTGTGGGAGATGGGCAAGCCGACACATGTGTTCGACATGGATTTGCTCGAGGGCGGCCGACTTGTCATTCGGAAAGCGAAAAATGGCGAGAAGTTGAAGACGCTTGATGGCGTGGAGCGCACGCTGACTTCGGAAGATCTTGTAGTGTGCGATGCAAAACGCCCTGTGGGGCTTGCCGGAGTGATGGGCGGCTTCGACACGATGATCACCGACAAGACGCGGAATATCTTGATTGAGTCGGCATGGTGGGATCCGGGGACGGTGCGCCAAAGTTCGCGGCGGCATGGAATTCACACCGATGCTTCGCATCGATTTGAACGTGGAGCGGATTTTGAATCGACGATTCTGTCGTGCGATCTGGTAGCAGCGCTGATCCTGGAATCGGGTGGCGGAGAATTGGTTGGCGACGCGGTCGATGTGGTTTCGAAAAAGATGGACCTGGCACCCGTCGTGTTGCGGCTTTCCGAAGTGCATCGCATCCTGGGCGGAAATCTGACCGCGGGGGAAATTTTCCGAATACTCAAGAAACTAGGGTTCGGAGTCATCCCCGAGGGGCAGGCGGACACGCAGTTTCGAGTTCATATTCCGAGCTGGCGGCTGGATGTGGAGCGCGAGATCGATGTGATCGAGGAGATCGCGCGCTTGCATGGCTACAACAAGTTTGAAAATACTTTGCCGGCATACAGTGGAGCGGTGGTGGACTTACCGCACGCCGCTGTGGACGCTGCTTTGCGGACGCGTGCTTTGGCGCTCGGATATAACGAAGCGGTGTCGCTGACATTTATTTCTCATGCGGATGCGGAGAAGTTCGAGTCAATATTTGACGGCAGTACCTCAGCGGCTAAAGCCGCAGGTGGCAGCAATGCTCCTATCGCAGCGCTAGAAGCGCTGCGCCACCCAAAAACCGGCAGTCCGGTGTCTGGCGGTTCGCGCGTGCTGGAGTTGGAAAATCCATTGAGCGAGGAGGCGTCGGTGATGCGGACGTCGATGGCTCCTGGCATGCTGGATATGCTGGCGTGGAATTTAAATCGCGATTCGGAAAGTGTGCGGTTGTTCGAGATGGGGCACGTCTACGAAATCTCAGGCGGGGAGCGGGTTGAGCCGGTGTGTGCGTGCCTGGGTGCGACGCTGGTGGCGGTGAACTCGTCCATTCCTGTTGAGGCCATGCTCGATGTCAGTAAAGGTCCGAAATCCCCGCCCAAGCCAAAAGATGGCTTGGATGGGGCACCCTCAGTTGTTTCACATTCATCGGTCTCAGCCTCAGCTGCTGAGGCGTTCCGGGCGTTTAAGGGTGATGTAGAAAATTTGCTGAGCATTTTTACCTGCGACGAGTTGAGTTTTGACCGGCAGACGGCGGAATATTTTCATCCCGGACGATCGGCTCGGGTGTTGATGGATGGTGCGGTGGTGGCGCAGTTTGGGCAAGTCGCAGAGAGCGTGAAGGCGAAGCGGAAACTGCGGCAGGATGTTTTTCTAGCAGAGATCGATCTGGAAAAACTACGCGGGATCGGACTGCGTGAAGTTAGGTTTGCGCCGCTGACGAAATATCCGGCGGTGGAACGGGATTTTTCGTTCGTGTTTGGGGATGAGGTTGAGTTCGAGGCGATGCGGCGAGCGGTGATGGGGCTGCGGTTGAGCGTGCTGCGAGCGTTCGCTCCGGTGGAGATTTTTCGTGGCGGAGCGATTGAGAAGGGGAAGTATTCGATTCTCTTGCGCGCTCGATTGCAGTCGGAGGAAGCGACGCTTCGCGATGATCAGATTGCGCAGTGGTCGGGAGAGATTGTTGGAGTGTTGAAGAAGCTTGGTGGAGTGCAGCGAGCTTAGGGGAATGGGCTAAAGCCCTCTTCGTTTCGTCGGGTCACGCGGCGCTAAAAGCGCCGCTCTTCCACGGTGCGGCTGGCAGCGGTTGAGAACACGTAAGGGCGGTACCGCAGGGGCTGAAGCCCTCGATCATCGAGTCCATTTATCGCAGCGCTGAAGCGCTGCGCCACCCAGAGTGAATCTAGCAAAGAGTCGCGGCTGTCTCCACGCAATTTCGAGCTGTCCCTACGTCACTCGCGGTTTACTTCCTAGTTTTCGCCAATCAAGCTATTTCGTTACTACGCCGCAGGCAATGCGGTCGCCGGAGTTGCCGGAGGGGTCGGTCTTCATGTCATCGGCTTTCGCGTGAATGACGATCGCGGTGCCTCCGTTGGTGAAGAGCGAGTGAGGCCCCTCGGTGAGGGTCACATCGTTGTCTTCGATGCTCGCGTTTGCTTTTCCTTTCATATTCACGGTGAAGTTCAGCATGTCGCCGGCATGGTGGCCTTCAGGGTTCTCGAGTCCGTGTTTCTTGCTGTCGGGATTGAAGTGCGGGCCGGCCGACTTGAAATCGGGAGCGTCGCACTTGGGGTTCTGATGAAAGTGGATGGCGTGCTCGCCGAAGGGAAGATCGTGCAGTTGAAGCTTAAGTGCGACGCCTGATCCTTTTGGCGAGAGAGTGACGGTGCCGACGGCTTTGCCCTGGGAGTCCTTGAGTTCGACTATGGTTTTGGCGGTGCAGGGAAGAATTGTGAGAAATGAAACGACGATGAGGACGACGAGGGGATGTGCAATCGGTTTCATGGCGGGATTATAACCAATTTTGCGCAGACAATCGATGATCGTCAACAGGCAGGTGGAGTATACTGCAAGAAAGTTTGAAATCCTAACGGGGAAAAGTGCAATCATGGCTTTGAATGCGGTAGAGCAGGTGGAGGATCGGGTTCCGGTGGATGATTTTCAGATGCTGGAAGAGAAAATTTACCGCACCATTGAGTTGTACAAGGCGGCGCGCGAGGCGCAGACCGGGGCGGAACGAGATGCCCAACGCTTGCGGCAGCAACTGGAGGAGCGCGACGAGCAGTTAGTCTCGTTGCGGCGAGAGGCGGTGCAGTTGCGCAAAGAGCGGGAAGAGATTCGCGGGCGAGTAGAGAAAATGCTGGAGCAGATTGAGTCGATCGCGGAGGAGCGGGCGAGTTAGTGGAGTGGCGTGGGGCTTCGCCAGATGTCAGCGTTTTGGATGGACGATGAGGGTAGAGTAGATGGACACGAAAGCGGATTCCTCGACTTCGCTCGGAATGACATAGTTTTTGAGCAATGACAAGGTTTTGTTATTCGGCATGAAAAAATCTGGGTGAATTATGGCTACGGCAGCTAAGGATTCCACGTTGAAGGACGCGCAGAACGGAAGCGTGCGCGTGGAGATATTCGATCAGGCGTACAACTTGCGCGGGTCGGATCCGGAGTACATTCTGAAGCTGGCTGAGTACGTGGATACGAAGATGCGGGCGGTGGCCGAAGCCACGAATACGATCGATACGGTGCGACTAGCGGTGCTGGCCGCGCTGAATATTGCCGACGAATACCATCTTCTGAAGAGAAAACAGGAGAGCGGGGCAACCGATTACCAGAAGCGGGCGCATCTATTAGCAGATGCGCTGGATGAAGTGCTGGAGGAGAAACGCAAGGCCGGGTAGGTCTCGACGGGCTGCGATCCCCTTCCTATTCTTCTGGCTTTTCTTCCTGACGCTGACCTGCGTCGCTTTATCACAAGAAGCAACCCTCGATAGAAGACCGAAATGGGGCCGGATTGCAAGGTCCGAATCGGGCGGCGGGATTACTTTGGTTGCAAGTGTTCTGCCAACTATTTGAGAGTCCCCTATTGCCAATTCACGTGGAATTCTCCTAGCATCACAGTTGAAAGCCGGCCTGCGGGGTTGGTGATGGCGGTAACCGATTTTTGAACCAATGCTGAATGAACGGGAGCTCGACTCGAACTAGGATCCGGTGTGCGACGCTCCGCCATGCGGAGATGCCTAAAGGGTCTCGGCGGGTTCCCAACGTCTACCTGACGGTTCATTCTCGGCCCGTCACACGGCACAGTGGGTCGGCTTGATTTTTTCTTCTGCGAATTGATGCGCTCATTCGCTGCGGTCTCTTCGAATGCAATTTCTCTAAATAAACTTCCTGTAAATAAGACCTTCGCTCCGAGTGGATTCGGACAACCCAGGGTTCTAGCAAGCGAGTAAGCCCAAGCAGGTGAACTCAAAATTAAATCGGAAGGACGGACTCTTCCATGAGATGCCTGATTCCCATTGTGTGTGGCTTCGCCATGATGACGGTTTCAGTGGCGCAGAGCGCGCCCGGCGCCAATGACCAAGAGGCCGCGAGCATTCCGAGGGTCGGTGGCGTTCTGGACGGCTCTCGCGCCGCAGTTTTCGAAACGCCTCGCGACTCCTGCACTTTTAACGACATTCCGGATGCAATGGCGCGAGCTTTCCGCGATTACACAGGGACGGTCCACTTCGTCACGGCGAGCTCTGATATGTTCCAGAGCCTTGGCCCCGATCTTGACAATCTTCAGCACAGTTGCGCCGTGGCTCATCGTTCAGCGAATGATCCAAATCCAGCGCACTACAACGATCAGACGTGGCTCGATTCTTTTTATACGATCGACGGCCTCACGATCGCCGCTCTGACGCACACGGAATATCATGGCTGGGCGCACACCGGCGAGTGCAATTCTCAGAATATTAACGAGTGCGAGTACGACTCAGACACTTATCATCTTTCGACGGATGGCGGCTATACATTCGAGGCGTTCAAGGCGCCGGCAAATTTCCTGGCTGGAATTCCTTATCAATATGTGATCGACGACGGGCCCGCCGGCTACAGTGTGGATACCAATGTGATCGATTGGGGCGGCTGGTATTACGCTGTGGCCACGTCGTGGACATGGCCTCCGAACTGCACTGGACAATCTGGAGCTAACCCGTGTCTGACCAGCGGTGGTGCGCCGATTCGCACGAAGAACGTTTTCGATCCTGCTTCATGGCGGGGCTGGAGCGGCAGCGACTTTTCGGTATCGTTCGTGGATCCTTATCTGGGTCCGGTGCAAAATCCGCTGGAGCATGTGTATAGGTCGGTTCCGGATATGTCGTTTGTGAATGGCATTTATATTTATCAGCCCGCGAATGTGGTTGTCGCGGTCTTGTGGGATTACTTTGACACTGAACTCGGGCCTGAGGGGCTGTACTTTGCAACGTCGACAGATTTGGTTCACTGGACCCGGCCGTTACTGGTGGCGACTTTAGCCGAGATCGAGGCCAACGATCCGCCGGGAAACTGGCTCTACGCTTATTTTTCCTTGATCGACCCGAGTGCGCCGGATCTGAATTTCTCGATGATCGGCGATCATCCTTACTTGTATTACGTGCGGCTGGATCTGAATGGACAGGATCGCGTGGTGTTTCGGCAGAAAGTAAGCTTGTCGGTGAATCCGTAAGGGCGGTGGCCATCTTATAAAGATCTAAAGATACGGAGCAGCAGATCGAGGTCCCGCAGGGGCTAAAGCCCTCGTCTTTGTTGGCTCCGGGCGGCACGACTGAACGTCGTGCCCTTCCCGATTTTCTAGTTTTTCCGCAGTCTGTGAACGTCGTGCCTTTCCGAATCAATCTATGGTTTGAGTGCTTCCTGCTACACTGATCGAAGTAGCGAAATCCTGATTTTCTGCATCCAACATAACTGTGTATCCGCAATTAGTGCATTTCGGGCGATTTTTCCTTCCGACTTATGGCTTCCTGGTTTCCCTCGGGGTGCTGATCGGGTTGTACATCAGCGTGCGCAATTCCGAGCGGCTGGGAATTGATGGCGAGAAGGCGTGGAACCTTGGGATTCTGGTAGTGCTCTGCGGGATTGTGGGCGCGAAGGTGCTCTATGTCATCAATGAGTGGAGCTACTACTCGGCGCATCCTTCGGAGATTTTCAGCATTACTACGCTGCAGGCGGGCGGAGTTTTTTCGGGCGGGTTGTTGGCTGCGTTCGTAGCGGCGGCGTGGTATGTGCGCAGGCATCATATGCCCGCGCTAGGGACGTGCGATGCGTTTGCTCCGGGGCTGGCGCTGGGACACGCGATTGGACGCGTGGGATGCTTTGCCGCGGGATGCTGCTACGGAAAAGAGACGCACCATTTCTGGGGCGTAGTGTTTCGCAATCCGCTGGCGAATCAGATCACGGGAACTCCGCTGAACGTGCCGCTGGAGCCGACGCAGTTATTCGAGGCGGCGGTGGAACTGGCGAATTTCTTTTTCTTGATGTGGTTGCTGAAGCGCCGGAAATTCGATGGTCAAATCTTCGGTGCCTTCCTGTTTATCTATGGAGTGGCGCGGTTCTTCCTGGAATTTTTGCGCGACGATCCGGGGCGAGGGTCGGTATTTGGCGGAATGATGTCAGGGACGCAGTTGATCGCACTGGGATTGGTGGCTGCCGGGGGAGTGATCTGGTGGCTGCGGCCGGGAGCAAAGGCGATATCGACACCCGCAGTCGGGGCGGCGCACTAGAGTTCAACATAATTCAGCCAAGACAAATCCCACTCCCATTGTTTGGTAGTGAGTCAGTTTTAAAACAGCGCGCACTCCTCCCGTCAGCGTTATCCCGAAGCCCGCGTTTTTTTCAGCTGCGAGGGATCTCACGCGTAACCGGCCCAGCGCGTAAGCCAAGCTGACCCATCACTGTTTTTCTTTCTGGTGTTCTTTTGTATTTCACGGTCGATGTTTCCTCGGGAAGCCATCTATGTTGGGTTTCCTAAGGTTTTGAATTTCGGTGGTGGTGCAATTTGGCTTGCGCGCCGGGCCGGTGAAGCGGGAGGTCCTTCGCTCCGCCTGAAAAGCGGCTACGCTCAGGATGACGCCGAAGAAGAGCACGCTGCTTTTTTCAAACTGACCCACTACCCCGCTGTTTCAATCAGCCAGAATACCTCCTCTAGTGGTAACCTTGTTTCGCCATGAAAACCATCACACGTCGCCGATTCGGCAAGACTTTGGCGGGCACCGCTGCGGCTGCCTTCGCTAGCACGTCGTTCCCCAAGATCGCATTGGCAACAATGCCAACGCCGTTGTCCTTGCGATTTCCAGCCAATTTTCTTTGGGGTTGCGCCACGGCTGCGTATCAGATTGAAGGTGCGGCGAATGAGGATGGGCGGAAGCCATCGGTGTGGGACACGTTCTCGCACACGCCGGGAAAAACTTTTGAGGGACAGACTGGCGATGTCGCCGACGATTCCTACCACCGCTACAAAGAGGATGTGAAGCTGCTGAAGAGTCTGGGAGTGAAGTGTTACCGATTTTCGATTTCGTGGTCACGCGTTTTTCCGGACGGCACCGGGCAGGTGAATGAGAAGGGCCTCGCGTATTACGATCGCGTGCTCGATGAACTGCTTAAGAACGATATCGCTCCCTATGTCACGCTCTTTCACTGGGATTTGCCGCAAGCTTTGCCCGGAGGTTGGCAATCGCGCGACACTGCGAAAGCCTTCGCGGATTATGCCGGCTATATGTCGAAGCGGCTTTCGGACCGCGTGAACCACTTTTTTACCATCAATGAATTCACTTGCTTTACCGACTTGAGCTATAAAACTGGGAAGTTCGCGCCGGGAATGAAGCTGCCGGAGGCTCAAGTGAATCAGGTTCGGCACCACGCGGTGTTGGCACACGGCCTGGGCGTGCAGGCGATTCGAGCGAACGCGAAGAGCGGAACGCAGATTGGCTTGGCGGAAAATACCAATGTGTACGTTCCTGTGATTGAGGACGCCGTACAGATCGAGGCGGCGCATAAGGCAACTCGCGAAGAAAACGCGCCATTTTTAACGGCTGTGATGGAAGGCAAATACACCGACGGCTATTTGCAGCGAGAGGGCGCGAACGCGCCTAAGGTAGAGTCCGGCGACATGAAGATCGTCGGCAGTCCGCTCGATTTCGTTGGCTTGAACGTGTATACGCCGGAATATGTGCGCGCCGACGCTTCACCGGCGGGCTACGTGGTTGAAAAGCGCCCAACTTCTTTTCCGCGGATGGCTTCGGACTGGCTCTACATCGGACCGGAGGTGATTTACTGGACGGTGCGGAACGTCAGCGACATCTGGAAACCGAAAGCAGTCTTTATCACGGAGAACGGCTGCTCCTCCGATGATGTGATCGATGGGAATGGGCGGATTGAAGACATCGACCGCGTGATGTATTTGCGCAATCATCTTACCCACCTGCATCGAGCGGTAGTGGAAGGGTATCCGGTCCAGGGATATTTTCTGTGGAGCCTGCTGGACAATTTCGAGTGGGCTGACGGCTACAGCAAGCGATTCGGTCTGCACTATGTCGACTACAAGACGCAGGCGCGAACGCCGAAGTTGAGCGCTGAGTGGTATCGGCAAGTAATCTCGCGGAACGTAGTGGAGTAGGGACGGGGCTAGAGCCCGGACAGATTTGGTGAAACTAGGCGGCCCTATATGGGCCGTCTTTTCATGTTGCGTGTAAATTCCCTTTCATCGCGGGTCGTTCTCCAGTATCCGGTTGCCGGTTTAAGTTGACGGCTTCGGTTCCGTCGCGGGCCCTTGGAAAGGTCCGCATCGCCCCCGCATGCCTTGGCGAAATTTCTCGCGCTCCTCGGGTGTCATCTGTTCCCAGCGCTCGGACATGCGGCGGCGGAAGTTGGAGCGGCCGGGACCGCGCCATCCATGCGAGCCGAAGAGGATGCGGCACAGAGCCAAAAGCCCAACCGCTTGCCAGAAAGCAATCTGATGCCAGCCGAAAAGCGGCGGCAGCAGCCAGTTCCAGAGGCGCATCACCACTTCGCCACCGATAAAGATGAACAACGCAATTCCTATGATCGCCGCTGGAGCGATGAAAACCAATTTCCATTTTCTTCTCATGTTCAATTCCTCATGCTTTCGTAAATTCGTCGTAAATATTCTGCAGCCGCTCGCGGAGATGCAGCACCGCATAACGCTTGCGCGAGAGTAAGGTGTTGATGCTTACTCCGGTTTCAGTGGCGAGTTCCTTGAAGCTGCGGCCTTCCATTTCGTGCGCGATGAATACTTCGCGCTGTTCTGCGGGCAAGTCGTCGAGTGCCGACTCCAGTTCCTCGAGCAGCACACTGCGTGCGTAGAGAGCGTCGGGGCCGGCGTCCGGTGAAGGCAGCAGGTCTTCGATATGCAGCATTGCTCCGTCTTCGTCCGCCATGTCAGCGTCAGAGAATCGCTCCGGCTTCTTCTTGCGGAAGAGGTCGGTGATGCGATTACGTGCCACACGAAACAGCCAGCCGGTCACGTGCTCAATCGGCATCAGCAGGCGGTTCGCTTCGACCAGTTCGTAGAAAACGTCCTGCAGAATGTCGTCGGCGTCAAGCGGGTCAGGCACCCGCCTGCGGATGAAGTTGCGCAGACGGGACCGTTCTCGCGTGACCACATCGGAGATCCGCTGGTCCTGTTCGAGAGTCATTCGATCCAGACTTGTTCGACTGAGACTCGCCGCGTCGTTCATCTATAGATGTAGACGAATGAGGGGGTGGGAATATTGTAGGGTTTGAGAATAGTTGTCTCGGCGGAAATCTTGGAACTTGGGGGGAAAGCACTGTGAAGCCGTTGCGCGGGCCCTCGGATGAGGGAGATACGGCCGTCCGAGTTTTGGAACGGCCGCCCATTTTCCTGCTAACTCTTCACGGTGAACCGCTGAGCAAACAGGGATGATGTGAGCTATTGCCTACCGGTGAGCATTCGCAGCTTCGGCGGCGGCTTTCAGTTCGTTGTTGACCTGCGCCAAGAGATCCCGGGCCTTTTCCGCATGGCCCCTCATGTCGTACCGGTTGTCCTTCTGAGCCAAGGAGACATAGCGGTTGGCCTCGACGACCAGGCGCTGCGCCTCGGCCAGGTTGGGATGGATTCTTTTGTCAATGTCTAGCACCGGCTCTTGAGCCAGAGTCGCGGCGCAGAACAACGTGGCACTCAGAATCGCGATACACGCCTTCATTGATTTCGTCATGGAATCTCCTCGAAGATTTGAAAAGCAGAAATCGCGCCAGATTGTATCCTATCCGCCGGGCATCTCAAACTAATCAAAATGTAAGAGCTCAATCGGGTGCACAGTCCGGCGTTGTGTCTAGTATCCTTCTTTGCGATGGCGGAGACCTATCCCACTGCGATCTTGGTTGCGCTTGAAGACGCCGGTCAGCGTCTCGATCAGTTCCTCGCCTCCCGGATGGATTCCGTCAGCCGTGCGCGGGTGCAGCAGCTTATCTCTGAAGAGAAAGTTCTGGTGAATGATGCGGCGGCGAAAGCTTCGTTGAAGCTGCGTGGCGGGGAGACTGTGAAAGTTTTAGGCGAGGCGGGGCGGGTGCCGCTTAAAGCTGTGGCGGAAGATATTCCACTCGACATTGTTTATGAGGATGACGATCTGGCGGTGATCAACAAGGCTGCGGGGATGATGGTACACGCGGGAGCGGGGGCTACTGACGATGCGCGCAATCGCGGAACGCTGGTGAATGCGCTGCTACATCATCTACGGAAACTGTCGGGAGTGGGCGGGGAGTTGCGGCCGGGGATTGTGCATCGTCTGGATAAGGAGACGAGTGGCCTGATTATTGTCGCAAAAAACGATGAGGCGCATCGCAAGTTGGGCGCGGCGTTTGCGGCACGCGAGGTGAAGAAAAGATATATATCGCTCGTGCATGGCTGGGTGAAGAAAGATTCGGGGACGATTACGCAGAGCATCAGCCGCGACCGGGTTCGACGCACGCGAATGACAACGCGGCTGGAAGGCGGGCGGGCTGCGGTGACGCATTACCGCGTGGTGCGGCGGTTGGATACTAAGTTTGGAAAATTTACTTTGCTCGATGTGAAGATCGATACGGGGCGGACGCACCAGATTCGGGTGCATCTGGCGGCGATGGGGCATCCGGTGGTGGGAGATACGATATATGGTGCGCCGCGGGAAATGCGAGCGAAGTCAAATACTCCGCCCCTTCTCCAGGCTCAAGACAAGCGCTCTCCCAAACAGCATGAGAAGGATGGGGCCGCCGGGAATTCGGCAGTGATTAGCTTGCTGCGGAATTTTCTGCATGCGGCAGAGTTGGAGTTCCGACATCCGCGGACTGGGAAGGCGGTAGCGCTGAAGAGTGAGTTGCCGGAGGAGTTGCAGGAGTTCTTGAAGAGAGTGGAAGAATAATATCCTCAGCCGCCAAAGCCCATAGCACATGCGGAGACTTCGAGACTTCGGCGCGGCTCAAGCCGCGTCCCTTGGGGTTACGGATATAATGCAACTGTAATGAGGGGCATTCGCACGAGAGACATTTTTGTTGGATGTTTGGTAGTTTGGGCAGCGGTCGTGCTGCTAGGGGCGGGATTGTGCGGGGTTGCGGGAGCGCAGACCAGTCCTGCCCCGGCTGTTCAGTCAACGACTCAGTCACCGTCACCGTCGGCTTCACAAACCGCGCCGCCCGCGGCTGGAACGGCGAAAACGGCGGCCCAAGGTTCCGGCGATCGGAAAGCCGGCCAGAAACCCGACGATCCGAAGCCGATCGATCCAAAATCTGGAGATTCGAAATCCGGCGACGCTGCCGGAAACACGGGAGATATCCCGCGCATTCGTGTGGGCATCAACGAAGTGAATGTGGTGTTCACGGTAACCGATAAACGGGGCAAGCGGGTTACGGGTTTAAAGCAGGAAGACTTCCACATCGTGGACGACAGCAAGCCGGCAGTCGAGATCAGGAGTTTTCACGCGGAGACCAATTTGCCGCTACAGGTGGCGTTGCTGATTGACGCCAGCAACTCGGTGCGCGACCGCTTCAAATTCGAGCAGGAGTCGGCCATCGAATTTTTAAATCAGACGGTGCGCAAGGGCTATGACAACGCGATGGTCGTGGGATTCGACGCGACCCCGGAAGTCGCGCAGGACTTTACCGACAACACGGAAGCGTTGGCGCATGGGGTGCGCGAGTTGCGGCCCGGAGGGGGAACGGCGCTGTACGATGCCCTCTACTATGCGTGCCGGGACAAATTGCTGAAGCAGGGGCACGCTGGCGCAACGCGGCGCGCGATCATTCTGCTGAGCGATGGCGAAGATAATCTGAGCCACGTGACGCGCGAGGAAGCGATTGAGATGGCGCAGCGGGCGGAGGCGATCGTGTTTACGATCAGCACGAACGTGAGCGGAACCAAAGGGGCAGGTGACAAGGTGATGGAACGGATCGCGGATGCGACCGGCGGGCGCGCGTTTTTTCCGTTCCAGATTCGCGACGTGGCCAATGCGTTTGCGGAGATTCAGGAGGAATTGCGCAGCCAGTATGCGGTTTCCTACAAGCCGGCGGACTTTAAGGCGGACGGACACTTTCGGACGATTGAGATCGTGGCGAGCGACCGCAAGAATTTCCGGGTGAGGGCGCGGCGTGGATATTATGCGCCGGTTCAGTAAGTCGGCTTTCAGCCTCTGGCTTCCGCTTTGAGATCGCTAAGTAATCCATCGCGCGAGCGACAAGAATGCCGGGATATTCGGGGACACCACTTCCGAAAAAATTGGGGATCAAGAATGGGTTTCGCGTGCAACTGACGAATGCCCCGGCAGAAGTGCGCGCGGAGTTACAGCAGGCGCTGGCCGATTGCACAGCCGTGAAGCGGGGAGATTCTCTGGATTTCGCGATGCTGTTTACCAAGTCTCGCGCGGAGTTGAGGAAGGAGTTTTCGCGACTCGCGAAGTTGCTGGCGCCGGCGGGAATGTTGTGGGTGAGCTGGCCGAAGAAGAGTTCAGGAGTGACGACCGACGTGGATGAGAATGTCGTACGCGGAATCGGCCTCGAGGTAGGGCTGGTGGACGTTAAAGTGTGCGCGGTGACGGAGATTTGGTCGGGCTTGAAGTTTGTGCGACGGGTGAAGGATCGCAAGGGATAAGCCGCAGTGGCGACGCTGTGGGGCCGGTGGTGGTGGCATGTTGCATAGGCCCTTCGCTCCGCTCAGGATGACAGCGACATGGGTGGTAACAGTAGTAAGGGCGATGACGGCGACGACGAAAGGCGGTGACATAGTGAGAGTTGCTAGATGATGGGGCGATAGGAGCTTGCATGGTGCGAGTGGGGCTGATTGGATTTGGAATGGCGGGGCAGGCGTTTCATGCGCCGGTGATTCGAGGTGTGCTTGGGATGGAAATCACTTGCATCCTGGAGCGCCGGGGAACGCGGGCACAGAAAAAATATCCTGAAGTGCGTGTGGCGCGCACGCTCGAGGAGTTGCTGGCGGATAAGACCATCCAGCTGTGTGTGGTTGCGACGCCGAATGATTCGCATTTCGAACTGGCGAAGACTTGCCTGCTGGCGGGGCGTGATGTGGTGGTGGATAAGCCGTTCGCCCCTACGCTTGCCGAGGCCGAGGAACTGGTGAAGCTGGCAGCAGAGCGTGGCCGATTGATCACGGTGTATCAGGAGCGGCGCTGGGACGGAGATTTTCAGACCATCAAGAAAATCGTGGAGTCGGGCGAACTGGGAACGGTGGTGGAGTATGAATGCCGTTATGACCGCTTTCGCCCGGAGCCGAAGGCAAATGCCTGGCGGGAGCGCGCGGATCAGCCAGGAGCCGGGGTGCTGTTTGATCTGGGGCCGCATGTGATCGATCAGGCGCTGGTATTGTTTGGTGAACCGAAGGCGCTTACGGCGTCGGCGTTCTGCGAGCGGCAAACCTCCCGAGTGGACGACTCGTTTGACGTTTGCCTGGAGTATCCGATGTCGCAAGGAGGTCTGCGGGCGATGGGGCGGGCGAGGATCATCGCGTTTGCACCGGGGGCGCACTTTCTGATTCACGGTACGAAGGGATCGTTTGTGAAGTATGGAATGGATCCGCAGGAAGCGAGATTGCGTGGAGAAAATTGTCCCGACGGATTGGACTGGGGCGCGGATTGGGGAGAAGAATCGGAACAACTGTGGGGTACGCTGAGCAGGGTGGGCGAGCCGAGTGTGAAAGTGAAGACAGAGCGTGGAGACTATCGCGGATTTTACGCGAACGTGCGGGACGCGATTGAGAAGAAAGCTCCGCTGGAGGTTACGCCGCAACAGGCGTTGCAAACCATGCGGGCGGTGATGCTGGCGCACAAAAGTAGCCGGGAGCGGCGTACGGTGGGGTGGGATGAAGTGGTCGAGTAGAGCCAGGGTTGGTTAGGACAAAAGGCAAGACAACGTCAAAGGCAGCGGGCAGGAGTGCCCGCTCTATCCGGGCCTTCGAGAGCGATCCTCGACATAAGCGTGTCAGCCTCTACTCCCGTGATGGCCGCAGTGATCCAACGGTTCGGCTCGTGGCGTCCCATTAGATACAACTTGAGGTAATTATCGGTGAGGGCTTCGGTAAACTCTCCATCTGGCCTACTGTGCACGACGTTCAGTGTGATCGCTTCCAGTGGCTTGCCAATAAAAGAATTCATGAAAGCGAGTTTTTTCTCGGCGGCGAGATCACGCAAGATTTTGTTGCGTTCGCGCGCGATGTGAACCGGGACTTGATGAGACATAGCTGCGGCTGGGGTTCCGGGACGCGCAGAGTACGTGAAGACGTGCAGATAGGTGAAGGGAAGATCCTCGATGAGACGTCGAGTCGCTTCGAATTCGGCGTCGGTTTCGCCGGGGAATCCGACCATGACGTCTGCGCCGATGGCGGCGGTGGGCATGGCGGCGCGGATTTGTTCGATCTTCTCGCGATAGTGCCAGGGTCGATATTTGCGATGCATGCGGCGCAGCACTGCATCACCGCCGGACTGCAGTGGCACGTGAGCATGCTTGGCAATGCGCGGCGATGAGGCCACGAGAGCGATGAGATCACGAGTCCAATCCATGGGCTCTACCGAAGAGATGCGGAGTTTTTCAAGTTTTGTTTCTCGCAGAATGGAGCGGATAAGAAAAACAAAGTCCAGGGCCTGAGGCCCAAGGCTCAGGTCTCGTCCCCAACGGCCGAGGTTGATGCCACTGATCACGACTTCACGATAGCCTGATTCCACGAGCGCGCTTACTTCGCGAATTACCTGCGATAAGTGTAGCGAGCGGCTGTGGCCCCGGACACTGGGGATGACGCAGAAAGAGCAGCGATTGTCGCAGCCGTCCTGGACTTTCAGGTTGGGGCGAGTTCTGGAATTTTCTGCGGAGTTGGAGCTTGTCGACTCGAAAACGGGCGCAGCGAGAAGTTCGGTGTGGGCGAAGATGTCGGAAACGTGGATATAGCCCTCAGTTCTTGGTTCTCGGTTCTCGGTAAGAGCATTCAAGGGAACAAAAGTTTGTGAAGCGGTCTCGCCATCAACTTCAGCGGCTGCCGGGCTGGGTGGCAGGACCTTTGCGGCACGACTGAAGTCGTGCCCTTCCCAATCCCGCAAACCTTCCCGATCTAGCAAATCACGATTGTCGTATTCCGTGCGTGGCAAGGTGTTTTGGAGAACGATTTCAGCGAGCTGGTGCTTGTGGGAATTGCCGATTACGGCTGTGACGCCGGGGAGGGCGGCGATTTCTTTGGGAGCGCGCTGGGCGTAGCATCCGGTGACGATAATTTTGGCCAGCGGATTTTGGCGCTGGACGCGGCGAATGGCGGCACGTGCATCCTGATCGGCGGAGGCAGTAACCGTGCACGAATTCAAGATGACGAGGTCAGCTTGTGCGGCGGCGGCACGGTTGAGGCCGCGGGCTTCGAACTGACGTTCGAGAGCGGCGCCGTCGGCCTGCGTAGCGCGGCATCCGAAATTTTCTACATGGTAGGTGGGCACTGAATCAATGGTAACGCACGCGCCGAATTCCTGCGCGTACGGGCACACTACGGCTCGATCGCATGGGTTCCTCGCATAGAGGGAGCGATCAGGCGGTGGCGGCGGTCTTCCTCTGCATGAAGCATTCGCGGCAGAAGATAGGACGGCCTTGAGTGGGGCGGAAGGGGACGGTGGTCTCCTTGCCGCACTGAGAGCAGACTGCACGGGTTTCTACGCGAGCGTAGTGTTGTGCATTGCTCTGCGAAGCTGGTGCGGCGAGCACGGCCACGCGCCTGGATTTGCAGGCCTTGCAACGCTTGGGTTCGTTCTTGAATTGCTTGTCGTAAAAAAACAGTTGTTCCCCGGCGGTGAAAACAAAGTCGGCACCGCAGTCGATGCACTTCAACATCTTGTCCTGAAATTCCATTGAGGATGGCTCCCTTATGCCCATGCTTGCGCCAGTTGCCGCGGGGAAGGCGGTAACGAAGAGCAAACATAGTTCTGTAAATCCCCCCTCAAACTGCCCCTGGACTCGGCCCGCCACGCACCTAGGACGGAGCGTGGATACAACTTTTCACTGATGCCGGATGAAACGACGGTTATTAATAAATCCCTGCTGCAGCTCAACCTGGTGGGGGCCAGATGAAGCAGGGCCACCCCGGGACGGGGCGACCCTTTACTGCGTCAGCCTTGCTCCTTAAACACCTGCTCTTAACAAGTCTTTCAATCTTGTTCTTTGCGAACCTTTTTACGAGCACGCTTACGAGCGAGTGCGGCTTTTACGCGCTTTTTCTCGCCGGGCTTCAGATAGAAGGAGTGGCGCTTAACCTCCTTGATAATGTCTTCCTGTTGCACCTTGCGTTTGAAACGCCGTAATGCGTTCTCGAGGGATTCACCCTCTTGCAGCCGAATTTCCGCCAAACAAACACACCCCCAGACCCGTCCGGTAGGACCGAATAGTTATTACAAGGATTTGACTGTAAGTCAAGTAGGAGGGTGAAAAAACTTGCAGACAGCAAAAGAACCGCGCTCCAATTTGCCGAGACGATTCGAGATCGGGATGTTTGGCTGTTGATCAATCAATCGCCTCCGGCGGGAACGTTCGTGAAGGGTAAATCAAACGGCGTCTCAGGAGCCTAAGAAGCTTGACAGGCTGGGACAGCCGAGGGCGACTGTCCCAGATGTTCGGTCTTGGCTAAGCTCCCAAATATTGCACGTGGACGTAAGTTCCTAACCTCACGTTGTAGGCGAGGTACCAGCCATCGTGGTCGGGGTCTTCGTAGATGACGATATCGTCGCTGTCCCAGAGCCAGTCGCCGCAGAAGCCGATGCCGTAGGGAGCGACGTTAAAGTAGAAGCCGCCAAATCAGAAACGATTGGGGCCGCCGCCGGCGAGGCGCCAGACGTGACCGCGCCCGAATCCGCCGGTAAAGTGGCCGTGCTTCCAGGGATGATCGAGGTGGTAGTGAGGATCGTCGCGGCCGGTATCGTGGCCAATCCATTTGCCGTTGGAGTGAACGTGTGGCGCGTCGGGATGGCCAGCCTTGTCGTTGAAGTGAGGGTTTTCCGGGGCCGGATGCGGTGCGCGCGCAGGTTCAGGACCGCGGGCGGGGATATGGGCGGCTCCGCCGCCGACCTCACCGCGATGTTGGGCCAGGGCTAAGAAGCTAAACAAAAAGCAAACTGCGAGCAGTCCGAAATAGTTTCTTCATAATTTCTTTGATCTTTCTCCGAGCGCCCCTGAGAGGGATTTTACGTTTGGGTGGGGTGAGGGCGCAATTGGGGGAGTAAGGCACTAAAAGCGGGTCCCTCACCGGGCTAGCCGCCCGGTTCGAAATGATAATAAATAACAACAGGTGCGAATTGAGAACCCGCCGCGGGCTGGCAAGACATGGGAGCTAGAAGACGAATTTCAATCCAAGTTGGACTTGGCGGGGGGCGAAGGCGGCGTTGGGTTTCAGGAAGTTCTGGGGTTGCTGGTAATAGGCGGGGTAGGGGACTCCATTGACTAAAGTGGTGTACTGGGTAAATGTGGTCGCCTCAACGGTGAGACCGTCAGTGGTGATAGTGACGCGCTGGTTGTCATGGTTGAACAGGTTGAAGGAATCGGCGGTGAACTCAAGGCGGTATCCGTGACCGATGTGGATTTTGCGCACAAGGCGAAGATCGGTAGAAGCGTAGTCCGGCCCGGTGAATGCGTTGCGGCTGTAGCCGGGGAGGCGGTCGTTGAGGTCGTTGCCATCCTGGTTGGGGTCTCCTGAGACGGTTGCATTGACGGGACGCCCACTGCCAGCGGTGACGATGCTGGAAATTTTCCAGTCGTTGAAGACGTGGCCGAGAAGCTGGTGTTCGCGATGGAAGGGACGCGGCTCGGCAGAAAAGGCGGCGACAAAACGCTGGCGCTGGTCGGTGACGCTGGGACCGCGCTCGGCATTGGGTTGATAGGAATTCTGTACGGTGGCGGGAGCGCCGGCGACGAGGGCGTCCTGGCCGTCGTCGATGGCATGAGCGTAAGTGTACGAGAGACGGAGATAAGTGCCGTGGGCCATCCGGCGGTTGATGGCGAGAGTTGCGCCGTTGTAGACGCTGGAGGCGGCGCTCTGAAATTCGTCGATAGCGCCGAGTTGCGCGATGGGGCGTCCGAGCGGATTGATGCACGGAGGAAACGGGCAGGTCAGCGATTGGGTGAACTGCCAAGTGGCGAAGGAATCGACGGTATAGTATCCGCCCTGAAAAATGGAGCCAGTGGAATCGAAGATGGGATAAGTAAGGGCAACCGGCGGCGGAAGATTAACGTCGAGCGCGCGGATGAGATGTTCGCCGTGAACGTAGAGATAGGAGACCGCAACCGTGGTGTGGCCGACGACTTCGCGCTCGAGGGTAATGCTGGTTTGTTGCACGCGTGGGGTAACGAAGTTGGGAGCGAAGGCGGAAACGTCATTTGTAACTCCCTGCGTGAATCCTGAAGGAAGATTGCAGACAGGCGCGCTGAGCGGGCAGCTTACCAAAGGATTGGGATAAGTCGGGAAGACCTGATGGTCATAGTAGTTGCTGTTATTGAGAAAGACCTGGGCGTCGGTGATGCCGTTTTCGGTAGCGATGGCGGAGTTGTAGATTTGCGGAATGCGGACGTAGAACATTCCGTAACCCGCACGAACGACAAGCGGGTGATTCTTGCCGATGGAATACGCGAGTCCAGCGCGCGGGCCAAAGTTATATGGTTTGAACGGAACTTTGCCCGAAGGCGGGAAGAGCGGGTTGGAGAGTAATCCTGCGGTGGTGAAGGTCTGGAGATCCCAGCGAACGCCGAGGTTGAGAGCTAAGTGATCGGTGACGCGGATAGTGTCCTGCGCGAAGGCGGCGTAGTCGTTGCTGTTGGGATTCGAAGACGCCGGCCCAAAATTTTGCAGATAGTAATGAGGGACTTCGTGAGCGTAGGCGCGCAGAGGTGTAAGTGGGAGTCCGGCTTCCTGTGGTTCGAAAGTAAAGGGATTGACTTTAAGGGGATAAAAAAGATATTCGCCGCTTTGCTGGCTGGGGAAGTAATCGTAGATCCAAGTAATCAGAGAATCGCCGCCGAACTTTAAAGAGTGTCGACTGCCGTCGAAGCTGAGAGTTTCCGCGAGCTGGGCGCGGTGTTCGCGAGTGCTGCGGGGGAGCAGGTCGGAGCGTCCGATGCCATCGATGATGTCGGGAATCTTGATGAGGGTATCGTTTGTGTTCGTGTAAGACTGGCGAAGGTCGAGCGAGAACTGCGCGCGAAGATGGCTGATCAGGCGCGTGGTGAGGCCTGAAGTGAGAGATGCTACGCCGGTTTCCGTGGAGACGGTTTCTTCTCCATTGTCGGAGATGGAATCGTAGGTGACGGGGCTGGCGGGGTCGAGGAAGACGTTGTTCGATCCCCAGTAGCGAGAGGAATTAAAGCGCAGGGCAAGCTGGTTGCGCGAGGTGAGGTTGATATCGAGCTTGGCATAGGCGGCATTGCCGATTTGCGCGGCGGGATACGATCCGGCGAGCGAATTGAGCTGGGCGGCTGCCGCGAAGACCAAGGCCTGGTCGGTGGCTTCGTAGTCACCGGGGGTGAATGGCCCGGTCCCAGCCTGAGGGACGACCTGCATAGTGCCGTTGAGGAATTCGACGACATCGGGGACGTGGAAGTAGTGCTGGTCGAATCCGGCGAAGAAAAAGATTTTGTTTTTCTTGATCGGGCCGCCGATGGTGCCGCCACCTTGCTGCTGGCGGCTGTGCGGCTTGAAGGTCATGAAGGCGTCGGCCGCACCGAATCCGCTGTCGCGGATGTAATAAAGACCGGTGCCGTGCCAGTGGTTGGAGCCCGACTTGGTGACTACGTTCACCACCGCGCCGCCAGCACGTCCGAGTTCAGCACCGGACGAATTCGAGGAGACGCGGAACTCCTGGATGACTTCGTTCGAGAACTGGTAAGGAGCGCGATAGAGGCCGCGCGCCTGGGCGAAAAATGCGTTGTTGAAGTCGCCGCCGTCGACCAGGAAACTGTTCTGAAATCCGCGAAGCCCGCCGAAAGAGAGATCGCCGTTGGTGGAGGAGGTCAGGCTGCGCGGGTCTTGCGTGACGCCGGGCGAGAGCAGCGTGAGATCGGAGAAGCGGCGTCCATTAAGCGGAAGATCGGCAATCGCGCGCTCGTCGATTAGGGTGGAAACGGCGCTGGGTTGAGTGTCGACCAGTTTGGGCGCTCCAGAGACGGTGACGTTTTCCTGAGCACCGGCGACGCTGAGACGAAATTCGAGTTCGGCGGCGGCTCCGATATCAACATGAAGCGGTGGCGAGACTTGCGGCGACATGCCTTGCGCGACGGCGCGGGCGGAGTAATCGCCCGGCGGCAGGAGATCGAAGGCGAAGCGGCCTTCGGAGTCAGAAGTCGTGGAATAGCGTACACCGGTCGCAGTGTTGATGGCGACGATGGAAGCTTTGGCGATGCGGCTGTCGGTGGGATCGAGCACGGTGCCGTGAATGGCCCCGGTGGCGCCATCCTGGCTAAACGATAGCCGGGCCAGGAATAAGAAGAAGAACAGGTAAGCGACGATCAAGACAACGATGAGGGAGGTGCGCGGCATAGGAGTCCCACCTGTGATCGGGATGAGGCTCGGAGGGCGGTCGCGCAACTTTACCGGAAGTTGGGCGGGGCAGTTCTGCGGAACGCGCCGGGAATACGCTCCTAGACGAGCGCGTCCGGAAAATGTTCCGCAGAACAGTGGGAAACCAAATCTTGTATAGCATGTGTGGAGCGGAGAAGGTTGTGACGAAACGCAGTTCTTTTTTGAAAGAGTGCCGGATTGGGACGCTCGTGTACTCGCATCCGCCACGTTCGGCCTACGATCAACGCGAGCTAGTTCATCTCCTCCGGCCTGCGCCAGACCGCGATCCCAGGTGCACCTAGAGCCAGCATTCCGAGGCTCGCAGATTGGGAAGCAGGAAGAACCGGAGCGAATGAGGCGTCAGCATCTTTAGGGTCTTTCGTAGCGCCAGCCTCGATGGACACACCGGGAGCGGTCTCGTAAGCGTAACCTCTCAAAACCGGTCCAGTGCTGGTCAGCACAACGTGAGCCCAGCCATAGTGGATTTCGCCGCTGATCATGAACTTCAGAGCGGTAAACCCGCCGGTGTTGCCCTTGCCAGTCCATGGGCAATTCACGACCCCGGTATAGCTGATGGCCTCGGCCTGAAACAAATCGAGGTAATTCGACTTGAATTTCTTGCCCGCACCAATGACATGTCCAACCCGCAATTCCGCAGCGCATAGCGCTCCATTGAAAGTTTGCGAATAGCCTATCGCGTTCCCCACCTGAGCCGGGATCAAATCCAAGTAGCCAAAGTCGCAGCCTTCCTTCTGGCGAACGCGTTTGCGCTTCTCGCAGGTTCCAGAAGCGTTATAGAAACTGAAATCATTGATGCCGTCGTGGTTGAGGTCGATTGGGACCGCGCCGCCATTCAACGTGATAGGTATATCCGCCGGGGTGTAGACGATCTTCGCCTCCGCCGGTTGCGCCAGGGCGAGCATTCCAACTCCAGCGGCGCTGGCCGCGGTTGCGTATTGCAGGAGGCCTTTATCTACGTTAAAGGAGAGGTTAGAGGCTGGGCGACTTTGAGCTGGGACTTGCTTCTTGGCTTTCATACTGGATTCTCCGTTGAAACTGGTTTGCCCATGGGACGAACGGCGCGGATGGGGTGGAACTTTAATGCGTCTTCCGGGGGGTGTCAATAGGAAGAAACTTGCATCCTGTGATAATCATTCATCATCGTGTTATGTTCAGTTTCCTTCTTCATGCAGGCAGCGGGGCGGGTTTGGAGTGATTGATGATTCGGTCGATTAAGGGGTTCACGCCGGTGATTCCGGCGACGTGTTACGTGGACGACTCGGCGCAGATTATCGGCGACGTGGTGCTGGGTGAACATGCCTCGGTGTGGATGAATGCGGTTGTCCGCGGAGATGTGCACTCGGTCCGCATCGGGGCGCATTCGAACGTGCAGGATTGCAGCGTGCTGCACGGAATGAAAGGGCAGTACGGCGTGTTTCTGGGCGAATACGTCACGGTGGGGCATTCGGTGACGCTGCACGGTTGCGTAATCGAGGACCGCTGTTTGATCGGGATGGGTTCGATCATTCTGAACGGCGCGAAGATTGGCGCGGGCTCGATTATCGCCGCGGGTACGCTGATCCCCGAGCGGACGATAGTGGAACCGGGTTCGTTGTGGATGGGATCCCCGGGAAAGTTGTTCCGCAAGCTGGGCGCGAAGGATCAGGAAAGCATCATGCGGTATGCGAATAATTATCTGGGATATAAGGAAGAGTATTTGCGGGAGCGGTAGTAGCCAGTACCTGGTACCTGGTAAACCGGTTGTCATCCTGAGCGGAGCAGGGCGGTGCGCGAAGCGTATCGGCTTGCGGAGTCGAAGGACCCCAACCCTGCCTGCGCTGCCGATGTGAGGCCGTGCGTTCTTGATGTGCTTTAGAACGCTACCAGAGTGTCGAGAACACTCCTAGGCGGGCCGAGGGCGCGGTGAGATTCAAGGGATCCTTGGACTGCGACTTGCCTCCCGCTTCGCGGAAGGCAAGTCTTCGCTCAGGATGACACGCACATTAATATGATGATCCCGATGACAAGTGAAAACTGAATGATTAAAGCTGTCCGAGGAACGCGAGATCTTCTGCCGCCGGAGACGGCGCTGTGGAGTTTTGTGGAGTCGGCGGTGCGGGATGTATTCCGCGCCTACAACTTCCAGGAAATTCGCACGCCGATCTTCGAGTCGACGGAATTGTTCGCGCGCGGCGTGGGCGAAGAGACGGATATTGTCGCGAAAGAGATGTATACGTGGGAGGATCGCGGGCGCGCCGAGAGCGATAAGGGGCAATCACTTACCCTTCGTCCCGAGGCCACGGCCGGAATCGTCCGGGCCTACATCGAACACAAGTTGGGCGACCGCGGACTGAATAAGCTCTACTGCATCGGCCCGATGTTCCGGCGCGAACGGCCGCAGAAGGGGCGCTACCGGCAGTTCTATCAAATCGACGCCGAAGTGATTGGGCCGGCTTCGGCGGGCAGCGAATCTCCGGCGCGGGATGCGGAAATCTTGGAGATGCTGGCGACTTTGCTCGACCGGTTGGGAATCGCCGGCTGGACTCTCGAACTGAACTCGGTTGGGTGCAAGAACGATCGCGCCGTCTTCAACGAGGCGCTGCGCAAGGCTTTGGAGCCGGTAGTCGGAAAGATGTGCGTGGATTGTCAGCGACGGGCGGTGACGAATCCGCTGCGCGTGCTCGACTGCAAAGTGCCGGAGGATCAGCCGATCATCGAGACGCTGCCGCGCATCAGCCAGTTTCTCGACGAGGGATGCCGAAAACATTTTGAGGCGGTGCAGGAAATCCTGAGAGCGGTTGGCGTGCCATGTGTGTTGAACGATAGACTTGTGCGCGGGCTCGATTACTACACGCGCACAGCTTTTGAATTTACGCACGGCGCCCTAGGCGCGCAGAATGCAATTCTGGGCGGCGGGCGCTATGATGGGCTCTCCGAGGCCCTGGGTGGGCCCGCGGCTCCGGGGATTGGGTTTGCGATCGGCGAAGACCGGCTGGTGATGTCGCTGCAGGAATCGGCTGAGGGTGTTCTGAAGAAGCCGGATGTTTACATCGCTCCTCTTGGCGCGGGAATGAACGGCGAGGCGGCACGGCTGGCGCGGGAGTTGCGCCGACACGACCTGGTAATCGATTTGGGGGATGAGAGCTTCCGGCTGAAGAAATCGTTTGAAGCGGCGACCAAGGCGGGAGCAAAATATATTCTGATTGTGGGCGAGAATGAAGTGAAGGCGGACGCGTTCGCGGTGAAGGATTTGGCAACCGGCGAACAGGTTTTGGTGCCGCGCGCGGAATTGCCGAGAAAGTTACGATGAGAAGTGCGCAGTCGAAGATAGAAAGGCATGAGCGAGAAATCGGCAGGGAGATGGTCGCGAGGAGACGAATATGAAACGAATCGGAATGATTTGTGCGCTGTGGCTATCAGTCATGGCGGTAGCAGTCGCGCAGGCACCGTCGCCGAAACCAGGTCCTGAAGTCAAGAAACTGGATATGTTCACGGGGGCGTGGACTCTGGATGGCAGCATGAAGCCGGGGATGATGGGGCCGGGTGGCACGACGGTAGAGAACGACAAATGCGAGTGGATGGATGGCGGATTTTACGTGGTGTGCCACTCAACCTTCAAGATGGAAGGTATGGGCAACGGCGTGGGATTGTCGGTGCTGGGATATTCCACTGACGATAAGGCTTATACCTACCGCGAGTTCAACAGTTTTGGGGAATTCGATGATTCCAAGGGCACGCTCGATGGCGACACCTGGACTTGGACGAATGAGGAGAAGATGGGCGGCATGGCCATGAAGGGCCGCTACACGATCAAGGTGACTTCGGCTACCTCGTATAGCTTCATGTATGAAATGTCGCAGGACGGCGCGAAGTGGACGACGGTGATGGACGGCAAGGCGATGAAAAAATAAATGGGCCACTGACTGGCTGAGCGCCTCGCTTCGCTCAGCGGGATAGCCTCTTCGACAAGCTCAGGGCAGGCTGGGCGGCTGTCCCCACGTGGCCGTCTTCGATCCGCTACCATTTATAATCTCTGGTTCAGCAATCTTCTCTAAATCTCACTGTAAGGACATACTTTGCTCGATTTTCTAGGAAGTCTACGACGAACTCATGTGTGCGGGGCGCTGCGCGCTTCCGATGCGGGCAAAAAAGCCACGCTGATGGGATGGGTGAACCGGCGGCGTGACCATGGCAACCTGCTGTTCGTCGATCTGCGCGACCGCACAGGCGTGACGCAGGTTGTGTTCAATGCGGAGCGCGATGCGGTCATCCACGAAAAGGCGGAGGGACTGCGCAATGAGTACGTGATTGCCGTAACTGGCACGGTGAAGCTGCGGGACGCCAACACGATCAACCCAAATATGCCAACCGGCGAGGTCGAATTGGTAGCGGAAGAGCTGCGCATTCTGAATGAATCGAAACTGCCACCGTTTTTGCCGTCAGACACGGCTCTTACTAATGAAGAAACACGGCTCAAGTATCGCTACATTGATCTGCGGCGCGACGCGATGCAGTTCAACATCGAGTTGCGGCACAAGGTGGCGAAGGCTATTCGCGATTATTTGTCGAATGTGGGGTTTTTCGAGATTGAAACTCCGTTCATGACGCGTTCGACGCCGGAAGGCGCTCGCGATTATCTGGTGCCGAGCCGGGTGCAGCCGGGGACGTTTTATGCGCTGCCGCAGTCGCCGCAGTTGTTCAAGCAGATCCTGATGATCTCGGGCTTCGACAAATATTTTCAGATTGTGCGTTGCTTCCGCGACGAAGATTTGCGCGCCGACCGCCAGCCGGAGTTTACCCAGATCGATTTGGAGATGACGTATCCGCAGCCGGAGCGTGTCTGGGAGGTGGTAGAAGGATTTCTGAGCGCGGCATTTGCTGCTGCGGGATGCGAGATCAAGACGCCGTTCCCTCGTATGGATTATGACGAAGCCATCCGGTTGTATGGCATCGACAAGCCGGACTTGCGCCTGCCTGCCTTCACCGATGTGCGTGAATGTTTTGCGCCGGAGAATTTGCACGAGCTGGCCATCAATCCGAATCTTCCGGTGATTGCGATTCGCACGCCGAAGGTTGGCGAGTTGTCGCGCAAGGAGCGCGATGACATCAAGCCGATGTTCAATTCCAAGGGCGGCGCGAAGATTTTTGAGGACTTCAAGCGCATCGGCAACAAATTTCCTGAAGCGGCGGCGGCGATTCTGAAAAAGTGCCGCGGCGAGGAAGGCGATTTGATTGTGATTGTGGCCGGATCGGCGCAGGCGGGGCCGCAGTCGCCCGTGTCGGAGCATCGCAAAGTCACTCCGCAGGAACTCGCAATCTACGCTTCGGCAGGATTGTTGCGTCTCGCTCTGGCGCAGAAGTATGCCGAGCGGCACGGCATTTTCAAGAAGACCGGCGATGCGGCAAAAGATTTCCGGTTCCTGTGGGTGACGAACTTTCCGATGTTCGAATGGGACGAAGGCGACAAGCGGTGGAACGCGGCGCACCATCCCTTTACCTCGCCGCATGAAGAAGACATGTCGAAGCTGGAGACCGGAGTGGAAGCGTTGAACGATCCGCTGTCGCCGCTCAGCGCGGTGCGGGCGCTGGCGTATGACGTGGTGCTGAACGGAACGGAGCTTGGTTCGGGATCGATTCGTATTCATCGCCAGGATGTGCAGAGTAGAATCTTCCGTGCTTTGGGAATGACTGAAGATGAGGCGCGGGCTCGCTTTGGATTTTTTCTAGAAGCGCTGGAGTATGGTACGCCTCCGCACGGTGGCATCGCGCTGGGCCTTGACCGCATCGTGATGATCCTGGCGGGAGCAGAGAGTTTGCGGGAAGTGATTCCATTCCCCAAGACGGCGCGTGCCGTGGATTTGATGGTGGATGCGCCGACGCCGGTAAGCGAGGCGCAGTTGAAGGAGTTGGGGATACAAGTGAAGAAGTAGAGTTACCTCAGGGGCTAAAGCCCATTTTTCACGGCAATCCTTGACGCAGGCCTCGAAGGCCTGCTCCACCCTCTTCCTAGCCTACTCTACCCTCTCCCTAGTCTGCTCCACCCTCTTCGAAGACCTAGCTGACGGTACGTCTAGGAAGGCCCTCTTCGCCACTATCTTGAAAGTCCTGCCATAGGGAAGGGGTGGAGCAGGGCCTTCGGCCCTGCGTCTAGGCTCGGTCTTATGCGGCCGGCTTTAGCCACTGCGGTACCTCATCCAATTTTGATTGCGCCGAACTATACAGAAACTCCTCCGGCAAACATACCAAGCCACGGCGCACCGGGTTCATGTGGATGTAGTGCCGGAACCGGGCATACTCTTCAACATCCCGAACTCGTCGATCATAAAAGCTGGTCTGCCAGATCTCTCCCGCGAACCCAAGCTCCTTCCTTGCCCGGTAGGAAAAACCTCCTTTGATGAACTGCACAGCCTTCTCGATGGTTACAGGAAGAATCGGGGTGAGTAACAAGTGGAAGTGGTCGGGCATGACCACAAACTCGTGCAGGTGATATCTGCTTTGTCTCTGATAATGGAAGAGAACATCCATCAACAGCTGCCCCATTCGATCCGACTGAAAGAGTGCGAGCTTTTCATAAGCGGATGCCGTGATGAAATATGTACCGCCGCGAGTGGCGCCCCGGTATGGGATGGTCATCAGGTACCTCGGGGGCTAAAGCCCGCACTTTCTCTGGCCGATCTTACGCAGGCCTAGAAAGGCCTGCTCCACCCGCTGGAGAGCCAGAAGGTCTTTCAGAACCATAGCGCGTCATCAGGATGGCGTCATTCAAGATCAACTATCGGATGCTTTCACTTTCCCGAGTTGGCACTGATGAGATGGGTGAATCTGATTCCCATCAGAGCAAATATGGCCGCGCTTTGCTTTTGTTCCACCATCTGCGAAACTGACCCTGTCCCTGACATTCACTGAGAACTCCCCATGGGCCGCATTCACGTACTTCCCGAGCACGTTGCCAACAAGATCGCCGCCGGCGAGGTGGTGGAGAGGCCTGCTTCGGTGGTGAAAGAACTGCTCGAGAATGCGCTAGATGCAGGTGCGACGCGGATCAAGATCAACGTTGAAGCGGGCGGGAAGAAGCTGATCCAGATTACCGACAACGGATGCGGCATGGTGCGCGACGATGCCATGCTGGCGTTTGAGCGGCATGCGACATCGAAGATTAGAGACGCCGAGGACTTGCTGAGCGTGGCTACACTGGGATTTCGCGGAGAGGCGCTGCCTTCGATTGCGTCGGTGTCGCGATTGCGGTTGGAAACTTGTGCGGCGTCGATGAATGAGCCGGTATCTGGGACGGAAAAATCCCCACCCAAGCCAAAGGACGGCTTGGATGGGGCACCCTTTGTCCCGGAGGCGCCGACTTCGGGAACGATTATTGAAATCAACGGCGGACGGATGGCTCGCGTCGAAGAGGCCGGGTTGCCGCAGGGGACCTCGATTACAGTGCGCGATCTCTTCTTTAATATTCCGGCGCGGAAAAAATTTTTAAAGGCGGAGTCGACCGAACTCTCACATATTGCGTCGCTGGTCACGCACTATGCTCTGGCGCATCCCGAGAAGCATTTTGAATTGCACTCGATGACCAATGCCATGCTGGTGGCGCCTCCAGTTGCGGGATACAGCGAGCGGGTTTATCAGGTGCTCGGCAAAGAGACGCTCGATCAGTTGATTGCGGTGGCGGCGGTGCAGGCGCTTGAGCACGTTGGTTTGCCGCAGCCTCCGCCTTGGCGGAAGAAAGAAGTTGAGGATGTCGAGAGCGATGCTGGCGCTACGCCCGGCGAGATGCGGCTTCACGGATTTATTTCGAAGCCGGAGATTCAGAAGCTGAATCGCAATTCGATTTTTGTGTTCGTCAATGGCCGCCTGATTCGCGACCGGCTGGTGCAGCACGGGTTAACGGAGGCTTACCGCAACATTATTCCGCCGTCGGTGTATCCGGTGGTGCTGCTGTTCATGGAACTGCCGCCGGGCGAAGTGGATGTGAACGTCCATCCCTCGAAGACAGAAGTTCGTTTTCGACAGCCGACGGCGGTGCACGATTTTGTGCGCGATGCGGTGCGGGCGGCGCTGATGAAGGCGCGTCCGGCGCCGCAGTTCACCACGGAAATTCGCGCTCATGCGACCGCGAGTGAAGGGCTGACGCCGGGAGCGAGAGAGTGGGAGCCGCCATCAGACCTGTCTCCGGCGGCAGAGGTGCCGGCGCGCGCGCCCTATGAAATCACGGGCGGCAATGGATTCGCGCTGCAGGCACCGGTACCGCCGCCAATTTCCGCTCGGTTGCAGTTCGAGGGCGGGATCGCGGTAGAAGCCAACGCGGCGATTCCTGTGGCGCGCGGGATGGAATCTCGTTTTGCCGAAATGGTTCCGGACAATGGTTGCGCCGCTCCGCTGGACACCCAGCCTGACACACAGGAACTCGATCAGGAACATTCGACACTCGATTCGCTCACCACGCTGCGGCCGCTGGGACAAATCCGCAATTCGTTTATTCTCGCGGTGAATGAAGATGGATTGTGGATCATCGATCAGCACGTGGCTCACGAGCGCGTGTTGTTTGAACGCATTCTCAAGCAGCGTGCGGCGCTGAAAGTGGAAAGCCAGCGGTTGCTGATGCCGATCGTGCTGGAACTGTCTCCGGCGCAGCAGGCGGTGTTTGCCGACATTGCCGACGAACTGCAACACAACGGTTTCGAAGCTGAGCCGTTTGGCGCGCGCAGCGTTGCCGTAAAAGTTGCGCCAGCCGGAGTGGACGCAGCCCAGGTCGAGCACATGTTGCACGAGTTGCTCGATCAGATCTCGCGGGAGGAGCAGTCGTTGAACCTGGAAAAAATTCGCGGGCGCATCGCGGCCTCGATCGCGTGCCATGCCGCGATCAAGGTTAATATGCCACTCGAACAAAACAAAATGGACTGGCTGCTCGCGGAACTCGCGAAAACCGACCATCCCATGTCCTGCCCGCACGGCCGGCCGGTCGTCCTAAGGTATTCTGTAAAGGACATTCAGAAGGCGTTCAAGAGAATCTGAAGAAACCAGCAGTTAGCAATTGGCAATTAGCATTTGTTCTTGCTAATTGCCAACTGCTAATTGCTAGCTGCTAATTGCTACTATGACCGAGCAGGACCTACAGCAACTGCGGCGCGAGAAGTGGCGGCTGGATGGCAAGCCTATCCGGACGATTGAAGATGCACGCAAATTTGTCGAGAGCGTGGGATTCTGCCTGATGTATCCGATGCGCCCGACGATGCCGGTGCCGACGTTTATCGGCGCATTTGTGGGATCCGACGATCGTCTGCCGACCTGGCAGCATGCTTATTCCGATCCGCGAGCGCTGGAAGCGACCGAACTCATGGTGCGCTTGCTGCGCGAGCGGGAGGCGTATGAGGCCAATCTGTTCGATGAGAACAATGCGTTCCTGGTGGCGGCTTCAGCGTTTCCATATTTTTATGCGCTGGTGGGTGAGCGCAATCCCAAACTGGCGCCCAAGCAGGGGCCGCGCTCGGCTTACTCGCCGCTGGCTTGCGATGCCTTCGAGCTGATTCGGCGCGACGGCCCCATTTCAAAAACGAAACTTCAAGAAGCTTTGGGCGGCAGCGTTTCGCTGGCCGCTCTCGATAAGGCTCTAGGAGAGTTGCTCGCGAAGCTGCGCATCACCCGCGTCGACTACAAGGCCGCGGAGGGGTCGTTCTGGGATGTCCTCTACCGCTGGGCGCCGGATGCGGTTCGCGAGGGCGTAGGACTGTCTGTGCAGGAGGCGCTTTCGGCACTGCTCTCGAAATATCTGGAGTGCGTAGTCGCCGCCGAGCAGAGCGAGCTTGAAACTTTCTTCGGAAACTTTGTGGCGCGTTCTCGTGTGAAGGAAGCCGTGAATGCTCTGCTGTCGGCGCGGGAACTGAGCTTCGTGCACGTCAGCGGCAGATCGATGCTGCAGATTACGCCGGCGAAAGAAGTGACGACGGCTTCCGTAAGGCCGCAGCGCGCAGCAAAATAGGGGAGTCTTGTGCTCCTTAGTTCTGCTGTGCGAAAAATTCAACCGAGCTTCGCACAGCCGAGGGCGGCTGTCGCCACACGTTTCTTCATTCTCTCCGTGTACAATCGTCTACTTGCTCAATGACCGACCACTCTGATCCCAGCTACTCCCAACGCAAACTGATTATTGCCATCGACGGCCCGGCGGGCGCGGGCAAAAGCACTATCGCTTCGCGGTTGGCGCGCAAGCTCGGCTACGTGAACCTGGAGAGCGGCGCGATGTACCGCGCGCTGGCGTTGAAGGCAATTGACAAGGACGTGTCGTTTGACGACGAAGAGGCGCTGTTAAAGCTCGCGCAGGAGTCGCGCATTCAACTCGAACCTACTCGCGGCGGAAACCGCACGCTACTCGATGGGCAGGACGTTTCCGCTCGCATTCGCGAGCGCGATGTCACTGAGGCGGCGTCCCGTGTGTCGGTGCATCCTGAGGTGCGGGCGTGGATGGTGGCGCGGCAGCGGGAAATGGGCGCGGGCGGCGGCGTGGTGATGGAAGGCCGCGACATCGGCACCAAGGTGTTTCCCGACGCCGACGTTAAGATTTTTCTCGATGCCGACCCGGTGGTGCGCGAGCAGCGCCGCATGCAACAGCAGAAGATCAAGGGCGATGTAGCTGCGAGCGTGGCCGCCGACTTGCGCGAACGCGACCACCGCGACCGCACCCGGAATGCGTCTCCGCTAAAGGCTGCGGATGATGCGGTAGTGATCGACTCGACGAAGATGGGCGAGGAAGAAGTGCTGGCGCTAGCGGAGAAGTTGGTGGCTGAACGATTGCTCGGTTCTCCCTGATCGTGGCTAGAAAATCGCAGACCCAGAAACAGCAGGTTCCTCCACTTCGCTTCCCGTTCCTTTCAGGAACAGGAAGCTCCGGTCGGAATGACAAAGGGTTTCAGTTTCAGAATGACAAAGTCGTTCTAGTTTTCTGTAGGTTCCACTTTTGCTTTGGGTGCGGGCAGAGCTTTGGGCGGTTTTCCGGGCGCAGGTGGGACGGGCGGGTTTGGCGCGCTGGCCGAGGCCCTTCGAATTTCGATGCCATCATGCTCGTTATTGATCACGATATGGGAACTTGCGTTGCCCACGCTTCCAGTAGCTTTTGCTTCGCGGTCTCCGTTCACGACGCTCAACTCCGGGAAGTCGGATTTAATTTCGCCGTCGCGCGTCCGCGCATCGACGTGAAAGCCGGCCTTTTCCGGGATGTCCAGTTGTACATCGCCATTGCGGCTGTCGATCTGTACGTTGCCGAGCGAGCGCATCGAGACTGTCACTCCGCCGTTTTCATCTTGCAGGCGAACGTCGCCGGAAACCTCTTCCAGTCGAATCTGCTTTGAGCGCGTTGTCAGGTGAACCGGCCCGGTGACCTGTTCGGCGTGTAGGTCGTCGGAGTCGAGATCAAGTTCGCCGTCGATGCGGGAAAACTCCATGTCAGTGCGCGAAGATTTGAAAGCTACATTCTTGCTGATGTGGGCGAGCTTAACGCTTTCCATGAACTCGCCCTCGAGTTGAGCTGCACCCTTGATGTCGGTGACCGATACCTCATTGAGCCGGCCGCCAATGTGGACGTCTCCGGTGATCTGCTCGGCCTTGAGGGAACTTTTCTCTAGATTCAATTTCACATTGCCAACTACGTCTTCCACCGAAACGTCGCCATGCTGGTTCGAGATGTCCACATCGCCATCGCGACCGCTGACGGAGACATCGCCGCGGCGCGAAACAATGTGCAACTCCATTTTTCGCGGGATCGAAATCTCCAGATCGGTCTGGACAGGGTGGTCGCCCGCGCCCTGAGTTTTGGCATCGAGCGTCCATCCGGAGCCTGCGGGAGAAATCACCGGCTTGGTCTCTCCGTTGTACTTGTCGGCGTCAGCCTGGTTTTCCGCGCCGACGCGCTTGCGCACCACGACGGTGATTTTGTTGTCGTCGGCAACGTTGACGCGCACCGCGCCGTGATCGTTATTCACGCGCAAACTTGTGACGTTTGGCGGGACGACTTGTTCGAGGTGATCATCGAAGTTAAAAGTTTCGCCGAAGACGTTATTGAAATCGCTGTCGTCGATGTTCAAGTTGTCGCGAATATCGTTCCAGTGAAAGCGCTCGACATGAGTGGCGATGAGTCCGAAGAAGACGATGAAGATAACCAAAAACACACCGCCGGCGCCGATGCCGCGAGCCGGGACTCCATCGCGCTGAGCTTGCTGATATTCGATCAGCTTGACGACGCCCCATAGGATCAGAAGCGCGGGCCAGTAGTGGGCAAACAAAATTCCCAGTCGACCCCAGGAAATCATGCGCAGATTGCCCAGCAGGAAAATGATGCCGAGGACAATCAGCACGAGAGGTCCTGCGAAGGAGCGGCGGCGGTGCCGCGGTGGAACATAAGGCTGAACAGGAGGTTGAACTGGACTAGACATTGCGAGCCTCCCCGGAGGCGGATGGTGTTCCAGGATCAGAGACCGCCGGTGGAGGCGGAGGCGCTGGCGTTACCGTCGGCGGAGCCGGCGGGAATGGGCCGACGTGTCCAGCGGAAGATGCGCTGCTCTGCAAAAGCTTCACGATGCCGATCACCAGCAGAATTGCAGGCCAGGTACGATCAAAGCTGACCACGTCAAGGCTTTGGAGCAGGAAAAGCGTACCGATGGTCAGGATTACGGCAGGTCCAATCGCCCTACGCATGCGGCAGCGATCGCAGGTACAGCCGAAGCGGCGAGTCCCAACCAATCCCCACTGCTTGGCAAACATCCATCCTCCGAAGAGGATCAGGATGAGCGGCCAGAGACGGTCGATGCCGAACTCCCAGATGTTCATGGTGTGCAACAGGAAGAGCGCGCCCAGTCCAATCAGAATGATTGAGACTGCGGGGATGTTCTTGTACTCGCTACGCTCCCCCATACTGAACGTCTGCGCCAGACCGTAGGGATCGGGAGCAGGTTGGCCAGCCTGAAGAGCATGAGCCGTGCGGACGGAATCGATGATCTGGTAGACGTAGAAAAATGCGATGCCGAGACCGAAAATAAAGTCCCAGCGCCCGGCATGATCGGAAGCGAAAATAAGCATCGCGAAGATCAGCAAGTGAGCGAGTCCCTTGGCGTACTGCGAGCAGTAAACCGCGCCTACGCCGAAGGGAAAGAACCCAGCCAAAATCCCCGCGACCGCAGGATTGGGACCGGAGCCGGACGATGCCCTCGGGGCTATGCCAGGCGCGATCGGCGCCGTGTAAGCCGCCGCTGGAGGTACGAACGCCACCGCCGGAGGAGCAGTGCCTTCCAGTCTCGCCGCGAGGCACGGCTCGCAGTACACGACTCCGCGAACATCGCGGGTGCAGTTAGAGCAGAGTGGTTTGCCGCACGTGCGGCAGAATGCGACTGCGGCAGTATCGTTGTGCGTGGCGCAGTTCATACGAACCTCCTGTATGTGGTCACCGACACTACAGGCCGTTCGACTAAATACGACTCGTCTACAGATGGACCCAGTGGAGCGCTGGCCAGAATAATACGACTATCGGTCTGGCTGTAGTTTCGCTCCTGCTTCTGCTCGGGCTGTTCGGTTGTGTCGTTCTTGGGGTCTTTCGGTTTGGCCGGCGCGGATTCACGAGGTTCGGCGGGTTGGACGCTGCGCTTGAGTTCGCGAACCCGCGATTCCAATTCGTAAACGAACCGGATGTTCTCGTAGTAGCGCACCACGCGGGCTTGCGTGTTGTAATACGTGTGCCGTATCGCCGCCGGGCGCAAACTCACTGAACGGAGATCGGCAGGTTTTATGCCAATCACGCTCAGAGCAACCGACAGAGCGAAGAATGCCATGCCAAACGACATGGCGAATCGCGGCTGCCGGACCGTCCCCCAGATGGGCTGGACGGCTTCCGAAACCCAGGCTTGTGCGCGCTCAATCCACGAAACACGCGGTTGAGGCGCGGACACGTTCACCCGCAGGCGTTGGGTGTCAACGCCCGTCGTGGATGCCAGAATATTGTTGACCAGACTGACTGGAGGCTCCACCTCCGTGAGTTCCTTCAGCCAGTTGCGGCCCGCCTCGACTTCGGCGAACAGCGGCCCGCACGCCGGACAAGTCCGCGTGTGAGCCTGGAAGCGGTCGAGTTCGATGCCACTCAGAACGCCATCGAGGGCGTCGCTGAGCAGGCCGTCAAACTCAGAGCAAAGCAGCTCGTGACCCTGCATTCCGTTTCTGGTTTGGTCTGGCATCACATCACCTGCCTATAGGTACGTTGTAACAGGCGTGCAAGTTCCGCGCGCCCACGATTTATTCGAGATTTCACAGTCCCCTCCGGAACCTTCAAAACGGTTGCGATTTCGCGATAATCAAAATCCTGTAAGTCCCTTAGAATCACAGCTTCCCGCAGCTCTGGCGAGAGCTTCGCCAGGGCTGCGTGAACGGTTTCCCCGACCTCCCGGCTGCGTACGCGCTGATCGGGAGGGGCAGATTGGTCCTGAATTTGCTCACTCAGCGGCTGCGCGTCTTCGTGAGCCGACGAAGTGGCGTCGAGCGAGTCGGTGATGCGGTCCTGCTTGGTCTTGCGGAAGTGATCGACCAGCAGGTTGCGGGTGATGGTGGTCACCCAGGTGACGAACGCTCCCTTTGAAGGGTCGTAGCTTGCCAGCGTGCGGTACATCTTGATGAAGACTTCCTGGGCGAGATCCTCGGCGTCGTCGGCAGATCCGGCGAAGCGGTAGCAAATGTTATAGATACGCCGGTTGTAGGTCTGGACGATTTCCTCCCAGGCAGCCGCATCGCCGGCAACGCACCGGCGCACCAGCATCGCAACTACCTGGACATCTTCCATTACGAGACCCTGAAAACCCGACCTACTGAATGGAGGGGCCCTTCGCTAATCAAACCTTGTCATTCCGACCGAAGGGAGGAACCTGCTTGTTTCCCGCCCGAGGCACAACTCGCCTCACAAGACAGTACGTGAATGTGCTCCCGCAAGTTCGAGATATGTACAGTGTTGAACCCGGCATTGTAGCAGCGCGAAGGCACAACGATGTCGGCGCATTTGTATGAACAAACTTGCAGCATATACTGCTGCTTCCGCCGTAGAGACGAAGAAGAAGGGAACATGCGCACATGAAGAAGCTCTTTTTCCTGCTTGTGATCTGCCAGGCCGTCTGGGCACAAGACGCGACCAAGAAGCCCGATACCGGCGAACGCCGTGAGTTTGTGATCTCAAACTTTCACACCGAGAGCGGAGCAACCCTTCCCGTGGCGCGAATCGAGTACGGAACCTACGGACACTTGAACGCCGCAAAAGACAACGCCGTGCTTCTCCCTTCGCACTACATGGCCGACTATCACGGTTACGAGTGGCTGAGTGGTCCCGGCCACGCGCTCGATACGTCGCAGCTCTTTCTCGTGACCACCGAGATGTTTGGCAACGGACACTCTTCCTCTCCCAGTAACACACCCGAGCCTTTTCATGGCCCGCGCTTTCCGCTGATGACGATTCGGGACAACGTGGAGGCGGTGCACCGTCTGCTGACCGAAGAGCTCAAGATCACGCACCTTCGCGCCATCATCGGATTCTCCATGGGAGCGCAACAGGCGTTTCAGTGGGCAGTCAGCTATCCCACGTTTGCCGATCGCATCGCAGCTACCTCAGGAACCGCGAAGACCTATGGACACGGCGTCGTGCGCCTCGAAGGGCAGATCGCCACGCTCACCGCTGACGCTGCCTTTAAAGATGGCGACTACACTGCCCCGCCCACCAAGGGATTGCAAGCCTTCGGCGTTGTCTGGACGGCATGGCTATTTTCTCAAGAGTGGTGGCGCAAGGAGTTGTGGAAGGAAGGCGCGAAGCCGGGAACTACATTTGAAAGTGTGCTGAATGACTTCCGCACGAACTTCATTCCCGGAGCGGATGCGAACGACTTGATCCTGCAATGCCGCACCTGGGAACATCACGACGTGGGAACGACTCCGGGATTCGGCGGAGACACGGAGCGCGCGCTGCGCTCCATCAAAGTTCCATTTCTCTACATGCCGTCGGAAACCGATCTCTACTTTCCCATTGGAGACGCGCGCTACGAAGCAGCGTTCATTCCCAACGTGTCGCTGGTTCCGATCCCGTCGCTATGGGGACACACCGCCGGCGCAGGTGGCAGCCCCGCCGACGAGAAATTCGTGAATGAGAAGATTGCACAATTTCTCACCGCCGGGAAGTAGTTTGTCATCCTGAGCGAAGCGGAGAGATTCGCGAAGCGAATGTCTCAGTGCAGTCGAAGGATCTCTATAGCCACATCGACCGCCGTTGTCCTGAGGGATTTGCAGCCATCCCCACTCCGTGCCACTTCACCCCCGCGAAAGAGCTTGGCATTTCCTCCCGCTAAAGAGTAAAAAGGCAACGCCGTTGCCTTTTGGTTTGTATGTATCGCCGTCGCAAATTCGATTTCGCCCTCCTAGTCGGCACCCTGCTATGCACGACAAGCCTCGCAACCCTGGCAGAAACAGGATTCTTAGTCGTCCACGTAAAGGATGTGCAAGAACGCCCAATTGCCAACCTACAAATTGGAGTCAAGGGTGACGGTGGCTTCGACACCACCGGTGATGACGGTAAGGCGCGCATTAAGCTAGCCCAACAGACCAAAGAAAATGACTGGGTTCCTCTACAGATTTTGCAGTCCCCACTTGGCAAGGACTAGATCGGCGGCTACGTCCGGTACGTACTTTACGGGGCGAGAATTACCTGCTGGTAGGGCTCGCCTTTCTGGCGACGGCTCACTTCGATGGTCACCTTCCGGTTCAGCCGTTTCAGAAAGTCGAGCAGCTTGTCCGTGGTGAAGCGGCTGAAATGCCCGTTCATTAGGTGTGACACGTCGGGTTGCGCAATGCCCAAAAGGTCGGCGATTTCTCGCTGCTTCAGCCTCTTCTCTTCGAGGATTTTGAAGACATGGAAGCCGATCTGGGCGCGCGCCAGAAGCTGGTCGGCCTCTTTGAGGCCTAGATCGGCGAAAACATTTCCGGAGCTCTCTTCGAACTCAATTGGTTTTTGTCTTTTCGTAGTCATGTGCCAGTTCCTTTGCTTCCGCGTATCGCTGGTTGATCAGGTCAACATCTGGCTTTGGGGTGGCGATGCCTTTTTTCGATTTCTTCTGAAAGGCGTGCAAAACATAAATCCGTCTGCCGATCTGCAGCGCCAGCACTACTCGGTAGGCGTCCGACGCGTATCGCACGGCAAGCTCCAAAACGCCGCTGCCGACCCCTTTGAAAGGTTTGGCATCCTTCGGCATACCACCAAACTGGATAAGCTGAAGCTCATCCCCCAGCAGCTTTTGCGCGCCATGGGGAAAATCCTGAAGCTTCTTTTTCGAGCTTCCGAGCCAGACAACAGGCCGCAGAACCGGAGGTTTAAGCCTATCCAAAAGCCCACCCCAACAATATATAGCAAATTTACTATAATATCTACTCGCTGGTGAAGTAGTCCACCGTCACGGGATTCTCGAAGAGCGAATAGTCGCGTGTCACGACGGTGATGCCGCTGTCGGTGACGAAGTAGCGGGAGCGGTCGGCTTCGGTGTCATAGCCGATCGTCGTGCCTTCGGGGAGATGAACGTTGCGGTCGATGATGCAGCGGCGGATGCGGCAATGGCGTCCTACGGCGACGTGCGAGAACAGAATTGAAGAGTCGACTTCCGAATAGGAATTCACACGCACGTCCGGCGAGATCACTGAATTCCTGACCACGCCGCCAGAGATAATGCAGCCGTTCGAGACGATGGAATCGAGGGCGGTGCCCATGCGATCTTTTTCGGCGAAGACAAATTTGGCTGGCGGGTACTGCCGCTGATGCGTGCGGATCGGCCACTCCTGGTCGTAGAGATTGAAAATTGGAGAGACCGACACGATGTCCATGTTGGCTTCGTAGTAGGCCTCGAGCGTGCCCACGTCGCGCCAATAGAGCGCCTCTTTCTTGTTTTCGTCGATGAAGTCGTAAGCGAAGACGCGATAGTCGTCGACCATCTTCGGCAGAATGTCTTTGCCGAAATCGTGGCTTGAGTCGGGGTCTTCGGCATCTTTCAGCAGAACCGGGATGAGAACGTCGGCGTTGAAGAGGTACACGCCCATGGAACCGTCGACTTTCGCAGGGTTCCACGGAGAGCGCAGCCTGGTTTCTTTGGGCTTCTCTTCGAAGCCGTTGATGCGGCCGTCTTTGTCGACCTCGACCACTCCGAAGCGGAACGTCTCTTCCGGATCAATCTGAATCGTTGCCAGAGTGATGTCGGCAGCGGAATCGCAGTGCTGCTTCATCATCTTGCCGTAATCCATTTTATAAATGTGGTCGCCGGAGAGAATCAGCACGTGCTTGGGCTGCTCGGAGCCGATGGAATAAATGTTCTGGTAAACCGCGTCGGCGGTGCCCTGATACCACTGATCGCTCACCCGCTTCATGGGTGGAAGGACTTCGACGAACTCTCCCACTTCGCGGCCCAGGACGTTCCAGCCTTCGCGGATGTGGCGGTTCAGCGAGAGGGCTTTGTACTGCGTGAGAATGTAGACGCGCCGCAGATCGGAGTTGAGGCAGTTCGACAGGGTAATGTCGATGATGCGATACATTCCGCCAAAGATGACGGCGGGTTTGGCGCGGTCGCGGGTGAGTGGATAAAGCCGCTCTCCGGCGCCGCCTGCGAGAAGGACTCCGAGAGTGTCTTTCATTGGAATAACCTAGAAAAACAGTAGATGGTAGCACAGCGGAAGAGGTTGGCGGAGATTCGCAGGTAGATGGTGTTTTGCAGCGCACCAAAAGTACCTAGAAGCCCATCTCATAAATCCTCGACGGTTGGAGGCGGGTGTACCTCAGGGGCTAAAGCCCGCGTCATTCTTGGCTCTGGGTGGCACGGCTGAAGCCGTGCCCTTCCCAAAACTGATTTATGAGATAGGTTCTAGATTATTGGATTCTAGTCGGTGGGCTGAGTGTTTGGTGCTGCTTCAAAGGCGCCTGTGCTTTGGTGATAGAGGCGGATCTGTTGCCTAATTGCATCGAGGGCTCCGAAGCCCCAGAGATTCGAGGGCTCGGAATCATCGTCGGTGTTTGCGTCAAAGCCCTCGTCCGGTGGCACGAATTCATTGAACTGATGGATGATCAAAAAGATAGGATCGAGCTGACGCGCGTAGGTCATGAAAGCGTCGAGAGTCACGTAAGAATCGTCGTTGCCGAAACGCAGCGCGTCGTCCGAACAATAAGGAGGAGCATCCGAGTTAGGGCATCCCCATCCATTCTGTCCCGCCGTGGCGATCGAGGCGGTGAAGTTCTCCACTCGCGAACCGGCCAGGTTGTAAGAAGGATAGTAAGGACACAGCGATTGCGTGCACGAAGTACTCAGCCGATCAACCCAACTCCAAAAACCATATTCTGGGTTCACCTCGACGGGTCCGTTGGGAGTGCCCTGGTTGAGCCAGAGGTAGGACTGACTATCAAGGTATCCCGCGATCATCTTGAAGGTGTACTTGTTTTCGATCTCCGGATGCTCTTTCAAAAATCGCCTGATCTGAAACCAGAGAGGATGATCCTGCGGGTTGGGGTCCTGAGCCGCGCCAAGGAAAATCAACATGAGAGGCTTGCCCTTGTAAATAATCTCCCGACCCGGATATTGCTGCATGAGCAAGCCGAAGTAGTCGATTTCCTTTTCCAACGCGGTCTTGCCATCGACGTCCGGGAACATAACGTTCTGGTCGATGCCTCCCAATTGCGGAATTATCCTAAGTGAGCTACCCAGCATGGTCCATGCGGGAAACAAGTTGCCGGTATTATCGCGAATGTTCTGGTTGTAGATTCGGAAGGAAGCTGTGCAGTTCGGAACATACTTCTTGATGAACTGCTCGCTGTTGAAGATGCAGCTAACGTTGTTGGTAAGGTCGGCGATGGCGGCATCGACGCCAAGCGATTCCATCCAGGCGACATGCTGTTTGATCACGGCAGGATCGGCGCTGTCGTAGCCTCCGCCGACGCTTTGCATGTCCGCCGATTGCAGTACCGGCATCGCTGCGGTGGTTTGAAACGTGACGGCATTCGGACCGAACCAGGCTTCATATTCCATGACCACGATGTGGCTGTTGTTGTCGACGATTAATGGGCCGGGAGGTGAAGAGCAAGCGGCAACCGCAGAAGAAGCGAGGAATATGCCGAGGGCTAGCAAAATTGCATTCGACGCGAGAGTGATACGCGGCATACGGATTGGAAACCCTCATTCCAAGGAGAAGTTTCGGGCGAGATGGACGCGGATTTCTGGGACCGACTACGGCGACAGATGGAGACTAAAGAGTCTGAGATCCGAAGCCTTCAGTTCGGCTTACTATTTTTCTTTCTCTTCTTCGATCTTGATGCGCAGAGACTTAAGGAATTTTAAATCCTGGTCGTTGACCTTGAACTCCGGATTGGTCGAAAGGGTTGTGACGAGGGAAGTCTTATCGGAAGATTTTTCACCTTGTTTGCTCACGCCGATGGTGGCTTCAAGGACCAGAAAAATATCGTAACCGCCTTCTTTAATGCGGGATACGACTTCTGCGATCTGCTCGGAGTCCGATAGAGATTCGTTGATGGCTTCGCCGAGTTCCTTCATGAGTTGTTTGAGTTGCTGATCCACGTAGTCCCCCGGAAGTCGCCACCCTGCTCTGGCTAAGAAAACGCCATCAACACTTGGATGCCTGTCGCCCTTGAACGGTTTCTGTCGCGGACGCAGCTTTGCGCTATTGTAGCGCCGAAGACTGATAAAATCGAGGCCGTGAACAAGGTTTCTACCGCACGAAAGTTAGGCATTGTAGCGCGCGTGGCAGGACAGCAGGCGAAGCGCAGCCGGACTCTGCGGGCAGCAGGGCAGGCTGTGTCCACTACTGCGCGAGCTTTGGGGCGAGTGCTGCACCAGTTGTGGCTGGAGGTTACGGGCCTTGTTTTCCTGGTGATGGCGGCGAGTGGCGGGATTGCGCTTGCGCACGAATTTTCGAAGTATGAGGCCGGGAAGACTGGATTGGGACGCGTGGCGGTTGCAAGTTGCTTTACCCTCACATTCGCCTGGTTTGGTGTGAGTTCGTTCTGGAGGGTGAGAAAAAAGAGTAAGAACTCGTAGAGGTTTTCTAGCTTACTACGTCTTCTTCCACAGCCTCTGCGGTAACCACTTGGGGGATTTCAAAGTTCTCGAAAGAATTCAAGTATGGCCGACAAGATGAAGGTCGCAGAGCAGAAGGTCGCGGTGGAGGTTGAGACCTCGTCTCATATTCCCGTGAACCCGCTCTACACGCCCGCCGATCTGAAGGGGGCCGATTACGAAAGCGAAATCGGATATCCCGGGGAGTATCCGTTTACGCGTGGCGTGCAAGCCACGATGTATCGGGGGCGGTTGTGGACCATGCGTCAGTATGCGGGTATGGGCGACGCCGAGGAATCGAACAAACGCTACAAGTATTTGCTGGCGAACGGAACAACCGGACTTTCGGTGGCGTTCGATTTGCCGACGCAGATCGGCATGGACTCAGACCACGCGCTCGCGGCAGGCGAAGTGGGCAAGGTGGGTGTGGCGATCGATTCGATCGAGGATATGGAACGGTTGTTCGCTGGGATCGACCTCACCAAGATTTCTACATCGATGACCATCAATGCAACAGGATCCATTCTGTTGGCATTGTATGTTGCGGTTGCGAAGCGGCGGGGCGCAGATATTCGCAAGTTGTCCGGTACGGTGCAGAATGACGTGCTCAAGGAATACATCGCGCGCGGCACCTATATTTATCCGCCACAGCAGGCGATGCGGGTGATTACCGATATGTTCGCCTGGGCGAACCAGAATGTTCCCGAGTGGAACACGATCTCGATTTCTGGCTATCACATGCGCGAGGCAGGGTCGACGGCGGTGCAGGAGGTCGCGTTCACTCTTGGCAACGGCATGGCCTATGTGGAGGCGGCGATCAAGGCGGGGCTGGATGTAGATAAGTTTGCGCCGCGGCTTTCGTTCTTCTTTAACGCCCACAGCAATTTTCTGGAAGAGGTAGCAAAGTTTCGTGCCGCGCGCAGAATGTGGGCGCGCATTATGCGGGAACACTTCAAGGCGAAGAATCCGCGGTCGTGGATGCTGCGCTTTCATACGCAGACCGCGGGATCGACGCTCACCGCGCAGCAACCGGAAAACAATATTGTGCGGACGGCGATCCAGGGGCTGGCGGCGGTGCTGGGTGGGACGCAGTCGCTGCACACGAATTCTTATGATGAGGCTCTCGCCTTGCCAACAGAACAAGCGGCGCGGATTGCGCTGCGGACGCAGCAAATTATTGCGTTCGAGTCAGGAGCTCCGCAGACGGTTGATCCGTTGGCGGGATCGTACTACATCGAGTCGCTGACCAATGAGATCGAGAAGCGTGCGGCGGAGTATCTGGGAAAAATCGAAGTAATGGGCGGCATGCTGAAAGCGATTGAGCGCGGATTCGTGCAGCAGGAAATTCAGAACGCGGCGTACGAATATCAGCAGGCAGTGGATCATGAGGAAGCTATCGTAGTCGGCGTAAACCGGTTTGAAGTGGAAGAAGAGAAGCCGATTCGGATTCAGAAAATTGATCCCGCGCTGGAGCCGAAGCAGATTGAACGGGTGCGAGCGCTGCGGGCACGGCGGGATGCGGGTCCGTCGAAGGCTGCGTTGCAACAGGTGGAGGATGCGGCGCGGTCGGGCGCGAATGTCATGCCACGGATTCTAGCGGCCGTAGAGGCTTACGCAACCGTGGGCGAGATTTCGGATGCGATGCGGAGGGTATTTGGGGAGTATCGGGAAGCAGTCGTGATTTAGCAAGGCTAGTCCGAGGTTTTGTAGTCAGAGGCGTTGCGGCAGGGTTCGCAGTACATGAGGCCGTCTTCGCAGATGCGGATGTCGAGCTGCGATTGACAGAGGCAACAGAATTTGTCGCACTCGCACTGGCTCTCCGGCATCTCGCATTGCGCGCAGCGGTATTTGGCGCGACCGGTTCCGGTGGACATACCTGCAATTTAGCGCGTCTGCGCCTCATCTGGAACGTATCGTTAGTAACCAGTATGCCCGGAAGTCCTCGACCGGCCTCTCCCTTCGTGTTTATCTTCAGGCCGTTTCGACGCCAGGCCCGCGCTCTTCGGCCATATAATTCCTAGCAATGACCTTCCAACAGGTGCTAGATGGAGCGGAAGTTCTCGCGCAGAGCGGGAATCCGGACGTGAGTAGTGTGGAATATGACTCGCGGCGGGTGAAGCCGGGTTGTCTGTTTGTCGCGATGCGCGGCGAGACCAGCGACGGCAACCGTTTCATTGATCAAGCGATTCAATCGGGAGCCGTGGCTGTGGTCACGGACTCTGCCGCAGAGCAGCCGCGCGCGGGTGTAGCGTGGGCCTTAGTTCCTCATGGGAGGCGGGCACTGGCGCGGATTAGCGCGAATTTTTATAAGAAGCCTGCGGAGCGAATTGCGATTGCGGGAATTACCGGGACGAACGGAAAGAGCACAACCGCGTTTTTGTTGGAATCGATTTTGACTGTTGCGGGACGCAAAAGCGCGCTGATCGGCACTATTGAATATCACGTGGCAGGAAAAGTTCTACCCGCGCCGCATACCACGCCCGAGGCGCTGGAACTGAATCGCATTTTTAATGAGGCGCTGGGACACGGTGCTACCGATGCCGTGATGGAGGTCTCTTCTCATGCGCTGGCGCAGGAGCGAGTGTTTGGCGTTCCGTTTGATGTCGCCGTGTTCACCAATCTGACACGTGATCACCTCGATTATCACAACACCATGGAAGAGTATTTCGCGGCCAAACGTGTGCTGTTTGAAGGGTGCGGCACTGATGCACCTCGAGCCGTGGTCACAAATATTGATGATGAATACGGCGCGAAGCTGGCTGAGTTCAGCCGTAAGCGCAGCTCGGTAATTCTGAAATATGGTTGGGAGCGCGGAGACCTGCACGCGGAGAACGTGGAGATCACAACCCGTGGAACGCGCTTTGATCTTGTCATACCGGAAGCGAAGATCGCGGTGTTCTCGGCGCTGATTGGGCGGGTGAATGTGTACAACATTCTGGCGGCCGCGGGGGCAGCCTACGCTCGCGGGTGTGCGCCGCAGTCGATTGCTGCGGGTGTCGACAAACTAGCGTGCGTTCCGGGAAGATTTGAGCGTGTGGATTGCGGTCAGCCTTTTACGGTTGTCGTGGACTATGCACACACCGATGACGCTTTGCGCAATCTGACGGCACTGGCTCGGGAATTGGTCTCTGGCGCTGGAGCGAAGGGAAGAGTTTTGACAGTGTTTGGATGTGGAGGAGATCGCGACCGGAAGAAGCGTCCGCTGATGGGCGAGGCCGCGGGGCGAGGGAGCGATTTCGTTGTGCTGACGTCGGACAATCCACGCAGCGAAGATCCACTAGCGATTATCAACGACGCGGTCGTAGGTCTGCAGAAGACGGGCGTGAAATACACCGTGGAGGCCGACCGGCGCAAAGCGATCGCTTTGGCCATTAGCGAGGCGCGCCCGGGGGACATCGTATTGCTCGCAGGTAAGGGTCACGAGAAAGTGCAGGTTACGCGGCAGGGATCGGCTCCATTTGACGATGTAGAAGTGGCGCGCGAGGCGCTACGTGCAACGGGTTTTGATTGTATCGCCGCTTCGGCAGGAGCGACGCGGTGAAACTGTCCTTAAGAAAGATCGCCGAATTTGTTTCTGCGACCTGGAAGTTTTCTCCCGAAGAAGTGGCAGTAGGTTACTCGATCGACTCGCGAACGGTGGGGGCAGGCCAGCTTTTTTTTGCAGTACGAGGAGAGCGACTGGACGGGCACGACTTCGTGGAGCGGGCGCTGAAGAATGGTGCGGTTGCCGCAGTCGTGCGTAGGGATCAGTTGGGCCGCTATCCCGAAGACGCGCGATTGCTGGCGGTCGAAGATACACTGGTCGCGCTACAGACTCTCGCCACAGCGGTGCGCAAACTGTGGGGCAAGCCACTGATTGCGGTGACCGGGTCGGCAGGGAAGACGACCACAAAGGAAGCCATTGCGCACGTCCTAAGCGCACAGTTTCGAGTGTTGAAGTCGGCGGGAAACTTTAACAACCATTTCGGATTACCGCTGATGCTGCTTAAGCTGGAGCCGGAATATGACGTGGCCGTGATCGAGATGGGGATGTCGCATGCTGGAGAGATTCGAGCGCTAGCGAAAATCGCGCAGCCGGAGATTGGCGTAGTCACCAACGTTGCGCCCGTGCACCTGGAGTTTTTCGATTCCATTGCCGGAATTGCGCGGGCGAAGTATGAACTGGTGGAGTCGTTGCCTGCGAACGGCACGGCAGTGCTGAATGCCGACGATGAGTACGTCTCGCAATTTGGCCGCGACTTCAAGGGCAAAGTCGTGATGTACGGCACGCGATCAACTGCAGATGTGCGGGCCGAGAAAATTTGCTCGAAGGGGCGCGAGGGTACAGAGTTCGAGATTGCAATTGGCGGAGTGCGGGAACTTGCCAGGCTTTCGCTGGTGGGGGAACACAACGTCCTCAACGCGCTGGCAGCCGTGGCAGTGAGTTTGGAACGCGGAATGAAGCCTTCGGAAGCGGTCGCGGCGCTAGCCACTCTGGCTCCGGCGGAGAAACGAGGAGAGGTTCTCCAACTGGGTAACATCACGGCGATCAACGATTGTTACAATTCCAATCCAAAGGCACTGGAAGCGATGGTGGACGCTCTAGCGGCGATGGCGGCAAAGCGGCACATTGTGGTGGCAGGCGAGATGCTGGAATTGGGTTCCGCTGGGGAAGAACTTCATCGCAAAGCTGGACGGTACATTGCCGGGAAGAAAATTGAGGTCTTGCTCGGAGTGCGCGGGCTGGCTCAGGCTATGGTCGAGTCAGCACGGGACGCGGGAATTTGCGCAGAATTTGTGGCGTCGTCTGAAGAGGCTGGCGAGTGGCTGGCACGCGAGACTCGCGACGGAGACCTGGTGTTGCTGAAGGCTTCACGAGGGGTCAAGCTGGAAAAGGCGCTGGAGACCTGGAAGACGCGACGCGAAAATAGGAATTGAGACGAAGCAGGAATTAATCGGATCGGGGTACGGAGGCTGATTGCTCTATTGGCTGTTGTTTGTGAAGCTGCAGCATTATTTCCCGCCATTCCGCATCTTCCGCTATCTCACGTTCCGCACTGCGTTTGCCAGCCTTACTGCTTTATTTACCGCGCTCATTGTCGGCCCGCTGGTGATCAACCGCCTGCGAGAATTTCAGATTGGACAATTCATTCGCGAAGAAGGACCGAAAGCTCATCAGAAAAAAGCGGGAACGCCGACCATGGGCGGACTGCTGATCGCGATTGCCATTGTTGTGCCGACACTGCTTTGGGCGGACCTTAGCAATCGTTTCGTCTGGATCGCCGTTTTTGCCACCTGCGCTTTCGCCGCGATTGGATTCACCGACGATTACACCAAAGTGGTGCATCGTCGTAATCTCGGACTGACCGGAAGAGCAAAGCTCGGGCTGCAGATTGCCACCAGCATCATCATTGCCGTGATGCTCATCGCGATGCAGACCTACGGAATGTATTCCACCCGGCTGATTGTGCCGTTTGCTAAACAGTTCCACCCCGATCTGGTAGTAGAGACTCTGGAGCGCTTTCCGCATCTTTGGCCGCTGGCGTTTCTGCCATTCATGGCGTTCGTGGCGTTTGTGATCGTGGGTTCGAGCAATGCGGTGAATCTCACCGACGGGCTGGATGGGCTGGCGATTGGTTGCACGGTGATTGCCGCGGGTGCGCTATCGGTACTAACCTACGTAAGCGGACATGCGGCGTTCGCTACGTATCTGGAACTGCAGCGTATGCCGCAGGTTGGCGAGTTGACAATTTTTTGTGGGGCGATGGTCGGGTCATCGATTGGATTTTTGTGGTACAACGCGCATCCTGCGGAAGTATTCATGGGCGATGTGGGATCGCTTGCTCTTGGCGGCGCGATTGGGACGGTCGCAGTGATTATCAAACAGGAACTGCTGCTGCCATTTATCGGCGGGATCTTCGTGATCGAGGCCGTTTCAGTGATTCTGCAAGTGGGATCGTATAAGCTGCGCAAGAAGCGGATCTTCAAGATGGCGCCAATTCACCATCACTTCGAGTTAATGGGATGGTCGGAGTCGAAAATTATTGTGCGCTTCTGGATTGCGTCGCTGGTGTTTGCACTGTTCGCGCTGACGACGCTGAAACTGAGGTAAAGCTAGGCACGAACGAGGGATTGTTGATTTTTGATTGAAAAGCTCTCATGCGCGGAGTTTGATTCGGTTTTCAATCAACAATCGTAATCAAAATCAACAATTGGATTCATGGAACTCAAAGATAAAAGCGTGCTAGTGGTTGGCCTCGGGAGATCCGGAGTGGCATCGGCGCTGTTCCTAAAGGCGCAGGGAGCGCGCGTTACCGTGTCCGACACCAAGAGCGGAGATGAGCTGCGCAACGAGATACCCACTTTGCTCGATCATGGCATCACGGTTGAGACCGGCGGACACGGCGAGCGCACGTTTCGTGGGCAGGACTTAATCGTGGTGAGTCCGGGAGTTCCGATCGACGCTCCGGCTCTGGTGCAGGCGCGTGCGCTCGGAGAAGAGGTGATCGGCGAGATTGAATTGGCAGCGCAATTCTTGCCGGGACCGATGGTTGCGATCACTGGCTCAAACGGGAAGACGACGACTACAACGCTCGCGGGCGAAATTTTAACTGCCGGCGGATTTCCCACGCTGATCGGCGGCAACATTGGTACCCCGGCGATTTCGCTGGTGGAGCAGGCTAAGTCGGAGACGGTGATCGTGCTGGAAGTTTCGAGCTTTCAACTGGAGACCATCCGGGTATTTCGTCCGAAAGTTGCGGTGGTGTTGAATGTCACGCCCGACCATCTTGACCGCCACAAGACCTTTGAAGCTTACGCGGATGCCAAGGCGCGGATGTTTGAGAATCAGCGGAGCGACGATTTTGCCGTGCTGAATGCCGACGACCCGACATGCGTTGTGATGGCACAGCGAACGAAGGCGCAGGTTTTCTGGTTCAGCAGGCAGAAACAAGTGAGTCAAGGAGCCTGGGTGCGCGATGGGAACATTCTTTTTCGTGATGGCGATGGACAAGCAAAAAATGGACAGCGTGAAATCATGCCGGTTTCTGAGATTCCCCTGAAGGGTGTGCATAATCTCGAGAATGTATTAGCCGCCGCCTGCGCTGGCGCGCTCATGGGTTGCGAGGCAAAGAAAATTCGGCAGGCGGTGCATGATTTCAAGGCGGTGGAGCATCGGCTGGAGTTTGTGGCGACGATTGGTGGCGTAGACTATTACAACGACTCAAAGGCCACGAACGTGGATGCGACCATCAAAGCGCTGGAGTCCTTTCCGGCAAATATTCACCTGATTCTCGGTGGCAAGGACAAGGGAAGCGATTACACGGTGTTGAACGAGTTGCTGCAAAAGCGGGTGAAGCGTGTCTACACGATTGGCGCGGCTGCGGAGAAGATCGAGTCGCAAATCGCGTCTTCTAAGAGCGTGAGCTTCGAAGTGGTGCCCGCGGAGACGCTAGAGAACGCCATTCGCAAAGCGCATGCCGTGGCTGTGCCTGGCGACGTGGTGTTGCTGGCGCCAGCCTGCGCGAGCTTCGATCAATTCGAGAATTATGAGCACCGCGGACAGGTGTTCAAGGAGATTGTGCGCGGGCTGGCGGAGGATCCGGCTTAACCCAGCATCGTAGTGCCCCACTTGTAGTTCGAAGATGCCTCCTCCCGATAACCTCGGTAACTTTAGCCGCCGCTTTTTTCCTGCTAGCCTCGATATGTCCATGTAATCAGTCACTTCCAGAAATTTTATGCCATTCAAGAATGCCGCGATTTCCTATCTTCCGTCTGGGCAAGGAGCCCGCGCAGCTGACTCTGCCAGAACTGGTAGCTGCGCGGCCGTCGGTTGCGCTCGAAGGGCTTGTGGTTGGAGTCGACAACCTGCGCCACGATGTGGCTCTCAGCAGTCGTTTTGTCGAGGCCGCGCGGGCGCAGATCATGCGGCTGATTGTGCGCTACGGCGAGTTAGAAGGACTTCTGGCAGCCGAGGCGCCCCGCCAGACACAGGGGCCTTCGTGGATGACGAATACAGCAGCTACCTCACGCGGTCAAGCGGTTCGCGGCGCATCCGACCCCACGCACTGGAAACCGATCCTGACCGAGTTGCATCTGGCGGCGCTGAATCGCGCCAAGAAAGAAGAAAATATCTCGGTCGATCTGCTGGCGCGGTTGGCTGTGACCAAGTTTCTGCGTAATGAAATGAACCAACAGTTTGCGCAAGTGCTCGAGCGCTGCCGCGTTTTGCTCAAGAGTTACGACGGCGTGCGTCAGGGTAAGGCGGTCGAGTATCGCGAGCGCGTGGCCGGATTCCAGGTGCGGAAGAAAATTATTCTGCGAAAGACCGGGCAGGAATTGTTTGAGACGATGCGCGAGGTCGAGAAAGAGACGCTGGCACGCACGCGACGGTCGTTCTTTGGAGAAGCGAAGCCCGGAGATACGAAATCTCGGGAAGCCAAATCTGGAGAAGCGAAATCAGGTGATGCCCTCAGCAGTTATGGGCTGTTCGTGAACCGGCTCACGTTTTCCGAAGATGGCCGCGACGACTACTTGTGTGCTGAGCACTACGTCATGCTGGGAAATTGGGATCGCGATCCGGATCGCTATCCGCGCCTGCAGGATGTAGTTTGGGGATTCGTACGTTCGCTCTATGGCGAGGAGACCACGAGCGAAACGATCGATGCGTGGTTGTGTGCCCCGGAGAATGCGCGCGCGCTGGTGGGTACAGGGACTCCCGACGATTCGACGCCGGAAGGCGCAGCGCAACAAGATCGTCTGGCGAAATGGGTGCGCCTGCTTGAGGATCAGCAGGTGATGGAGTGCGTGATTGCCTCATACCACACAGTGCCGCTGCTCGGTGAGTATGCACCGCGCATCAATCCGCAGCAATTGAAGAATGCGCTGATCTCCCGCCCGGAATGCGACCGGGTCGAGCGCATGATTCAAGAGCACGGCAAACTTTCGCCGGCCAGTTTGTATGCGGCCGTGGCCAAGGTGGCGGGCTGTCGTGGCGCGGAGCGAGCCAAAGTTGCGGCGCGTTTTCTGCAGGATTTCTCGCACTATCACCGCGATCTGCGGCGGCTGGAAACGCTCAACGCGGCTCTCGATTCGGTCAACGTGGTGAATACCGAAAAGCTGCGTGAGCTTTCGCGGATGAATGGCACGCTCTACGAATTTCTTTTGCCTGAGGAGCAACAGCAGCCGGAAGAAGAGCGTGTGTTGCGGCACGTTGTGATTAAAGCGGACGTGCGCGACTCCACGCGGCTGACGCGCACGTTAATGGAGAAAGGTCTCAATCCAGCGTCGTATTTCAGTTTGAATTTTTATGATCCCGTGAACAAGTTGCTGGGCAAGTACGGAGCGCAGAAGGTTTTTCTTGAAGGTGATGCCATCATCCTCGCAATTCTCGAGCGCGAAGGTGAGCCGGGACTAGCGGTGAGCCGTGCATGCGTGCTGGCTCGCGAGATCATCGAAATTGTGCGCGGCTATAACGAATTGATGCAGCGCTCGGGTATGCCGGAACTCGAGTTAGGCGTTGGTATTACGCTGCAGGAGTCGGCGCCTTTGTATTTGATGGATGGGGAGCGGCAGATCATGATCTCGGAAGCGCTGAACGAGAGCGACCGGCTTTCTTCCTGTAACAAGCGCGCGCGCAAGGTGATAGAGTCGCAGGCTGGGCCCTTCCACGTGTATGTCTTCCAAGCGGCGGAGACCGAGCCTGGCGCGAATTCTCCGGATCAATCGGCCAATCCCGAAGATTCCGTTCTCAGCTACAACCTGGGGGGCATTCGCATGAATGAAGCGGCATTCCGAAAGCTGGAGCAGGAGATTTCGCTCGAACCGCTGACAGTGAAGTTGCCGGCATCAACCTTGTCGGATAAGGGTGAGTGCCGCCTTTCGATCGGAACCGTTCCGGTGGACCGCGACATCTTCCGCAAAATCGTGGTCCGCGAAAGCCGCATGCCGCAAATTAACGTAGAGGACTTTTCCGTTCAGGGCTGGAGTGATCGCCGCTACTACGAAGTCTGCACCGATCCAGCAATCTACGCCACGGTAGAAAAGAAAAAAGCCGCCAAAGCTTAGGCTGCATTCGGATCTATTCCGTAGGTCAGTAAGCCGATCCTACCCGCGTCGGACGGAAGGGAATCCAGAACGTGGCTTCGACGTCGACGGCGGATCCATTTTTTGTAGCGGGCTGGAATTGCCACTTTGTGATGGCTTCGCTGGCGAACTGATCGAGGCGGTCGTCGACGCTGCGGAGCACGCGCACGTCATGCACAGTGCCATCGGCGCGGATGATGCCATAGAGAATCACGGTCCCGGCGAGGTTCTGCCGCATCAATTCTAGAGGATAAGCGGGATCCACTTTCCGCGTGGCCGTTGGCGATGACAGATCATCGGCCGGCGCTTCGCCAGAGTGAGCACTCCCGTGATTTGCATCCGGCTTGAGCGCGGCGAAGCGGATGATCCAACTTCCGCCGGCGGAGTTCAGGTTCGGCATGTTGAGGCTGAGCGAATAGACCTTCCGGCTGCCGAAGACGGCACGCTCGGGTTCCGAAAGTTTTGTGTCGCCCTCCGCTTGGGTGTTCCGAATCCGCGGCGGACGCGCATTGGCAATCAGTTTGGGGTTGACGTAGTTTGGATTTTTCGGCGCAGGATCTCCAGCAACTGGCGCCCCGCTCGTCGATGTTTTGCCGACGTAGAGTCCCGAGGGCAGATCGCTGCCATTCTTCTTGCCAGCACCACTTCCATTCGATTTTCCGTCGCTGCCTGGCGTGCCAGAAGCTCCGCGATGTCCTTCGGCCGTGGAGGCGAAGGTGCCGCGGCGATTGCCGGCGGGCGAGGTGGGCGGCGCGCCCACTGCGGGATGCAGGTTGAGCGCGATCATGCCTCCGCCGGAGCGGGAGCGTCCCGATGCGCCCAGCGCGGGCGGAGGAGCGATCACTTCAGGCGAGCGAGCGCGCAGGGCGGATCGTCGACCGGGAATCGTGCGCTGTGCGTCCACCGAAAGTTGCGGCGCGGGCGCGATCACCGCGCTGTGGCCGATGTTGAGTTCGCCAACGCGTCGATTGGAAGCGGCATCGAGAGCGGGCGGAGGAGCAATCACAGAAGGCTGTGGCGCTTGCAGAGTTTTCTGCGCGCTCTCCCGGATGTCCCTTTCCGCGGTTGGAGGGGGCGCGATGATGGAGCGTTCCATCTGCGGCGTCAGGCGCGAAATCTGCGACACTGGAACTGCCGGCGCAGGCGCGATGGGAAGCTTTGGGCCGCCCGACAACGCTACGATGTTGGGCAACGCCACATCGTGCGGCAACTGAAGCCTGGGTGCGGCGACGATGGTCTGCGAACGATTGCTGGCCTCGGGAGGCACGGAAATGACCGACTGGGCCGAGTACTCCGGATCGGCCTGGCGGGTGGGCGCGGGGTCGGAACGGCGAGTGTCGAGCGGCGGCAAATATTCCGAGGGTGCGTAGTAGACCACATCGGCGTGCGTCAACGGGGTTTGGGAAACGACATGGGGTTGCAGGATGAGGAAGCGTGATCCTGCCCAGACGAGGGCGAGTGCCAGAACGTGGTAGGCGGCAGACTGGAAGAAGCGGCTCCAGGGAAGTCCGCGGTGAACGAAAACGTCTGGCCAGAAGGCTGCCGGTGCAGATTCGATGTATAGCGGAGCAAGCTCGCGTGGGCGAATAATGTCGCGAAGGTTACGAAAAAAAACACGGGAGCGGGGCTCAACAGGAACCAGCAGGCGGAGATCCGGAATCGACGGTTCGGCCTTTTCTGGCTCCAGAGTTGCTGTTTCGGGCATTGCCCCTATCTTAAATGAGTTCTTAGTTCCTGGTGGCGAATACTAAGTGCCGACAGCGACTCGAGCACGATCCCATGAGCATTTTTTCAGCAAAATCTTTTCTTGGTATTCGATACTCGTTTATTGTTCGGCGCGGGCGGGCGTGATTAGAAGACGACCGGGAGCTTTTTTCTGGACGCT
>Ga0210391_10000226_pt1 | contig 65882 bp, 54 predicted proteins | sample IncBWC12OmetaG_FD_160573 | JGI IMG/M metagenome (GOLD analysis project Ga0210391, IMG submission 160573) | Forest soil microbial communities from Barre Woods Harvard Forest LTER site, Petersham, Massachusetts, United States - Inc-BW-C-12-O ...
GCGATGCGCCGGTGTACGGCCTATACAAGTTCAACGACTTCAATACGTTCTATCTGCAGGCCGCTTCCGGCACCTCCGGTGGTTCCTCGGGCTCACCGGTGGTGGACATCCGCGGCCGGGTCATCGCGTTGAACGCCGGTGGCGCCAACGGCGCGGCCTCAAGCTTCTATCTGCCGCTGGGCCGGGTGCGTCGCGCGCTGGAACTGATCCAGCAGGGCAAGCCCGTCACCCGCGGCACGCTTTCAACAGATTTCAGCTACACCCCTTACGACGAACTCGAGCGCCTGGGCCTCACCACCGCGACCGAGACCGACGTGCGCGGTGCGTTTCCGGCGCTGACCGGCATGCTGGTGGTCAGCAAGGTGCTGCCCGGTTCGCCGAGCAGCGGTGTGCTGCAACCCGGCGATATCCTGCTGCGCGTCAACGGCCACTACGTCACGCAGTTCGAGCCGCTGGAGTCACTGCTGGATGACAACGTCGGCGGCACCGTCGAGTTGTCCATGGAGCGCGGCGGCAAAAGTGTCAAAGCAACGCTGCCGATCACGGATCTGCACGCGATTACGCCGGACTCGTACCTGCAATTCGGCGACGGCGTGCTCAACAACCTCTCCTACCAGCTGGCCCGACAGTTCAATGTCCCGGTGAAGGGCGTGTATGTCGCCAATCCCGGTTACGCATTCGGCGCCGCCGGCATCGCCCGCGGTTCGGTGATCGTTGCGATGAATGCCAAACCGGTGAACAACCTCGACGATCTGCAGAAGATTCTCGACACCCTCGGCGACGGCGCGCGTGCCACGGTACGGTACTTCTCGCTGGATGATCCGCGCAGCACGCAGCTGCGCTCATTCCGCATGGACCGCCGCTGGTTCCTGTCCGGACGCTGCCGCCGCGATGATCATGTCGGGTTGTGGAACTGTGCGGATCTGCCCGCGGTCGCGCCGGCACCGCCGCCCGCGCCGGCGGCGACACAACTGCCGAGCTACGCGGACCCGCGGTTGAAGAAGCTCACGCCATCGCTGGTGTTCGTCACCTACGACATGCCTTACTCGGTATCCGGCGTCACGGAAACCAGCTTTCATGGGACGGGCCTCGTGGTCGATGCGGCGCGCGGCCTGGTGGTCGTGGATCGCAACACCGTGCCGGTCTCGGTGGGCGATGTTCAGATCACCTTCGCGGGAACCCTGCAGGTCCCCGGACACGTGGTGTATGTGAATCCGCTGCACAATCTTTCAGTAGTGGCCTATGACCCGGCGCTCATCGGCGCGACGCCCGTGAAGAGCGCAACTCTCGCGCCCGGCGGCCTGCACGAGGGCAATTCGGTATGGGTCGTCGGGCTCTCCGCCGATGGGCAGCCGCACACCCGCAGCACCGAGATCGCAGGCGTGGATCCCCTGGCGCTGCCGTTGTCGCGCTCGATGCGCTTTCGTGATGCCAATCTGGATGTGGCGCAGCTGGTGAACCCACCGCTCGACTACGACGGTGTCCTGTCCAACGAGGCTGGTCAGGTGGTGGGCCTGTGGTCGAGCTACGCGATTGAGAATGCCCGCGACCTGGGTCAGGAGAATCGCGGCGTGCCCATTGATGTCGTGGCGACCATGCTCGACCACATTCATGCGGGTACGCCGTTGCACAGCCTGGAGGCCGAGTTGATTCCACTGCAGCTGGCGGATGCGCGCCAGCTCGGGCTGTCGGATGAGTGGCTGAAGAAGCTGGAACAGCACGATGGTGTCGAGCGCCAGGCGCTGATGGTGGTGCGCCTGGTCGGCGGCTCGAATGCGGCGAGCCTCATGCAGCAGGGGGACATTCTGCTGGCCATCGACGGTCGCACGGTGACCCATTTCGGCGAGGTCGAACATGCGGTTGCCGATGCCGCCACCGTCACGATCACCGTCTGGCGATCCGGCGCCCCCGTACAACTGACAGTCCAGACCGCGGCCCTGAACGGCCAGGACATCGACCGGGTGGTGCAATGGGCCGGCGCCACGCTTCAGGCTCCGCAACGGCCCATCGCCGCCCAGCGGGGCATCGCCCCCGACGGCGTCTATGTCGCCTTCTTTACTTATGGCTCCCCCTCGGCGCGCTATGGGTTGTATCCGGGCCGGCGCATAGTCGAAGTGGACGGTGTGCCGACGCCCAACCTGGATGCCTTTCTCAAAGCTGTCAGCGGTCGGCCCGACCAGGCGTCCATAAGACTTAAGACCCTGAACTGGAATGACGCCGCCGAGGTCATCACGCTGAAACTCGACAAGCACTACTTCCCGGCCTACGAGGTGCGGCGCACCCCGGGGGGGTGGGAGCGGCAGATGCTGGAGTAGTGTCCGCGCAACAGTCGCCGCGCACAAAGGACGGACCTGCCCCAAAGCCTTGGTAGAATTCGCCCATGGTGAAGGTAGTCCGGGCGAGTCAGGTCGATATCGAAGCGGCCGTGCAGGCGTTGCGCGACGGCGATCTTGTGGCGTTTCCGACTGAGACGGTCTACGGGCTGGGGGCGAATGCGCAGAACCCGGCGGCGGTGCGCAAGATCTTTGCGGCCAAGGGCCGCCCCACCAGCCATCCGGTGATCGTGCACCTGGACAGTCCCAAGTTCCTGCATCGCTGGGTGTCCGAGGTGCCGGCCACCGCCGCGAGCCTGGCCGAGCGCTTCTGGCCGGGTCCCATGACCCTGGTGATGCCGCGCGCCGCCCACGTCCATGACATCGTCACCGGAGGTCAGGACACGGTGGCGATCCGCGTCCCCTCCCATCCCATGGCGCAACAGCTGCTGACGGCGTTTGGCGGCGGCATTGCCGCGCCCTCGGCCAACCGCTTCGGGCGCCTCAGCCCGACCCGCGCCGAACATGTCCGCGATGAACTCGGCGATGCCGTGCGGGTGGTGCTCGATGGTGGGGAAAGCCAGATCGGGCTCGAGTCCACCATCGTCTGCTGTCAGGACGGCAAGGTGCGGCTGCTGCGCCCCGGTGCGGTGACCGCCAGCCAGCTGCGCGAGGTGGCGCCGGATCTCATCATCGGTGCCGATGCCTTCAGTTCGCGCGTGCCGGGCAGTCTGCCGTCGCACTACGCACCGGCCACGCCCCTGAGCATCGTCCCGTCGGGCGAAATCGATACCCGGGCCGCCGCAGCCTCCGCCGGCGGCACGCGCATCGCGGTGCTCGCGCAGCGACTGCCGCTGAAGTCGCATGGCTATGTCACCTGGGTGAACGCCGGGCGCCGCCCCGAGCAATACGCGCATGATCTGTACGCCAACCTGCGCGCACTCGATACGGCCGGCTGCCAGCAGATCCTGGTCCAGGATGTGCCCGAAGGGGAACGCTGGGATGCGGTGCGCGATCGGCTCTTGCATGCCGCCACGCGCGTCACCGAAAGTGATGACACCGGCGCGCGCGCCGTTTTGCCTTAGCCTTCGCTCACTGCGTTTCCTACGAGACTCTCCATGCCGACCCGTTCGCGCACCACGCGCTTTGTGGACCCGTTTCAACCCGCGCAGATCCGGCGCCTCGTCGAAGAGTTCGGCTCACCGCTCCTGATCATCGATTGCGAACGGGTGCGCGTACAGCTGCGCAAGCTGAAGAAGGCTTTGCCGAACGTCGATCTGCACTACGCGCTCAAACCGCTGCCGCATCCGGCCGTGGTGCAGGTGGTGATGGAGGCGGGCGGGTATCTGGATCTTGCGACCACCGGCGAGGTGCAGCTGGTGCAGCGGCTGGGCGCAAGCCCCGAGCGCTGCATCCACACTCATCCCATCAAGCGCGCCCAGGACATACGCAACGCCCTGGAATTCGGGGTGCGCACCTTCGTGGCCGATAATCCCGATGAAGTGCGCAAGTTCGCCCGACTCGGGGATCGCGCGCGCCTGCTGCTGCGGGTGTCGTTCCGCAGTCCCGGTGCCGTGTGTGATCTGTCGCGCAAGTTCGGCTGCGATCCTGAGAATTTTCTCGAGCTGGCGCGCCAGGCCGCGAGCCTCGGCGTGGATGTCCAGGGCGTCTCCTTCCATGTGGGTTCACAGGCCGCGGACCCCGCCAAGCATGTCGAGGCCATCGAGGCATGTACCAAACTGATGGCGACGGCCCGCCGCGAGCGGCTCGGCACCCTCGATACCCTCGACATCGGCGGTGGCTTCCCGATTGATTACGGCGCGCCGGTACCGGACATCCAGCGGTTCTGCGCCCCCATCCGCCAGCAGCTGGTAAAGCTGCCCAAGCGCATTCGCGTCATCGCCGAGCCCGGACGCTTCATCGCCGGTCCCGCGGCGATCGGCGTCGCCAGCGTCATGGGCCGCGCGCAGCGCGAGGGCCATTGGTGGTATTACCTCGACGACGGGCTGTACGGGTCCTACAGCGGCCAGCTGTATGACCATGCCCGCTATCCGGTGGAGCCGCTGCGGGATGGCCCGCACCGGCTGCCTTCGGTACTGGCGGGGCCCACCTGCGACAGCATCGATGTGATCGCCGAGAATCTGATGCTGCCGAAGCTCGAGGTCGGCGATCTGATCGTCGGGCGGGCCATGGGGGCCTACACCTGGGCCAGCGCCTCGGAGTTCAATTTCTTTCCGCGCGCCACGGTGGTGTCCGTGAACATGACCGCCGACGACCCGGGAACGGTGATCCCGGTCCCGCGCTAGACTAGGCACTTTGTGAAGGCAGCACGATGAAGAGCGACACTCCCCAAGTCCAGACCGCGGTGCATCAGCAGGTCGCGGCGGCCCGTGAGGGCAAGGAGCCCCGGGTCGTGGCGCGTCTGTTCTCCGGCTGGGTGGTGTTCGGCGAACGCCAGTTCGTCCGCGGCTATGTGCTGCTGCTGCCCGACCCGGTGGTGCCGACGCTCAATGCGCTGGGTGCGCAGGAGCGCGGCCAGTTCCTGCTCGACATGGCGCGCCTCGGTGATGCGCTGCTCAAAGTCACCGATGCACTGCGCATCAATTACGCCATCCTCGGCAACCTCGAGCCGGCGCTGCACGCCCATGTGATTCCCCGCTATGCCAGTGAACCGCCGGCGCTGCGCACCGCGCACCCCTGGGCCCATGACTGGCAGGCGGCGCCGCTGTTCGACCGTCCCGAATATGCCGAGTTGAGTGAGTCCTTGCGCCGCGAGCTCACGCGCATGGGCGTGGCCAAGCCCATGCGTTATGACCCCGGTGCAAATGCCGCGTGCTGACCCTGGAGTCGGTCAGTCGCAGCTTCGGCGCAGGCGTGCATCGACGCTGCGTGCTTGACCGGGTCAGCGTCAGCATTCCGGCCGGCACGCAGACCGTCGTCATCGGACGCAGCGGCTCCGGGAAATCCACCCTGCTCAATCTCATCAGCGGCATCGATCGGCCCGACGCCGGACGGGTGATCTTTGCCGGACAAGACCTGAGCGCCTTGCGCGAGCCTGAGCGCACGCTGTTCCGGCGCCGCAAGGTGGGCTTCGTCAACCAGTTCTTCAATCTGCTGCCCACGCTGGATGTGGAGGAGAACGTGCGCCTGGTGCTGTCGCTCGACGGCGTGGCCACGGCGCAGGCGCGCGCGCGCAGCAGCGCGATGCTTGAGCGCGTCGGCCTCGGCGACCGCCTGCATGCGCCCGTGGACGTACTGTCCGGGGGTGAACAGCAGCGCGTCGCGCTGGCGCGCGCGCTGGTCCATGAACCGGTGCTGCTGCTCGCCGATGAGCCCACCGGCAATCTCGATGAAGTTACGGCGGCGCAGATCGGGCCGCTGCTGCGGGAGCTCGCGCGCGAGCGCGGTGCCACGGTGCTGCTGGTCACCCATGACCGACAGCTCGCCGCCGGCGCCGACCGGTGTCTCACGCTACGCGAGGGCGCCCTGTCGTAATCCAAATGGGCATGCTGTGGTCGGCGAGCTTCCGTCACCTGCTGCGCCATCCGCTGCAGCTGCTGCTGGCGCTCGTGGGTCTGGCACTGGGGGTCGCAACCATCGTGGCGGTGGATGTGGCCACCGGCAGCGCCGCACGCGCCTTCGAATTGTCGGTGGCGGCGGTGCAGGGACCGGCGACCCATGAACTCGACGGCGGTCCGGCCGGCCTCGATGAAGCAATCTATGTACACCTAGCCCGCACGCTGCATCACGTGCGCGTGAATCCGGTGATCGACGGCTACGTGACCATCGCGGATCAGTCGCTGCAGCTTTTGGGCGTAGACCCCTTGGCCGTCGCGGGCTTTGCCGACGATGCGGGCGGCACCGCGGCGCTGGACTCCCCGGCGGCGCTGACCCAGTGGTTCACCGCTGCCGGGTCCGTGATGCTCGCGGCGGACACGGCAACACAGCTGCAGCTGCGCCCCGGAGCCGCCTTCAGCGTCGATGTGGGGGGCCACGCGCTGCCGGGGCGGCTGCTGGGGGTGATGGGCGCTGGCAGCGGCATGCAGTCGGTGATGCTGACCGATATCGCCACCGCCCAGGAATGGCTGGCAGTGCCGGGACGGCTCTCGCGCATCGACCTGCGCGTGCCGGCGGGGCCGGCCGCCGCGGCGGAGTTCGCGCAACTGTCGCGTGAGCTGCCCGCGGGCGTGACGCTGGCCGCTGCGGCGCAGCGCGCCCGGGCGGGCCTGAACATGACGCAGGCGTTCAATACCAATCTGCGCGCGCTCGGCCTGCTGGCGCTGCTGGTGGGCCTGTTCCTGGTCTACGGCACCATGAGTTTTGCCATCGTGCAGCGGCGGCGCAGCCTCGGCATCCTGCGCGCGCTCGGGGCCACCCGCGCGCAGCTGCTGCGCATCATCCTGCTCGAGGCCGCGGGCCTGGCGCTGGTGGGCGGCATCGTGGGACTCGCGGCGGGCCTCGTGCTCGCGCACACGCTGGTGGGTCTGGTGTCGCGGACCATCAATGATCTGTACTACGTGGTGGCCGTCAACAGCGTCGCGTTGCCGGCGAGCGAGCCGCTGCTGGCGCTGGGCGCGGCGCTGGCGGTCGCATTGCTCGCGGCTGCGTTGCCCGCCCTGGAGGCCATCCACAGTGCCCCGCAGCTGACGCTGCGCGCTTCGGTGCTTGAGGGACGCGCACGCCGCATCGCGCGGGCACTGCTGGGCGTGAGTGCGCTCTTGGCCCTGGCGTGCGCGATCACCGTGCTGTCGAGCGAGCGCAGTGTCCTGGCGGGTTTCGCGGCCCTGATGCTGGCCATGTTGAGTGTGGCTGCGGCGACTCCGGCGGTGCTCTATGGAGCCGCTCGCGCATTGGCGCGCAGCCGTATCTGTGCTGCGCCGCCGCTGCGTCTGGCCCTCGGTGGCATCGCCGTGTCCTTGAGCCGCACCGGAGTTGCGGTGGCGGCGCTGGCGATGGCGGTGGCCGCGATGATCGGCATCAGCATCATGGTGGACAGCTTCCGCGAGTCGCTGCGTGACTGGCTGTCGCACACGCTGCAGGCGGATGTCTATGTCGGCGCGCCCGGCCCGGGATTTGCCAGGCCGGAGCGGCGGCTCGATGCCGCGGTGGTGCAGGACCTGGTGCGGGTGCCGGGCGTGGCGGGCTACAGCGCGAGCCGCCGCGCCATGGTGGATTCAGATCGCGGCCCGGTGGTGCTCGATGCGATGGACCTGACGCCCGCGCTGCGCACGAGCATGGATCTGACCGCCGGCACGGCGCAGGTATGGCCGGCTTTCGCCGACGGCGCCGTGCTTCTGGCGCAGCCACTCGCGTATCGACTCAATCTCGACGTCGGGGCCGCGCTTGAGCTGACGACGGCGCAGGGTCCGCGCGCTTTTCGCATTGCCGGCGTGTTCCGCGAGTACGGCAATGATCGCGGCAGTGTGCGCATCAGCCGCGCGGTGTACCGGCGCCTGTGGCGGGACGATTCGGTCAGCGCGCTGGCGCTGTACCTGGCACCCGGTGCGGCGGGCGCTGCGGTGGTGCAGCGACTGTATGCCGCCGCGGCCGGGCGCCAGGCGCTGCAGGTGGATACGCCGGCGCAGGTTCGCGCCATTTCCCTGACGATTTTCGAGCGCACGTTCATCATCACGCGCGTGCTCAACTGGCTGGCCGCCGCGGTTGCCGCCATCGGACTGCTGAGTGCGCTCCTGGCGTGGCAGCTGGGACGCACGCATGAGCTCGCGCTGCTGCGGGTGCTCGGGCTGACGCGTGCCGGCTCGAGTGTGATGATCCTGGCGCAGACCCTCTTCATGGGGGTCATCGCGCTGCTCGCGGCGTTGCCGGCGGGGGTGCTCACGGCCATCCTGCTGGTGCGCGTCATCAATCGCCGCGCGTTCGGCTGGGAAATCCAGCTGCATCTGCATCCGGCGCAGATCAGCAGCGCCATCGCGCTCGCGTTGCTGGCGGCACTCGCCGCCGGCGTGTACCCGGCCTGGCGCATGGCGCATGCGCCGCTGTTCCAGGACCTGCGCGAGGAGTAGTGGTGATCCGGCGAATCTTGAGCCTGTTGCTGATGACCGCGCTGGCGCTCGGCCGTGCGGCGGACCCGGACCCGGCACTGCAGCTCGATCGCCTGAGTGTGTTGCGCGCCGCGCCGCAGCCGGGCTTTGCGCTGGCGGATGCGCCGCGTCGCTTCGTATTTCCCGAGGACCATGGACCGCACGAGCTCTTCCGTCACGAGTGGTGGTATCTGACCGGGCAGCTGCAGGGCGCCGATGGGGCGAGCTTTGGTTTTGAGCTGACGATGTTCCGGCTGGCCCTCGCGCCGCCGCCTGTCGCCACCGCGGCGACCTCGGCCTGGCGCGCGAGGCAGATCTACGCCGCGCACTTCGCGATCACCGATGTCAGCCGCGGGAAGTTCTTCAGTGCGACGCGCTATGCACGCGATGCGCTGGGCCTCGCCGGCGCCACGGCGCAGCCGTTTGCCGTGCACGTGGCTGATTGGTCGGTGACGCAGGTGCCGCAGGACGATGCGGGGCTCAACTGGCAGCTGCAGGCGGCGGACGGGGACTACCAGTTGCAGCTGGACCTGCGCTCCACGGCGCCGCCGGTGTTGAACGGCGTCGACGGCGTGAGTCGCAAGGCGGATGCGCCGGGCGCGGCAAGCTACTACTACTCGATGCCGCGATTGCACGCCGTTGGCAGACTCACTCGCCAGGGCACGGCGCTGCCGGTGTCGGGGCTGGCCTGGCTGGATCGTGAATGGGGCAGCGGTTCGCTCGGCCCTGACCAGCAGGGCTGGGACTGGTTCGCATTGACTCTGGCGGATGGCGGCACGCTGATGTTCTATGCGCTGCGCGATCACGACGGGCTTCGCGATGCGCACAGTGCCGGCACTTTCGTCGATGCCGCGGGCCACGCCACGCCGCTCGCCAATCAGGATGTCGACATCGACGTGCTGCGCTACTGGACGAGTCCGCGCGGCGGACGGTATCCGGCGCAGTGGCGCGTGCGGGTCCGATCGCAGGATCTGACGCTGAATGTGGTGCCGCTACTGGCGGACCAGGAACTGTCGACACAGCCGCGGTACTGGGAAGGGGCGGTGCGGGTCGACGGCCAGCACCGTGGTGCGCCCGTCACTGCGCAGGGCTATGTCGAGCTCGTGGGCTATGCGCAGACCCACGCCACGGCGAGCAGACCCAACGCGAATACACCGCCGACCCATTGAGGGAGCCTGCGCCACAGGCGCTGCATGCGGGCGGCGGCGATCACGGCTCCGAGCAGTGCGCCGACGGCGAAGCCCAGCAGGTGCGCCATGACGTCGGTGTGCTCACCGGACGTCCCCAGCCAACCCAGCAGGATGACACCCGCGAACAGCGGCCCATACCGCTGCGCCGGACGCACCGTCAGCAGGTGTCGTTCGCGCCAGGAGTAGGCGGCGAGCAGGCCCAGGGCCGTGAAGACCGCGGTAGAGGCGCCGACCGATCGGTGATCCGCCGCGGCGAGCATTGCTTCCAGCCAGTTGGCGAAACCTGCGCCCAGCACCACCAGCGCCCAGGCGGTGCCGGGTCCGAGCAGCCGTCCCGCCAGATACCCGAACCAGGCCCCGGCGCCGATATTGGCGGCGATGTGCGCCGCATCCAGATGCAAAGTCAACGCGGTCCAGGCACGCCACCACTGGCCGTCGCGTACCAGCCCGGCGTGGAGCTCGCCGGCGTCGAACGCATCCAGGCGGCCCCATCCGAGACTCACGGCTTCGGCGACACCCAGCAGCACCAGTACGTAGACGGCGCTGCCCACCCACGCATGGGGGTAGAGGGGCGGCATCACCACGGGCGCGGGCGGCGGCGGGCGGCGGCTCTCCTGTTGGTAATGCAACAGATGGTCACGGGCCTGCTCCAGGTTCTCAAGGTCGACCCAGATCGAGAAACCCTCCGCTGACTGCGACAGCTCATGCGGCACGCCGACGGCCGTGAGGACGAAGGCCCGCTCTTCGCACGCCTTTCGATTCGGCGAGCGGTAGATCTCTATGGCTTCAGCAGGCATGAATGGCGCTCTATTGTGGCGCATGGCCCCGGTTCAAGTTTCAAACAAAGGCCGTTTCCTGTCTCCTTTGAGTGAAACATCTGTAAAATGGCGGGCTTGCACGAATAACGGGAGTTTCGCCAGTGGCTGCCAAAACCAAAGCCAAAACCAAAGCCAAAGCCAAAACCAAGGCGCGCAAACCCAAGCAGGGCTCCGATCCCTGGAGCGATGTGGGGGGCGGGAGCCATCTGCATATCGGGCACTTCCTGACGTTCCAGCTGATCCGGCTGGCCAATGCGGCCAAGTCGAATGTGACGCGCCGATACCTGGCTGACTTCGGGCTGAGCGTGCCGGAGTGGCGCCTCCTGGCCATGACCATCCGTTTTCAGCCGGTACGCTTCTCGGAACTGGTGGCCAACAGCAGCATGGACAAGGGCCAGGCGAGCCGCACGCTGCATGGCATGATCAAGCGTGGCTATATCGCCACCAAGACGCAGGCGCCGGGCAGCCGCAAGGCGGGTGACACCGCTGCGGTGCCGGTGATCCTGACCGTCACCACCAAGGGACGCACCCTCTATAAGACGGTACTGCCGGTGGCGCAGCGCAACCAGGCGCGGCTGCTGCAGAAGCTGACGCGCGATGAGCGGCGCACCCTGTACAGCGTTCTGAGCAAACTGTTCAGTGCCATCGGCACCCAGGAACGCGACGAGGAATAGCCGACCTGACTGTGGCGGCACTCCCGTGTAGCATCGGGGGTAAGAGCGGTCGAACCGCCACAGTGGAAGGAGTTGGCAGTGGACGCACTGGAGCAAAGTCTGTCGTCATCAGCGGATCGTGCAAAGGGTTCGGCGCCAGGGGTGCCGGCCGACAGAATCGATGCGCCCAAGCTTGGGCAGACCACTTCGGCCGCCGGCCGGGGTGTGGCCAAGCTATTGAAAATGTTCGGAACGCCGCCGTTCGAGTTCGTATTGTGGAACGGCGAGCACGTTCTACCGGAGGGCCGCAAGCCCATCGCGCGGGTCACCATCCGCGATCCCAGCGTGTTGTGGGGCCTGTTGCGCAATCCCGGGGTGCGCTTTGGCGACGGTTACAGCGAAGGCCGCATCGAGATCGAGGGTGATTTGGTGCACTTCATGGAAGAGGTGTACCGCGGCTCCGATCGTGCCGACAAGCAGAAGACCGTACTCGGTCTGATCGGCAAGCTGATGAACCGTCCGCGGGTCAACACCCTGGCCGGGTCCAAGAACAACATCCACCATCACTACGACATCGGCAATGATTTCTATGCGCTGTGGCTGGGGCGCACCATGGCGTACACCTGCGCCTACTACCCCACCAGCGATGCCGCCCTGGATGATGCCCAGGACGCCAAGATGCACCACGTCTGCCGCAAGCTGCGGCTGCGTCCCGGGGAGCGCGTGGTCGAGGCCGGCTTTGGCTGGGGCCGATTGGCCGTGCACATGGCGCGCCATTACGGCGTGAAGGTTCGCGCCTTCAATATTTCCAAGGAACAGGTGGCCTTCGCGCGCGACTATGCGAAGACCCAGGGACTGGAATCGCAGATCGAGTATGTCGAGGATGACTATCGGAACATCTCCGGATCCTTCGACGCCTTTGTCTCAGTCGGCATGCTCGAGCACGTCGGGGTCGAGAACTATCGGGATCTGGGCAAGGTTGCGCATGGCGTGCTCGGCGGCAACGGCCGCGGCCTGATTCACAGCATCGGCCGCAACTACCCGGCACAGCTGCACCCGTGGATCGAGCAGCGGATCTTCCCGGGCGCCTGCCCGCCGGCCTTGAGCGAGATGACCCAGATTTTCGAGCCCTGGAACCTGTCGGTGCTCGATGTCGAGAACCTGCGGCTGCACTACGCCCGCACGCTGCTCGACTGGCTGTCGCTGTTCGAAGGCAACGTGGATCGGGTACGCGGCATGTTCGATGAGAAATTCGTGCGCATGTGGCGGCTGTATCTGGCCGGCTCGGCCGCGGCCTTCACCACCGGCACGCTGCAGCTGTTCCAGGTGCTGTTCGCAACCGCGCACAACAACAATGTCGCGCTGACCCGTGAACACCTGTACCAGCCGCAGGGGTAAGTTTCGCGCGTGATTCACAGCGACGTACTCATCATTGGCGGGGGCCCGGCGGGGTCCTCGGCGGCGCACCGCCTCAAGCAGGGCGGCGCGCAGGTGCTGATCCTCGACAAGGAAGTCTTCCCGCGCCTGAAGCTGTGCGCGGGCTGGATCACTCCGGATGTGGTTAAGGATCTGGACATGGATATCGCCGCCTATCCGCACCGGTTCCTCACCTTCGGCCGCATGCACGCATACCTGCGCGGCGTGCACCTGCCGCTGCCGTGCGTGCAGCACTCCATTCGCCGCTTTGAGTTCGACGCCTGGCTGCTCGAGCGCTCCGGCGCGCGCTGCGTGCAGCACACGGTGCGGCACATCGAGGTGGATCCGGCCGGTGGCTATGTGATCGATGGTGAGTACCACTGCAAGTATCTGATCGGCGCGGGCGGCACCCGCTGCCCGGTCTACCGTACCTTGTTCCGCGACGCCAACCCGCGCGCCACGCAGCTGCAGACGGTGACCCTCGAGCACGAATTCGCCTACGACTGGCGCGATCCGGATTGCCATCTGTGGTTCTTCGACCAGGGCATGCCCGGATACTCCTGGTACGTACCCAAGGCGAACGGCTACCTGAACGTCGGTATCGGCGGCATGGCCGAGCGCATCAAGAAAAGCGGCATCGACATCCGCCAGCACTGGCAGCACCTGATCGCGAAGCTCGATCGCAAGCTCGCCAAGGGCGCGCACTACGATCCGGTCGGCTACAGCTACTACCTGCGCGGCAACGTCAAGGTGGTGCGCATCGCGGATGCCTTCATCGCCGGGGATGCCGCGGGTCTCGCCACCCGCGACATGTGCGAGGGCATCGGTCCCGCCATCCGCAGCGGCCACCGTGCCGCGGACGCCATTCTCAGGGGCGTGCCCTACACGCTGACGGATGTGACCGGCGCGAGCCTCGGCGGCGGCATCGCCAGCCGCCTGCTCGACTGGGCCTTTACCCGCGGCGTGGGTGCGGCGGCGGCCTGATGGCCATCTCGTCCGACAAACCCATCGTCTGGGGCGCTGCCGCGATGGTGGTGGCCGCGGCGGTGGCGCTGTACCTGTACGCGCATCGCGTGCACACCACGCCGGCGCCGGCATCGGCTCCCGAAGCACTCGCGGAAGCGCCCGTCGCACCGCCACCGTCGGCGAGCGCGCCCGTTATCGAGCATCCGGTACCTGCCGCAGGCAGCGCCGGTAGCGCGCCCGCGCCGGCGCTGGATCAAAGCGATGACACTTTCCATGCGGCGCTGACCGGCCTGCCCGGCGCCCAACCGCTGGAGAAACTGCTGGTACCGGAAAATATCATCCGGCACATCGTCGTCACGGTGGACAACCTGTCCAAGAAAAAGGTCGCCGTGAACCAGCGGCCCCTCAAGCCGACCGGCGGTGAGTTCATGACGTTGAGCAACGGCGACCAGCTGACCATCGATCCACAGAACTACGCGCGCTACCAGCCCTTCATGGAGGTCGTGAAGGCGGCCGATCCGCAAACCGTGGTGCAGCTGTACTACCACTTCTATCCGCTGTTCCAGAGTGCCTTCGATGACCTGGGATACAAGGATGCGTACTTCAACGACCATCTGATCGCGCTCATCGATCACCTGCTGGCGACGCCCGATGTGGCCGCGCCGATCGTGCTGGTGCAGCCCAATGTCATGTACCTGTACGCCGATCCGCAACTCGAGGCGCTGTCCCCGGGGCAGAAGACGCTGATCCGCATGGGGCCGGCGAATGAGGCGCTGCTCAAGGCGCGCCTGCGGGAGCTGAAGGCGCAGCTGCTGGCCCAGCAGCACGCGCACCCTTAAGGTCTGCCGTGCTGCTGATCGGCAGGCTCGATTCGCCCTACGTGCGTCGCGTGGCCGTGAGTCTGCGACTGCTCGGGCTGCCATTCGAACACCGCGCGGTATCCGTGTTCCGCGACTTTGAAGAATTTCAGGCGATCAATCCGGTCGTGAAGGCACCCACCCTGGTTTGCGACGACGGCACTGTGCTGATGGATTCGAACCTGATCCTCGCGTACGCCGAGGCCTTGGGCGCGCAACGCTCGCTGCTACCCGCCGATGTGCCGAGTCTGCGGGCTGACCTGCGGGTCATTGGCCTGGGAGGCCGCCTGCGAAAAGAGCGTGCAGCTCGTTTACGAGCGCACCCTGCGCCCGTCCGAAAAACAGCATGAGCCCTGGATCCGGCGAGTCACGGGGCAGCTGCTGGCGGCGTTCGCGTGCCTCGAAGCAGACATGGCGCTGCGGCCAGCGGCTGCCACCCGCGCGCAGATGATGCAGTCGGGAGTCACGAGCGCCATCAGCTGGCACTTTGCCCAGCAGATGTTGCCCGAAGTCGTGCCGGCGGCGCGGTTTCCGCGGCTGGCCGCATTCGGCGCCCTGGCAGAGGCCTTGCCGGAGTTCCGAGCCGCGCCGCACGGTGATGGCACCTGAGGTGACGCAAAGCTGGATTTTCTGGGCGTTGCTCTCGGCGGTATTCGCAGCGCTGACCACGGTGTTTGCGCGCGTCGGTGTGGCCGGCGTCGATGCGGACCTGGCCACGCTGCTGCGCACATTACTGATTGTGGTGTTGCTGACGGTGCTGGTGTGGGTACGGCGCAAATGGCTGAATCCGACGCTGCTGCCGCCGCGAACACTGCTGTTCCTGGCACTGTCGGCGCTGGCGACCGGACTGTCCTGGGTCTGTTATTTCCGCGCCCTGCAGATCGGCCGGGCCTCGCAGGTGGCACCGGTTGACCGGTTGAGCCTGGTGCTGGTCGCCTTGTTCGCCGTGGCGTTTCTCGGCGAGCGGCCCTCGGTGCAGGACTGGCTGGGTCTCGGTCTCGTGACCGCCGGCGTGCTGGCGCTGACACTCAAGTAGCGCAATCTGGTACCTTATCCCGCCGAAAAAAAGTTCATGGAGGAACTGAATGGCACAGTCCAAACGCAGTGCATCAGCTCGCAAGAGCGTGACCGCTCTGATTTCCGGAATTCGCGAAAAGGCGGGACTGTCGCAGTCTCAGTTCGCCAACTTGCTGGGTGTGTCGGTACGCACGTTGCAGGATTGGGAGCAGGGGCGGCGGGCGCCCTCCGGCGCGGCGCGCATGCTGCTGCTGGTGGCCGCGAAACGTCCCAAGACCCTGCTTGAGGTTGCCCGGTAACCCCACGGAGGCATGCAGGTGTCGGACATCAAGCGACTGCATGCCGGCGCGCGCTACAGCGAAGCCAGCATTCACGCGGGAACGGTGTATCTGGCCGGCCAGGTCGCGGTCGGCGCTGGCACCACCATCGAGGCACAGGCGCGTGAAGTGCTGGCCAGCATCGACACGCTGTTGGCTGAGGCCGGCAGCAGCAAGTCGCGGATCCTGATGGCGCAGATTTATCTCGCCGACATGGCGGACTATGCGGGCCTGAACGCGGTGTGGGACCGGTGGATCGGCGCCAGTACGCCCTCGCGCGCCACCGTCGAGGCGAAACTTGCCAAGCCGGAATGGAAAGTCGAGATCGTGGTGACGGCCGCGCTCTAGGACTTGCGCAATGCCGACGCAGCCGGATCGTTGCCCGAGGTGCCAGCAGCCCAACCGCTGTGCGGTCGCAGCGGGCAGCGTAGATCAGCGCGCCTGCTGGTGCATGCAGCAGCCGTTGATCATCCCCGTGCCGGTCGACGGCGAACAGGCCTGCCTGTGTCAGGCCTGCATCGGCAGCGCCGCGGCGGGCACCCACATCCCATGAAAGGTTGAGCGCACGCGGGTCGGCAGACGCGCCAGCGCCACCGGGCCCTCATGGAGCCTTTGAGCATCCAGAATCGCCAGATCGCTGCGCAGCTGCGATAGCCGGTTCACCAGCACCAGCAGATAGCCGTCACCCTCCGCGGCTCCGGGACCGCGCGGTACGAACACCGGTTCCTGCACCCCACTGTCCGCCCCCGGCGACCAGGTCGACAGGGCACCCGTGAGATGATCGAAGCAGCCGATCGCGCCCAGGCCCACCGCGCCCGCCACCGCCTCCGGCGGCCGACAGATCACGAAGCCGTAGCGGTAGGGCTTGCCCATCCAGCGGTCATCGATCTTCGGCATCTCACAGGGCGACGCCAGCAGCCGGCGCATGGCCAGCTGTTCGCTGGCGAGATCGAAGCTGATGCGCGTGAGCAGCGGCGGCGCCGGTTTGAACGGCGAGCCATCGGCGCTCGGGAAGAACTCAAAGCAGTTGCCGTCGTAGAGGCACAGATCCAGATGCACCGTGTCGCCGTCGGTAAACGCGTTCATCATGTGTCCGGCGCTCACCGCGGGGCCCTTGAACCAGCGCACTTCGCGCGAGCTGCCACGGCGCGGTACCACGGCGAAAAAACTGCTCTGCTGCGGATGCCACTGGTAGTAGGGACCGCCCGCCTTGACGACGTCAAGGTCGGTGATGAGCGGAAAGAACGGCACGATGATGTGGGAATCGGTGACGGCGAAGTCGTGAACCATGCCGGGGTAGGGCATCCGCAGTGCGGTTTCGTGCACGATGCGGCCGTCCGCATCGGCGACGTAGATGACGCAATCGAGCGTGGCATCGCCCTGCGCCTGGTAGGAGAAGGCGATGAGTTCGTTGCGATGCAGATCGAGCTTGGGGTGCGCGGTGAGACTCACCGACGTAAGGCCGCCATCGAAATCAAACTCACCGCGCGTCGCCAGGGTGTGTGGATCGACCTCGATCGGACGGGAGTCCTCCTTCAATACCAAAAGGCGCCGGCCGTGCCACACCACATTGGTGTTGGCCGTGCCATTGTTCTTGCCGGCAACCGAGGGGTCATTGGTGTAGCGGTTGCGATACCGTCCGAACAGCGAGCGGCGTGCCGCCTCCTGCAGCACGAAGCGCTCGGTGCGCACCCAGCGGTTGCGATAGTCCACGCGGCCGTCGGCGATGCGGAACATGTGCACCATGCCCTCGCCATCGATGAACACGTCCTGGGGCGTGCGCGGCGGATACTGCCGATCCGGTCCGCAGCGATACAGCGTGCCGGACAGCGCGGCCGGGATTTCTCCTTGGACGATCTCGAGGTCCCGGATGTCGGATTCGGCGCGGTGCGGGGTACCCCAACCCTGGTATAGCGGTATATCGGGAAATCGCACGACTTCGGGCATGATGGACCCCCTCCGCAGGCTGCGCGGATCCGATTCTGGGCAGTCATGGTGCGGGGCGTCAACCTTCGGAGGCAAGCAATGATCGAGCCGAACGCGGAGCTTAACGAACCGGGGCTGGAGCACGCCCTCGCGAATCTGCATTCCATCCTGATTCCGGGCGAGACCGTCGAGGCCTGGGCGACGCAGCGGCGCATCTTCGCGCTGTGGCAGCGCCGGATCATCATTGCCGCGACCAGCGGTCGGCTGATCTGGCTCGTGCGCCGGCTGGTCGGCGGGTTCAATGTGGTGAACCTGCGCTGGCAGGACCTCTCGGAGGTCAATCTGCGGGTGGGCATCTTTGGCGCCGACCTGGTCATCCGCGCCGAGCAGGTGACGGATCTGGCCATCAATGCGCAACCGGGCTCGCGGGTCATCACCATCAGCGGGCTGCGCAAGGAGCAGGCGCAGGCCGTGTACCGGATCTGCCAGGCCCAGGATCAGGCGTGGCGCGAAAAGCGCCGCATCCGCGAACTCGAGGAGCTGCGGGCCCGTTCCGGCGGGGTGCAGATCAGCCAGGGCGCGGCGCCCTCAGTCGGATCTTCCGAGGCGGTCCGGCGATTGCAGGAGGCCAAGCAGATGCTCGATTCAAAGCTGATCACCGACTCCGAGTACGAATCCATCAAGGCGCGAATCCTCGCCGGGGGCTAACAGAGACCATCATGAAAATACGTAAAATCGCGGTCGAGGAAGCCTTCTCCATTCCCGAGGTCGCCGAGGCGCTCAAGCAGGTCTCACGGGCGCCAGGGGAAAGCTCCGACCTGCCGCTGATGCGCGGGATCTACGACACCCAGGGCGGCTACGGCACCATGAAGTTCCTGGAGGGTCTCCTCGATCTCGAGGATGTCCGGCTCAAGGACATGGACGCCAATGGCGTCGACATGCAGCTCTTGTCCCTCACCGCTCCCGGTGTGCAGATGTTTGATGCCGACACGGCCTGTACGCTTGCCACTTTGGCCAATGACCGCCTTGCGGCCGTGATCGGCCGGCATCCCGACCGTTTCGCAGGCCTCGCCGCTTTCGCGCCGCAGTCACCGCGCCGGGCCGTGCGGGAAATGGAACGCGCCATCCGCGATCTTGGGCTCAATGGCTTCATCCTCAACTCGCACACCAACAGCGAGTACCTGGACGATCCGAAGTATTGGCCGATCCTGGAAGCCGCCGAAGCGCTCGACCGCTGCATCTATATCCACCCCCGCGGCCCCGTCGATGGCCTCAAAGGGCCGATGGCGCATTACGGCATGGATTCGGCGATGTGGGCCTATGGCGTGGAGGTCGGCACCCACGTGGTGCGCATGATGGCCTCGGGCCTTTTTGACCGATTCCCGAAACTGAAGATCTGCATCGGCCACATGGGCGAGGCGGTGCACTTCTGGATCTGGCGCATCACCTTCATGAACAGCCGCTCGCAGAAGATCGGTCGGGCGCCGAAGACCAGCCTCACCATGGCGGAGTACTTCCAGCGCAATTTCGTCATCACCACCTCGGGCGTCGAGGACCCCCTGGCGCTGGAATACTCGATCAAGAAGCTGGGCATCGACAACGTGCTGTGGGCCATCGACTATCCCTACCAGCCCTCCGCCCCGGCGGTCGCCTTCATGGATGCGGTTGAATTAAGTCCGGCGGACAAAGCCAAGGTCTATCACCGCAATGCCGAGCGGGTATTCCACATCAAGCCTGTATAATGTGACGCCATGACTGCACGAATCATAGACGGCAAGGCCATTGCCGCGAAAATCCGCGGCGAACAAAAAGAACGCATCCTGCGCCTGCAACAGCAACACGGCGTACGGCCGGGACTGGCCGTGATTCTGGTCGGCAGCGATCCGGCATCCCAGGTCTACGTTCGCAACAAAGTCACCGCCTGCAAGGATGTCGGTATCCGCTCCGAACTTGTCGAGATGCCGGCATCGGCCACGCAGGATCAGCTGCTCAGCCGCATCGATGCACTGAATACCGATCCGCAGATCCACGGCATCCTGGTGCAGCTGCCGCTGCCACCACAGATCGATGTGCACAGCGTCCTCGAGCGCATCGATTTCCACAAGGATGTCGACGGCTTCCACCTGTACAACGTCGGCGGCCTGGTCACCGGCAACACCGTGTTCCCGCCGTGCACGCCGTATGGGGTGCAGAAGATCCTCGAGCACGAGAAGATTCCGGTCGAGGGACGCAATGTCGTCGTGGTCGGCGCCAGCAATATCGTCGGCAAGCCGATGGCGCTCATGCTCATGCAGCAGGAAGCGACCGTGTGCATCTGCCACAAGAAGACCCGCGATCTGGGCGAGTTCACCATGCTCGCCGACATCCTGGTGGTGGCGGCGGGCGTGCCAGGTCTGATCGTTCCGCAGATGGTGCGCACCGGCGCGGTCGTTATCGATGTGGGCATCAACCGCCTGCCCGATGGCCGCATCGTGGGCGACGTCGACTTCGAGGGCGTACGCCAGAAGGCCTCGGCCATTACCCCCGTGCCCGGCGGCGTGGGGCCCATGACCATCGCCATGCTGCTGTACAACACCGTGCAGTCAGCCGAGCGTTCCGTCGCCTAAGGGCCGACATGACCGTCAGAGCGGTTCTGAAAATGGGTCATCCGTTGCTGCGCCAGGTGGCAGCTCCGGTCGCGGTGTTTGATGCGGGACAGCTGCACGAGCTGCTCACCGATATGGAAGACACCATGCGCGCCATGAACGGCGCCGGCATCGCCGCGCCGCAGATCGGCGTCAGCCTGCGGGTCGTGATCTTTGAGATGCTGGAAAACCCGCGCTATCCACACGTCGCGCCGATTCCTTTCACGGTGCTCATCAATCCGGTGCTGGAACCGCTGGGCACGCAGATGGAAGAGGGCTGGGAAGGGTGCCTGTCGGTGCCCGGCCTGCGCGGCGTCGTGCCGCGCTATCGCCGCCTGCATTACAGCGGACTCGACCGCGATGGCCGGTTCTTCGAGCGCACCGTCGAGGGTTTTCATGCCCGGGTGGTGCAGCACGAGGTGGATCACCTGGACGGCGTGTTGTTTCCACAGCGCGTCGAGGACATGACCCGATTCGGTTTCGAGGACGCGCTGGTGGGCCAGATGGTGCCCACGCCGGACTGAAGGTTATCTAGGCGAGGTTGTGGAAGACGCTGTGGACGTCGTCTTCCTGTTCGAGCTTGTCGACCAGCGCCAGCACCTCGGTCGCATCGGCCTCACCCAGTTCGGTCGTCACCGTCGGCAGGTACTCGTGCTCGGCGGAAATCGGTGACAGGCCGCGCGCTTCGAGTGCCTCCTGCAGGCTGCCGAAGTCTGCGAATGCGCAGCGGATCACCAGCTGCGCCTCACCCTTTTCATCGGTACTGTCGCCCATCTCATCCAGGCCGTGGTCGATGAGATACAGCTCCAGATCATCGTGATCGATGCCGGCCGGGTTAAGGCGGAATACACCCATTTTCCGGAACTGAAAACTGACACTGCCGCTGGTGGCGAGGTTGCCTGAGTTCTTGGTGACCAGATTGCGCACGGTGGCGACGGTGCGTACCGGGTTGTCGGTGGCGGTTTCGATCAGCAGCGCGACGCCGTGCGGCGCGTACGCCTCGTACAGAACCTGCTGGTAGTTGGCCGCATCGCGCCCCGCGGCGCGCTTGATGGCCGATTCGATCTTGTCCTTGGGCATGTTCACGGCGCGGGCATTCTGCACGGCGCGGCGCAGGCTCGGATTGCCGGCGGGATCGGGACCGCCGGCCTTCACCGCCATGGTGATGTCCTTGGCGATGCGCGCGAACTGCTTGGCCATGCGGTTCCAGCGCGCGAACATCGTGGCTTTTCTGACTTCGAAGATGCGACCCATGTCTGAAACCCTGGCCCGGATGTGAAAACCCCCGCTTGCGGCGGGGGTGTCGGCGATACCTTTGGGTTGGAGGCCCGAAAGCTACGCCAGCTCGGCGTGCAGCACCCGCAAGCGCCGACGCTGCGTCTTCAGACGCAGCTCGATCTCGCGCAGCCGGGTCTGGAAACTGGCGTGTTCCCAATGCTCGATGACGGCGCGCTTCTTCTCTTCCAGCCACTGTTCCTTGACGCGGGTCCAATCGGCGACCGCGGTGGCGAGCGCGTCATATTCCTGTGCGATCTTGTTGCGCAGCTGTTCGATGTGGGTCGGCGGGCGGTGCGCGTCGGGCAGCTTGGCCAGCAGCTGCTGCGCACGATTCAACTGCACGGCCAGCAATGCGCGCTGGATCTGAAAGGCCGGCGTGGACTTCAGGCGGCGGGTGAGGCCAACCCACGAACAGGAGGCGATCAGCCACTTGGTCGGATCCCACTGCCACCAACGCACGCCATTGCGGTAGTCATGCGCAAAGATGTGGTGGAAATTGTGGTAGCCCTCACCAAACGTGACCAGCGCCAGCACCCCGTTGTCGCGGGCACTGTTCTCTTCGGTATAGGGACGCGTGCCCCAGATGTGTGCCAGAGAGTTGATGAAGAACGTGAAGTGGTGGCTCAGCACCAGACGAGCGACGCCGGTCAGCAGCAGCGCTCCCCAGATATCACCCAGCGCCCAGCCCACCAGTGCCGGCAGCCCGAAGTTGGCGGCCAGGGCCAGCGGCGCATAGTACTTGTGCTGGAACGCCAGCATCTTGTCGCGCTTCAGGTCCGGGATATTGGTGAAGTCCACTTCGCCGCTCTTGTAATCGCGCACCATCCAGCCGATGTGCGAGAACCAGAAGCCGCGACCGGCCGAGTAGGGATCCTTCTCATTGTCGTCGACGTTCAGGTGGTGGCGGCGATGGCCGCTGCACCACACCCAGGCACTGTTCTGCAGCGCCATGGTGCCGAATATCAGATAGATCACGCGCAAGGCGGGATGCGCCTCGTAGGCCCGATGCGCCCAGAGCCGGTGATAACCGGCGGTGATCGACATCTCGTTGGTCACCAGGAAGAATATGGCGAAGGCCCAGATGCCCGCCGAGTAGCCATGCACGATGCCATACCACGGTACCGCGATCACCGTGACCAGGGCCGTCAACGTGAAAATCAGCACGTTCAGGACGATAAGCGGGGGCTTGTCAGTCTGGACAACGTCGGTAGACATGCGCTTGTTTAGCCTTAGAAAGGGCGTGATTAATCGGCCGGCACATTACCATGATCGGGGCGGCATTGTCGGTGCAGCAAGGCGATCTGTGCGCCAGTTTTCACCTGTTGCGGGTGCGCCCAGCAGCGGCAACCACCGCACCGTTGAAGGCGTTGTGCCGCTAGCATGATAATGAGGTCTGATCGGACGAATGCAAATTGGGCTCCTGGGTGGTTTTTCCGCCTCTTGGCTCTGGTTTTACATAAGGCGGCCCAATTTCCATGCGAGTGGTTCCTCTGCTGTTGCTCGGGCTTCTGGTCTGCGCCGTGACGGCGTCCTGTGCCCCCCCCACCACCGAAGTGCTCGCCCACGGGCGCTTCAAGTCGGTAGCGATCTACCATCCGGCCGGCACAGTGCAGGAAGTGGTCCTGTTCCTCTCCGGCGATGGCGGATGGCAGGCGGATACCGACCGCATGGCAAAAGTGCTGCAGGCCGACGGTGCCCTGGTCATCGGTATCGACGAACCGGCCCTGCTGGCCAGTTTCACGGCCGGGTCGGGTGCCTGCTTCTTCGCGGACGGCGATCTGGAAAACCTGAGCCACTATGTCCAGGCCTACTACCGTCTGCCGGGCTATATCACCCCGGTCATGGGCGGCTATTCCGCCGGCGCCACCCTGGCGTATGCCACGGCCGCCCAGGCGCCGCCGGGCCTCTTTGCCGGAGTGCTGACCCTGGGGTTCACTCCTGATTACGAAACCCCCAAACCGTTCTGCCGGGGAGCCGGCCAGCACTTCGTATCGCGCGCCGACGGCAAGGGTTTGACGCTGTTGCCGGATCCGAAGCTGGCGCTGCACTGGGTCGACGTGCACGGCGAGATCGACAGTGTCTGCCCGGCACCGGCTGCGGCGGCCTTCATCCGCACCATTCAAAACGCGCAGATTTCGCTGGTCCCCGGGGTCGAGCATGACTTTGCCGACCCCCACCAGTGGTCCGCGCAGGTGCGTGAGGCATTGGAGACGGTGAGTGCCGGCTCGCGGGCGGCGCAGGCCGTCGCGCCGCTCGCCTTGAAGGATCTGCCCCTGGTGGAGGTGCCCGCGACCGGCGCCGGTAATGACGATGTGTTCGCGGTGCTGCTGTCCGGGGATGGCGGCTGGGCGGGCATCGACCGCAAGGTCGCGCAGTCGCTGGCCGAGCACGGCATACCGGTCGTGGGCTGGGATACCTTGCGGTATTTCTGGAGCAAGCGCACGCCGGCCGGACTGGCGCACGACCTTGACCGGACCCTGGACTACTACGCGATGACCTGGCGCCGGCATCGCGCGCTGCTGATCGGCTACTCGCAGGGCGCCGATGTGCTGCCGTTCGCCGTCAACCGGCTGCCGCCGGCGACCCGCAACATGATCGTGACGACGACACTGCTGGGGCTGGGACGCCAGGCGGCCTTCGAGTTCCATCTGGCCAACTGGGTAGGTCCCGCCAGCGGTCTGCCGATTCTGCCCGAGTTCCAGCAACTGTCGCGCGCCAAGACCCTGTGCGTATTCGGTGCCGGGGACAAAAGTTCGCTGTGCGCGGATTTTGCGGCCGGCACCGCCGGCACCATCGAACTCGCCGGCGGCCATCATTTTGATGGCGACTACGAGGGGCTCGCGCGCCTGATCCTGAAATTCGCAAGGGGAAGCACATGATCACCGTCAACGTCCTGTATCGGAACACCGACGCCATCAAGTTCAACATGAACTACTACCTGGATACGCATATGCCCATGGTCAAGAAACTGTTGGGTTCCGCGCTCAAAGATGCGCTGGTGCAACAGGGCACCGCCGGGGGCGCGCCGGGCTCAGCGCCTGAGTTTGCCGTCATCACGGTGCTGCGGTTCGAATCGATGGCGGCCTTTCAGGCAGCGTTTTTGCCGCATGCCGACGTCGTCATGGGCGACATCGTGAATTTCACCAACCAGCCGCCCAGCCTGCAGTTCAACGAAGTCCGACTTGGCTGACCAGCCAGAACATCCCGAGTCCCACGAGCGCGGCCGCTGACAGGTCCGTGGCAAGCGGACCCAACGCGGCGGCCCGGCTGCGCTTGAGCAGTGCGATCGCACCAACCGCCGCGGCGCACAGCAACCCATCGGCCAGGAGCACTCCGGCGTTGAAGGCCGCGAGGCCCGTGGTCGGCATCAGCGCCGCGATCCCCAGCAGGTTCCAGTCCGCCGGCAGCACGAAGCCATCCACCAACCCGAACAGTATCGTGGGCAGCAGCCACCGCTGCGCCGGGGCGGCGCTGCGCGTGCACCACTGCAGAAAGCCTGCGGTGAACAGCGCGGCGCCGGCCAGCAGCAGCGTCGCCTGCGGTTGACGCAGCAGCGCGGCGGTACCCGCGAGCAGACCCAGCCCCGCGGCCGCTGCCAGCGGCAGCCGACGCGCGAGGGGACCGTGCGGGATGACTGCCGCGATCGCAACGCAGGCCACCAGCAGCCCCGTCCACGCCTCGCCGGCGGCCGGACGCAGCAGCGCCAGATTGACCGCGGCCAGCACCGTTGCCGCAACGTAGCCGAGCGCCAGGCCCGCCGCGACGTACACCAGCTCCTCGCGCCGCCTCAGGAGCAGCGCGACAGCGATCAGGAAGCAGGCGCCTTCGAGATCGTGCAGGACGTGGGCGCCGCCCTGACGCAGGTAGCTTGCTGCGCTCGCGCGGGACGGCGGCCCTGTATCCGGCAGCCGCAGTTGCTGGCGGCCGGCGGTGAACAACACCGGCACGAACTCACTGCCGTTGATCTGCACGCGCGCGAAGTCGGTATGTGGCGCGCGCTCAAAGAGCGCGGTATTGCTCAGCGTCAGGCCCCGCGGGTCGGTACAGCGATACAGGATCTCGTAGCTGTAGAGACCGGGGCCGGCGGCCAGCGGGTCGACCCGACCGATATCGTAGCCCTGGTCGATGGCCGGGCAGGCGCCGGCCGCGGACTGCACGGTGATGCGCTCGAGCAGGTAGCTCGCGACCGAAGCGGTGGCGGGGCTCGGCCAGCCCGCCGGCACCAGATAACGCAGTTCCTCCTTGGGCAGCGTGTAACGCAGCAGCACCGAATCACCGTCTACTACCCATAACGAGTAGCTGATGCTGTGCTCCGCCGCGCAGGCGGGCTGCGGCGCCCACACCGACAGTACTGCGAGCAGCGCGGCGAGAGGGGTTAGCGCCGCTTTCATTCGCTTTGGCCGGGTGCGAGCAGGATCTGGGCGTCCCGGCGCAGCAGCTGCAGGTTCTGCTGACTGGAGAGTTTGGACTGCGCCGCCCGCAACGCCGTGTACACGCGATCCCGCGCGGCATCGAAGCTCACCGGATGAGGTGCCAGTCGGCGCTCCATCACCAGCACATGAATGCCGTCCGTGTCGGCAATCGCATCGGAGATTTGCCCATCGGTCATCATTCGGGCGACGGCATACAGCTTCGGACCCAGGCGCAGCTTCGCGGCGAATTCCAGCTGCTCACCGTCATATACCCGGCCCGAATCCACGAAGCCGAAATGCTCGATGATGTAGTCCGGGGATGCGCCCGAGCGCAGTCGGTACACCGCCTCGGCGGCATCCGTTTCCGCCTGGGCGGCACTCTGGTCGATGTTCTGATAGCCGCCGAAGTGCAGCACCAGATCGCGCAGGGTCATGGAACCATCGGTCTCATAGTCGCCGCGATGCTGTTCGTAATACGCACGCAGCTCGGCATCGGTGAGCGGTTGCGCGAGCTGCGGTTCGGCGGCCTGACGCGTCACCGCGGTCGCCAGGGTCTCGCGCACTTCGGTGGTCGTTTCCGGCAGATCAAGCGCCAGACCCCGCTGCACCAGCAGTTCCTCGTCGATCATCTCGCGCAGCACCGTGCGACGTTCCGCGGGACTGGTCTGCTCGAACTCCTTGGCGGTTTCAGTCGCGGTCTGGGTGATGAAATCGCTTTGCAGAATGCCTTTTTGATTGACGAGTGCGACATATCCGGGCGGCACGACGCTCACCGTTGCAGGCGGCGCACGAAACAGCGCAACGCCGGCGACCACCACACCGGCGAGCGCCGCCAGGCCCGGCAGCACGATCGATCGGTCCGGGCGCCGGCTCAGCGCCGCGATGAGCTTGGTCCGCATTTCACTCTCCGCCATGCGAGGCGACATAGACGTACACCGCCAGTTCCCGGATCTGCGCCAGACTCAGGGTGCCGATCCATCCTGGCATGACGTGGTGTTCGCCGGAATAGATCGCGCGATACAGTGACGATGCATCGCCGCCGCTGTTCCACACATTGACGGTCAGATCCGGTGCGCCGTAGTCCGGATTGCCGCGGGCATCGCCGCCGTGACAATCGCCGCAGTTGGCCTTGCGTTCGTACATCTGCTTGCCCTCGCTCGCCGCGTCCGCCTGGTAGGGCCGATGGTTGAGCTGCAGAAGATACTGCACGACATTGTTGATGTCCGCGGGGGTCAGAAGACCCCGTGCGCCGAACGCCGGCATGTCCGTGACATTGCGCGTCTGGGGCGCGCCTGAGCGGATGCCGTACAGCAGCGTTCGCTCGATGTCGAACACACTGCCTTTCCCGTACAGCCACACCGGGTCCGTCAGGTCGGGTGCGCCGAGCGCCGCATTGCCGGTCATGGTCTCGCCGTGGCAGACCGCGCAGTGGGCGCGAAACAGCGGTCGTGCCTGGCGCACCGCGAAGCGGCGCAGGGCCGGGTCCAGGCCCGACACCTCGGCACTGGCCGTGAGCAGCCGCTGCGCCATGCGTTGATCGGCGGTGCGCACCGCCCAGCGGACGCAACCGAGCGCCGCCAGCACGGCGAGGAGCGCTACCCAGGTCCAGGTACTGCGAAACATGCTAATTTCACGATCATGGGACTTCTACGCTAGCACAATGAACCCCTCCGACATTCCAGCTGCGAAGCCGCGTGGCGTAGTGCCACGACCGCACCGCTTCGTGCGCCGCCTTGTCTGGCTCTACGCCGGCAGCGTGGTGATCATTGCGGCGCTGCTGGCAACGGCGCTGCTGCCGTCCGGCCTGTTGCAGCGCTCCACGGCGCTGGCCCTGCAGATCGGCGCCGACGGGGTGGGTGCACTGACGCTGTGTGCGCTGCTGCTGTCCCTCACCGGGCTCACCGCAACCCTGCTGCTCACGACCGCGCGTCATCAAACCCCGCGCAACGCCTGGCTGCGGCACCTCAGTCCCGGCATGGCGGCGCGCCAGGGTCAGGCGCTCATCGTCACGCTGGGCGCGCTCGTGATCGGTGTCGCGGCCTGGCGGCTGGCACCGACTGCGGCACCGGGCACGGTCCCCGGCAATGCGAATCTGGCGGCAGGGCTGGTGTTCGTGCTGGCCTTCATCTCGCTGGTGGCGGAACGCTCCATGCACGGGTTCCCCGCGCAGTTGCTGCCGGAGGCGCCGTCGCTGCGTCGCCTGCTGCTCCTGACCACTGTGCTGCTGGTAGTGGCGGCCTGTATCGAACTTGGTTGCGGCGCCGAGCTCAACTGGCTGCGATGGCCGACGGTCATCGTGCTTTGCCTGCCCTGCCTGGTCGCCATTGAACTCGCCGGGCGCGCACTCGCGCGGCTGTTCCTGCCCGCGCCGGCGGCGGAGGCTGCGACGGCCGTCACCCAGAGCGTTGTGGCGAGCCTGCTGACCGGTGGCCCGCGTGCGCCCGGGATGTTGCTGCGCACGCATCTGGGCCTGGACTTCACACGCAGCTGGGCGCTGTCCTATCTGAGCGCGGCCGCGTTGCCGGCGTTGCTGATCACCGCGGCGTTCTGCTGGGGCTTAAGCGGAGTGAAGCTCATTGATCTGGGCGATCGCGGTATCTATGAAAGGCTCGGCGCGCCGGTCGCCGTGCTGGGTCCCGGCATACACCTGCTGTTGCCGTGGCCGCTGGGTCGCCTGCGGCCGGTCGAATACGGCACCATCCATTCGGTCGCGATCGGCGTTGATCAGTCACAGCCGGAAAACGAAGAGATGGTCGATGCCGAGGCGCTGCCGCCGGTGAGCCTCAATCGCCTGTGGGAAAGCTCCCATCCGGGACAGGCGGAATACCTGGTCCCCAGTCCCAGCACCGGCCAGCAGGGATTCCAGACCGTCAGCACCGAAATCAGCGTGCTGTACCGGGTGGGACTCAGCGATGAGGCCGCGCTGCAGTCGGTGTACTCGGTCGCCGATCCGGAGGCGCTGATCAAGGATGCGGCGAGCCGGCTGGTGCTGCGGTATTTCAATTCGCGCACGCTTGAGACCGTGTTGTACGCGCGCCGCGAGAACATCGCCGAATCGCTGCGCGACGCGCTCACCGCTGATCTGGATACGCGCCAGGCGGGCATCGACATCGTCTCGGTACTGATCGAGGAGATCCATCCGCCGGCCGGTGCCGCCGCCGCCTATCACGCGGTGCAGGCCGCCGAGATCAACGCCAGTGCGAGCATTTCCGATGAGAAGGGCCGGGCCGAACGCACGGCGGGCATTGCGCAGCAGGAGTCGCATCAGCTGATTGCCGCGGCCACCGCCCACAGCGCGGAACTGCGCGATGCCGCCAATGGCGATGCCTACCGGTTCAATGCCGAACGCCGCGCCTTTGGCGATGGCGGGCAGTCCTTCATTCTCGAGCGCCAGCTGGCCGACCTCAAGAGCGCACTGGCGCAGACGCCGCTGACCCTGCTCGATCACCGCCTGACCGCCGCGCAGATTCCGGTGATGGACATGCGCGGCAGCGGCGCCGCCGCCGCAGCACCGACCACCCCGGCGCCCCCCGCCGCAAGTGCCGCGCCGGCGAACCCTGATGTCGACACCCGTTAACCACCTGGTAGCCACCCATGTTCAGTCATAGTCATGCCCGCGAGCCGGATCACGACGATGATGATCACGACCATGATCATGATCATCACGATTTCGAACACCTGCTGCCGTACCTGCGCATCGGGGTCGCGGCCCTGATCGTGCTCGCGGCGATCGCCGCCGCGTGCATTGTCATGGTGCCGGCGGGGCAGGCCGGAGTCATCACGCGCTTCGGCAATCCAGTGCGCGTGGTCACACAGCCCGGACTCGCCTGGAAGCTGCCGGCGCCCATCGAGAGTGTCATTCCGATCGACCTGCGGCTGCGGACCTCCTCGACGGGCCTGCAGGATGTCGGAACGCGCGATGGCCTGAGGGTGCTGGTGCAGGCATATGTCGCCTGGCAGGTGCCGAGCGACCCGCAGCACATCCGCCAGTTCCTGCGTTCGGTCCGCAACCAGCCGGATGAGGCCGCCCGGCAGTTGCGCAGCTTCGTGAGCGCGGCACTGCACATCACCTCCAGTAATTTCAATCTCACCGAAATGGTCAACGTCGATCGCGACAAGGTGCGGCTCGATCAGTTCGAGAGCCAGCTGCACGACCAGGTCGCCGCGCGCATGCTGCAGGTCTACGGTATCGAGATCCGGCAGGTGGGGGTGGAGCGCATGACCCTGCCTGATGAGACGCTGGCGGCCACGGTGGCACGCATGAAGGCGGAGCGCGAAACCGTCGCGGAACAGCGTACTGCGGAAGGACTGCGACAGGCTGCTGCAATCCGCGCCGACGCGGATCGCGACGCGCGCGAAACGGTGGCGCAGGCGCGCGAGCAGGCCGCGCACATCGAGGCGGATTCGCAGCAGGCTGCCGCACGCATCTATGCCGTTGCGTACAAGGGCGATCCGGGGTTGTACTCCACCTTGCGCGCGCTCGATTCGATTTCCAAGGTCGTCGGCCGCAACACCACGATGGTGCTGCGCACCGATGCGGCGCCGTTCCGGGTGCTCGTCGATGGGCCGCACGCCGCGGATGCGGCCAAGACGAAGTGATGAACGAGAGCAGCGCAGAACGGGAGTCCGGTTCGGCGGGACCGACCCCGCCAGCACCGCCGGGGCCCATCGCCCAGTCGGTGGCGATCGGCTTTCGTGCGCTGTATGTGGCCTCGCTGCTGCTGCTGGTGCTGTGGCTCGGGACCAACGTGCGCGAGATCGCGCCCGACACGCAGGCTGTGGTGCTGCGCTTCGGACGCATCGTCGGTGCCCAGCAGGCAGGCCTGCTGCTGGCCTTGCCACGTCCCATCGATCAGGTGCGCCTGCTGCCGGGCCCCGATCGTCAGTTGAGTCAGGATGTCAGCGTACTGCCGGCCGAGAGCGACAAGGCGGCCGCGCTGGTCGGTTCCGCGGATCCTGCCCAGTCGCTGCCGAAAAACGTGGCGCCGTATCTCACGGGCGACGGCAATCTGGTTCTCCTGAATGCGACTCTCATCTATCGCATCAACGATCCGATGGCCTATACCCTGGCTGAAACGCACGTGGCGGCGGCGCTGGACCGCATGTTCAGGACGACGGCGGTGCGCGTGGCCGCGGGCCGCAACCTGAATGATTTTCTGGTCGTGCAGACCAATGCGACGCCAGGGACGGGGAGCGATGCGAGCGATCAGGTGATCACGGCGTTGCGCGGCGAGGTGCGCACCACGCTCCTGGATTCGATGAACGCGCGCCTCGCACAGCTTGCGGCAGCCGGGGCGTCGCTGGGGGTCGAGGTGCAGCGCATCGACACCACGGCGTGGCTGCCCCCGGAGGCGAAGGCGGCGTTCGATTCGGTGCTGGTCGCCACGCAGGCGGCGGATCGTGAACTGGCGATGGCGCGCACCGATGCCGAGCGGCGCCGCCAGGAGGCCGACCGCGAACGGGATCGGTTGCTGGCGGCCGCCCAGGCCACGGCCCAGGAGAGCGTCAGTAACGCCCAGGTGGACACCGCGAGCATTGTCGCGCTGGAAGGCGAGGCGACACCGCAGACCCGCGGCAGCTTGCTCGATCGCATCTATCGTGATGAGGTAGCCGACATCATGAACCGAGTCGGCACCGTGACGCTGGTGGATCCGCAGGGCGGAATACAGCTGTGGTTGCCCGGGAAACAGAAATGAACGCAACAATTGAAGTCTCCGCCGGTGATGTCGCAGCTGCCGTTGCCCCCCTGACCGGAGGCGGTGGCGACCGGCCGCTGCTGGACCGTGCCGAGCGCTTCATCCTGGGTCTGCGGCTGACGCTGGCGCTGGCCGCCCTGTGCCTGCTGGTGGTCGCGGGCGGCATGCGGCTGCTGCTGCCCGCGCAGCGCGGCGTCGCGGATCTGGTCGCGGGGCTGGCCGCTGCGCTCGTGGCCATTCCGGTCTTCACCGAGGCGTGGGCGAGCCTGCGTCACCCGAGCCTGCACGGCATCACGGACCGGCTGGTGGCGCTGGCGCTGATCGCCGCCTGGGCCACCGGCGATCTCATGACCGCCGCCTTCCTGCCGATCATCATGACGCTCGGCCACATCCTCGAGGAGCGCAGCATGCTGGGCTCGCACGAGGCGGTGAAGGCACTGGGTCGGCTGACCGAAGCCGACAGCCGGCGCCTGCTGCCCGACGGCACGTTCGAGATGGTCTCCACGCAGCAGCTGCGGGTGGGTGACCTGATTGAACTGCGCGCCGGCGAGCGGCTGCCCGCGGATGGCATCGTGCGCCGCGGCGCATCCAGCCTGGATCTGGCCTCGCTCACCGGCGAGTCCGTGCCCGTCGAAGTGCACGAGGGCAATACCGCGCTCGCCGGCGCCATGAACATTGATGGCCTGCTGCATATCGAACTCACCCGCGTCGGCGAGAACACCACCCTCGGCCGCATCATCTCCCTCATGCGCGAAGCCGAGAACGCCAAGCCACCGGTGACGCGCCTGCTCGACAAGTACGCCGGCCAGTACATGGCACTGGTGTTGCTGGTGGCGGCCGGCGTGTGGCTGACCACCGGCAATGTGCCGGCGATGCTCGCGGTACTGGTCGCCTCCTGCCCCTGCGCACTGGTGCTCGCGGCGCCCGCCACGGCCGTTGCGGCCATCGCCGTCGCGGCGCGGCATGGCATTCTGATCAAGGGTTCGGCTTTTCTGGAACACCTTGCCGATGTGACCGCCGTGGTCTTCGACAAGACCGGCACGATCACCACCGGCGATCTGCAGCTGACCGATGTGCGGCCCACGGGGAAGACGGATCCGGCGGTACTGCGGCGGCTCGGCGCCAGCCTCGGTGCCTCCAGCAACCATCCGTTGAGCCGGGCGAGCGCCGCGGCGGTGCCGGCCGCGCAGCATCTGGCCATTGACGATGCGCGCGAGATGGGTCGCTTTGGAGTGACCGGGCAGTATCGCGGCGAGGTGGTCGCCCTCGGCCGCATCGACCTGTTTGAGCGGCTCGGCATCGTGGTGCCCGAGCCGCCGGTGCACAACGGTCCGATCGCAGGCGTCGCTCAGGGCACGCAGTTCCTGGGTTGGCTGCTGTTCCACGATCAGCTGCGGCCGAGCGCGGACCTTGCGATCCGCGATCTGAAATCGCTCGGCATGGAACGCATCACCCTGCTGACCGGAGATCGCACCGCCGTCGCGCGCCAGGTGGCGAGCGAGGTCGGCATCCAGCATGTGAGTGCCGAGATGCTGCCCGAACAGAAGATGGAGCGGGTGATGCAGGAGATCAAAGTCGGCTATCGGCCGATGGTGGTCGGTGATGGCATCAATGATTCATTGGCATTGCGCGCCGGGGCGGTCGGTGTGGCGATGGGCGCGCAGGGCGCCGATGTCGCCATGGCTTCCGCGGACCTGGCCCTGATGACCAATGACCTGCGCAGGCTCGGCACCTGCATCCGCCTGAGCCGTCGCTGCCGGCGGACCATTTACGTCAACGTGGCGATTGGCTTGGGATTCACCGTGGTGCTGACGGGACTGGCCGCGGCCGGCACGCTCGGCATCGAGGCGCCCATCATCGCGGCGCTGCTGCACAACGTCAGCACGTTCCTCGGGATCGGCAATGCCGGCCGGTTGCTGCTGTTTGATGAGCCGCTGACCGCCGCCTAGCGTCGCTGCCCGCGCGTCAATGGCGGTGGGAGTGATCCAGATCCGGAAAGTGCGGATGCCGATGCACGAGTTTGCGATGGCGGTGCGGGTGCAGATGCGGCTCCCTGCCGTCCCAGGGAAAATCATGTTCGTGCTGATGGTGCATGTCATGGACATGGGCGTGAGCGTGCTCGGCCGGCTCATGCGTGTGTTCGTGATCGTGGCGCTCGGACAGATGCAGCCACACTCCGGCCGCCATCAGCAGTGCGCACACTACAAAGGATACTGACAGCGGCTCGCCGAAGCCGGCGATCGCAATGGCCGCGCCGATGAACGGGGCGGTGGAAAAATACGCGCCGGTGCGCGCCGAGCCCAGTCCGCGCAGCGCCACGACGAACAGGACCAGGCTCACGCCATAGCCCAGCAAGCCGACTGTCATGGCGTAACCCACGACGCGCAGCGCGGGCAGTGAGCTGCCCAAGGTGCAAGCCAGTGTCAGATTGGTCACTCCCGCGACCAGACCTTTCGTTCCCGCAATGAACAGCGCATCGGATGCGGACACCTTGCGCGTCAGATTGTTGTCGACGCCCCAGCACAGGCAGGCGGCTGCCACCGCGAGCGGTCCGACCCACCCCATCGAGGCGCTACCGTCCGGCGCCGCCGTCAGCCCCGCGCCGCCGGCAACGATCAGCGCCATGCCGAGCACGATGCGGCGGTCCGTGCCTTCCCGAAACACGATCCAGGCGAGCAACGCCGTGAAGACGGATTCGAGGTTGAGCAGCAACGAGGCATTGCCGGCGGCCGTGCGGCTGAGTCCGAACATCAGCAGCACCGGACCCAGGACACCGCCGCTCAGGATGGCGCCCAGGAACCAGGGCCATGCGCGCGCGGGCAGCATCGAGGCGCCGAAGCCGCGATCGCGGATGAGGCGGATGACCCACAGACCGAGCCCGCTACCCAGGTAGAGCAAGCCGGCCAGCAGCACCGGGGAGATGTTGCCGGCCAGGATTTTGGCGAACGGTGTCGAGGCGCCGAACAGCAGGGCCGCGCCGAACGCCGCGATAATGGAATTGCGCGAAATCACCTCAATATCCTGCCTCGTGTACCCGCGCTATCCTAGGCCCATGAGTGCCCTGCAGGCTTTTCACCCCGCCGTCGCCGCCTGGTTCGCCAAGAGCTTTCCGGCACCGACGCCCGCCCAGGAGCGGGCGTGGCCGGCGATCCGGGCGGGCAGCCACGCGTTGGTGGCCGCGCCCACGGGCTCGGGCAAGACCTTGGCGGCATTCCTGGCCGCCATCAACGACCTGGTGTGCGAGGGCGTCGCCCAGCCGCTCCCCGATGAAACCCGGGTGCTCTACGTCTCGCCGTTGAAGGCCCTGTCCAACGACATTGAACGCAACCTGGTAGCCCCCCTGGCCGGCATCCGCACGGAGTTGGCGGCGCTCGGGCTGCCCGACGTTGAGATTCGTGCCTGGGTGCGCACGGGCGACACCCCGCAGTCCGAGCGCGCCACGATGCGCCGCCGGCCGCCCCACATCGTGGTCACGACACCGGAGTCGCTCTACATCCTGCTCGGGTCGGAGTCCGGCCGAAAGATGCTCGGCACGGTCCGCACCGTGATCGTGGATGAAATTCACGCGCTGGCGGGCAACAAGCGCGGTGCCCACCTGGCGGTCTCGCTGGAGCGTCTCGCGGCCTTGTCCGGCAAGCTCACGCGCATCGGTCTGTCCGCCACCCAGACGCCGATCGAGGCGGTGGCGCGCTTCCTGACTGGCGCGGCACCCGGCACCGCGAGTGCCAACTGCGTGGTGATCGATGCCGGCCATGCGCGCCTGCGCGATCTGCAGCTGGAACTGACCGGCGTGCCGCTCGAGGCGGTGATGTCCGGGGAGGCGTGGACGCTGATCTATGATCGGCTCGCGGCGCTTGCCAGCGAACATCGGACGACCCTGATCTTCGTGAACACGCGCAAGATGAGCGAGCGGCTGGCGCGCTACCTTTCCATGCGCCTGGGCGTCGAACACGTCATGGCGCACCATGGCAGCATGGCGCGCGAGAAGCGCCACCTCGCCGAACAGCGCCTGCGCAATGGCGAACTCAAAGTGCTGGTGGCGACCGCCTCGCTGGAACTGGGCATCGACATCGGCGATGTGGACCTGGTGTGCCAGATCGCCTCACCGCGCTCCATCAATGCCTTCCTGCAACGCGTGGGTCGTTCCGGTCACGCCGTCGGCGGAACCTCCAAGGGGCGGCTCTTCCCGCTGTCGCGTGATGACCTGGTCGAGTGCACGGCGTTGCTGCGGGCGGTGCGCGCCGGTCAGCTGGATGTGCTGCATGTGCCGGAGGGCACGCTCGATGTCCTGGCGCAGCAGATCGCGGCCGAGGTTGCCTGCCGCGAGTGCGAGGAGACGGAACTCTATGAGCTGGTGCGGCGCGCGCAGCCGTTCGCGAACCTGTCGCGGGCGGACTTCACCGCCGTGGTGCGCATGCTGGGCGAGGGCTTCAGCACCCGTCGTGGCCGGCGCGGCGCATTGATCCACTACGATGCCGTCAATCACAAGCTGCGCGCCCGCCGCGGCACGCGGCTCACCGCGCTCACCAGCGGCGGTGCCATTCCGGACACCGCCGACTACAAGGTGATGCTCGAGCCCGAGGCGCTGATCGTCGGCACCCTCAATGAGGACTTCGCGGTCGAGAGCAACATCGGCGACATCTTCCAGCTGGGCAACGCCTCGTATCGGGTATTGCGGGTGGAACACGGTGCCATCCGCGTCGAGGATGCCAAGGGTCAGCCGCCAAGCATCCCGTTCTGGCTGGGAGAGGCGCCGGGCCGCACCTGGGAGCTGTCGACGGCTGTCTCGCAGCTGCGTACCGATATCGCGGCGCGCCTCGGCGCTGACGCGCAGGCCTGGCTGATGCACGAGGTCGGGATCGGGGAGGCCGCGGCGCTGCAGCTGGTGGAATACCTGGCGGCCGCGCACGCGGCACTTGGCTGTCTGCCCACCACCGACACCGTGGTGCTGGAGCGCTTCTTCGATGAGGCCGGCGGCATGCAGCTCTTGCTGCATGCGCCCTTTGGCGCCCGCATCAATCGCGCCTGGGGCCTGGCCTTGCGCAAACGCTTCTGCCGGCAGTTCAATTTCGAACTGCAGGCGGCGGCGACCGAGGATGCGCTCATTCTGTCGCTGACTACGGCGCACAGTTTCGAGCTTGCCGACGTGGCGCACTATCTGCATTCGAATAGCGCCGAACACATCCTGACGCATGCGCTGTGCGCGGCACCGATGTTCGCGACCCGCTGGCGCTGGGCCGCATCGATCGCGCTCGCCCTGCCGCGCTTTCGCAATGGACGCAAGGTGCCTCCGCCGCTCGCGCGCATGAATGCGGAAGATCTGCTGGCGGCGGTGTTTCCGGATCAGGTGGCCTGTGCCGAAAACGTGCCGGGTGAGATCGAGATCCCCGATCACCCGCTGGTCAGGCAGACCATCGCGGATTGCCTGCATGAAGCCATGGACGCGCCAGGGTGGCTCGCCATCCTGCGGCGCATCGAGAACGGCTCGTTGCGGGTGGTCGCGCGCGACCTCACCGAGCCTTCGCCGCTCGCGCTCGAGGTGCTGACGGCCCGGCCGTATGCCTTCCTGGATGATGCGCCGCTGGAAGAGCGGCGCACCCAGGCGGTCATGAGCCGACGCTGGCTCGACCCCGAAACGGCGGCGGACATCGGACGCCTCAGTCCCGAGGCCATCGCCAAGGTGCGCGCCGAGGCGTGGCCGGATGCGCAAAGCCCCGATGAACTGCACGATGCGCTCTCGTGGATGGGCTATCTGACCGTGGCCGAGCTCGACGCCAATCCGCTGTGGCAGGCCCTCATCGGCACTCTGGTCGCCGAATCCCGCGCGGTGCTGTTGCCGCAATCCTCACAATGGGTGGCGGCGGAGCGCTGCGCGCAGTTTGCCGCGCCGATCGGCGCGGAAACGCTGGCCGCCATTGTCCAGGGCCGTCTCGAGGGCTCGGGGCCGATCACCGCGAGCCGGTTGGCGGCAACGCTGCCCCAAGTGCCGGAGGGCGACGTGACGGCCGCGTTGATCCGGCTGCAGACGCAAGGCGTGGTCATGCGCGGCCACTTCACTCCCGCGGCGGTCGAGGAGGAGTGGTGTGAACGGCGCCTGCTCGCGCGCATCCACCGCTATACGGTGCGCAGCCTGCGCGAGCAGATCGAGCCGGTGGCGGCGCGTGACTTCATGCGATTCCTGTTCGAGTGGCAGCGCGTGACACCGGCGAGCCGCATGCAGGGGCCGGACGCCATGCAGGTGGTGCTCGATCAGCTCGAGGGTACCGAGGTCGCCGCCGGTGCCTGGGAGACCGACATCCTGCCGGCACGGATCCAGGGTTACGAGCCGGCATGGCTCGATGAGCAATGCCTGGCGGGACGCTATGTCTGGGCGCGGCTCAATGCGCCGTCCAGTTCGGTCGCACCGGTGCGGGCGACACCGATTTCGCTCCTGTCCCGCCGCAACCTGAAAGTGTGGGCTGCCCTGAGCCTCGAGCTGCCCGAGCCGACACTCGGCTCGGGCGCAGCCGCCGTGGCTGAGGTGTTGAGGGGGCAGGGCGCAAGCTTCTTCGACGAACTGGTGGACATGACAGACCTGCTGCCGGTGCAGGTGGAGGAGGCGCTCGCGGAGCTGGTGGCGCTCGGGCTCGCGAACTCCGACAGCTTCGCGGGTCTGCGCGCCTTGCTGCTGCCGGCGGACCGGCGTCGCGGTGCGTTGGTGCGCAGCCGCCGACGGGTGGCGCTGTTCGGCATGGCCGACTCGGGGCGCTGGTCATGGATCCGCCGCGTCACTCCCGCGGCACACGAGGCGGTGGTCGAGCATGTCGTGCGCACGCTGCTGAAGCGCTGGGGCGTGATGTGCTGGCAGCTGTCGCGGGTCGAGGCGGTGTGGCTGCCGCCCTGGCGTGAACTCGTCGGGTGCCTGCGTCGGCTGGAAGCGCGCGGCGAGATCCGCGGCGGGCGCTTCATCGCGGGCTTGTCCGGCGAGCAGTATGCGCTGCCTGAGGCGGTCGGGGCGCTGCGCGAGGTGCGCCGCAAACCGGCCGGCAACCTGGATGTGTCCTTGTCGGCAGCGGACCCGCTCAACCTCACCGGTTTGCTGACAGCGGGGCCGCGCGTGCCGGCGTTAACTGCCAACCGGGTGCTGTATCGTGATGGCCTGCCGGTTGCGACCCTGATTTCCGGTGACATTCAATTCCTGGTGGAAATGGATGCGGCTGCCTCCTGGCAGGCCCAGAACGCGCTGGTCCGTCGGCAGGTTACGGCCGGGTCGCTGCTGTCGACGTAACATATACTTACATTGGCTTTTTCATGGGGATAGATTCGAGTGCAGGCGCGTCATTGGATAGTCGGTGCAGTGGCCGTGTTGGCAGTCGTGGGCGCCTATGTTCTGGGCGACCACACGCGCAGCCCACCCGAGGCAGGGCGCGTCACGCCCCCGCCGGACCGCTCGTCCGCAACGCTGCCGCGCACGCCGGCTGAGGCGCCGAGCCCCGATCAGTCTGGCAATCCCGCACCGGCCCAGGCGCCGGCCCCAGCGGCGGCGCCGGCGACCGACGCCGGCTTCGGCTTTGCCAACGTGGAGGAACTCGCCCGCGCCAGCGCCGCCAAACCGTACGAGGCCGCACCGACTCGCCTGCCCGCTTCGATCGCGCACCTGAGCTACGATCAGTACCAGAGCATCCGCTTCCGGCGTGCCGATGCGCTGTGGCGCAATCAGTCGCTCTACGAGGTGCAGTTCTTCCATCGCGGTTTTAATTTTGATCGCCGCGTGGCGATCTCCGAAGTCGTCGATGGGACGGCCCGGACGGTGCCCTACAATTCGACCTGGTTCGATTTCGGCAAGGTGGTACGCCAGCCGGGCAAGTTGCCGCGCGACCTGGGTTACGCGGGCTTTCGGGTCCACTATCCGCTACACACCCCGGGATACAAGGATGAACTCATCGTGTTCCTGGGCGCCTCCTTCTTCAGGGTGCTGGGGCGCAATCAGGATTACGGGCTGACGGCGCGTGGCCTCGCCATCAACACCGCCGCGAAGGCCGGTGAGGAATTTCCCTGGTTCACGGACTTCTGGCTGGTGCGGCCCACCGATCCGGAACAGCGCACCCTGACCATCTACGCCTTGCTGGACAGCGAAAGTATCAGCGGCGCCTATCAGTTCACGGTGCGCCCGGGCAGCATCACGCAGGTCGAGGTCGCAAGTACGCTGTTTCCGCGCCGGAACATCGCGAAGCTCGGCATCGCGCCGCTCACCTCGATGTTCCTGTTCGGCTCCGACCCCTCCGGGCACCGCTTCGATGATTTCCGTCCGCAGGTCCATGACAGCGATGGCTTCATGGCGCAGACCGGCACCGGTGAGTGGCTGTGGCGGCCGTTGAGCAATCCGCGCGAACTGCGCATCAACCGCTTCATGGACCAGCAGCCGCACGGCTTTGGCCTGATCCAGCGTGATCGGGACTTCACGCATTACCAGGATCCGGTGGCACGCTTCCAGCGTCGGCCGAGCTACTGGATCCAGCCCCTGGGGGACTGGGGCAAGGGTGGCGCGGAACTGGTCGAGATCCCGAGCGAGGAGTCGATTCACGACAACATCGCCCTGTACTGGGTGCCCGCTGAGCCCGTCGTCGCCGGCAAGGAACTGCGATTCTCCTACCTGCTCTCCGCGCACGGCGACTCCCCGATGTGGCCACCGGGCGCCAAGGTGCGTGCCACGCGCATCACGGCCGCCACGGCCGATGAGCAACGCGATCTGTCGCACAGCGACGCGCGCCGCGTGATGATCGATTTCGCGGGTGGCGACCTGGATGGGCTGGACGCGACGCAGCCGCTGAAGGCATTGCTGACCGTCAACGGTGGCACGACCGAGGATGTGACCGTGGAGCGCCTGCCCGATGATGGCATGTGGCGCGTGAGTTTCCTGGTCGTGCCCTCGCATCCTCACGACACCGTCGATATGCATTGCTTCCTGCAGCTTTACGGCGAGTCGCTGTCCGAGACCTGGACCTATCAGCTCACCACATGAGCGCTGATACTGCGCGTCACCGCCGAGTGCTGTTTTTCGGCTTGACGCTGATCACGGGGCTGCTCGCGACGCTGCTGATGCTGGACATCCTGCGCGCCAATGGCCTGACGGTGCTCGAGGCGCTAAGCCTGGTGCTGTTCTTCGGCCTCTTCACCTGGATCTCGGGCGCATTCTGGACCGCCATCGCCGGCTTCATTCTGCGTCTGAGGGGCGGCGACCACACGGTCATGCAGGCGCACGACGCCGACGGGCTCGCCATCCACAGTCGCATCGCGCTGGTCATGCCGGTGTACAACGAGGATCCGCGCCGCACCACCGCGGGCCTGGAAGCCATCTGGAGTTCACTGGCGAAGCAGGCGGAGAGCGCGGCCTTTGATCTCTTCATCCTGTCGGACACCCGCCGCAGCGAGATTGCGGTGGCGGAGGAGGCCGCCTGGCGCGGACTCGTCGCCAGGCACGGTGGCCAGGGGCGGATCTTCTATCGACGCCGGGCCCAGAACACCAGCCGCAAGTCCGGCAACATCGCCGACTTCGTGCGCAACTGGGGCGCGGCGTATTCGCACATGATCGTGCTCGACGCCGACAGCGTGATGTCGGGTAAGGCGCTCGTGACCCTGGCGCGTCTCATGGACGCCCATCCCGACGTGGGCATCATCCAGACCGCGCCGCTGCCGGTGGGCCGCGAGACGCTATTCGCGCGGGTGGTGCAGTTCGGCGCCCGGCTCAACGGTCCGATGCTCTCCAGTGGCCTGGCCTTCTGGCAGATGGGCGAGGCGAACTACTGGGGCCACAACGCCATCATCCGGCTGCAGGCCTTCGCCGCGTACTGCGATCTGCCGCGACTGCGCGGCAATCCGCCCCTGGGCGGGGAGATCTTGAGTCACGACTTCGTTGAGGCTGCCTTCATGCGCCGGGCCGGCTACCAGGTGTGGCTGGTGCCGGATCTGATGGGCAGCTGGGAAGAGGTGCCCTCGAATATCATTGATTTCGCGGCGCGCGACCGGCGCTGGGCGCAGGGCAATCTGCAGCACATGAATGTGCTGGTCATGCCGCAGCTGCACTGGTTGAACCGCCTGCACATGATCACGGGCATCCTGTCGTATGCGACCTCACCGATGTGGTTCGCGGTACTGGTGTTAAGTTCCATCATCACCTGCCAGGAAGCCGTGCAGGGTTATCAGTATTTCGAGACCGGCGCGCACACGCTGTTCCCGGTATGGCCGGAATACCGCGACGGGGAGATCGCGGCGCTGCTCCTGGCAACCATCGTCGTGCTGCTGCTGCCGAAGGTGCTGGGTGCGACGCTTGCGTTGATCAACAGCAGCCGGCGCCGCGCCTTTGGCGGCGCACCGCGCCTGCTGGTCAGCCTGCTCGTGGAGCAGCTCTTCAGCATGCTGCTGGCGCCGATCATGATGGTGTTCCATTCCACCTTCGTGCTCACCACCCTCGCCGGCAGGCCGGTGACCTGGAATGCGCAGGATCGCGGCGATCGCGGAGTCACCTTCGGCGATGCGCTCGCGCGACACCGCTGGCACATCCTGCTGGGCCTCATCTGGGGAGGAGTCATCCTGTGGCTGGCGCCACGGTTCATCTGGTGGATGACGCCGGTGCTGGCGGGCCTCTTGCTGTCCGCGTTTCTCACCATGATTTCCAGTCGCGTGGATGCCGGCATGGCACTGCGCCGGTGGGGGCTGCTGCTGACACCTGAGGAGACTTCCCCGCCGCCGGAACTCGCCGCCCTGCAGCGCGCCCTGCAGCAGCGTCCGGAGGAGAGCGGACATGCGGGTGCGGGATTCGCGCTGGTGGTCCGGGGCGATACGCTGCAGACGCCGGCACTGGCGCCACTGCGCATGGAGCCCTCGCACTGAGGCCTGAGATCAGTCGTCCAGGCCGTCAAAGAACTCGACGACACCGCTTTCCAGATTGTACTCGGCACCGACGATCAGCAGGCCCGCGGTCTGGATGAGCTGCTCGAGCAGCTCCGACCCGTGGCGCAGATGATCGGCGGACATGCGGATGTTGGCGCGCACGGCATGCTGCAGCAGCTTTTCCGGATCGGCGGCCAACGATGTCGACAGCAGCGGCTGGATCGATGGCCGCACGCGGTTGACGATGCTGCGCAGATTGGGCGATTGCTCGCGGGAGTTGCGCCCGAGCTCCTCGAGCGTCGCCATGATAGCGCCACAGCTGGAATGCCCCAGCACCACCACTAGGCGCGTGCCGTAGCGTTCGGCCGCGAACTCGACGCTGCCGATCTGGGAGGGCGCGACGATATTGCCGGCGACACGGATCACGAACAGGTCGCCCAGGCCCTGATCAAAGACGATCTCCGCCGGGACCCGGGAGTCCGAGCATCCCAGGATGATGGCGAAGGGGTATTGCTGCGCGGCCAGTTCGATGCGCCGGCGGCTGCCGGTGGCCGTATCGTCATTGCGGTTGTCGGAGACAAAGCGCGCATTGCCGTCGCGCAGCAGTTTCAGTGCTTCATGGGCCGGAATCATCCCTGGTATTTCTCTTTGTCATATGTGGGTTTGTGACCGGCAGTGTCCTAGTGCGCCCCGGCACTGTCAATTCGACGGCCATGGGCCAAGGCTGTCAGAATCGCCACCATGAAAAAAGTAAGCCCATTTGCCCTCATCCTGGTCTGCGGCCTTGGCGCAGCCAGCATCGCCCGTGCCGCCGAGACTGCCGATGTCTCGGGCCCGATACCGGCCAATCTCGGCAACGCGGTGGTGAAGGTATTCGCGACGCTGCGCTTGCCCGATCCGTACCGGCCGTGGGCCAAGCAGGCGCCGCAGGACATCACCGCCTCCGGCGTCGTGATCGAAGGGCATCGCATCCTGACCAATGCCCACGCCGTGGTGTATTCGAGCGAGGTCCAGATCCAGGGCACCGGCGCCGGGGATAAGATCTCGGCGACCGTGGAGGCCGTCGCGCCGGGCATCGACCTTGCGGTGTTGAAACTCGACGACGACAGCTTCTTTGCCACGCACGCGCCGCTGGCGCGCGCGAGCGCCCTGCCGCAGATCAAGGACGCGGTGCTGGCGTACGGTTTCCCGGCCGGTGGCACGTCGCTGTCCATCACCAAGGGCATCGTGTCGCGTATCGAATTCGTCTCCTATAACTACCCGACCTCGGGACTGCGCATCCAGATCGATGCGGCCATCAATCCGGGCAACAGCGGCGGACCCGCGATCGCGGGCGACAAGATGATCGGCCTCGCGTTCAGCCGTCTGGGCGACGCCCAGAACATCGGCTACATCATTCCCAACGAGGAAATCGAGATCTTCCTCAAGGACATCGCCGACGGCCATTATGACGGCAAGCCCGGCCTGTTCGATGATCTGCAGACGCTGGAGAACCCGGCACTGCGCAGTTTCCTCAAGCTGGACAGGTCGACATCCGGCATTGTCGTACACCAGCCGTACGACGACGCGCCCGGCTATCCGCTCAAGGAGTGGGATGTCATCACGCGCATCGGCGACACGCCGGTGGATGACCAGGGCATGGTCAATGCCAGCGCGGATCTGCGCGTCAACTTCCGCTACATGATCCAGAAGATCGCGCACGACAACCACGTGCCGCTGACCATCGTACGCGGCGGCAAGCCCCTCAAGATCTCCTTGCCGCTGATCACGGAGCGACCGCAGCTGGTGCCGGACGTCCACGGCGAGTACCCGTCGTACTTCATCTACGGGCCGCTGGTGTTTTCGCGGGCGAGCGCGCTCTTCACCTCGTTCCTGAACAACAACGCCAACCTGATGGGGGTGTTCGGCTACGTGGGCAGTCCGCTCGTGACACAGCGTGGCGCCATGCCCTCGGCTGACCGTGAGGAGCTGGTGGTGGTGGCCTCGCCGTTCTTCCCGAGCAAGCTCGCCGACGGCTATTCAAATCCGTTGGCCATGGTGGTGTCCACGGTGAATGGCGTGCACATCCGCAGCCTCGCACACCTGGTGACGGTGCTGCGGGACCTCAAGGACGAGAACGTCGTCTTCGAGTTCGAAAGCCGCAACGGCGAGGCCATGGTGTTTCCCCGCGCCCAGATGGTCGCCGCGACTGACGCCATCCTGACCGACAACGGCGTGCGCTCGCAGGGCTCGGCGGACATGCTCGCCGTGTGGCAGGGCACCGCCAAGGACAGGGGCGGCAAGTGAACACTTCCGGCCGCTCGGTCACTACCGCGCGCCTCACGCAGATGAAGGCGCAGGGCCAGAAGATCGCGGTGCTGACCGCCTACGACTACAGCTTCGCGCGCATCCTGGATGAGGCGGGGCTCGATGTGCTGCTGGTGGGCGACAGCGCCTCGAACGTCATGCACGGGCATGAAACGACCCTGCCGATCACGCTCGACCAGATGATCGACCATGCCGCCGCGGTGGTGCGCGCCGTATCCCGGGCCCTGGTCGTCGTCGACATGCCCTTCGGCAGCTACCAGGGCGACAGCCAGCGCGCGCTGCAGAGCGCCGTGCGCATCATGAAGGAATCCGGCGCCCACGCCGTCAAGGTCGAGGGCGGCGCAATCATCACCGAAAGCATCCAGCGCATCCTCTCGGCGGGCATCCCGGTCATGGGACACCTCGGGCTCACGCCCCAGTCCATCTACAAGTTCGGCACCTACGTGGCCCGCGCCACGGCCCAGGAGGAGGCGGAGCAGCTGGTGCGCGATGCGCAACTGCTGCAGGACCTGGGCTGCTTCGGCATGGTGCTGGAGAAGATCCCCGCCCAGCTGGCCGAGCGGGTGGCGAAGATGCTGACCATTCCGACCATCGGCATCGGCGCAGGTCCCCACACCGACGGGCAGGTGCTCGTGACCCAGGACATGCTGGGCATCAACCAGGAGTTCTCGCCGCGTTTCCTGCGCCGCTATGCGCAGCTGCACGAGGTCATGACGCAGGCGTTCCGCCAGTACATGGCGGATGTGAAAGCGGGAAAGTTTCCATCGACAGATGAGAGCTACTGAGCAAAAGAACCGCGGTGCGCCCCTGCCGAGAGGGGGTCACGACAAGCGCGCACCGCGTTGCTAGCAACCTTGCGATCGTTTCAAATCGCTGTGTCCGAGGGACACCTGAGTAGGATATTGCAAACGGGATGCCAACCGCCTGAGCCGCCCGCAAGAGATGTAAGTGACTGATTGTTCGTGAACCGCACCGCGAGCTGCCGGGTCAAAGCTGGAGAGTTGCACCGATTTGGACAGCGCATGCACCCCAATGCGCAAAACTGAAGGCTCGACGAGGACGAATTGATGGACAGACGAGACTTGATGCAGCGGGCCGCCGCCGCGCTGTGCGCCGCGGGGGTCCCCTTCGGCGCACTGGTCGAGGCCGCCTTCGCGGCGACCCCGCCGCCGGGTCTGCGGCGGCTGGGAAAACCTGAGCCGTTCGATTACGCGAAACTCAAGGGCACCGCGCGCCAGCTGGGCAACACGCCCTACAAGCCGCGTCCGGAATCCTTGCCGCCGGCCATCGCGGCGCTGAACTACGATCGCTGGCAGTCCATTACCTTCCGCAAGGAAGCGGCCCTGTGGGCCGATGACCATCTGCGCTTCCAGGTGCGGTTTTTCCATCTCGGCTTCACGATGAAGAAGTCGGTGCGCATGTTCGTGGTCGAAAGCGGCCAGGTCCAGGAGCTGGGCTTCGACCGCAATATGTTCGATTACAGCAGGAGCGGCCTCAAGCCCCAGGACGTGCCGGAGAACCTCGGATTTGCGGGCTTCCGCGTGAATTTTCACACCGACTGGCCCAGCGACATGGCCGTCTTCCAGGGCGCCTCGTACTTTCGTGCCATCGACGGGGACCTGCAGTACGGCATCTCGCAGCGCGGGCTTGCGGTCGATACGGGGATGCCGTATCCGGAGGAGTTTCCGGAGTTCGTTGCCTTCTACCTGGAGCGGCCGCAGAAGGACTCCAACCAGCTGACGGTGTACGGCCTGCTCGACTCCCCGAGCGTGGCCGGCGCCTATCGCTTCGTGATCGAACCCGCCGATACGCTGGTCATGGATGTGGATGCGGCACTGTATCCGCGCAAGCAGATTGAGCGCCTCGGCATCGCGGCGGGCACCAGCATGTACCTGGTCGGCCAGAACGACCGGCGCGTCGATGTCGACTGGCGTCCGCAGATCCACGATTCAGACGGCCTGCAGATCTGGACGGGTACCGGGGAGTGGCTGTGGCGTCCGCTGGTGAACCCGGCGGTGGTGCGCACCAACAGCTACGTGGACAACAGTCCGCGCGGCTTCGGCCTGATGCAGCGCGAGCGCGCCTTCAGCCAGTACGAGGACGACGGGGCATTTTACGACAAGCGCCCGTCGGTATGGGTCGAGCCCAAAGCGCACTGGGGCCCGGGCCAGGTCATGCTGGTGGAGATCCCGACGCTGGATGAGACCCAAGACAATATCGTCGCGTTCTGGAATCCGGCCGAAAAACCGCAGAAGGGTCAGGAGCTGCTGTTCGGCTACAAGCTCTACTGGTGCCGCGAAATCCCGGTGTCGTCGGGGCTGGCGACGGTGCGCGCCACGCGTACCGGCATCGGCGGCATCGTGGGCCAGAAACGCACCTATTTCTCCTGGCGCTTCGTGGTCGATTTCGCCGGCGGCAACTTCGCGCAGCTGAACGATCACTCCAACGTGGTGCCGGTGATTTCGGCCTCGCGCGGCAAGATCGAGATCACCTCGGCGCGACCTTTTCGCGAATTGAGTGGCTGGCGGGCAATGTTCGATCTGCGTTTAACAGATGACAGCGTGGAACCGATCAATCTGCGGCTGTTCCTGTCGGAGGACGGTCAGCCGCTGACTGAAACCTGGCTGTATCAGTACACGCCACCACCGCCGGACGAGCGGGATGTGGAGCCCGCGGTGCGCCATCCCGCCAAGACGCGCAAATCCTGAGCGAACCGGAGGGCGCACTGGCCAGGTGCGAGTTGGCGGTCGGTGCACCAAATATCGACGCGGCGGTGTAGGCTGTAGCGGAAATCCTCGACTGTCGCGCGAGGCACTTTTGGCACACATGTTGCTCTCCTCCCATGCAGAGGTAATGCCATGACCGTGAGTGACCCGAACCTGACTCCCGCCGCGCATGCGCTGTCCCGCAGTGAAGTCATTGATGCCGTCGCGCGCGTCGTCGCGCGGCAGGGGCCGGGGGCGTTGCGCTGGGCCGCCATCGTCAAGGAAGGCGGCAGCAGTGTGTCGCAGGCGTGGGAGTGGTACCCGGATCTGCAGGCCCTGCTGGACGAATGCTACTCGCGCACTGCACAAGGCATCGAGGAGAGCCTGCTGGTCGGTGAGACCGCGCCGGGCAATGCGCTCGAGAAGCTCGCGGCCTTTCTGGTCGCGGCGCTCGACATCCGTCGCGAGCGCGGTTCATTCCTGTCGTTTCGCGTGAGCGATGATCTGCCCGAGCGGCAGCGCCGGCGCCTGCGCGAGCGGGAGCTGATGCTATTGACGCGGCTGAAGCGGCTGTTGATGAAGGGTCAGCAGGATAGCTCCCTGGCGCTGCGCCATGTGGACTCAGCCTGCGCGATGATTTTCGCCTGCCTGGAAGTACCGGCCACGGCGGGCGACGGTCCCGAGCAGCGCATGTGGGATGGCGAGCTCATCGAGTTGTTGCTCGCGGCCCTGGCTGAACCGCACGCGCCGGAGTCGGTGGTGCGACGGGAGATTGAAGTCGCGCAGGGCACCTGTCGGTGCGGCACCGTGCGCTACGAAATCGACGGACCCTTCGATGTGATGTCCCATTGCCATTGCTCCATCTGCAGCATGCAGCAGGGCACGGCATTCGCCACCTATGTCTCGGTGCCGAAGGGGCGGTTCCGCTGGCTCGCGGGGCAGGAGCAGGTCACCCACTACACCGCGGCGTCGGACCAGCCGGCCGAACAGCGCTCGTTCTGCAGCCATTGCGGCTCACCGACGCCATCGCTGCAGGCCGATGGCGGCACGGCCAACTGTCCGGCCGAGAATCTGCAGCGGGATCTGGGGATCCGGCCGCAGAGTCACGTGTTCGTCAGACCCTAGCCCTACGGGTGCTTCGGCGCCACCGCGTTGCTCATCGGAGCGGAAGAGGCCGCGGCGGTGGGCTTCACGCTCAGCAGCTCGACTTCGAACTTGAGCAGCGAATCCGGCGGGATCGGTGGTGGGGACTGCGTGCCATACGCCAGCGCCGGCGGAATATAGAGTTCGATCTTGGAGCCCGGCTTCATCAGCATCAGGGCTTCCGTCCAGCCTTTGATCAGGCTCGCCGTGAGGGGCGTGGTGAAGGGCGTGCGGCCAGGCTTGTAGGAGCTATCGAACTCCGTGCCATCGAGCAGGGTGCCGCGGTAGTTGACGGTCACCGTGTCCGTGACCTTCGGCAGCTCACCCGAACCGGGGCGGATGACCTTGTACTCAAGGCCGCTCGGCGTCGTGATCACACCCGCCAGCTTGCCGTTGTCGGCCAGAAATTTCTCGGCGGCGGCCCTGTTGGCCGAGCCTTCGGTGGCGCGCACCCCGGCGATCATGGCCTGAATGCGCTGACTGTCTTCGGGTCCGGCGACGGCCTTGCCCGCGAGCGCATCCTTGAGACCCTGAATCACGCGTTCATAGACCAGGGCGTCGGCATTGATTCCATACTGACCATGCAGCTGGGTGCCAAAGGACACACCCAGGCTGTAGCTGGCAGCGGACTTCGCATCGCTGGCCGCGGCTGGCCGCTTGGCCTTGGCGCCCGGCGCGGAACTGCTCGCGGTCGAAACGGGTCGGCCGGAGGCCGTATTGGCGCTGGTCTGGGCCTGGGCCGGCACTGCGCCGACCAGCAGGAGGGTGCCGACGGCGAGGGCGACGCCCCCGGCGGCTGAAGCGACGCGGCGCGCGTTCGTGGCTGCGCAATGCCTTGATTTCACGGAACACCTCAGGGGCTGGAGTGGATTTTTCGAGGCGTAGTTTCGCCGTTCACGGGCGCGCGTGCTTGGATTTCGACACGGCAGCCCGGGTACACTTGCGCCCCCCGATTCACTCACCTTGAAGCCCTGCCATGTTTGAGCGTCTTGAGCGCGTACCGGATGATCCGATTCTTGGCCTGATGGCCGCCTTCCGTGCCGATCCGGACCCGAAAAAGGTAGATCTGGGCGTCGGGGTATTCCGCGATGCGAAGGGTGACACGCCGGTCCTCGACTGCGTCCGCAAGGCGGAAAAAGCCGTGCTGGAGCGTCAGACCAGCAAGACCTACGTCGCGCCGGCCGGCAATCCCGCCTTCAACCAGGCCATGGAGAGGCTGGTCTTCGGCGGCGGCCACCCGGTATTCGCAGCCGAGCGGGTGCGCTCGATCCAGGGCCCGGGCGGCTGCGGCGCCCTGCGCCTGGGGGCGGAGCTGGTACGCCTCGCGGCTGCGCAGGCCACGATTCACGTGAGCACGCCCACCTGGGCCAATCACGTGCCGTTGCTGACGGGCGCCGGTCTGCAACTGAAACGCTATCCGTACTACGACCCCTCCCGCGGTGCCCTCGACTTTGGCGCGATGTGCCAGGCCCTGGAGGCCTTGCCGGCGGGCGATGTGGTGCTGCTGCATGCCTCCTGCCACAACCCCACCGGTGCGGATCTGTCGCAGGCGCAATGGCAGGAACTGGTGCCGCTGTTCCGGCGCCGCAACTTGTTGCCGTACATCGACATGGCCTACCAGGGATTGGGGACGGGCGAGGATGAGGATGCCTACGGCATCCGCCTGTTCGCCGCGGAGCTGCCCGAGGTGCTGGTCGCGGTATCGTGCTCCAAGAACTTCGGCCTGTACCGCGAACGCGTCGGGGTGCTGCATATCGTGACTGCCCAGCCCGCGAGCGGCTTGGCCGCGCTCAGCAACGAGGTGCGCGTCGCCAGAAGCCTCTATTCCATGCCGCCGGATCACGGTGCCGCCATCGTCAATGAGATCCTGGTGCACGACGCGCTGCGCGCGAGTTGGGTGCAGGAACTGGGCGTCATGCGCGACCGCATCAACGGCCTGCGCCGCGAACTGGTCGCGCAGCTGCGTGAGGCGCTGCCGGCGCGCGACTTCGGCTTCATCGCACAGCAGCGCGGCATGTTTTCGCTCCTGGGTCTGACGGTCGATGAGGTCAAACGCATCCGCGCCGAGCGTCACGTCTACATGACCGACGACAGCCGCATCAATATCGCGGGCCTGCGCGCCAACAACATCGAGTACTTCGCGCACTGCGTGGCGCATGTCCTCGCCTGAACCGTCCGCACCCGCGGCGCAGCTGCTGGGGAGGCTCGACAGTCTCGCCGTGCAATTCGCCCCGCACTTTGCGCAAGGCGAGCGTTCGGCGCGGCTGGCGCCGGCGCTGTGTGAGGCGCTGCTCAAGGAGGGATTCTTCCGGCTGTGGATTCCGGCCGCCCATGGCGGCCTCGAGATTCCCCTGGGCGATGCGCTCAAGATCTACGCCGCCGCCGCCGCCCACGACGGCTCGTTGGGCTGGGCCGTGATGATCGGCGCGGGCGGCGGCCTGTTTGCCGCGTGGCTGCCGAACCGCGGTGCACAGGAATTGTTTGCTCCCGCCGCGGCGCTGGTCGCCGGCTCCGGTGCACCTTCGGGGGTCGCGGAGCGCGTGCCCGAGGGATACCGCGTGCGCGGCGCGTGGCGTTACGCGAGCGGCGCGCACTATGCGTCGGTGTTCACGGCCGCCTGCGTCGTCACGAGCGGCGGCAACCCCGAGCGGGACGCCGCGGGGCAGCCGCTGGTGCGTGCGATGTCGATTTCACCCGCAGATGTGACGATCCTGGATACCTGGGATGCCACGGGCATGCGCGCCACCGGCAGCCATGATTTCGAGGTACGCGAGGCGCTGGTGCCGGAGCACCATTCCTTTTCGGTGCTGACCGATGCGCCGCGCGCGCCCGGCCCGCTCTACAAGCTGCCTTTCAGCGTTCTCACCGAATTGCCCGTGAGCGCGGTGGGTCTGGGCATCGCGCGCAACGCCCTGCGGCAGTTTGCGCAGACCCTGCCTGAGCCGAAGTCACCCGGCGGCGGGTACGCCGCCGTGCACACCCGATTCGCGCAGGCGCAGGCGGCGGTGGAGCTGGCGGCCGCTGCCATTGCCGCATTGGCCGAGGAGGCCTGGCAGACGGTGTCGGCAGGTGGCGTGCTCGATGCCACACAGCTCGCGCGCATCACGGCGACCTGCTGCCTGTCGCAGGAACAGCTGCGTCACGCAATCGGGGAGCTGGCGAGCGTCGCGGGCATGCGGGCGATCGACCGCGGCAGCGCCTTTTCACGGGCATGGCGCGATCTGCAGACCCTCGGTGCGCATGGCAGCCTCGCCCCGCAGCGCCTCGTGGCCGCGGGCGCAGCCCTGCTCAAGGATCGCGCAGCGCCAGGATGAGTTGGCCCAAGGACGTGACCGGCGCAGCGCACACGCTGCCCGCACAGACATAGGCCACCGCTGCCCCAAGCGGCGGCTTCTGCGCCAGCGCTTCCGGGAGATCCTGCATATCGGTGGGGATGGCCAGGACCATGCGGCGCGGCGCGTACAGTCGCACCAGCTGGCTGCGCCACGCTTCGATCGCTGCGGCCTCACCGCGCAGGATGACGAGCTGGGGCGGATGCAGCAGTTCTTCGAGCGCGGCGAGCATGGCCACATGCGCCGAAGGGCGCTGTTCGACACCGCGCCATGCCGCCCGCAGCGTGCGTTCAGCGGCGGCGAGCCATTCGGGTCGTCCGAGCAGGTGGCCGAGTCGCTGCAGAGCGAAGGCCGCAATGGCATTGCCCGCCGGGGTTGCGTCATCGCCAAAAACCTTGGAGCGGTGAATCAGCTGTTCGTGATCGTCGGCCGTGAAGAAGAATCCGCCGGCCGCAGCGTCCTCAAACCGATCCATCATCACTTGGGCGAGTTCGCAGGCGAAGCGCAGCTGCGCCGATACCACGCGCACCTGCTGCAGTTCCAGGATGGCATCGAGCAGGTAGGCGTAATCATCCAGGTAGGCATCGAGGTGCGCATCATCGCCGAGCGCCGTGGCCAGCAGCCGCCCATCGCGCCACATGCTGCGGCGGATGAAGTGCAGCGCATCGGTGGCCGCATCCGCCAGGTCCGCGCGGGCCAGGGCGCGCGCGGCGATGGCAAGCCCCCTGATCAGCAGCGCGTTCCAGGACACCAGCACCTTGTCGTCGCGCCCGGGCCGCACGCGCGCGCCGCGCGCGGCCAGCAAGGTCACGCGCGCCGCCTCGATGTCGGCGGCGATCTGCGCCTCGCTGCGATCGGCTTCGCGCGCAATCTCCTCAAGTGACCGCCAGGCATGCAGATGCCACAGGCCCTCGAAATTCGGTTCCCGATCCAGGCCAAAGCGCGCGGCGAAGGGCGCGAACTGCGCCGCCGGCAAGAGCTCGCGGATCTGCTGCACGTTCCAGGCGTAGAACACGCCCTCGTGTCCTTCCGAGTCCGCATCCAGGCTGCTGTAGAACGCGCCGTGCGGCGAGCGCATCTCGCGCAGCGCCCATTCGGCGGTCGCGGCGGCGATGCGCGCGTAGAACGGATCGCCCGTGGCCAGCGCCGCCTGCGCATACACCGCCAGCAGCGAGCCGTTGTCGTAGAGCATTTTCTCGAAATGCGGAATCATCCAGAACCGATCCACTGAATAGCGGCAAAAGCCGCCGCCCAGCTGATCGTTCAGACCGCCTTCGCCCATGCGCCGCAGCGTCAGTGTCACCATGTACAGCGCCTGCAGATCCGGCGTCTGCGTGGCGCTGCTGGCGTGCCAGTCGCGCAACAGACGTTCCAGCGACGTCGGATGCGGAAATTTTGGCGCGCCGCCAAAGCCGCCGTACTCGGCATCGAAGCTGGCGGCAAGGTCCCGCCGCGCGGCGCCGATCGGCGCCTCGGTCAGTACCTCCCCGGCGGCCGCCGGCGGCGGTATCAGTTCGTCCAGCACCCGCACCAGCGAGGTGCCCTGCGTGCGCAGTTCATCGAGGTGATCACGGTAGTACTCCGCCACCCGCAGCAGCACCTGGGTGAAGGGCGGCATGCCATAGCGTGGCTCGCGCGGAAAGTAGGTGCCACCGAAGAACGGCCGCTGATCGTCGTGGCACAGGAACATGGTCAGCGGCCAGCCGCCGCTGCGCTGGGTCAGCAGCTGCTGTGCGATCTGGTAGATGCGGTCGACGTCCGGGCGCTCTTCGCGGTCCACCTTGATGTTGATGAAGTGCTCGTTCAGCAAGCGCGCGGTGGCTTCGTCCTCGAAGCTCTCGTCGGCCATGACGTGGCACCAGTGGCAGGCCGAATAGCCCACGGACAGGTGCACCGGCCGGCCGCTCTCGCGGGCCGCCGCAAAAGCCTCCGGGCCCCAGGCGTACCAGTCAACCGGGTTGTGGGCGTGCTGGCGCAGGTACGGACTGGTCTCAACGGCAAGTCGGTTGGTGAAACGGGGCGTGCCGTCGGGGCTCAGATGCCGGATTCGGGTCATGCGGGCAAGGATACACCGGGGCATCCGCTATAATTCGGGCCGGATGAACCCCGCCATCGAACCTCACACCGACACCTCCGCCGTGCCCGAGCTGCGTCTGAAGCACGGAGAGGACCGGCGCATCAACGCGGGACATCCGTGGGTGTTCAGCAACGAAGTGGACATCGCGCGGACACCGCTGACGGTGCTTGCGGCAGGCTCCCAGGTGCGCCTAATGTCCGATCGCGACAAGTTCCTGGGATTCGCCTACGTCAATCCGCATTCGCTCATCTGTGCGCGGATCATGAGCCGGGACGCGCTCCACCCCATCGATGGCTCGCTGCTCGTCCATCGCCTCAACGTCGCCCTGGCGCTGCGTGAGCGGCTCTCGGCGCAGCCCTACGGTCGGCTGGTGTTCGGTGAGTCGGATCAGCTCCCCGGTCTGGTGCTGGATCGTTTCGATGACGTGATCGTCGGGCAGATCGCGACGGCGGGCATGGAGGCGCTGCGCCCCGAGGTGGAAGCGGCGGTCCGCAAGGTGCTCAATCCGCGCCTGCTCTACTGGAAGAATGATTCCGGCGCCCGGGAGTTGGAGCAGCTGCCGCCGTTTTCCGCACCGGCCTTCGGTGTGGCGCAGTCTGAACTGCGGGTGCGCGAGGGCGGTATCGACTTCGGCGCGCCGTTGACGGAGGGGCAGAAAACCGGCTGGTTCTACGATCAGGCGGCCAACCGTGCGCTGCTCGGCCGCTTTCTGCCGGCAGGCGCCAGGGTGCTGGATGTCTGCAGCTACGTGGGCGCGTGGGCCATCACGGCGCTCAAACATGGCGCCGGTCGCGCCATCTGTGTGGACGCCTCGGCGGCCGCGCTGGACTTCGCGCAGCGCAATGCCGCGGCGGCAGGCTATCCGCTTGAAGTGGTGCGGGGCGATGCGTTCGAGGTGCTGAAGAATCTGCACGAGGCCGGCGAGCGCTTCGATGCGGTGATCCTGGATCCACCGGCCTTCATCAAGCGCCGCAAGGACATTCCGCACGGTCAGGCGGCTTACCGCAAGCTCAATCAGCTGGCCATGAACCTGATCGGCCGCGATGGCCTGCTGGTCTCCTGCTCCTGTTCGTATCACCTGGAGGAGGCGCAGCTCGTGACGGCGGTCCAGACGGCTGCCCGCCACAGTGCCCGGTTTGCCCAGGTCCTCGCCTTTGGCGGCCAGTCAGCCGATCACCCGGTGCATCCCGCGATCCCCGAAACCCGCTACCTCAAGGCGCTGTTCTGTCGCGTTTCGCGCGAGTGACAGTCGAAACCGATACACTTTCACCATGCTTCAATACCCAGGGTTCAATCCCGTCGCCGTAGAACTTGGGCCGATCAAGGTCCACTGGTACGGCATCATGTACCTGGTCGGCTTCGCCGCCGCCTGGTGGCTCGGCCGGGTACGTGCCGGTCGTCCGGAGTCGAGCTGGAAACCACTGGATGTGGATGATCTGGTGTTCTTCGGCATGATGGGCGTCATCTTCGGCGGCCGCATCGGCTATGTGCTGTTCTATGGCATGGAGTACTGGTCCCACGACGCCTGGTACCCCCTGAAGGTGTGGGAAGGCGGCATGTCCTTCCATGGCGCATTGCTCGGCACGCTCGTGGCCATGGCGGTCTATGCCTGGCGGCGCAAGCGCCGGATCGCCGATGTCTTCGACTTCGCGGCGCCGCTGCCGGAGGTTGGCCTGTTCTTCGGACGCATCGGCAATTTCATCAACGGCGAGCTGTGGGGCAAGCAGACCACAGTGCCGTGGGGCTTCAAGGTGGACGGGCAGGTGCGCCATGCCTCGCAGCTCTACGAGGCGTGCCTCGAGGGCCTGGTGCTGTTCACGGTGCTGTGGATCTACACGCGCAAGCCGCGTCCGCGGCTCGCGCCCTCGGGCCTGTTCCTGCTGCTCTATGGCCTGGCCCGATTCAGCATTGAGTTCGTGCGCGTCCCGGATGCGAACCTGGGGTACTTAGCCTTGAACTGGCTGACCATGGGTCAGATCCTGTCACTGCCCATGATCCTGGGCGGCATCATCCTGTTGGTGTTCGCGTATCGTCGGCGCGCGCCTTCCGGAAACGTCCTCGACGCTGCCTAGGTATATCGCGCCGTGCGACAGTATCTGGATCTCATGCGCCACATCCGCGAGCACGGCGCCGCCAAGGAGGACCGTACCGGCACCGGTACGCTGTCCGTGTTCGGGCATCAGATGCGCTTTGACCTCACCGCCGGATTTCCGCTGGTGACGACCAAGAAAGTGCATCTGCGCTCGGTGGTGTATGAGCTGCTGTGGTTCCTGCGCGGCGACACCAATGTGGCGTGGCTGCACGAGCACGGCGTGACCATCTGGGATGAATGGGCCGGTCCGGACGGCGAGCTGGGTCCCGTGTACGGCCGCCAGTGGCGGGCCTGGCCGGCACGGGATGGCCGCTTCATCGACCAGATCAGCATCGTGATGCAGCAGTTGCGGCACACCCCGGATTCGCGGCGCATGATCGTCAATGCCTGGAATGTGGGGGAACTGGACCGCATGAAACTGCAACCCTGTCACGCGATGTTCCAGTTCTACGTCGCCGACGGGCGTCTGTCGTGTCAGCTCTACCAGCGCAGTGCCGATTTTTTCCTGGGCGTGCCGTTCAACATCGCCTCCTACGCGCTGCTGACGCACATGGTGGCGCAGCAAAGTGAGCTTGAGGTGGGGGAGCTGGTGTGGACCGGCGGGGACTGCCACCTGTATCTGAATCACCTGGCCCAGGCGGATGAGCAGCTGTCGCGCGCGCCCCTGCCGTTGCCGCGACTCCTGCTCAAGCGCCGTCCGCGCGACCTTTTCAGCTATGAATATGAGGATTTCGAATTCGTGAACTACCAACATCACGCGGCGATCAAAGCGCCGGTGGCGGTCTGACCGTGGCGACCAAAAAATCGAGGCGCAAGGGCGCCAAGACCAAGACCGCCGGCGCCAGTGCCGCGAAGCTCGCGGCCAAAGCGGCGCTGCTCATCAAGGTACGCCGCTCCAAAGTGCACGGGCAGGGCGTCTTCGCGGTGAAGCGCATCCCCAAGGGCACGCGGATCATCGAGTACGTCGGGGACCGCATCTCGCATGCGCGCGCCAACCGCCGCTACGATGATCACGATGAGAATGACAATCACACGTTCCTGTTCGCCGTGGACCGCAACGTCGTCATCGATGCGACCGTCGATGGCAACGACTCGCGTTTCATCAATCACAGCTGTGATCCGAACTGCGAGTCGAACATCGAGAATCGCCGCGTGTTCATCGACGCCATCAAGACCATCCAGGTCGGCGCCGAACTGAACTACGACTACCAGATCGGTCGCGAGCGGGATGATCCGGCGAATGTCGATGTGATCTACGCCTGCCGCTGTGGCGCGAAGAGCTGCCGCGGCACCATGCTGTGGCCGGCCAAACGTCCGGCGACCCGCAAGAAGAAGAAAAAGACCAAGTGAGCCAGGCACGCTCGGAGACTGATCGCAGACCTGCCCTGGGCGCCGTCGTCGGCGCCCTGGGCATCGTCTACGGCGACATCGGCACGAGTCCCCTGTACGCCTTCGACCAGTCGCTGAAGGTCTCCGGTGCGAGCGGTGCCGAGTCGATTCTCGGGGTGCTGTCGCTGATCTTCTGGTCGCTCGCCATTTCGGTCACGTTGAAATACGTGATCGTGATGATGCGGGCCGATAACGAAGGGGAGGGCGGCATCCTGGCGCTGCTCGCGCTCGCGCAGCGGCGGCTGAACCAGATCGGACTTTGGCCGAGGATCGTCATCAACCTGGCGCTGATCGGTACCGCGCTGTTCTTCTGTGACGCCTTGATTACCCCGGCCATCTCGGTGCTGAGCGCGGTGGAGGGCCTGGAACTGCTGGATCCGACCTTCAGTCGCGCGGTGATCCCGGTGACCCTCGCGGTGATCGTCGTGCTGTTCTGGATCCAGCGCAGCGGCACCGCGAAGGTGGGTCGTGCCTTCGGGCCGATCATGGTGGTGTGGTTCGTGGCGCTCGCGGTCTCGGGCGCGGCCTCCATCATCACCGCGCCGGTGGTATTGAAAGCCGTCAACCCCCTGTACGGCGTCAAGGTGCTGCTCAACAGCCCCGGTACGGCGCTGGCGCTCATCGGTGCGGTGTTCCTGTGTGTGACCGGCGGCGAGGCGCTGTATGCGGACATGGGTCACTTCGGCAAGCAGCCGGTACGCATCGCCTGGTTCTCGCTGGTGTGGCCGGCGCTGCTGCTCAACTATATGGGTCAGGGGGCGCTGCGCCTGCGCGGCGGCGGTGCGGACCACGCCATGTACGCGCTGGTGCCGCAGGCAGTACTGCCCTTGATGGTGGTGCTGGCGACCGCGGCATCCGTGATCGCCTCCCAGGCGGTGATATCGGGGGCCTTCTCGGTCGCGCGTCAGGCCATCCAGCTCGACCTGCTGCCGCGCATGCGCATCCTGCAGACCTCGGCCCACGAGCAGGGACAGATCTATGTGCCGATTGTGAACCTGATGCTGTTCGTGCTGGTGTGCCTGTTCGTGGTTGGCTTTGGCTCCTCGGATGCGCTGGCCGGCGCGTACGGGGCGGCCGTGGTCGGCACCATGTTCATCACCACCATCCTGGGCGGCTTTGTCGCGGCCACCCAGTGGGGCTGGCCGCCGCTCGCGGTCGGCGCGCTCTTCAGCGGGCTCTTATGCGTCGATGCGATCTATGTCGCGGGCAACATGACCAAGATACCGGCCGGCGGCTGGGTGCCGTTGACGCTCGCCACCGGGGTGTATTGCATCTTCTCGGTCTGGCGTGCGGGCCGCGTCGATCTGCGCCGCGCGCTGGCGGCTCTGGCGCAACCCCTGACCACCCTGCCGAAGCTGCTGGAAGATGCCTACCGCGTACCCGGAACGGGCGTGTTCCTGGCGAGCCACCCCGCGTACATCCCCTCGGCGCTGATCCGCAATTTCGAGCACAACAAAGTCGTGCACGAGCGCATCCTGATCCTGAATTTCCAGATCGTCGACACGCCGCGGCAGAGCCAGACCGATCGCGCGCGGGTCCAGGAGCTGGGTCCGGGCGTGTTCGCCATCACGGCGCGCTTCGGCTTCATGGAGACACCGGATGTCCGCGAGGCACTGCGCGCCTGTCGCTCCCGCGGCCTGCGCGTGTACCTGGAGGACTGTTCGTTCTTCATCGGCCAGCATGTGGTCGTGGCGCGGCCGCGGCCGGGCTGGCAGGGCCTGAAGCGCCGGCTGTTTGCGCGGTTGCAGCGGCGCAGCGGCACCGCCACGGAGTTTTTCCGCATGCCGGTACGTGACACCATCATCCTGAATACCTCTGTCGAGATCTGATGCCGCAGGCACCGGGACCGTTGATTTCACTGCTGGTGGCCGCCACCGAAAACGGCGTGATCGGGCGCGACAATGGCATGCCGTGGCACCTGCCGGATGATCTGAAACACTTCAAAGCCCTGACTTTGGCTAAGCCGGTCCTGATGGGGCGCAAGACCTTCGATTCGATCGGTCGTCCGTTGCCCGGCCGAACCACCCTGGTGCTGACGCGTACCCGAGATTGGTCGGTGCCGGGCGTGACAGTGGTGCCGACCCTGGAGGCCGCCATCGCGGCGGCGGGAGCGGCGCCCGAACTGGTGGTCGCGGGCGGCGCCCAGGTGTATGCCCTGGCATTGCCACGCGCCACGCGCATTTATCTGACACGGATTCACGCCGTTATCGACGGCGATACCCGCTTCCCTGCGATTAACCTTGCCGAGTGGATCGAGACGTCGCGTGAGCTGCATCCGGCGGATGCGCGTCATCCCTATGCCATGAGCTTCGTTACTCTGCAGAAAAGGTAATCATTCGGCAATGCAGGTTTTGTTTGTCCATGGCATGGGGCGCTCGCCGCTCTCCGGCTGGCCCTTGCTGGCGCGGCTGCGGCGTGCGGGCCTGCATACCCATAACTTCGGTCATCTGGTCAGTCACCAAAGCTACGACACCATTGTCGGCCGGCTCAAAGAGCGGCTGACCCAGATCGGCAGCAACGGCGACTACGCGGTGGTCGGGCATTCCCTGGGCGGGGTGCTGCTGCGCCAGGCGCTGCGCGGCCTGCCGCGCACGGCCCGCCAGCCGCGGCATTTGTTTCTGCTGGGCTCCCCGGTTCAGATGTCGGCTATCGCCGCGCGCATGGCGTCAAATCCCCTGTACCGGGCGTTGACGGGTGATTGCGGACGGATGCTGGGTTCCGCGGAACGCATGGCCACCATCGGCGCGCCCGCCGTGCCGGTCACCGCCGTGGTCGGCGTGAAAAGCTGGTCGCTGCTCGCGGGCCTGCTGCCGAAGGAGTCCAACGACGGGGTGGTCACGCTGGCGGAGGCCAGCGCGCCGTGGCTGACCGATGTGGTGCAGGTGCCGGTGACCCACACTTTTCTACCTTCGGATGCGCGCGTGACACGGGTAATATTGGAACGATTGAGGGGGTAGTGGGCTCATAGACAGATGAAACGCATCCTGGCGCTCGGTGGCGGCGGATTCCTGTTGGAAAACCGACACTCGCCGATCGATCAATTCATCGTGAGTCTCACGGGCAAAGTGAGACCACGGATCTGTTTCGTACCCACGGCCAGCGGCGATCTGCCGCAGAACATCGACAAGTTCTATGAGGCGTATGGCGCACTCGACTGCGAGCCGTTCCATCTGGCCTTCTTCCGCAACCCGCTGCCGCGCGCCATTGCGCTGGCCAACATTGCCGAAAGCCTGCTCGGCATGGATGCGATCTTCGTCGGCGGCGGCAATACCAAATCGGCCCTCGCCGTCTGGCGTGAATGGGGCCTGCAGGACATTCTGTATCGGGCGCTGTCCTCGGGCGTGCTGCTTTGCGGAGTGAGCGCGGGCGCCCTGTGCTGGTATGACAGCGGCCTGACCGACTCCGTGTGGGGCGCCGGTTTTCTGCCGTTGCGGTGCCTCGGGTTTCTGGCAGGTGCCTGCAGTGTCCATTTCCACGCCGAACCGGGGCGCAGGGACAAGCTGCACGACGGCGTCCAGGCGCGAGCCTTTCCCGATGCCATCGGCATCGACGACTACGCCGGCGTTGTCTACGAGGACGGCAGAATCGCCCAGGTGGTGAACTGGCGGCGCGGGGCGACGGCGTATCGGGTCAGCTGCCGCGACGGACAGGTAATCGAAGAGCCGCTCGCCAGCGAAAACATCCGGTCCCTCTCCAAGTAGGCATTTCAGAAGTCCGCAGGACTTGCCACCGCGTTGGCGCCCTTCTGCAGTACATGCGTGTAGATCTGCGTGGTCGAAACGTTCGCATGACCCAGCAGTTCCTGCACTGTGCGGATGTCATAACCGCGTTCCAGCAGATGTGTGGCGAAACAGTGCCGCAGCGTGTGACACGAGGCTGACTTGTCGATTCCCGCGCGCCGCACCGCCGCCCGCATCTGCCGTTGCACCGAATCTTCCATGATGTGATGGCGCCGTTCCACGCCACTGCGCGGATCGCGGCTTGCGCGCAAGGCCGGAAACACATACTGCCACACCCACTCGAGCGTCGCGCGCGGGTTTTTGTGGGCCACGGAGGGCGGCAGCGCGACGCCCCCGTAACCCGCGCGCAACGCCACCCGATGCCGCTCTTCCATGGCGCGCAGATGCGCCTGCAGTGGCGCCACGATCATTCCGGGAAGTATCGTCACCCGGTCCCGATCTCCCTTTCCGGTGCGAACGGTCACGCGGCTGTAGCTGAAATCAATGTCCTGCACCCGAAGGCGCAGACACTCCATCAGCCGCATCCCGCTGCCGTACAGAAGATTGCCGATCAGCCAATACACACCCGGCAACTGCGCGAGCACGGCCCGCGTTTCCGCGCGAGTGAGCACCACCGGCAAGCGCTTGGGCTTGCGAGCACGCACCACATGCTCGAGCCACGGCAGATCCTGCCGCAGAACATGTCGATACAGGAACAGCACCGCCGCCAGCGCCTGATTCTGCGTTGCAGCAGCCACGTTACCGCGAACCGCAAGATCGGTCAGAAACCCCTCAACCTCCGTCGCCCCCAGCTCCCGCGGATGCCGCTTGCCGTGAAAGACAATGAACCGCCGAATCCACCCCAAGTACTGCTGTTCGGTCCGATAGCTATAATGATGCACCCGCAGACACTGCCGAACCTGTTCAAGCAGACGCGGTTTCCCAAGCTCCATATGCGGCATTTAACGGGCAGTAATTGACGGTATAACCATCCGGTGCTCTAGTAGATACAACCACCTGCAAGTCCAGCAACATGCATATCTGGCCAAAACACAGCATTTCTCTGCCGCAGTTCCGCCCGTGAAGCGGCGGCCTACTTAGGCGTTAGAGAACATGCGCCTGCTCACCGGTGTTACACGACATCCCTTTGAATCTATGTGGTTGGGGCTGCTAATAGGATTCCCACTTGCCACTCTAGTGATGGAAATGGTGGCTCCGGGCGCTGCGGGTTCGCTAGATCATCGTGTCGGTTGGTTCGGATTCGTTCTATTCATGGCTTTTGCAGTGGGAGCAGCTGTCGTGCTGATTGTGGCAACACCGGTCATGTACCTGTTGCTTCGCCTTAGATTCCTCGGGCCACTTACCGCCGTTCTATTTGGTGTCGTGGTGGTTGTCATATCTGGGCTCGTCGCAGATCAGCCTGGCGCATTTCTCACAGTGGGAATTTACACGACATGCACGGTGGCGATTTACTTGTTCAGTGCGCATTCACAACTGTTCTCTAACAGGTCGTTTGAGCGGACGCGCCGTGAATAAACTGCCAGTCGTATTGTTGCGGCGCGCCGCTCAACTTTGGCGTTAGGCTTCATGCAGAAGAGTTCCACTCTTGTCGCGACATCAGCCTCGTTGGCCTTCCTGTTCGCAGGCATAGGCACCTCGGCTCTACCAGTCTTACTTGGGTGGCGACATGAATCTCAGTCGTCATTCCTCCTTTCGGCTGCAGCCGCGGCGGTATTGGCCGGCATAGTCTGGGTGGGTAGCTATATTGGTGCTCGCGTCACCTTGCCGGTCCAAAGAACCGACCGCCTTCTAGCATTGTGCGCCGCCTTCTACGCCATTGTCGGAGCGGTGATGGAGTTTCCTGTCAAGACCCACGCGGTGCTGGCAAATATTGACGCTTCCTTCCCGGAACGGACCTCTTGGAATATTCTGGCCGCGGTTTCTTATGCATGCTTTGGCTCGGTTCTGTTCTCACCACTCGTGGTTAAAGGACTTGCCTCAATTTTCGTAAGCCGCACATCTGGAGGCGCCTAACATGCGTTTGAGCGGACGCGCCGTAAATAAAGTGCCTGTAGTAGTGTTGCGTCGCGCCGCTCAACTTTGGCGTTAGGCCTAGTCGGCTCAAGCATGTATAGAATTGCCGCACAGGAGATCAACAAAGGATTGAGCCTTTTACCAAGACTCATTCTCGGAGCATTCGCCTTGCTGTTTGGTGTTGTGATGGCATTGGTGGCACCACCCAACGATAAGGCGGCGTACTTTTACGCATTCGCAATCTTCTGCCTTCTGATCTCTGTCGCTTGTGTGACTACGGGCAGAACTCGCCAATTCGTTGGCAGCATAATCGGCATAACGCTGTTCCTATTGACCTGCGGATATACGATCCACGAGCTTCTGACCGGCGCTCCACTAGTTGGACCGCGATCTCAACCAAATGTCGCGAATTCCTTCCTTTGCCTAGTTTTCTTTGGGTTGCCCGGAATTGCTTATGCTGCGAAAGCGCGGTTTGGATTCAATCTTCTTCCACATTCAGACAGCGGTGCGTGATCAGGAGCCTAACATGCGTTTGAGCGGACGCGCCGTGAATAAAGTGCCTGTTGTGCTGTTGCAGCGCGCCGCTCAACTTTGGCGTTAGATGGCTAACGGCATACGCGCCGAAGACCTGATGCTAGCTGCTTTCGCGGGTCTCCTAGTCGTATTGTTGTGCTATTCATACACGATGGTCCGCTTTCTATTCAGATTGAAGCGGTTTGAAACTGATACCTGGCGGAGCCTCGGTTCACCCATGATCGGAAAGAGAGACGACAGCTCTACAAACCTATTGGTATTTCTTTCGACGAGAAAGCACCAGCAGCTCAACGACCTCATCGCCGTTGACCTCGGCAACAGGCTATGTCTTTTGAAGCGCGTACTGTTTGGATGCGTGGCCCTCGCAGTACTGGTTGTGGGTTCGATAGGTATATTTGTTAAGCCCTGAGGCCATCTAACATGCGTTTGAGCGGACGCGCCGTGAATAAAGTGCCTGTAGTAGTGTTGCGTCGCGCCGCTCAACTTAGGCGTTAGGGAGCTGGTCAGGGGTGGTGGCTCAACGGCGAATCTGTCGAAGAATCTTGGTCAGTGGCCTAAGTATGCCGACCACAGCTCCGCTGCCCAAGTGGTGGCACTCATTGTCGCGGCGAGTTTGGGTGCGCCGGTCGATGTCCGCTAAGGTTAGTTGTTTCCCGCACGCCCTGGAGCTATGTAATGCCGAGTTTGGTGTGTCGCCGCTCGTGGCATAAACTTACCGTTGTGCCAAGCTCCCTAACAATCGTTTGAGCGGACGCGCCGTGAATAAAGTGCCAGACGTATTGTTGCGGCGCGCCGCTCAACTTTGGCGTTAGACGATGAACTCACGCAAAATACTTCCTCCAATTGTGCTTGGTGTGGCCCTTATCTTGGCCATCTACCTGCTTAATACGCGGCGCCTTGGAGCACTCGGTGGCCTACTCGTGCTCGGACTAACCGTTATCGTGCAACGCGGGAACAATAAGGCCAAAGTCGCCCGCTCTCGCACCTCGGCAGGCCGAGATTTTGCGTGGCGCCCCGTTGTTCTACTTGCTCTGAGAAGCCTGTTAAGTTTTGCCGCGGCCATTGCGTGGGCCGCTTCCGTCGCAATACCGATTAAAGAAAAGTGGTTGCCAGACAACAACTGGACTGTATTCGGCCTTTTGTTACCTCCCTTTCTTGGTCTAATTCTTCTCGGAATATTGCTTCTCTTCAAAGCGATAAGCCGCGCGGAATCAGGCGGTCGAAAGTAGCGTATTGGCGGCGGTGGACGTCTAACAGTCGTTCGAGCGGACGCGCCGTGAATAAAGTGCCTGTAGGTTTGTTGCGGCGCGCCGCTCAACTTTGGCGTTAGGCATCCCAACCAAAATGCGCGTGCCTGGAATAATTGGTAGCACTGGACAATCGGCGGTGGCGTACTGTGCTTTTTTCATGTTGCTTGGAGGCGCCGCTTCATCTTGGGCATCATCCCGCATTGGCGCGACCTTTCCCTGGGATTTGGCCCTCGGACTCGGAGGAGCTCTGATGTCCTGTGCGGGCCTGGCTCTAGGCGCTTGGGGAATTCATTGCCCCAGTTGTAAGGTGAAGTGGGTGATGTGGGCGATGAAGACTCAGCCGTTTCAATCATGGCTGCACGCTGTTCTATTCACAGATACCTGTCCAAAATGCCGTGCTAAGTTTCGTGTTCCATCTGAGATTGCCTAACATGCGTTTGAGCGGACGCGCCATGAATAAAGTGCTGGTCGTGATGTTGCGGCGCGCCGCTCAACTTTGGCCTTAGGTCGCTGGTCAGGGGCGGTGGCTAAACGGCGGATCTGTCGAAGAATCTAGGTCAATGGCCTCCGTATGCCGACCACAGCTCCGCGGCCCAAGTCTTGGCACTCATTGTCGCGATGAGTTTGGGTGCGACGGTCTGTGTCCGCGCTAATGTTGGTCGTTTCCCGCACACCCTGTAGCTATGTAATGCCGAGTTTGGTGTGCCGCCGCTCGTGGCATAAACTTACAGTTGTGCCAAGCTTCCTAACAATCGTTTGAGCGGACGCGCCGTGAATAAAGTGCCAGTCGGTTTGTTGCGGCGCGCCGCTCAACTTTGGCGTTAGGGCGCGGGTCAGGGGCAGTGGCTCAATGGCCAGTCTGTCTCAGATTCAAGGTCAGTGGCCTCCGCATATGACTACAGCGCTGT